>Ga0209536_100000042_pt1 | contig 163622 bp, 139 predicted proteins | sample DeeMarSeWOR28_12_FD_187461 | JGI IMG/M metagenome (GOLD analysis project Ga0209536, IMG submission 187461) | Marine sediment microbial communities from White Oak River estuary, North Carolina - WOR-2-8_12 (SPAdes) (version 2) | ecosystem: Environmental > Aquatic > Marine > Intertidal zone >... | reverse complement strand
CGTCTTGGTCGGCGTGATTTTTTCATAAACGATCATGGCCGGGTCATCGTCATTGCGTATCACGATGCGTTTGTCCAAAATAGCGGTCCATTTGCCGACATATAGAAAGCTATAGGGCTGTTCTTCGGCGATGATCTCATGCAGGCGATGACAGTATTCGACCTGTTGCGCGTGGTTGTATTCCTGTCTGATCTTAACAATCAGCTCATCGGCTTTTTTGTTTTTAAAGCCCACAAAATTAAGCTGATTGAAGCCCGTCTGGCTGGAATGCCAGATCTGGTAGAGGTCGGGATCGATTCCCATGGACCAGCCCAGCACCAGGGCATCAAAGTCCAGTTTATTGACCCGTTCCTGAATAAAAACCGCCCACTCCAAAAGATCGGTGCGCACATCGACGCCGATTTGCTTCCATGAATCCTGGGCGATGGATAAAATCGCCTTGCGAATATCATTGCCATTGTTGGTGATGAGCTTGAATTGCATGCGCTTGCCGTCTTTTTCAAGCCAGCCTTCGGCATTGCGCCGCCACCCGGCTTCAGCCAGTAATTTTAAAGCTCCCTCAGGATCATATGGAACCGGTTTGATGTTATGGTTATAAAAATCAGTCTGCTTCAAAAACGGGCCCGTGATTCTTTCTCCCTGGTTGTAAATGACATACTGAATGATTTTGTCTACATCGATGGCCATGCTTAAGGCCTGACGCACCCGGATATCATCTAAGGGCGCCCGACGCATGTTGTAGCCGATGTAAGTGTAGCCGAATGAGGTGCCGGAAAAACTCTGGTAATTCGGATCTTCTTTCAGTCGTTTGACCTGATGCGGCTGCACACCATAGTTGTCGATGGTTCCGGCGTAAAACTCCATTTCCTGGGTCAGCAGATCCGGGATGACCCTGAAGATGTATTTTTTATAATTGGGTGGTCCTTCCCAATAGTCCTCAAAACGGTCCAGGGTGATGTACTGATCCGATTTCCACTCGCGGAACATGAATGGCCCGCATCCGATGGGATGGCGGCTGAAGCCGCTTTGTCGCATTGTGTAATTTTGCACGTCTTTGCCCAAAGCCAGCGCCTCGTTCTTGAGCGCCTGCGAGTTGAGAAGGTGTTCGGGCAGGATCCCCATGCCCCAGGTTCCGATGGCCGGCGAGTAAAGTCGTTTATAAACAATCCGAACGGTAAGCGGATCGATCACCTCCACTGTTTTAACCGGTTCATAGTCTGCCAGGCGGGGCGAGAGATTTCTGGGATCCATAATGGCCTCATAGGTAAAATTGACATCGTGGGCATCAAATATATGGCCGTCATGGAATTTAACGTTTTCCCGCAGGTTGAATACGATAACCGGATTGTGTTCGGTTGCCGGCAGCAGTTCGTCGGCATAAGATAACAACAGCGCTTCATCGATGGCGGTGGGGGCCTTCAAAAATTGCACTCCGCGAAAACTTGAAAAATATCGATCACCGAGGAGATGTTTTAGATTGATGAACAGGTTCTGGTCGATTTCATCTAAAACCAGTTTGATTCTGGCAGGCGCCGCCACGCCGATTTTTATTTCGTCGGATTCTCTGGCATCCGGGGAGGCGCGATTTAACCGGGTCACCGTGTAAGTCTGCGGTTCAATCACCGATATTGAACGAATGTTGTCCAGGGTCTTTTTTAGCGCTGGCGGTGCCGGATTTTCATTTTGCTTAACATTTTGGAGCAATTCTACAACCGCGCGCGGATCGAGTTTGCCGTGCTCGGGTATGTCGGCGCCTGCATTGATATAAAAATAAGCGTCTTCATAAATACGCCAGGATGCCGCCAATCGCCCCCTGAAACTCAGATCCTCGTCGCGGTCGATCAGGCCTTCAAAAACTTTTCCTTCTATCTCACTGCTGGCACTGTCCGCCGATAAAATCGGGATAAGAATGGCGGCATCCCCGATGGATGCATTGATGTACTGATTCAGACGATCGGGGTTACCCTTGGCCTGTTGTTCGTAGGTGGGAACCCAGAAGTAAGATTGGACCAGGATCAACGTGAGTAAAAGTGGCGCAAATATGAGAATACGTTTGGTGGTCATTCGAAATGCTGCTTATAAGGTTTTTAGTAATTCACGTATCGATGCTTTTTTCTTTTCGATAAGTTCAGCTTCAATATCGTCGGGATTCAATTTGGCAATCTGGTCGAGATAGCCCAGGGCTGCCTCCAGACCGGCACGGGTGCCTTTGGTCGCGGCCACGTCAGCCTTGTAAAAAAAAATCATGCGGTCAATATGATTGATTCGAGCCTCGGCCTTTTGGCGCAGGCTTTGAGTTGTGGCAAAAAAGAGGGCTCTATTGAGATAGGACTTAATGCCGAAAAAATCGGGCATGCCCGGCACTTGCATCAAAGCATCTGCCTTGCTGACATAGAAACTAAAGGCCAGGGGATAAACTTCGGCTTTTGTATAGACTTCCTTTATTTTTGCCGGCACCTGAACCCCGGGCATAATCAGAATTCGCTTTTTCCCCCCCGGAGAGAAGGTTCCCTGCCAGACCTCCACCGCCCCGGCGGCTGATTTCAAATAATAATTACGCGTATTATGAATACTGGTGTGAATGATAAGCCCGATCAAAATAATAAAAATAATTCCGGCACTGCCGAAGAACAATAGTTTCTTTGAAATCCGGAACGGTAAAGTGCCTTGCGGTTTGGACGAAAAAAGCTTTTGAGAGGACAGCGAACTCGGTTTTGGCTTGGATGCTTCTGTTTTAAGCGCTGCCATGATGCTGCGTCGGATATTTTTATCGGCCTTTTCCTTCTCAGCCTTACGCTTAGCCGATGATGATGCTTTCATATTGAAATCATCGGAGTTTGCATATTCCATCAAAAAACCCCTTTGAATTCTCCGATAGGTGCCCTATAATACCCTTGATCCGGAGATTGGTACCCTTCAACCGAGTTGGATCATCCGAACCTGTGATTGCAGGTCGCTTCAATTTTATACGTAATTATTTCACGCCGTTGTCAATTCGTCAAGATGTGACTGTATTTGCGTTATTAAATGTTCATGGTTTCAGGTGTCAGTAAACAGTCAACACAGGTCAGAGGACAAAGAACAGAGAACATCAATGGTGGCCAGAGATCAACAAACACCCTTCGGTTTTCTGCATACAGTCATCTGTCTTCTGCCATCTGACCGCTGTCATCTGCAACCGGACGCCTGGCACCCGCCTGGGCAACCGTAGCCGCTTCGCCGTGGCGAAGGCCCGAAACCTGAAAACCAAAGTAGGGCCCTGTTTTACTAGACCCAACCCAAGAAAGAGATCCTGAATTAAGACAGGAAAGGATGCTTGATGGACGGCCAAATCACCATATCGATATGGCTTTTTGTTTTTTTGCTGGCTGTATGCGCATGGGCCGTTTTGGAGAGGATCCTGATTCCCAGTTCACGCTGGTTTATCAGAAGAAGGATTAATCGCGTGATCGATGAAATCAGCGCCCGCCTGGATATTCAAATCAAGCCGTTTCAGCTTACCAAACGACAGGTTTTGATCGATCGTCTGGTGTATGATCCCAAAGTCGTTGAAGCCATTCAAGAAACCGCACATCAGCGCGATTGTCCCCGGGAAATTGTCCAGAGAGAAGTGATGACCTATGCCAGAGAAATCGTACCGTCATTTAATGCTTACCTTTATTTTCGGATTGGTTATTGGATGGCAAAAAAAATTGCCCGGCTTCTTTACCGCGTGCGGATCGGCCTTGCTGATGACGCCCAATTTACGGCCATTGATCCCGAATCTACCGTTGTGTTTGTTATCAATCATCGCAGCAATATGGACTATGTCCTGGTGGCCTTTCTGGCCGCTGAAAAAACAACCCTGTCCTATGCCGTCGGCGAGTGGGCTAAGATTTGGCCCCTGCAAACGCTTATCAGGGCCATGGGTGCGTTTTTTGTGCGGCGAAATTCCGGTGATCCGTTATATCGTCGTGTTTTGGAGCGTTATGTCCATATGGCGACCAAAGAAGGTGTCTGCCAGGCTGTATTTTTGGAAGGGGGTTTAAGCCGTGACGGACTTCCGAGGCCGCCTAAACTGGGCTTTCTGGATTATATGCTGCGCAGCTATGATCCTGAAAATGACAGAGATATCGTATTTATACCCGTGGGGGTAAATTATGATAGAACGCTCGAGGATCGCAGCCTGTTACGCGCCTTGGATCCCGACGCCGAAAAACGAAGCCTTTGGTTTGTCATAAAAACGACCCTGGGGTTTATATGGAAAAGTCTGATTCTGATGATATTGAGCCGCTGGCAGCGATTTGGCTATGCTTATGTAAACTTTGGAAAGCATGTGTCCGTCAGGCAATATTGTGAGGAGAACGGTGTCAATTTCGGAAAACTGGCGCGTGCGGACCGGTTTTTAAACGTCAAAAAGCTTGCCGATCGGCTCATGGGCGCAATCCGGCAGGTCATACCGGCGCTTCCGATCTCCCTGGTTGCCACGGTGATGCTCGAATCCGGTCAACAGGGACTGGGTGCCCTTGAAGTGCAGGCACGGGTCGATCAACTCATTGAAAAGCTCCAGGGCCGAGGGGCCCATGTGTACGTGTCACCCCGGAACCGAGTCGAATCTATTTTAAACGCTTTAAATATGTTACAATTGAGAAAGCTGGTTCGGGAGTCCGGCGGAATATACAGTATCGTACCGGAAGAAACCGGTGTTCTGGCCTATTATGCCAACGCCATCGCCCACTGGTGGCAACATCCAGACGATTCAATTGATCCAGGAAAACAAAACATCGAAACACATTAGCTGATGTTAACGATGCCGCTTTTTAAAAAAACGACCGCTTCCATCGCTTTCATCCTCGTTTTTCTTATGTTGATCTATCCATTGAATCTGCAGGCGGAGTTTTACAAATACGTGGATAAGGAGGGGCGTACATTTTATGTTGATGATTTAAGCCGGGTGCCTCCGGAATATCTGGATCAGGTTAATGTCTACAAAGAAAAGTATGATCATTTGCCGGAAGGGCAAAGGAAATCCAGGATTGAACAGGAACAGCAGCAGCTGGAAGAACTGGAACTTGAAAGGCGGCGCCAGATGGAGCTGGAACTGCAACAGGCCGCTGAACAAGAAGAAGCCGCAAAAAAGCGGGAAGAACAGCTTGCCCGTCAGAAAAAAATGGAAACCGCCGTCACCATCGAAGGCAATCGGATTTTTGTGCCGGTGACACTCGGAAACAGGGGGGTTGAAGTACAGGCCCTCTTGCTTCTGGATACCGGCGCCTCTCAGACGGTGGTGCACCGCGACCTGGCCGATCAACTAAACATTATTGCCCTGAGAAAAGGCCTGTCACAGGTGGCCGGCGGGCAGCAGATCTATACCGAGGTGGGTAAGGTCAGTTACCTGAAAATTGGGCCGCACACCATGAAGGATGCCAATGTCCTGATTATAAACCATGAAGGACAGCCGGTGAACTTTCAAGGCCTGCTGGGCATGAATTTTTTGAAAAATTTCCAGTATAATATTGACTATAAAAACAAGGTGATACGGTGGGAATCCCCTGAATAGGTCTATTCAGTGTCCGTTGCTGGTTGTCCGTTTTCCGCAGCAATGATTCGACAACAGACCACTGACAACCGGCAACGAACGGTGAGTAAAGACAAGCATATTCTAACCCATTAATACGCATGAAGAAGCACATATGTTGAAGCCGGAAGATATTTTAGACTGGGGGGTAGACGTTGTACTGTGGTTTCAGCAATTCAGTCCGGCACTCGACCTGCCATTCAAAAGCCTGACCTTTTTGGGAAACCTTGAATTCTTTCTGATCTTCATGCCTTTAATTTACTGGTGTTGCGACCGCCGTTTGGGTGCCAGGCTGCTTTTTCTTTTTCTGATCTCAGCCTATATTAACTCAATTGCCAAGGTGATCGCGGACCAGCCGCGACCCTTTCATTATGATTCCAGGGTCAAGACCCTTGTGCCTGCCAGCGGCGGGGGAATGCCGAGCGGCCACACCCAGAGCGCGGTGGTGGTGTGGGGGTATCTGGCCGCGCAGGCCGGACGCCCCGCTCCGTGGATTCTTGCCGGCTTTTTGATGATCGCAATTCCGGCATCGCGCCTGTATTTAGGTGTCCACTTTCCGACGGATCTTCTCGGCGGCTATATTATAGGTGCCCTGCTGCTGGCTATATATCTTCAGATCGTCTTAAAGGTGGAAGCCTGGCTGGTCCAAAAAGAGCTCATCTGGCAAATTGGACTGGCAATTCTACTGCCGGTGCTCTTCATCTTTTTGAACCCAGAGGGTTCCGTGTCCGCCTTAAATGCCGCAGGTGTCTTATTGGGATTTGCCCCGGGACTCATTCTGGAGCGTCGTTGGATTCGATTCAAGTCCGGAGGAAGACCAGCGAACAGAATACTGCGTTTCATGGCGGGGTTCATCGTTCTGTTCGGCATCTGGATGGGACTCCGAATCGCCTTTGAGGGGTTGGCGCCGGCCGCTTTGTTGCGGATTGTTCGATATGCGCTGGCCGGTTTGTGGTTTGCACTGGGTGCCCCCTGGTTGTTTGTGAGATTAAAACTCGCTGGAACTGAGTAAATCGTAATTGACGCATATGGCCTTTGTATTACTTGCCGATTTGGTGGTTTTAATTCATTTGGCGTTTGTGCTGTTTGCGGTGCTGGGCGCGCTGCTGGTCGTCTGGCGGCGCAAAATTCTCTGGCTGCATATTCCGGCCGCGGTTTGGGCGGCATGGATTGAATTTTCAGGAAAAATATGCCCCCTGACACCGCTGGAGAACGGGTTACGAATGCGGGGCGGCGGATCCGGATTTGCCGGAGACTTTGTGGGGCATTATCTCATGCCGATTCTTTATCCATCCGGTCTCACCCGTAAAGTTCAGTTTATCCTGGGCGGTGTCGTGATCGGCGTAAATTTGATCATATACGGTTATGTTTTATTCATCAGAAAACCCCAAGGAGGTAAATTTTGAACACCAGTGAAGATACGCATCGCAAATCAATCGGTTATGTCTTATGGCTGTTTGGCTTCACCGGCTCACACCGTTTTTATTACGGCTATCCGCTGTTGGGGACCATTTATTTTTTTACCCTGGGAGTGCTGTTTATCGGCTGGATCATCGACTTTTTTTTAATTCCCGCCATGGATCGCAAAGCGGATTTTCGCTTCAAGACAGGGAAAATTAACTATAACATCGCCTGGATACTGTTGACGTTCCTGGGCATTCTCGGAATCCACCGGATGTATATGGGAAAATGGATAACCGGAATTTTATATTTGCTGACCTGCGGGTTTCTCGGCATTGGTATAATTTATGACTTCTGGACCTTAAATGATCAGATAACACTGATTAACAGCAAAACTTAATAACCTCTGAATGGGGCAGCGCCGATTTTTTTCAGGATGGAGGGGCTGGTTGCATGCATCGTTTCTATTAAAATGCGTCTCTTATTTAGTCGGCCGTTATGATCAAGACGATATCATCATCGTCATACTGGTTTTTTCCCGCTCCATTCGGGCCATAGGACCCGATCGCGGTCACCGTTTGGCCGTCTAATTCATAATCTTCATCTAAAAAATAATTATTGCCCCAGGCGTCCACAAACGGCCCTGTATAATACGGTCCATGCCAATTGGAATAGGAGCCGTCCGTTGCCGCCAGTCCCATGGCAGGCGTGCTCAGATCCTCATATTCAAAGCCAGCTCCCTGGGCTTTCTGAACACCGAAAGTGCTGCCGCCCGGCAACACGCCGGTATCTATAGCAAAATCCATGATAACCGTCTGGATGGTTTTTAATTCGGCCTTGGCGTCTGCGATTTTTGCCTTTTCTCGATATTTTAAAAAATTCGGAATGGCAATCGCCGCCAGAATAGCGATAACGGCGATCACAATCATCAACTCAATTAAGGTAAAGCCGCGGTTATTTTTTTGTTTTGCCAACATGGTTTATTTGAATGCAGGCCAAATTTCCGATCAATCAGATAGAGATCCCAAATTAAATCGGATAAAAAATTTTTGCCTCAGGGGCAAGCGCTCCTGAAGTGATGAAAAGCAAGAAATATACCAATCGTCAGATAATTAATTATTATAATTTATTTCAGTAAGTTATATTGAAATTTCGTCTGATTCAACCTTAAAAAAATACAGGCAAAAATCGGCATTTTCATACAAAAATTGACAGCCGACAGAATTTAAGCCAGCCGGTTTTACCTTTGGTGGCGCGTCCGGGCGCCCCTATCTGAAAAACTTGACAACCAGCAGGTAAGCGCTTATTTTTTTTGAGCAAATTTTCGTGAAGATGCATTATCAGCAGATCCGCAGATAAATCTGGAAACTCTGATAAACACAACGGCAGTCCATGTCCACAGGAGAAGAAAATAATGGTTCAAATTCAAAATAACATGCCGCCCGACCCCCAAGAGCAAAAAGCGGATCAGGATGCGGCCGTAAAAGAATCACTGGATAGAATCAAAAATAAATTCATCGTCATGAGCGGCAAAGGCGGTGTTGGCAAAACGAGCACCTCGGTAAACCTTTCCATTGCCCTGGCCAGCAGCGGGTATCAGGTGGGGATAATGGACGTTGATTTGCACGGCCCGGATGTGCCGCGGATGCTCGGGATCAACGGCATGCCGGAGCTGACGCCGAATAAAAAACTAAGACCCTTGAGATACTCTGCGCATTTGAGCGCCATATCCATCGAATCATTTACGCCCAGCAAAGACGATGCCATAATTTGGCGCGGTCCCTTAAAGTATTCCGCCATTCGGCAGTTTATCGGTGACGTCGAATGGGGGGACCTCGATTTCCTGGTCATCGATTCACCGCCCGGTACCGGCGATGAACCCTTGACGGTCGCCCAGATGATCCCCGATGCAAAGGCCATAATTGTAACCACTCCCCAGGAAGTGGCCTTGGCCGATGTGCGCAAGTCGATTAATTTCTGCAAGACGGTCAGGATGGATATTTTCGGACTGGTCGAAAATATGAGCGGTTTAAATTGTCCGCATTGCGGTGAGCTGATCGATCTCTTCGGGGCCGGCGGTGGCGAAAGAACCGCCCGGGAAATGGGCGTTCGTTTTCTCGGGAGAATACCGTTTGATCCGAATGTTGTGGCCTGTGGTGATTCAGGCGCCTGCTATCAGGAAGTTCACGACAATTCAGCCGTCACCAAGGCTTTCACCGATGTCGCTCAAACGGTATCCCAATCCGCAAACGGGAGATAGAATGAGTGCCAAAATCCGGGTCGCCCGCAGTACGGGTGGTTGTTGACGCTGCAATTTTGAAATGAATGGGGCCGGCTGCTCAGGCCTTAATCATTAAATCTGCCGTCGGCAGTCGTTTTGGAGGCATTCGCGGATTTTTCTTCCAACCACCCGATCGTCACCTCATTGCGAAAATCAAAGTCGGGGACGAAGGGTTTAATATCCAGCAAAGGTGTTTGATCGATGATATCAACATCCTTAACGTGAAGTATTTTTTCGTCAATTCTGATAAGTCTCACCACGGATATGCCGATTTGATTCGGCCGCGCGGGTGCCCGCGTGGCAAACAGCCCATGCGCCACATCATCTAAAAATGGTTTTACCTTCAGCTTGTATGTTTTGCAAAGATGACAATGATAGAGCAGAATAATGTGTGAAAATCCCGTCAGGTCCTGGAGCCCTTCGACATATTCCGGAAAAATTTCGACCTCTGCCTTTACACCGATTCCCCCGATTGGCTGGATGGGAGTGTCCGCAGGGGCTTTAAACGGTGAGTAAATGGTTCCGATTGGCCGGTAGATAATGTCTTCCACGTTTATCTCCTAATCTGAGGTTTTGAAACCACTTCGAGTTTAGTTTTTTTCGATCACCTCATCGTCAAAGTTTTTCTTTGTCAAAAACCAGATGGTGCATGACCCCCGGAATTTGCAGTATATTTCCGGATCGCGGCAGTCGATACAATCCTGACACATGTGGATCTGGTGTTTGAAACACACATAGCCGGTTTCTCTGTCCGGATGATTTACACAATGATCCAACTACTAGCCCTCTCCTTTTTGAAGCTGAGCAATTTGCTTTTCAACCAGTTCTCTTTCGTCCTCAAGCGCAAACAGCTCCATCATTATCGGCGGTTTGACGGAATGCGCCGGCATGCGCTTTTTGACTTCGGCAATTTTCTGATCCAACTCCTTTAGCTTATCTTCTAAACTTTTTAGACCCGGTTTCATATCGTTTTCCGGACGACGTTTTTTTCTCATTTTCGGGAACCTGTTTCTATTCCCGGATCGCCGATATCAATCTTTATGCGGCCACTCCTCGTCAGGTCGCTCTTCAACAAAATAGCAGAAGCGATTCCATTCAAACGCTTTTGACGAAATCGGGCAACGCAGCTTTACCTTGCGATCATTGACGCCGATGACTTCCCAGTCCCCATTGCGGGGCCCACCGCCAATGAAAATTTTTTGGCCAACTTCAAACGGATATGGCTTAAACATAAGGACTTTGTGTTTACCCATTAAATTCTCCTGGCAATTAGATTAGTGCCCCCTTCAATTAGAGGTGTTCAACTGTAGGGAATAAAATAAGCTGTAAATCAGATCTTTCAAGGCGCCTGCGCCAACCTGCTGGCATAGACGGATAATTGCGTAGCAGAATTTTCAGGCAGGATTTGGGAAGATACTTATTTTGACATAGCCGGCGCTTTAATTTATAGTGCGCTTACAATTTTTTTGCGGACATCAAAAACCATAAACAGGGGAGGAAATCCAATGCCTTATGGATATACCGGTAAAATATTGCATGTCGATTTAAGTAACCAAAAAATTGAGGTTGAAGAAAAGGATGAGGCGTTTTATCGATCCTATTTGGGTGGACGTGGAATCGGCTACCATTATCTAATGCAGGAGGTGCCGGCCCGGACGGATCCATTCTCACCGGAGAACATTCTGGTTTTGGCGACCGGCGTGATGACCGGCGCGCCGATACCGGCCGCTTGCCGCTTTGCCGCCGTGGGTAAATCGCCGCTCACCGGAACAGCCGGCGAATCTGAAGCCGCCGGTTTCTTCGGGCCCGAGCTGAAAATGGCCGGCTTTGACGCGGTCGTATTTCGTGGCCAGGCTGAAAAACCGGTCTATCTATGGGCCACTGCGGGTAAAGCCCAGCTAAAAGATGCAAGCCGTCTTGCGGAGCTGGGGGCCCGCGAAGTTGAAGATGCGATTCGAGATGAAATGGGAAACAAAAAAATCCGTGTCGCCCAAACCGGTCTGGCCGGAATGAACCGGGTTCGATTTGCCAACATCACCAACAATCTGGGTCATTTCAATGGCCGCTGTGGTTTTGGCGCCCTGATGGGATCAAAAAATGTTCGTGCCGTCGCCGCCTTGGGCACTGAAAAACTAGAGATGAAGGATCCGGCATTTTTACGTGAGACCGCCCAGCACTACGCAGCAACCTTCAAGAAGAACCCTGCAGGGGAAGCGCTGTATGTTTACGGCACCACCGCATTTGCGGAGATTCTTTCTGCCGGCGGGGCCCTGCCGGTGGACAATTTCCGGCGCAGCCAGCTGGAGGATGCCACTTCGGTCAGCGGGGACACCTATAATGAGATGCTTCTTAAAAAAAGAAACGGCTGCTTTGCCTGTCCCATTCGCTGCAAACGGGGCATCGCCCTGGAGGATCCCAAATACGGCGTTGATTCCCGTTACGGCGGGCCCGAGTATGAAACCATGGCAGCGCTGGGCACCAATCTTAATATTGTGGACTTAAAAGCCATTGCCAAAGGCAACGAGATCTGCAATCGCTATTGCCTGGATACCATATCCGCCGGCATGACCATAGCGTTTGCCTGCGAATGCTTCCAGGAAGGAATTATAACCAAGGCCGAGACCGATGGCCTCGAGCTGCGCTTCGGGGATGCCGATTTAATGATCCAATTGCTGGAGCTCATTGCCCGGCGGGAAGGATTCGGTGATCTGCTGGCCGAAGGATCGACGCGCCTGGCAAAGAAATGGGGCGTTGCCGAAAAGCCCTGTCATCTTGCCGTCAAGGGCCAGGAAGTTTCCATGCATGATCCCCGGGTGAAAGTCGGCGTGGGGATAGGCTTTGCAGTCAGCCCATACGGTGCCGACCATATGACGGCTGCCCATGATAATGCGTTTGTGGATGAAAATTCGTTCGCGCTAAACTCCGTCAAACCTCTGGGAATTTATGAACCGATGCCGGCAACCGAGATTAGCGCTCAGAAGGTGCGCAACTATAAGTTGCTGGAAAACTTCTGGCGCACACTGGATGCCCTGGGCCTATGCGTGTTTGGGTATGCCCCCCGGAGCGTGATGCCCATCGATACGATGGTCAGGTGCCTCAACGCCATTACCGGATGGGAGGCCAGCCTGTTTGAATTGATGCGGGCAGGGGAGCGCGGCACCATGATTGCGCGCGCCTTTAACAGCCGCGAAGGGTTCAGCGCCAACCATGATCGTTTGCCGCAACGCCTGTTCGATCCCAAACCCGATGGCGCCGATGCGGGTAAGAAAATATTCAAAGAAGAAGATTTTAACGCAGCCATTCGTCTTTACTACGACATGATCGGCTGCGACCCGGAAACGGGCCGGCCCCGGCGGGCCAAACTTCTGGAGCTGGGATTGGAATGGGTCGAAGAAGCTTTAAACGGTTAGGCGGGCATTATCTATTAAACGGGTAACTTCCATTCTGTGAATTTGGAATTATCTTCACTAGACCCCGACGCATAGATATTTTCTATTTCACATAAATAAATTATGGATATTTTATATTTGAATTCTCCCGGTGTTCACTTTACATTTGATTGTGCGCTAGAATTAGGCGTTAATTGTCAAGGATGGGTTTAACTTTAAGAGAAAATTATGTTTTTTAGAAAGAAAAAAACATTGATGGGATTGTCCCGCACCTGCGGGTGAGCGGCCAAGATCGGTCCGACGGAGCTGTCGGAAGTGCTTAAGGGACTGGAGACCTCAAACGATCCCGCGCTGCTGGTCGGCTATGATACCAATGATGATGCCGCCGTGTATCAAGTTGCGCCCGAAATCGCCCTGATCAGTACGGTTGACTACATCACACCGCCGGTGAACGATCCTTACTGGTTCGGCCAGATAGCGGCCGCAAACTCTCTTTCGGATGTGTATGCCATGGGCGGCAAGCCGCTGACGGCATTAAATCTGGTGATGTTTCCTTCCAAAAAGCTGGACATGGGATTCCTAAAGGAAATATTACGGGGCGGCAGTGACAAGGTACGGGAGGCGAATGCATCCATGGCCGGGGGACACTCGGTTGATGATAATGAACCCAAGTACGGCCTGGCGGTCACCGGCACTGTGCACCCGGATCGTATTCTGACCAACAGCGGCGCTCAGGCGGGTGATGCCCTGATTCTCACCAAGCCGTTGGGAACGGGAGTACTCTTTAACGCCAACCGCTCCGGCAAACTTGATTACCCGGAATTGGAAGCCATCTTGCCGCAGATCGCCGCGCTTAACAACCGGCCCATGACGGTTTCCTTAAAATTTGATGTGCACGCCAGTACCGATGTAACCGGATTTGGCATACTGGGCCATACGCTGGAGCTGGCACAGGGAAGTAATGTCCAAATAGATCTCATTTACGAAAATCTCCCCTTTTATGCCAACGCTTTGAGGATGTACCAGATGGGTGAAACGACCGGCAGTAATAAGGCCAACCGGAAACTGGCCGCAGGATTCTGGGAGCTGACGGCACATAAAACCGCTGAAGAACAAGCGCTGCTCTTCGATCCCCAAACCTCAGGCGGGCTCTTGATCGCCGTTCCCGATTCACAGGCCGACGACCTGATCGCCGCGCTAAAAAAAGAGGGGGTCGAGGCTGCGGTCAGGGTAGGTGCGGTTGTCTCTTCGGATAGGCCTTTTATCCGCGTTGTTTAAAATTTCGCAATTTAACAATGAACCGGAAACGGGCGCAACCGGCAAAACGGCCAACCTGCTTTAGTCGTATTCATAGATTTCGTATGTTGTCTCTTCCCCCAGCAGCGCATCAATTTTGGTCTGGATCTCCAGGCGCTCCTTACTTTCCAGCCATTGCTGCCAGTAATCGGCCGATTGCCATTTGGAGACGATCAGGCTTTCTCCAGGCCGATCCACGCGCTTTAAGGTTTCACCGGCGATATATCCCGGCTGGCCCATGGTCATTGCCCGCAATTGATTAATTAATACCAGCAGATCTTCCCGCTTCTCGGGCGGTACTTTCCGTTTGATATGTATCTTAATCATCTCTATGTCTCCTTTGGTGATAAAATACACAAATTCGAAAGGCGCTTCAATAAAAAAAGGTATGGTCGGAAATACGGAATTGCGGCTCTATTTCACCTTTTCCGTCATTCCTTCGGCGGTGCCGATTATGTATTCAGAGAGCTTTCGCGGTCTGGGATTAAGGGGGTCGCCCCAATCATAGAAACCTTTACCGCTGACAGCACCGTACTCACCGTTTTTTACCATGCGCATGAGCATCAACGGTGGATAGAAGCGCGGATCGTTGGATGCCTTGTACATTTCCAGGGCAACTCTTAAGATGGTGGGTGTACTTGCAAAATCATATAACTTAAAGGCGCCCTGGGGATGGCCCAGACAGGTGGTCAATCCCACATCCCCGTCCTCAACCTGTATTTTCCCCAACTCAAGCAGGCGGATGGCATCCAGCATCTGCGGAAATAGGAGCCGGTTGACCCAGAAGCCGGGAATGTTGGGCGCCAGGAAGGGTATTTTTTTCATATCCAGTAATGTTTTGCGGGTAAACTCCAGGGTTTCTGGCGATGTTCGGGCGGCCGGTACGATTTCAACGCCGGGCATCAGCGGCACCGGGTTCATGCCGTGGACCACAATTGAGCGTTCGGGCCTTCCGCCGGCTTCCGCCAATACGTCGATATCCAGGCTGCTGGTATTGGACCAGAAAAAAACACCCCCGGGCAGCTGGGGCAGGATGTCGGTCAGAACCGCGCTTTTCAAACCCAGATCCTCAAAGATGACTTCAAAGAAGATATCGCAGCGCTTGGCGGCATCAATGAAATCCGCTTTTTTGGCATAGGTTTTTATCTTTTGCGCTGTTTTGAGCCCTATGTCCGGGTCATCGATTTTAAATTTGCGGGCCGCCTTAGCGGCCAGTTTTTCGCATTTTGCGGTGACAGAATCCATTGATTGGGTATCGGAATCATGACAGTGGACGCCGTGTCCGCTCAGCGCGCACTGGGTAATCCATCCGCAGCCCATCACACCGGTTCCCAGGATTGCAAAGTCCATAATTATTCCCTCCTGATTGGATGTTGGAATACGTTTTATATCAGTGATTGTTTGTGTGAGTAGTTAGCGCAACATTACGCAAGTAATTCGCGAAACTCGGTCTTATTATAGGCTTCCGGCTACTGGCTTCTGGCTGCTGGCCGACCCAGGGGCGAGCGCCAGTGGCCAGAAGCCAGCGACGTGAAAGCTGTAAAGAACTCAGGCCAATAATTGGAATTTAGGGAGAATTTCTAAGGTTCGGTTATCGGTTTGTGATCGAATTCGGCTTCATTTTGTTTGTAGGCATAGCGGATTCGTTGTAACGCCGTAAAGTTTGCGAAAATAGCGACCAGCCAGATGGCAATTTTTAAGGCCAGGGGATGTATTAATGCGCCCAGTCCCAGAAAGACAATACGTTCCGGACGCTGCATGATGCCGACCATCGAATCAAAACCGAGGCTTTCAGCCCTCGCCCGGGAATAGCTGACCATAATCGAGCCGCATAGCGCAAAAAAAACAACCACTGAAATCGGGTAATCTTTTAGCATAATGAAATACACCATAATACCAAAAAACATGACAAATTCAGAATAACGATCCACAACCGAATCAAACATGGCACCAAAATGGGTTGTTTTATTGGCGAGACGGGCTAAACTGCCGTCAATGGTATCGCATAAACCGCCAAGCAATATTAAAACACCACCCAGGCGGAAATAGCCCATGATAAATGCAACCGCGGCCATTGATGTGATAATTAGCCCGGCGAGCGTGAAGCTGTTTGGGTTGATTCCCCAATTCGTAAGAAGCTTAATCAACGGTGTCAGCAAATTTAAGAAGCCATTTTGCAAACTTACCGGAATTAGGCGACGTGTCGTGTTAGCCATAGGACTGCCTTTTTAATTACGGATTTGTCATGAACCGGCCTCCAGCCGTAGCATCTGACTTCTAACATAATCCTTACTTTGAATAAAGACTCCTGTTGAAAATTCATGTAATTTTAAGAATAATTCGTTATGAATCCGTCTTCGGCCAATCAAAGATGAGGGTAAGTTCCGACCCTTGCTAACAGGCGAACTGTTTGGCTTTGGTATAAGAAAGATAGACAATTCAATCTAAACCATCTTTATGGGTCAGGAGGAGGGTGTCTTTCTTTATATAATTTCCGGCGATCTGTTGCGCAACCAGGTTGGCCGCATATGAACACGCCGCTGAAATATTTTTTTTCTGGAATATTTTTGCAATAATATATGCAGCCAGGAAAACATCGCCGGCACCGGTTGGATCCTCTAAGGAGCCAATCCTGTCTGCGTCATATTCTATTTTTTCTCCGGTGCTCTTTTGTACGAAGCCGCCTTTTTCTCTTAATGTAACGATAAATTCTTCTATTTTGAATCTGTTCATCAATTCGATTAAATCTACCTGGTAAAAATCAATGATTGCATCGTATTCCGATTTGTTTGCCTTGATAATGTGAGCTACCGTCAGGGCATCCGATAGTTTTTTCGAAACGATCGGATAGACGATTTGATTTCTTACGGATCTGACATAGCCCTGAACGTCTAAGATGACATAACAGGCAGGATCACCAAGTAAGTTGATCGCTTTCATATCAATATCGGCTGGATGCAGGGGGCCGAGGTGGACAGCGCCTGCCGATTTTAAGATATTGGCGATTTGCGTATCGCGTATCGGTTGAGCCTTGCGGGGCAGTCTTTGTCTGCGCCCCTCACTGTTAATGTGGTTTACAAAATGAGTCGTATGTTCCGTCCGGCCATTGAATACCGTAATATTTTCTTTTTGTAAGCGCGCGCTGATGTCCTGGTCCGGTTCGGCAATATTTGAAACCGCCAGCGTATCAATGCCGTGTCTCGCATAGGTAATTCCGGAATAGGTCGTAACCCCGCCCATCTTGAGAAAACTTAAATTTTGGCCCACAATTTTATCCACGGTGGTTGATCCAACTACACCAATACGCTTCATCGTCATTTTCTGCCTTTTGGAAGAACGAGGTGATACAAGTTAGAAACAGCGCTAAAAATTTAGAATGAAAAGGTAACAGTTCCGATCAAAATTCTGCTTGAGCGATCCTTACCGTTCTTGCCTGACCTGAATCCGTTTTCCGCCCGCCTCGATCCTTATCATTGGCATCGGAACCGAGGCTTCCCCGGTGGATAAACATCCATTAAATGTACACGGAATGGCATAATAATCAACCCTATTTAAATGAAAATATTGAAAGCTTTTAAACCTCAGCCAGATTTGTTAGATTGAGTTCGGTTAGCAGCATTAATCCATTTTCGTGTTTCTCAAATGCATCATTATCATGACGACCGAACTTGCCAATTGCCTTAATAAAACGCTTTCAATTGGAAATCGATCTATCGCCAAACGACTGGTTCTTGCCCCCATGGCCTTTGTGGGTAACGTCGCCTTTCGTGAGCTGGTTGAAAAATTCGGCGGCTATGGTTTGCTGTTTACCGAAATGTGCAGCGCAAAAAGAATACCTCATGAAAACAGATATATATCATCTTATTTCAGGTGGCGAAATCCGGAGCTCGGCTATCTGGTCTGCCAGATTTATGGCGCCGACCCCGTCATAATGGCCGCCGCGGCCCGGCGGATTGAGAAAGAGGGCTTTTTCGGCCTTGACATTAATTTTGGCTGCTCGGACATTTCAATCTGTCGCCAAAACTGCGGTGCGGCAATTTTAAATACACCTGAATTGGCGGCCGAGATTGTGGCTGCTGTTCGAGAAAGCGTCTCGATTCCCCTTTTTGTCAAATTTCGCACCGGGTGGAAGGACAACCCCCGGGCGGCCGTTGAGCTGGCAAAGAGATTCGAAGACGCGGGTGCGGATGCGTTGACATTCCATCCAAGGGTCGCTCCAGATCGGCGATCACGGCCTCCCAAATGGGAGTACATCGGAATGGTCAAACAGGCCGTTTCCATACCGCTTTTTGGCAATGGCAATGTATTTGATCAGAAAGACTGCTGGAATATGCTGCAAACCACAGGATGCGACGGTGTCGCTGTCGGGCGCATGGCGATCGCAAGACCCTGGCTGTTTGCCGAGTGGTCGGAAGGATTAAAAGTTGATAAGGGAATCTATTTTGAGACGGCCAGCAGCCTGGCAAAGCTGATGCTTAAACATTTTGATCCGTCCAAGGCCTTAAGGCGCTTTAAAAAATTTGCTTTCTATTTTTCGGCCAATTTCAAATTCGGGCACACGCTTTATACCGGGATTCAGAATGCCCCTGATATGGATGCGGTTGAATTGGTTCTTTGCAGGTTCTTTGAAACGTCCGTGGAGACTGTGTCCAGGCCCAATATGAATTTTTTCAGTTAATATTAAAACAGTTACCTAAAAATTTTTGAGCGGATTGGTGCGGCCAGGCTTAAATATCTATCTTCTTCTGCAAACATCAGCTTTTTAGCGACCATCATTTTGAGAAATTTAAAAATCTTATCGTCAGGTACACCCGGAAATCTGGCAAGAATTGTCTGGATTGGTCGGTGTTGCTGGCAAAACAAGTAAATTAATCTGGAAACGTCCACGAGACGATGGGTGGCGGGTTCGGCTTGATAGCACCGTTGGCGAATGATGATAAAATCGCGGCCGTCTTGAAAGCTTAAAATCGGCAGATGTGCCGGGCCATTGTGAATTTCGGTATACTGTTTTTGCCACTCGGCGATCTTTTTTCTAACCGGTTTCCAGATTTTTCTCTGGTAGGCCAGATCTCCGCGGTACGCCTGGATCGTAAACGGCATTGCCCGGCAAACCGCCTGGGGAAAGAGGAAGCGCCAATTTGGGTGATTGAATATCGCTCTGAGGCCGAATTTTTTTGGATTCTGCCATACCGGGCTTTCCATTCCCAGCCAAAAATTGACCGCTTTAAGCGGATAAAATGGCAGGGCAAACTCAAGAACCTTAAGCGTTTCGGTCACATCCTGTTCATCACTTCCCGGGAACTGCAGGATCAGGTTTGAAATGTTTTCGATTCCCAGTGCTTCACAGTTTTTCATAATTTCCAGATTTTGTATCGCGCGGGTGCCTTTATGAAGTTTTTTCAGAAGACGGCTGCTAAGGGCCTCGATTCCAATCTGCACCTTTTGCATCCCGCCGGCCCGCATGACGCTTAATTCCATCCATGGCGTGGTTGCCCGAACTTCGCCAAAAAGGCGCAGGTCTTTATCTAACTTTTCGATTTGCTTAAATATTTCAATGGTGCCCGTTCGGGGAAGAACGTTGTCGGTGATGGCCACAGAAAGCGTCTGGTATCGACCTGTGAGTTCATCTATTTCAGAAACGATCTGGGCCGGGGGCTTATGGCGGTAATCGTGCCACTGAAGGTTCAGGTTGCAAAAAGCACATCCGCTGAGCTTGCCGGATCCGGCCGTCCGCTTCCACCAGCATCCCCGGGAAATTTCAACCGGCAGGGTCGGGAAGAAGGTCTTACGGGCATTAAAGGTTTTCAGAAGATCAAAATAATCATCGTAATCCGGAGCCGGCAGCCCGTTTAATGTCTCCATTTGTAAAAAAGTGTTCCGGCCGATTTTTTCTGCACCCGTCAGCCGGGTGGTCACGCCCCTGATTTGGGTGAAATCGAGATCCTGCGGGTCTTTGCGAAGATGTTCGATTATTTGATGAAAGGGCAATTCGCCTTCACCGCTGACGACAACATCTATCTCCGGAAATTTCTTCAGAAAACCATGGGCCGCCCGGCCCCCCGTTGAAGCTCCACCGACGACGATAATCAGGTTCGGAAATTTCCTCTTGATGCACCTGATTACAAATAATGCCGAAGTCAGCTGGCAAAAGGAAATACTAAAACCGAGTAGCCGGTATGCGCCCCAATTTTGGCCGTTTAAAAAAATATCCGTAGCTTGCTTTACCCGGGTGGCTAACGCCCTGAATTTGACCGGCGCTAAAATTGAATTTCCGGCGGATTCCTTTCGAAAAAGAGCGGCCGCCTTTTTGAACCGCCCTGGATAGAGCAAGGCGGCATAAACGCTCTCGGCCAGCCAGGTCCGCTCCGATATTTCATGATAAAGGCGGTAGCCGATGGTTTGCGCCAAAGATAGATAAAAGTGAAAAACGTCAATTTGGAGGTCCGATATGTGGGTTTGTAAAAATGCCTTCAAGGTCCCCAGCTGGATAGAGGGCCGGCTGTAAAGGGGCCATGGGGTGGAAATGAGGGCTATTTTATCAAAAGGTCGGATCGATTTGTTCTTCATTCAGGATGCCCGCGCGCATGACCTTGATGTATCGCGCCAATTGTTGTATGGACTCAGTTGCGGTCTGATCGCAAAGTTTGAAACCCGCTTTGCGGTTCATTTACATCGCTATTTCGCATGAATCAGGATATTTTTCAATGCAATACAAACCCAATATAGCGATAACGCTTCACTGCGTGCCCTTCATTCCATCATGAGGGAAGCGAACTAGGATACGTATGAGCGCAAAACCGGATCTTAAAGTAAATCTCGGCGCAACCCGGCTTCAAAACCCGGTGATGACCGCATCGGGCACCTTTGGATATGCGCGTGAATTTGAAGGACTTGTTGATCTAAATCGCCTCGGGGCCATTATCGTCAAAGGGCTTTCTCTGGAACCGACCAAAGGCAATCCCCCACCGCGCATTGTTGAAACCCCCTGTGGCATGCTCAATGCCATCGGTCTTGAAAATGTGGGGATTGAGGCCTTCGTGAAAGAGAAGCTTCCGTTTTTACAAACCCTTTTTCCGCCGATTTTTGCGAATATTTATGGCACCACGATGGCGGAATATGCCGAGCTGGCCGCCAGGATAGATGAACTCGAAGCCATTTCGGGCGTGGAGGTGAATATTTCATGTCCGAATGTAAAAGCCGGGGGAATTGCATTCGGTGCCGATCCGAATACGGCCTATAAAGTTATTACGGCCGTCCGCAAAAAAACAAGCAAACAGCTTATCGTTAAATTGTCACCGAACGTAACCGATATTACCCTGATTGCGCGATCTGTGGAGCAGGCCGGAGCCGATGCACTTTCGCTTATCAACACCATCACGGGGATGGCCATCGACGTTGAAACCCGGCGCCCCAAGATCGCCAATATCACCGGCGGGCTCTCGGGACCCGCCATCAAGCCGGTTGCTTTGCGAATGGTGTGGCAGGTGGCGCAGGCGGCCAAAATCCCGGTTATCGGTATCGGCGGTATCATGAACGCAGGAGATGCGCTGGAGTTTCTTATCGCCGGTGCCACAGCGGTTCAAATTGGTACCGCCAATTTCGCCAATCCCCGTGTCACCATAGATATCATCGACGGTATCGAAGCGTTTCTGGCGCAAAGGAAGATTGGCCGGGTAGTCGATATTATCGGGACGCTGGAAACAAAAAGGCAAGAACTATTGGAGTAATGGAGAATTTGCGGCTAAATCAATTTTTTCCCAACACTCCAATACTCCATTGCTCCAATGTTAAGCCTTTACAACACCGCTGCCTCTTTAACCGGATGCGCTTTCAGATATTCCAGCCGGTTCAAGCCATTGACATAAGCTTTGGCGCTGGCGGTGATGATGTCGGAGTCCGCGCCCTTACCCAGGGCAAGCAGCCCGTTTTCTCTCAGACGGACGGTTACTTCCCCCTGGGCATCCGTACCACCGGTCAATGCGCTGACTGAAAACCGCAACAGTTCCGATTGCGTTCCGGTGAGGTCGGCGATGGCATTAAAAGCCGCATCGATCGGTCCGTTCCCATAGCCGGCACCCTGTGCCGGTCTACCGTTGATATCCAGCTTGACACTGGCCATCGGCAGTACGGTCGTGCCAGCGGTCACATGCAAATATTCAAGATTAAAAATGTCGGAGGTGCGCAGGATGCCTTCGGTGACGATAACTTCCAGGTCTTCGTCGACGACATGCTTTTTCTTGTCCGCCAGGTTCTTAAAGCGGGTAAAGACGAGATTGACTTCTTCATCAGATAAGTCGTAGCCCATCTCTTTTAGACGTGAGCGTAACGCATGTCTTCCGGAGTGTTTGCCGAGCACCAGCTTGTTGGTGCTGAGGCCGATGGTTTCCGGCTTCATGATCTCATAGGTCATGGGATTCTTAAGCACCCCGTCCTGATGGATGCCGGCTTCGTGGGCAAACGCATTGGCGCCGACCACAGCTTTATTCGGCTGCACCATGATACCGGTAATCAGGCTGACCAGGCGGCTCGTCGGATGGATATATTCGGTGTTGATCGAAGTCGTCAGACCCAAAGAGTTGCTGCGTGTAACCAGCGTCATCACGACTTCTTCAAGGGAGGTGTTGCCGGCGCGCTCGCCGATACCATTGATGGTCACTTCGGCCTGCCGGGCGCCCGCATTAATCGCCGCAAGCGTATTTGCGGTTGCCAGTCCTAAATCATTGTGGCAGTGCACGCTTAAGACGGCTTTGTCGATATTGGGCGTGTGTGCCCTGACATAACTGACAAGGTCAGAAAATTCTTCCGGGATGGCATACCCGACTGTATCCGGAAGGTTAACCGTAGTGGCCCCGGCCTCAATCGCAGCTTCAAAAACTTTGCAGAGAAAATCTCGGTCGCTGCGTGAACCGTCCTCGGCGGAGAATTCGACGTTATCGGTTAACGACTTGGAATATTTCACGGCCTCAACCGCGGCGGTGATGACTTCCTCCCGGCTCATTTTTAGCTTATACTCCAGGTGGATGTCTGAGGTTGCAATAAACGTGTGGATTCGCGGTTTGGCGGCATGGCGGATGGCCTGCCAGGCACGGTCGATATCGTCTTTGGAGGTGCGGGCTAAACCCGCAACTTCCGTCCGTTGCAGTTTGGCGGCAATTCCCGAAACAGCTTCCAGATCCCCTTCAGATGCAGCCGGAAAGCCGGCTTCCAGTATATCGACACCCAGTTTTTCCAGCTGGGTGGCCAGGCGCAATTTTTCAGCCGTGTTCATACTGGCACCCGGGCTCTGTTCTCCATCCCTTAAAGTCGTGTCGAACATAAGTACGTGATTGCTCATTTTATCTTAGCTCCCTAGTAGTTCGTTAAATGGTTGAATTGTTGATGGGTTAAATCGTTATCGTAATTAGTTGCCTGTATCGATTTAAAGATTTAACGCCCTAATCCTTTTGCCCTGGCACAGGGAGCATTGGCCGCAGGCACCGAATCATCGGCTGACCTGCGGCGTTTTTTCCTTCTGTCCTTTTCAAATGACGTCTCCTTTTACGGTCTCTTTATTCGAAATCATTTACTTGCAGTCAGGCTGAATTGGCGATTCTTAATTTTTCCTCATTTTCAAGTTTGAATTGAAAGCTGTCTGCCAGTGCCTGCCAGCTGGCCTCGATAATATCCTCTGAGACACCCATGGTGCTCCAGATCTGGTTTTGGTCCCGTGATTCTATTAAGACCCTGACCTTGGCCGCGGTCCCGCGGGTTCCATCTATTACCCGCACTTTGAAATCGACCAGACGCATCGTATCCAGATCCGGATAAAATTTATCCAGCGCTTTTCTGAGAGCGTTGTCCAAAGCGCTTACCGGCCCGTAGCCTTCACCGGCCGTAATCTCGTTTCTATCCCCGACGCGAATTTTAATGGTTGCCCGGGCGCTGCAGGGCTGATCTTTGTCTTTTTCGATGGTTACCCGAAATGATTCGAGTTCAAAATGAGGTTTAAATTGATCGGTAAGCTTTTCCAATAGGATTTTAAACGAGCCGTCGGCCGTATCAAACTGGTACCCTTCCTGCTCAAGCTGCTTGACCTCGGAAGCGATCTTGCGACTGTCCCAGCCATTTTTTCCGAGCGCAACCCCGAGTTCTTTGGCCTTGTATTCCACATTACTTTTTCCGGAAAGATCGGAAACCAGAACGCGGCGTTTGTTTCCGACCTCGCCGGGATCCATATGTTCGTATGCCCGCGGTGTTTTCATGATGGCGCTTACATGGACACCGCCCTTATGGGCAAAAGCACTTTTGCCGACAAAAGGTCTTGAATTTAAAGGCACCAGGTTGGCCGTTTCACTGACATACCTCGATAGATTCCTGAGTTTTTTAAGATTTTTTTCTGAGATGCAGGCATGACCCATTTTTAGGCATAGGATCGGAATGATTGAAGTCAGATCGGCATTGCCACATCTTTCACCATATCCATTCATGGTTCCATGAACCATTACGGCACCTGTTTGAACCGCTGTGATCGAATTGGCCACCGCCATGCCGCAGTCATTATGGCTGTGAATTCCGAGCTTGATGCCATCGTTTGTTGACGGGTTGGTCTGCTTGGCCGGTATTATTGTTTTTACTTCATTGATGATCGAATCCAATTCCAAAGGAAGCGTGCCCCCATTGGTATCGCATAAAACAATAAAATCCGCCCCTGCATTTATGGCAGCGGCAAGGGTATCCGCGGCATGGCCGGGGTTGTTTGTATAGCCATCAAAAAAATGCTCGGCATCATAGATAACCTCGCGGCCGCGTTGTTTTAAAAAGGCCACGCTGTCGCCGATCATACTAAGATTTTCTTCAAGCGTATTATTCATAACTTTCTCAACATGAAGATCCCAGCTTTTTCCAAAAATGGTTACGGTGGGTGTCTGGGCGGCCAGAAGGGCCTGGAGATTTTCATCCTCCTCCGGGCGGATACCGGGCCTGCGAGTTGAGCCAAAAGCGCTTAAACGGGCATGTTTAAATTCCACTCTTTTGGCAAGTTCAAAAAAAGCCATATCCCTTGGATTCGAGCCGGGCCACCCGCCTTCAATATAATGAATGCCGATATCATCCAGCCGCATGGCAATATTTAATTTTTCTTCTGAAGAAAAGGTGACGTTCTCGCCCTGGGTTCCGTCTCTCAGGGTTGTATCATATATAAAGATGGGGTCCATGTTGGTTCTCCAAGCAATTAATGAACGCTTCGTTTATGAGCGCTACGCTTGAGGAGCGCTGCGCTTTAGGCAATGCTTTTTAAAGCCTCAAGGCCTGAAAGGCCGCGCCTCGAGGCTCCTGCGAGCCGGTTCTAAAGTCTCGCTAGAAGCGGGACGCTCATTTGTTTATTTTCTCCTGTTTTCCGGCCTGAGCGAGCGTACCATGGCACCGGTTTGCCACATCTCAGAATCTCTCATCGTCTTCAGTTCGCTATCAAGCTTCTGACGATAATCCGGAGCACTGTTGGCCTCCAGAACCCGTTTGGTTTCCTGTCCGGAAATTACTTTTTCGTATAACTCATCAAACACCGGCGTTACGGCTTCCCGGAATCGGGGTGCCCAGTCCAAAGCCCCGCGCTGGGCAGTCGTCGAGCAGCAGGCGAACATCCAATCCATACCATTTTCAGCCACCAGCCGGATAAGGCTCTGGGTCAATTCTTCAACCGTCTCATTAAATGCTTCACTCGGGCTGTGTCCGTGTTTTCGCAAAAGATTATACTGTGCTTCCATGACGCCTGCCAGGCATCCCAACAACACACCGCGCTCGCCGGTTAAATCGCTGTGGACTTCATTGGTAAAGGTGGTGGGAAAAAGGTATCCGGAACCGATCGCGATTCCCAGTGCCAGAGTTTTTTCTCGGGCCCTGCCGGTGTAATCCTGATGGACGGCGAAGCTCGAATTGATACCGCTTCCATCCAGGAAGTTACTTCTAACGGTGCGTCCCGAACCCTTGGGGGCTACCATCACCACATCGATATTTTCAGGCGGAATGATAGCAGTTTGATCGTGATACACAATTGAAAAACCATGTGAGAAGTAAAGTGTATTTCCTTCTGCCAGGCATTCCTTTATCTGTGGCCACAGGGCCATCTGTCCCGCATCTGAGAGTAAGTACTGGATGATCGTTGCCTTTTGTGCAGCCTCCACCAGTGGAAAAAGCGTTTTGCCCGGGACAAACCCATCGGCTACCGCCCGGTCCCAGGACGCGCTGTTTTCGCGCTGGCCCACGATAACATTGATTCCATTATCTCGCATGTTTAAGGCCTGGCCCGGTCCTTGAACACCATAACCCAATACGGCCACGAGTTCATCTTTTAGGATTTCCCGGGCTTTTCGCAGCGGAAATTCTTCATCCGTGATAACTTCTTCCATTACGCCACCGAAGTCAAACTGTGCCATTCTATCTCTCCTTTTTTAGGTTACGCACTGTAAAATATTCATTCATTTCCATTTTTCTAATGAAGTGTTTTCAATTCATAAATGAGATATTTTTTTGCTGGGTAAGGCCGCACAAGGGTTTTAGGCCGAGGCGTACTTTTTGTACGTTGAGGTCTAAAACCCGCGGAGAACGCTGCCCAGCGAAAAAATAGCCATTTAGGAATTGAAAACTATTTGGGCTCGCGATAAAGCGCCAGCGTACCGCTCCGGGCAATCTTTTTTATCCCCATGGGACGCAGAAGATTTATCAATGCAGTTAATTTTCCTACATCTCCGGTCACCTCGATGATATAGTGCTCCAGGCCGACGTCAATTACTTTACAACGAAAGATGTCGACAATTCGCAGTATTTCCGCACGATGTTCAGGTTTGGCCTGCACACAGATGAGGGCCATCTCTCTTTTAACAGCCTTCGGTCCGGTCATATCGCGTAGTTTGATGACGTTAATCAACTTGCGGAGCTGCTTTTCGATTTGTTCGATTAACGGCGGATTGGCTTTGGTGACGATCGTGATCCGGGAAACCCGGGGATCCATCGTCGGCGCAGTGCATAAACTCTCAATATTGAAACCTTTGCCGCTGAATAATCCGGACACTCTCGAAAGAACCCCCGGTTGGTTATCGACCAGCATCGTCATGGTATGTTTTTGTTCTTCCATAGTTAAATTCCTTGTTACGTGTTAAGCGTTGCGAGTTGCGCGTTGCGAGTAACGAGTAACGAGTTGCAGGTTTCGAAGTAAAGCGGGCTGCAGTCAATCCGGTCAAATGTTTTTTAACGCGCAACGCGCAACCCGTAACCCGTAACCAAATTATCTACACAAGCAACATCTCCGTAATGGGCGCGCCGGCCGGCACCATCGGATAAACACTTTCTTCCCGGGCTACTTTAAAATCCATGATGACGGGTCCAGAAACAGCGAGCCCCTTTTTTAGCACCGCTTCTACCTCTTCCGGCTTCGTTGCCCTCAGACCGACCGCTCCGAATGCCTCGGCGAGCTTTACAAAGTCAGGCGCGCAATCCATGCCCGTGCAGGCGTAGCGTTTGTCGTAAAAAAACTCCTGCCACTGGCGGACCATCCCCAGGTAGGCGTTGTTCAGAATTACCACCTTCACCGGCAGACCACACTGGATGGCGGTGGCCATTTCCTGAATGTTCATCTGAATGCTGCCGTCTCCGGCAATATCAACGACAAGCTTGTCGGGGCAAGCCATCTGGGCGCCTATGGCAGCAGGTAGACCGAAGCCCATACAGCCGAGACCGCCGGATGTAATAAAATGGTTGGGCCGATCAAAGTGATAATATTGAGCCGCCCACATCTGGTTTTGCCCGACCTCGGTGGTGATAATGGCCTCTCCCTTGGTGATTTCATACAGCTTTTCAACCACATACTGAGGTTTGATGGTATCCGTCTGCTTATAAGCCAGCGGGTTTGTGTTCTTCCATTCCTCAATCTCCGCAAACCACTCTTGACGTTTTGTTCTAACATCTTTCAGATCGGTTTGATCGATGAGTTCGTTCAGGTGCTTCAGACTGACTTTGCAGTCTCCGACGATGGGAATGGTCACCGGGATGTTTTTGCGAATTGAAGTCGGATCGATATCGATGTGAACGATTTTTGCCTGGGAGGCAAACGCATCTGTTTTTCCCGTAACCCGGTCGTCAAAACGAACACCGATAGATACGAGAAGATCACAGGCACCGGTGCTCATATTTGCGCGGTAGGTACCGTGCATTCCGAGCATCCCGAGCCATAGCGGGTCTGTTCCTGGAAATGCCCCCAGGCCCATGAGGGAGGTGGTAACCGGTATCTGGGTTTTATGGGCAAACTGCGTCAATTCGGCCGCCGCCCCGGAAAGGATAATTCCACCACCGGCAAAAATAACCGGTCTTTTAGATTGTTCGACCAGTTCGGTGACTTTCCGCAATTGCTTCATGTTCGGATTGTAAGTCGGGTTGTAGGATTTCAGCCGGATTTCCTCTATCGGTTCGTAATCGATGATCTCTTTGGTGACATCCTTTGGAATATCAACGAGCACGGGACCCGGGCGGCCGGATTTCGCCAGATAAAATGCTTCTTTGATGACTTTGGGAAATTCTTCGGTGGATTGAACCAGATAATTGTGTTTGGTACAGGGACGTGTGATGCCGACAATATCAACCTCCTGAAAAGCGTCATTGCCGATTAACTGGGTAGGCACCTGTCCCGTGAAGATGACCATCGGTATGGAGTCCATATAGGCTGAAGCAATACCGGTCACCGTATTGGTTGCGCCCGGACCGGAAGTAACCAGGCAAACCCCGGTTTTTGCCCCGGCACGCGCATACCCATCGGCCGCATGTACGGCTCCCTGCTCATGCCTGACCAATACATGTTTTATATCCGTTTTGGCCAGTTCATCATAAATGTCAATGACGGCTCCACCGGGGAATCCGAAAATGGTGTCGACACCTTCTTCTTTTAAAACCTCCATCATAATTTGAGCGCCGGTTAGTTTCATCTCCTTCACCTCTTTTAAAATTTCTAGTGGTTACAGATTTATGTTGTAATGCCGATAAAAGCGCAAAAAAAACCGTTACCGGCCTTGAGGCTGATAACGGTTTTTATTTTGAATTTGGATGTTTCGGTTAGGCCATTATCAACCCCTTTGCTCGCCGCGGACAATAATGATTCCGCTGACGAGTACGAGAATAAGGCTAATAAGGTTTCTAATGGCGCTAACGCTGTTCATAGTATTCCGTCAAATTTAGATTTGTACTACTGTGTAGCAAGCCGAAAATAGATTGTCAAGCTTTTTTAAAAAAGATTCGCGCTAAAGAATTTTTCGGTAGTCGCATTCTTTCACAACACACGTTAAAAAGGTTCCGTCCTTTTTGGTCGTTTTTTCGACCAGTATCTTGGCGCCGCATTGCGGACATTCCTGGGCAACCGGTTTGTCCCAGGTGGCAAACTCGCATTTCGGAAATTGGTTGCAACCATAAAATAGCTTGCCGCGCTTTGATTTCCTTTCAACGATTTCGCCATCACAATCGTTTTGGGGGCAGGGTACACCGATCTTGCTGTTGGCGCCGTTGGAGTTTAGAGATTGGGTATTTTTGCAGTCCGGATAGGCGCTGCACGCTAGAAATTCTCCATAGCGTCCGCGCTTGATAACCATCGGACTGCCGCATTTATCGCAGTTTTTGTCAACGACTTCATCGGTTGACGTTTCGATTGCCTGTATGTTCCCTTTATCATCACGGATGTAGTCTCTGGAATAGTTACAATCCGGATAGCCGCTACATGCCAGAAAATGCCCGTTTTTTCCGACTTTTATGTGCAGCTGTTTACTGCATTCCGGACACTTGAGGCCGGTCGGCATCCCTACGCCTTTGACGCTGAGCATGCCTTCAGATGCAGCATCGAGATCTTTCTTAAAAGGATGATAAAATTGAGCTAAAATTTCGGCTGATTCGGCATCTGAAGACTCCACGCGGTCCAGATTTTCTTCCATTCGAGCGGTAAATTCCACATCAAAGACATCCGGAAAATTCTGCACCAGCAAATCGTTTACAATAAATCCCAGTTCGGTGGGCCTAAAATATCTGTTCTGCAGGTTGACGTAATCCTTTTCTCGAATGGTTGATAAAATGCTGGCGTAGGTACTGGGGCGGCCGATTCCATTCTCTTCAAGTTCTTTTACCAGTGAAGCTTCTGAAAATCTGGGAGGCGGCATCGTGAAATGCTGCTTGGGTTCCAGCTGCAGAAGCTTTAAAAGCAAACCTTCCCATAGCTCCGGGAGGGCCGGGGCTTTCTTCTGGTCTTTATTGGCGATTTCATCCGCGACCGACATGTAAAGTGCCATAAAACCCGGGAATTTAATTGTTGATCCGCTGGCCGCAAACTGATAGTCACCGGCCGCGATTGTCACCGAAACCTGATTAATAAGGGCCTGTGACATCTGGGAAGCGACGAACCGCTGCCAGATGAGACGGTACAAAGCCAGTTGATCCTTGGTTAAATGCGGGGCGAGTTCATCGGGGATGTAATCGACCGATGTCGGACGAATGGCCTCATGGGCATCCTGTGCCTTTTTGCGGTTTTTAAAAAACCGGGGTTGCTTCAGGGCATAGGCTTCACCGAATTTCTCACGGATGAGTCGGAGGGCTTCATCCGCGGCTTCTTTGGCGATGCGGGTGGAATCGGTGCGCATATAGGTGATCAGTCCAACGGGCTCGCCCGGACCGAGTTCAATACCTTCATAGAGCTGCTGGGCAATCAGCATGGTCTTTTTAGCTGAGAAGCGAAGCTTTCGAATCGCGTCCTGTTGAAGTTTGCTGGTCGTAAAGGGTGGCAGCGGATTTTTGCGTGTTGTCTTTTTAGCAATTTTTTGGACGACGAATTGTGTGTTTTCAAGATCCCCTAAAATCGCTTTGGCTTTTTCTTCATTCGGGATTTCAATTTTCTCATTATTCTTTTTGGCCAATTTGGCGGTAAATGCAGGAGGGGATTCGCCTTCAAGGTGAGCGGTGATGGACCAGTATTCCTGGGGTTCAAAAGCCTGGATAGCACGTTCCCGCTCACAGATGATGCGCAGGGCAACCGATTGGACGCGTCCGGCACTCAGGCCGCCTTTTACCTTGCGCCATAACAGCGGTGAGATCTGGTAGCCCACGAGCCGGTCGAGTATCCTGCGCGCCTGCTGGGCCTCATATTTCGGGCGGTCAAGGCTCTCCGGATACGCCATGGCCTTGTGAATGGCATCTTTGGTCAATTCATGGAAGAGAACGCGGTAAAATTTACGTCCCTTTTTTTGAAGTATCTCGGAGGTATGCCATGCAATCGCTTCGCCTTCGCGATCAGGATCCGGAGCCAGATAAATGTCGGATGCATCTCCGGCGGCCTGTTTTAAGGATTTTATTATTTTTTGTTTTCCGGGAATGTTTGTATATTTGGGTTTAAAATCATTTTCGATATCGATTCCCATTTCCTTATTCGGAAGATCTTTAACGTGCCCTACGGTGGCGGCGACATTATAATCTTTACCCAGATACTTTTTTATCGTCCTGACTTTTGTCGGCGATTCCACAACGACAAGCGGTTTGGCCACGATTACTCCTATCTGTCTTGTTTAAACCAGTTTAGGTTGATTAATATCATCGGGTAATTGGGTTCAAGGCTTTAATATAAAACAAATCGTTTCCCCGGCAACTGTTTCACCCATCCATTGAGTTCTAACTGTAACAATATGCTCAGAATTTTTCCGGGTTCGATCGTGGTTTTGCGCACAATCGTGTCAATGTGCTCAGGATACGGGCTGAGGAGCTTATATACCGCAAGTTCTTCCGGAGTCAGCAAAGATAAGTCCCGGGCCGTGCGGTCCGGATCTTGATACTTGGTTACTTTCGGAGCATCGATAAATGCCGATAGTTCCTCAAGCACATCTTGAGCATTTTCGACCAGCTTGGCCCCTTGCTTAATCAGTGTGTGCGTGCCGGCGCTTTTGAAAGATTGAATGCTTCCCGGTACCGCAAACACTTCCCGATTCTGTTCCGCCGCAAGACGCGCGGTGATCAGAGATCCGCTTTTTCGGGTTGCTTCCACAACAACGGTTCCAAGGCTCATACCGCTGATGACCCTGTTTCGGATGGGGAAATTATGGGCTTCCGGTTTCGTGCTGAGTGCAAACTCTGAAATGACGGCTCCGCTTTCGGAAATTCGTTTAAACAGGTTTAGGTTTTCTGCTGGATAGATATTGTTCAGGCCGCTTCCCAGAACGGCAATGGTTCGGCCCCTTGCGGCCAAAGCCCCCTGGTGGGCGGCTGAATCAATTCCGATGGCCATTCCGCTGATGATGGTGATGCCAAAGGTTGCAAGGTCCGCACAAAGCTTTTGGGTAATTGAAATGCCGTATTCGGTTGCGTTGCGTGAACCGACGACCGCAATATTTCTGGGGGACCCATCCAGATTTCCGGAAACATATAAATAGGGCGGTGGGTCCGGTATCTCCCGCAAAAGCGCCGGATATGCGGGATCCGTGAGGGTCGTCACGTTAATCTTTTTTTGATCTATCTGCGCCAGCTCCCGTTTAAGGCTTTCCGGTGTTTTAAAATTTTGGATAGCGGCGGCCTGGCGAGCAGATATGCCCTCAACCTGAAGCAATTCCTCCACCGACGCCTGAAATACCGCATCCGGTGAATTAAAGCGGTTTATCAGACGCTTGAACAGATAATTTCCGATTCCCGGAACGCTTTTCAGGCAAAACCAAGATATGAGTTTATCCATCTTGTTCAAAAACGTTCAAAGGTTCAGGGTTCTGTAAACAGAGGTCAGATGACAGAAGTCAGAATTCAGAAAACAGTTGCCAGCGTTTTGATTGCGGATCATAAGCGCTGTCGTCTGTTCTCTGTCCTCTGACTTCTGTTTTCTGTTAATTAACCTCTGAACCCCTGGACGCTTAATCTTTGTTTTAGGTCTCGATACGGTTAGGGTTCTCCATTACGGCGACTGAAACCACCTCTACGTATTACTTCTTGCTGCGACCCTGCCAGGCCAGCAATATCGGGCTTGCAACATAAATCGATGAATAGGTCCCGACCAGGACACCGACAATTAAAGCGAAGGCAAAGTCGTGGATGATGCCGCCGCCAAGAATGAAAAGCGTTACCACGACAATCAAGGTCGTCAGCGAAGTCAAAATCGTTCGACTGAGGGTTTCGTTGATGCTTCGGTTGATGATAAATTCCAACGGTTTTTTATGGTGTTTTTTTGTGTTTTCCCGGATACGGTCAAATATGATGATGGTATCGTTTAATGAATACCCGATAATCGTTAGCAATGCGGCAATGATTGGAAGCGTAAATTCTTTGTCAAATATAGAAAAGATACCCACCGTTATAATGACATCATGAATTAGGGCAACGATGGCACCCATCGCATATTTTAACTCCAGAAACCAGAAAACAATCAGTGAAACGATCAGGGCCGCACCGATCAAATAAGGAATACTCACGTTAAATAGGTTGAAAATGTAAACTGCTCCGATAAGTGCAGACGCGACCACCCCGCTCAGGATCCATTTAAGCTCAAAGCGGCCGGATATGTAAATCGTTATAAAAAGCAGCGCATAAAACATGGCAAACAACGCTTTTTTCTTCAAGTCCTCGCCCACCTGGGGACCGACCATTTCGACACGGCGGATTTCCACCTGATCGCCGGTAGATGATGCCAGTGCCTTTTTAATATCGGCTGTAAATCCCTCGCCGGTGCCATAGGTGCTTTCGGTTCGGATCAGAAATTCATTATCCGCTTTTTCGCCAAACTGTTGCACGGATGATTTTCCCAGTCCAACCGATTCAAGTCCGGATTTGATATCATCTATCTGTGTTGCGGAAGTGAATTTTATCTGAATGAGAGTTCCGCCGGCAAAGTCAATGCCCAGCCTGGGGCCCCTGTGAATGATCAGTGACACAAAACTGATGGCGATACAGGCAATCGATAAATAAAAGGCGATATTTTTTATGCCGATAAAATTGATCTTGGTTTCAGTCTTTATAAACCGCATGGTGTATCCCTGTGAAATTCCCGCATTGATCCTGAGGCTCAATGCGGCGTTAATGGTTAACCAATAACAAATAACGCCTAACGCATAGCGAATTATATGCGATGCTTTCCGTTTCTTTCCGGAAACAACGGATGCCGCTAAATACTGAGTGATTTCACCTTACGGCCCATAAGTATGTAATCAAATATAAGCCGTGACATCACCAGAGCCGTAAACAGGCTGGCGATGACCCCCAGGCTCAGGGTTACCGCAAATCCCTTGATCGGTCCGGTCCCGAACTGAAACAGCACCACAGCGGCGATTAAGGTCGTGACATTTGCATCCAGAATGGTCAATGTGGCTCGATCATAGCCGGTATCGATTGCTGCGCGCGGCGTTCGTCCCAGTGCCAGCTCCTCCCGAATGCGTTCAAAAATAATGACATTTGCATCGACCGCCATGCCAATCGTTAGGATAATTCCGGCGATTCCCGGAAGCGTCAAAGTGGCCTTGAATCCGGCCAATCCTCCGGCGATTAGAATGATATTCAGGATGAGAGCCGCATCGGCAATTACGCCGGCACCTTTATAGTAAACGATCATAAACAAGACCACCAGAATTCCCCCGATGCACATGGAGATGAGGCCTTTTTGGATGGAGTCGGCACCAAGGGAAGGTCCGACGGTACGCTCTTCGAGTATATTAACCGGTGCCGGCAAAGCACCCGCACGCAGCACGATGGCGAGATCCTTGGCTTCTTCCAGCGTGAAGTTGCCGGTAATTCGGGCCTGACCGCCGGCGATCTTTTCCTGAATTACAGGTGCCGAGGCAACCGTATCATCCAGCACAATGGCCAGCCGTTTGTTAACGTTCTCGCCGGTGATGCGTTCAAAAATGCGCGCACCTTTTTTGTCAAAGTTAATGGACACAAAAGGTACGTTGAACTGGTCAAAGTCGACGCGTGCATTGGTCAGGCTCGCACCGGTTAAAATGGTGCGCCTTTTTAAAAGAAACGGGGCTTTTGATATTTTTCCGCTTTCAGGATCCTCGTCAACCCGATAAAGAACCTCTCTTCCCGCTGGAACATTGCCTTGCACGGCGGCATTGACATCCCGGGTGTCATCCACCAGTTTGAACTCTAAAAGTGCCGTCCGGCCGATCAGGTCCTTGGCCCGATCGGTATCTTTAATCCCGGGCAGCTGAATTAACATCCGTCTTTCACCCTGACGCCGGATATCGGGTTCGGCGACGCCAAACTGGTCGATGCGATTGCGGATTGTTTCCAGCGCCTGGTCGACCGCCAGCTTTTCAACCTGGTCGGATTCTTCCTGGGAAAGCTCCATAATGACGGTTGTGACATCATTTTCAGTCTTTTGCGAGCGCTTCAGAAAATCGAAGTTCTCGTTTATAAGTTCATTAAACTTGTCGAGGATTTCCGGATCATTAATCGTGGCGGCAATTTTGGTTCCATCGATTCGATCCAGTGAGACTTTGCGAATTCGCTCTTTTTTGAGCTCCTCGAGGACTTCCTGTGAAATGCGTTCAACCTGGCCTTCCACGGCTTTGGCGGTATCCACTTCCAAAACCAGGTGCATTCCGCCCTGAAGATCCAGCCCCAGGTTTATCTGATTGTGCGGCCACAGTCCCGGTCGAAATGTCGGTAGAACATAAATGACGGCTGTTACAATCACTCCAAAAACGATGATCAGTTTCCAAGAGAAGTTTTTCAATGGTGTGTTCCTTCTTTAATGGCGCTATTTGACAGATGGTTAACAGAGCCCCTGAAGGGTGTGCGCCTTAATTTTGTCTCCAAATAGACAAATGGTTGAACGTTTAAACAGCCATTCCATCGAACCGTTTAACCAATCAACCATTTTACACGCCATAACTCGAATTCGAATTGAATCCACTGTGGATTGTTTTCGGCTACTTTTTTTCCGGTTGAGGCTGAGAAGCCGGCTGGATCATGCCCGCTACACTGGTTCGGCCAACCTTTACCCGGACTTTGTCCGCTATTTCTAAGGTTAATGTTGTATCGTCTAAACCCGTTATTCGACCGTGCAATCCGCCGCTGGTAATAATGCGGTCGCCCTTTTTCAGGTTAGATATCATATTGCGTTGTTCTTTTTGTCTCTTTTGCTGGGGCCGGATCAGCAGGAAATAAAAAATGACAAACATCAAGATGATGGGGATAAATCCACTAAAACCCGCAGCACCTTCTCCGCCGCCTCCACCCATTGCATATGCGATATCAATCAAAATATTACCTCCTTATGTTGGAATACATGAAAATCAGATTTTAGGTGCACGTAAATATCTAAAATTGTCGAGGCCGTTTCAGATAAAAATGGCGCTCATATACAGCAATATATAAAGCGTGTCAATATTGAACTTGCCACCGCTGCTGAAAAATAAAGGCCATCCACGCAGCGGATGGCCCCCGACGCTTTAGTCTTTATAGGTAATCTTACCTTCTCCCGGTGTCATTGACGGAGAACCTTCTATGTCGACACTGAGGGAGCGGCGCTCTTCCAGATGGGCAATTTCTTTGCGCTTTTTATTTAAAAGATAATCAGCCACATCTATCGGCACAACCCCCTTTACGGTGGTGACCCCCGGCTTGAGCGTTTCAAGGCTGAGTTTTCTGAGAAACCCCACCGCCAGGGTTTCGGTGGAGGCCACCAACCCTTTGCCCTGGCAATACCGGCAGGGATGATGGCTGCCGAATTCGATTGACGGCCGGATCCGCTGGCGGGACATTTCCAACAAACCGAATCGTGAGATTTTCCCTACTTTTGTTTTGGCTTTGTCTTCACTGACACAGCTCCGCAGTCGGCGCTCGACTTTTGAACGATTTTTTGGATCTTGCATGTCGATGAAATCGATGACAATCAGCCCCCCCAGGTCTCTCAGGCGCAGCTGACGGGCGGCTTCTTCAGCCGCTTCGAGATTGGTCAGGAATGCGGTCTTCTCGATGGATTTTTCTTGGGTGGATTTGCCTGAATTCACGTCAATGGACACCAGTGCTTCGGTTTGTTCAATGACAAGAGATCCGCCCGATTTCAAAGTAACACGACTTTCAAATATCGACGCAATTTGGTTTTCGATTTCAAATTTGGTAAAAATCGGTTTGGCACCTTTATATAACTTAACGATTTTTTGATGCTTGCGGGAAATAATCTTGATAAATTTCCGTACCTCATGGTAAACGGCCGGATCATCGATGAGGATCTCATCGACGTCGGGGGTAAAATAATCCCGGATCGACCGTAAAACGAGGTCTCTTTCCCTGTAAAGCAGCGCCGGCGCCGGCTCCTTCATAACGCTTTGTTTGATTGTTTTCCACAGTCGCAGAAGGTATTTTAGGTCGCGTGATAAAAGGGTTTTGGTGCTATTAACACCGACGGTTCGAACAATGAGACCGAATCCCTCCGGAGGATTTAATTTATCTACCAGATCTTTCAAACGGTCGCGTTCTTGTTCATCTTCAATCTTACGGGAAATTCCCAGTTTATCGCTTCCCGGCATCAGAACAAGTAATCTGCCCGCCAATGATATGTAAGTTGTCAGCATGGCGCCTTTTCGCATAAACGGCTCTTTGGTGACCTGCACCATGACTTCCTGTCCGCGTTTAACGATCTTTTCGATTGAATGATCTCCACCTTCGCTGTCCTGATAATAATCGCTGTGAATTTCGGGTCTTTGTAAAAACCCGTGTCGTTCGGCACCGTAATCGACAAAAACCGCCTGGAGGCTTGGCTCAATTCGCGAGATGACGCCCTTATAAATATTGCCTTGGGTTATTTCGTGGGCCGCACTCTCAATATAAAATTCTTCCAGCTTGTTCGCTTTTACCTTGGCGACACGGCATTCTTCGGGATCAATAGCGTTTATAAGGATCTTTATACTCATGAAGTTTTAATCCTGAAATCTACAGATAGGTTCAATCTTGAATATGTCCGTTCATCACTGAAGCTGATACTGGCAAATTTTCAACTGATAGCATCTCGAAATTTCAATAACAAGTCAAACGATTTCTGGTTAAAAAGCCTCCGGAGCTAAAGTTCCGGCAGGGGCGGGCCCTTTTTGCCGGGCCCGATGAGGCTCGATTAGAAGTAGTTTCAAAACCCCATCTAAGGCTCCCGCCTGCGGCGGGACTGCGTTGCCCCGCTAGCGCGGGATTCGCATCTCATTTTATTAACAAGGGTGCAGCACAGGCCTCCGGTAAATGTACTTCCTTATCCCGCCGTTGGTGCGACTGCGCTTTCCCGATCGGCCTGACGCTTGATGCATACCCTAATTTTTTTTAGATCAGATATGTAATCCCGCTTCAGCGAGACCCTTGGACCTGATCTGAGGTTTTGAAACCACTTCTAGGTGGAGTTGACGGACCGTCTTGCTATTGTTATCATTTTGTGGCATGGAAAAGCGAGCAGAAATTGTTCCCTGAGGTTCGGCGATGAGCTTCGGGGAAGTTTTATTTAGTGAACTTGAACTAAGGCAGGTAGCCGTGATGGACGCGAAATACGATCCGAAAAAAATTGAACCTAAATGGCAGAAGTACTGGGAGTCAAACAAACTGTTCAAGGTGCAGGAAGATCAGACCAGGGAAAAATATTATCTTCTGGAGATGTTTCCGTATCCTTCCGGCAACATTCATATCGGGCATGTGCGAAATTATACCATCGGCGACGTTGTCGCCCGTTACAAGCGCATGCGCGGGTTCAACGTGCTGCATCCCATGGGCTGGGATGCCTTCGGCATGCCGGCTGAAAACGCTGCTATTGCCAACAACACCCATCCGGCCAAATGGACCTATGCGAATATTGACGCCATGCGTTCCCAGCTGAAAGAGCTGGGTCTTTCCTACGACTGGGACAGGGAAATAGCAACCTGCAAACCGGAATACTACCGTTGGGAACAGTGGCTTTTTCTCAAAATGTACGCCCAAAAAATGGCCTATCGGAAGGAATCTTTTGTAAACTGGTGCGAAGCCTGCCAGACTGTTTTGGCAAATGAGCAGGTCGAAGCCGGTCTTTGCTGGCGCTGCAGTCAGGAGGTTCGCCAGAAAAAACTGTGGCAATGGTTTTTCCGGATTACCGATTATTCAGATGACCTGCTCGCCCATTCAGACAAACTGCCCGGCTGGCCGGAGAAAGTTACGACCATGCAGAAAAACTGGATCGGGAAAAGCTTCGGCGCTGAAATTCGTTTCCCTGTCGAAAAGCGGGATGAGGTTATTGCCGTATTTACGACCCGGCACGATACGGTATTCGGTGCAACATTTATGTGTCTGGCCCCGGAGCATCCATTAACTGTGCAGCTGTCCAAAGGAACACCCCAGGAGCAGCCCGTTGCCGAATTTGTCGAGCGCATGTCGATGCAAGACCGATCGGACAGGGCTGTAGAGGAATTTGAAAAGGAGGGTGTATTTCTGGGTGTCCATTGCATCAACCCCTTAAGCGGCAAGCGCATCCCGATTTATACAGCCAACTTTGCCCTTATGGAATATGGAACCGGTGCCGTGATGGCTGTTCCGGCCCATGATCAGCGCGATTTTGATTTTGCCAAGAAATATGGTCTGGATATCATCGTCGTCGTAAAGCCTGAAGATCTAGATTTGGAGTCTGAAAGTCTTACGGAGGCCTATGTGGGTCCGGGTATCATGGTCAACTCCGGTGATTTCAACGGAATGGACAATAAAAAAGCGATGGAAGCCATCGCTGCTTATCTGGAGGAAAATAATCTGGGGAAAAAGGCAGTAAGTTTTCGGCTGCGGGATTGGGGCATTTCACGGCAAAGATACTGGGGTGCGCCGATTCCGGTAATCCATTGCGATGACTGCGGCGTGGTGCCGGTGCCGGAAAAAGATCTTCCGGTCGTCTTGCCGGAAGAGGCCCAGATGCTCCCGGGCGGAAATTCGCCCCTGCCACAATTGGATTCTTTTGTAAAAGTGGCGTGCCCGGAATGCGGCCGTTCGGATGCCCGTCGCGAAACCGACACCATGGATACTTTTGTTGAATCATCCTGGTATTTTGATAGATACTGCAGCCCGGATTTCCATACCGGTATGTTTGATCCCGAGGCGGTAGCCTACTGGATGCCGGTCGATCAATATATCGGCGGCGTCGAGCATGCCATTTTGCATCTGCTTTACTCCAGGTATTATACCCGGGTCTTACACGATCAGGGGCTGGTTAAATTCAAAGAGCCGTTCACGCGATTGCTGACCCAGGGGATGGTCTGCAAAGAAACCGTTTCCTGCCCCCAGCACGGCTATTTGTTGCCCGAAGAAGTCAAAGTCGAAGACGGGTCGCGTTTCTGCAAACATTGTGATCATCCGGTAACCCTGGGCCGGGTTGAAAAGATGTCCAAGTCAAAAAAGAATGTCATTGATCCCAATATTCTCCTGGAAAAATATGGTGCCGATACAACGCGGTTTTTTTGCCTGTTTGCAGCACCGCCCGAGAGGGATCTTGAATGGAGCGAGCAGGGCGTTGAAGGCGGCTATCGGTTTTTAAACAGAGTTTGGCGCCTGGCGGCCGAATGGATGGATCAAGTCAAAGATGTCCCGGCGTTTAACGGCAGTCCCGCAGAGCTGGAAGGTGCCTTACGTGAGCTCTATAAAAAAACACATCAGACCATAATGCGGGTTACGCGCGATATTGAGGATCGGTACCATTTTAATACGGCCATAAGCGCCATTATGGAGCTTTTCAATACGATGTCCGACATGAAGAGTGCTGAAAACAATGCGCAGCAGGACGGTGTGATGCGGTTTGCCATGGAAACGCTTGCACTGTTGTTAGCTCCGATCGTGCCCCATTTCGCCGAAGAACTGTGGGAGACGCTCGGCAATACCTCCAGCATTCTGCTTGCGGAATGGCCTTCTTTTCTGGAGGAGGCTTTAGAAAAGGATGAACTCGTAATCGTTATACAGGTAAACGGCAAATTGCGCGGTAAATTCTCGGTGGATCCCGATCTGGCCGAAGAAACCATCAAGCAGATGGCGCTTGAAGATGAGCGCGCCAGGAAATTTACGAATGGCAAAGAGATAAAAAAGGTTATTTACGTCAAGGGCAAGCTGGTCAATATTGTTGTCTGAGGTTCAGGATTCAGAGTTCAGAAGTCAGACGACAGAAGACAGATGGAAAAAACCGGAAGATGAAACACTTATCTGATATCTGTTTTTCTGTCCTCTGTTGGCTGACATCTGACGCCAAGGAGATGGGTTTGAGCAAAAGCAGGTGCGGCGCAATCGTTATTTTAATTGCGGTGCTGGGCAGTGCGTGCGGGTACCGTTTCGGGGGACAGAGCGGATTTCCGGGTGATAGCGATCGTCTTTTCGTAAAAGTCTTAGAAAATCGGACCCAGGAGACCGGGGTTGAAAACATTGTCACAGCTGCGCTTTTATCTGAACTTACCCTGCGCAAAACCGATGGGATTGCAAGTGGCATTGATCAGGCCGATGCTGTCTTAAGCGGCGTGGTAGAAGAGGTCGCCATTAAAACGATTTCCAGTCGAAGTAAAGATACCGCCAGTGAGAGACGGGTAACGATTTCGGTTAATTTGAAATTAAAAAAACAGGACGGCAGCGTTGTCTGGACCGCTCGCAGCCTTACCGAAGACGAAGGGTATATCGTCGATGCCAGCAAGGAACGCACGGATCAAAACAGACGGAATGCAATCCGGGTGCTTGCGCAACGAATTGCAGAAAGGGCAGTTAATCGGATGAGCGATGATTTTTAGAACCCAACTCAGTCCACATTTTTAAGATGGGTTCTATAATCAGGTGAGGGCGTTTACCAATTTTGAAAGGCGCGATATCTTTCGAGCCGCTGTTTTCTTGTGGATAACACCTTTTTTGGCTGCATTGTCAATTTTCGACTGGGCCGTATGCAATTTGGCCAATGCTTCTTCTTTTGATGCTTCTCCAGATGCCAGCCGAACATCTTTGGTTAGGTGTTTTATTCTGGTTTTTACCGCTTTGTTACGCAGCCGCCGCTTTTCGTTTTGGCGTGCGCGTTTTTCTGCTGATCTATGATTTGCCAACGGGATTCACTCCTTATTAAAATTATTATAAACTCTTCTACATACTGAACCCATATTGGGATGTCAATATTTTTTTTGATCATATGAAAGAAAATTCCCGCGTGATTAAAGCCGCCGGAGTCGTCGGGGCGGCGACTTTATTAAGCCGGATTCTGGGCTATATTCGCGATGCTCTAATTGCCTGGTATTTTGGCGCCGGTCACAGTTCAGATGCGTTTATCGCCGCTTTCAGGATTCCGAATCTCTTAAGGAAACTTTTGGGGGAAGGTGCGATTGGTAATGCGTTTATACCGGTGCTGACCGATTACCTTACCGAAGAGGGTCAGGATGAAGGCCTGCGCCTTGCCCGATCAGCCCTGTTGGTAATGTCTATCCTGCTCGTGGTACTTTCCATCCTGGGCATCCTGCTGGCCCCCGTGATCGTAAAGGTAATCGCACCCGGATTTTTTGAGTCGCCCGGTAAAATTCCCCTCACCATTACCCTTACACGCATTATGTTTCCTTACATTTTTTTTATCGGCCTGGTTGCTTTGTGTATGGGAATCCTAAATGCGTTCGGGCATTTTGCGGCTCCCGCCTTGGCGCCGGTTTTGCTAAATTTGGCGATGATCTGTGCCGTTATCTTCATATGTCCGTATTTGTCGAATCCCGTTACGGGCCTTGCCATCGGGGTGATCATAGGGGGTGTTCTTCAACTTGGGCTTCAGCTGCCTTTTATGATTCGAAAAGGACTCTTCCTGCGGACCAAAAGTAAAATTTTCCATCCCGGATTAAAAAAAATCGCCGCGCTCATGCCGCCCATAATTTTTGGCGGAGCCGTTTATCAGATCAATGTTCTGGTGGGTGGCCTGCTGGCGTCCCTGTTGAAGGAAGGCAGCGTAAGCTATTTGTATTTTGCCGACCGCCTGGTTCAATTTCCGCTCGGTATATTTGCCATCGCTGCGGCTACCGCTGTTTTGCCGAGTCTGTCGCGGCAGGCAGCCATCAATGATCTTGACGCTCTCAAAGATACCTTCGGCCATGCGGTAAGGTTAATTATATTTCTTACGATCCCTTCGATGGTCGGTTTAATCATCCTAAGAGAACCGATTGTCGCGCTGTTGTTTCAACGCGGCGAATTCAGTTCGCATGCAACCCAGTTGACTGCCCGGGCGCTTTTATATTATGCTATGGGTCTAGGGGCCTTTTCGGCGGTTAAGATCGTTGCCGCCACCTTTTTTGCCCTGAAAGACACCCGTACGCCGATGATCATGGCGCTTGTCTCTATACTGGCCAATCTTGTGCTGGGCATTATTTTGATGAGACCGATGGCCCACGGAGGGCTTGCCCTGGCAACATCGCTTGCTTCGATTTTGAATCTCGGATTGCTGGTTCATGCGCTTCGATCAAAGCTTGGATCCCTGGGATGGAGAAGCATCATGCGATCGGCGTTCACGGCATCATTAGGTGCCGTAATTATGGGGGTTGTTGTCTGGGGCACTGGGTTTGTTTTTATCCCGCCTGAAGGTGGAGAGGTCACGGAGCTGCTGTCGGGATTGGTCGGATGTATTCTTGCCGGATTGATTATTTACGGTACATGTTGCTATTTAATAAAAAGCCCGGAATTGCTGAGTGTCATAGCCGAGGTTAAAAAGGGTTTTAGAAAAAAATGACAAGAACGCAAGGCATCTTGCTATCCATCACTGTTGTGCTGCTCTTTTCACTGTTCTTTTTCACCATATTCGGTGAACACGGCTTTATTGATTTAAATACCCTCAAAAAGGAAAGGGATCAGCTGGCTGATAAAAATGAGCAGTTGTCCCATCAAAATCATTCTCTGAGTGTCGAAATCGATCGCTTGAAAAATGACCCCGAATATATTGAAAACATCGCACGGCAGGAACTGGGCATGGTTGCTGAAGATGAATTGATTCTTAAACCCCGTAAATTACCCAAACCATAAGTTGAATGAATGGAAAAAGAAACTGACTTCTATACTGCCACCATGGCAAAGGTTTATGCCGACCAGGGGCACTGGCAAAAAGCCGCTGATATATATCGCCACCTATTAAAGCACGAACCTGAGCGCAATGACTACCTTGAAGCGCTGGCAGAAGCCGAAAAAAAGATTCTTTCATCCGGCCAAAAACCCTTTGAGGATCTGACCCCCCTGTTTCACCAATGGTTTGATCTGATGCTCAAATATAAAAATTTGCAGAAACTGCGTAAGGTGAAAGGCGGGCGCCCTTGAGGGTGGTCACGATAACGCCCGTTTAAGCATTTAAGGGTTTATCGGGGCAGGCGGATTTTAATACACTCAAATTTTTTTATTCCTCCTTCTGATCGTCCTTTGAATAAAAGCTTGCTTTGACGCGTTGTTCGGCGCCTCTTTCCACTACAATTTGCCCGTCCTTACGGTGGACTGTAATTTTGGAACCGGTTATAAAATTCTTTCCCCTCGTAATCGTTGAATTTTCACCCTGCAGTACCAATATGGCGGTATCCAGGTCGTATTCAAGCCGCTCGGTCTCGGCTGTGTACTGGTCTGATGATATTTTTACACGGCCGCTGGCAACTATTCGCTGGATTAATTCTCGACTTCCGATTTGATTTTGAGGATTATCTAAGTTATCTTTGTAGTAAATCCTGAGGTGTTCCGAGGTAATCGTAAGATTTCCCTGGCTGGCGTGGACATCGCCTATAAATTCCGCATATTTTTCCGTATTGTTGGTTACCAATTTATCCGCGACGATCTGAATCTGTTCGTCAATCTGATTTTTGCCTTTTTCCTTGGTCTGATCATCCGCAAAAACAAAGGGCGCCAAAAACATAATGATAAACGCGCACCACATGTTGCGAACCCAGGAGTTCAATCCCTTCGCCGCTCGAAGTCGTCGAATTGGTTTCAAAATGCCTCCTTATTCCCGCAGGCCAACCGGCAACCAACGCGCAGGCACAACCGCATTTATTTGATGATTCTTAGCCGATGCGTCGCTTTCAATTCCTGCCATAATTCTGTGATGATGACGTTTACAGCATCGTCTTCGTTTTGCAGCGGGTAATCGGCTATCTTCAGGCAGGATTCTACCAGTTTTTCGTTTCCGGACCACAGTCCAAATCTTTCCAGGATATGCCTTCCTAAAAAGGAATCGAGTTTGTTCAACTCGGTCTCATCCATATTGGCGATGGTCGTTTTATCTTTTAATGGTAATTCGGAGATGAGCCGCGCAACGGCTTCCCGAACCGTTTGGGGCGGTTTCTCGGATGCTTGGCGTTCGTTGCCGTGAAGCGGCTGGGATTCCGGCGGGCGGTTCTCTATCAATTCCAAATAATAGATCGTTTCGATTAATTTGGAAACATCCTGATATATTAAATTGTCTTTGCTTTCCCGGGGTCCGGCGACATTTAGAATTTCAATTGTGTTTTCCTCTATCCATGACTTTATTAAGTTTGCGGCTTTAAAGGCGGGTGTTTTGTTTAGATTGATATGCAGCCATGGGCGTTTGTGTTTCAAGGCCATTTTGCGGGTGTAGTCCGAACCTTCGGTCAATCCGCCGTGACTTATGATCAGCGTGCCATTGGAATCGATTACATTTTGCTCCGTTCTCAATGGGTAACTGGCAACAGGCATTTCGGTCAGGTTGTATTTTTCCGGCAGGGGTCCATTTTCGGTCAACCTGCCTTTGGGAATCCATCCGCCATGCGGGATGCCCAGTTTCATGGCCGCATCGAGCGCCGCCCGGTCAGCTCCGGTCTGTCCACCTGAAATGATTTTTTTAATCACGGCTGTTCCCTTTTATCTTCATACGGGCCAAGTTATGGACTATCCGGCAAACCACTTCTAACGATCAGGGGCTCCCGTCTTCTGATATTCTTTCTGAATCCGTTTAAGCATTTCAAAGAGTTCTTCTTTGGAAAAAATACCCTTTTCAATCAGCAGCTGGGCAATGGCATCCAGCTGCATCGAGTTGGCCATCAGAAGATCCTGTATGGTGGCAATTTCACTTGAATCGCCATTTGAGGTCACTATCAAGTCACCATTTTCCAATGTTTGTCTTCTGTCTTTGCCGCTGCGTCTTTCGGGACCGTTATGGGGTGCAATAATCCAGCGGCGATCCAAACCCGAGCGCCTGTTTTTGTCATCTTTCTTACCTGGAGTCTTAGCATCTGCCATAATATGAGATCCTTTTGCCAGTTAGGGGCTGCGCCCCAATTTAATTTTAAGAATTCCGCCTTTCGATGAATTGGAGATGAATTCTTTATAATACAATTGCAAAGGATGGTCAAAGGAATAGACCATCCGGCGCGTAACGGCTATCGGTCTTCGGCAGATACGTGTCTAGCGATATTAAGACCGCCCCTTCTTCGGTAAATACTTATCGAGGATGGATCTGGCCAGCGGTTTTACCTCGACCTCATCGCCCTCATAGTCCTTTTCCGTCCAGGAACCGCCGTTTCCGCTCGGCCGGGTGAATTTTACCTGGCAAATATAAACACCGATCTCTTTATTGTGACGGGTTACAATATTACCATCCGCTTTATTTTTGGAGCGGGACCGTTTCGAGCCGGCTGTGTTATCTTCATCATTGCCGTTCCAGAATTTTTCAGGATGGACGATCAATTCATTGCAGATTGCATTGGTTGAGCGTCCGGAAAGACCAAACAGGGCCATCACCATCGAGTCCATCTGGCGGATCGTGATAACAATGCCGGCCCCGCTCCGGTCCATTTCCCATTCGTCGAGCTGCCACTTACCCTTATCATCCAGGTACCAAATGCCGCTTTTTTTCGACCCTTTGACAGCCGGCGGATTTTCCATGCCCCCGAAGCAGCTCGGAACCGGCCGATCGAACTTTCGATAGCAAAGGTAGAAGGGAACCTTCGGTTTTTTATTGACGGATTGGAATGGTACGCAGCCGAACAATTCGGCAACGAGGTACTCGACAAGATAGTTCACCCGCTGACTTCCCAGAATAATTGATGATTCATATGACAGCCGGTCGAGCATAGCCTTAAAAATGTCTTTGGCATTGCGTTTGTCCGTCTCGAACCAGTCACCGTCAACCTTCATGGCGGCGGGATGTAACTGGAACGGCACGTAGCGGGTCTTTATGGAGGGTCTCTGCTGCTCTCCCAATTCAGCCTTATTGGTCAGCGTTAGATTGATTTTGGCCTCGGTGGTGGCATCATGACGCGCGACCGTCATATGGGCCGGACCGGGTTGATTATTTTTTTTGATGTGGATGTACATGCCAATGTAAATTGCGACTCTGTTCAGCCGACTGATCGACTTCCATATGGTTGCCGGCTTGAAGCCCAGAACGGCCCCCGGCAGAATTTCAGACGGCACCCCGTTGTCGATGAGATATCCACAGATTTTATCCAAAACATTTAAAGACGGGTTTCTGGCTTCGTTTCTTAACATCTTTCCAATCGTGTGGCGATGCAATCCGCATTTTTCAGCCATTTCCGTTTCAATCCCGTGTTTGAAAATTTTATATTTATGAAGCAGTTGCAATAATCGAATTTCGATAGTCATGGCGCCTTCCTCCTCCCCCCAAAGATTATAATTAGCGGTTATGACCTCAAAATATGGATACCACCTCCTTTCCGAACGGATTCAAAAATGACCGATGTTTTTTGCGGACGTTGCCGGGTAAATCATCCGCCATCTCGATTGGATTTTTTTAGAATTCAGATGCGGGAGAAGTTTTGAAATCTGGTCAACAGGAAAACGGCTAAAAGGGAACCCAAAAACCCTAAAAATTCACTTCCCGGTATCTTCGGGAACGATAAATTTATTTTTTTTTGGCACCGGATTCGGTGAATCGCAGCAGGGTAAATACACCTTGACATAATAACGGGACAAACAGGCATGAAAAGGACAAGATTCGTATTCAAATTGGCATAAAAATGTGCCATTTTAATAACCCTTAATTTTGGAAATCGGCGAAGAACTTTGTACAATAACCCGGATAATGACCATGAAAAATACCGAAAATAATTAATTTAACTTATTGATATTAAAAAAAATACTTGACATATTTTTTTAATTTGATAGGAGCCGATCTCAAGAGTTCGTGTTAATTCACAAAACAGATCGCAAAGACACATTTTTTAAATTTGTATACGAATAAATACAGACTCCAAGACCCGATTGCAAGCTTTTTTTTTAATTTTTTTTGGAGGTCAGCCCTTAAAAGGGAGGGGACCATGACAGCGAATAAGAAAAATGGAAATCATTTCCATCTCTTATTTGAGAATCTCGGTCGGCAAAGCGCAACCCATGACCCGGATTCAAGGCGTCAATCCTTACCGGGATTTTCAGAATATCTGGAAATACCCAACCGGATTGGATATCTGGAGGCGGGGAAAAATGCCCCGCCGCGTTTCGTTAATCGAAATCACCTCAATTCGGAGAATGTCTATCTGGTTCAGCCCGTCTGGGGAAATTCGCAACCGATGCTGCTTTTGCTCAGCCCGGGTCGGCAGCTGCCTTTAATCAATGGTCTGGCGGCGCCGCCGGTTGCGCTGCTGCATATGAAAGACGAGGTTTTATTCTGTAAATCCGGCAGCTACGCGGCGCATGTGACCCTGTTTATTCGACCCCGCATCGGCCCGCCTGTTGAGATCCATGTGGGTAAAAAGTGCCCGGTTTGCAAGACCGGCATACGGCAGGATTCGATCACCTACACCTGTCATTTCTGCGGCCAGGTTCTACATTGCGAAAGTTCAACACCTCCGCATGAAGATCATTTAAACTGCGCCACAATTTGCGGAAACTGCCCCATCTGTTTAACCCCGATCCAGCAGGAGCATGGATATGCCTACCTGCCCGAATTTTTACGAAAGGAAGTGTGATGGCAACCTTCAAAGAGATCGAGCTTTCTTCCGGTTTCCCAGCCCCGGACGGCAAACGGGCGCCCCTGAGCGCGCGTCTGCCGAATTTCGTCGGAGCCCCGCCTGCATCTGATGAAAAACTGCGCGGGCTCAAAGTCGCCGTCGTCGGCTGTGGAGCCGTTGGCGGGTCGATCGCCCTGGGGTTGGCCCGCCTGCAGATCCATACCCTGTGGCTTTTTGACAAAGGGAAATTCAAGGCCGAGAGCATCCTGACCCATTGCGTATTTCCCGGTGACATTTCCGGACCGAAGGCCTCTATTCTCGGCCGCCGGGTAAAGCACATCAGTCCTGCGACCAGGGTGTTTGTTTTTGACGGGCCGGTGGAATCGTCGGATTTACGGGTCATGGCTGATGCCGACCTCACGGTACTGGCCACCGATAATCTGTTTGCCGAAATCGAAGTGGGACAGCGCTGTCTGTGGTTGGGGCAGCCGTTGGTTCAGGCGGCGGTTCATGGCGAAACCCTGGTCGCGCAGATCCGCTTTTTTGCCAACCGCTCCAACGGCCCCTGTCCGGCCTGCGGGTACTCACAGGCCGAATGGCAGGCCCTGGACAATCAAACCCGGTATTCATGTGATGCCCTAAATGACGAGGCAGCCGATGCCGAAACCGACGGCCCGCCGACGATGAGTGTGAGCTTTTTGTGTGCCATGGCCGCCGACTTGGCCCTGGTTCAGATCCTGCGGCATATGCTCGACCTGGGATCGGCGGTTGAAAACAACATGCTGCAATACTGCGGTTTTGACCATCAAACCATTGTCAGTGCCCTTAAACGCAATCGGCGCTGTCCCTGCGATCATACGGCCTACCGTCAGGCGACGACGCTGCGGGCAATCGCGGATTTCACTTTGAGCGAGCTTGCCCGTATGGCCGGATACGACACCGCTGTCGGGCTCAACGGGGTATCATTTCAACTGGGTCGTCTCTCATTTTGCGAGTCGGCTGCGTGCCGGTGCATGGCCATGCGGCCACTGCGGCGCTTTTTTGCGGCCGGCGCGCGGGTGGGAAGATGTCGATCCTGCGGTGAAAAGATCGTTCCGCTGCCCTTTTACACCCATAATCCGGTTCCCGCAAACGTGATCGCAGACCAGATGGAACGCCCGCTGCGGGAGCTGGGGGCGGAATCGGCCGCCTGGGTGAAGCTGCGTGGCCCCCGCAGGAGCATGCTTTTTTATTCCCCCGAAACAGAAAGGAACAGGCCATGAATACCAGAGCCGGAATCGATACGCCCGCCGGTCAAAATACCAATCCAATACGGGCCCGCGGGCTGGCAGCCCTCGCTGAGGTAACGCTCGGGGCTTCCGCTCAGCGGCTGATCGATCGCGCGGTGCGCTCCTGCGGGGGGCAGGCAGCCTGGATACACCGCAAGCAGGCCGAGGCCCATGATCTGATGGCACTGGCTCAGATCACCCCCCGGTTCACCGTTGAATTTTTGGATCTGCGGGAATCGTTGCGCGCGGTCGCCACGTTAGAGGCACCGGTGCCCTGCCTGCCGGACGCCGATGGAAACCTGCGCATCGCCCCCCGGGCGCTATTGGGTATTCGATACCCTGAGGAGGCTTTGCGCATCCCGCTCCCCGGGTTTTCGTTCGTTGAGATTTTACAGCCGACTGGCGTCTGGCACGCCAATGTGTCCGCAGAATCTGTGCAGATGCTCTGCCTGGGTGCCCAGCTGCCGGCCGGCATACAGTTAAAAGAAATTATTCTAATGACTTACGGCGCCCTGGTCATGGCCACAGTTATGATCGACGAACTGGACCCGGCCGGCGTCTTAAATCCGGAGGCAGCCCGCTGGTGGCAGCACCACATCAGACTGGCACCCCTATCGCGGGCGTCTTTTCTTGACAACCCCAAGGCCGGCGAAGCGTAAGGAAAGGACCCTGCGATGCTGAAACCAAATCCACATCAGCCTGCAAACGCAAGATGGGAAAAGGCGCTCGCTGCAGCCGGTTTTGAGATCGGCCGTGCGGGCCATTGCTATACCTTAAACGGGGTTACCCTCAGATTCAGAGACAGATGGATCAGCCTGGAGGCCGATGCACCATGCAATACCGCGGATCCCCTGACCCACCAGATCGGAAAGCCCGCCCTCTGGAAATACGTAAAAACGCCGGCCGGCCGCATGCGGGAGCTGTTCGAGTTTCCGCTACCGGTGGCGGCCGGGGCCGAGTGCGGCTTTGATGATGAAATCGAAAAGGCCGGTTCAGCGCTGCCTACCATGTTGGCTTGGGCGCTGGATACGTTAAATCGTGATCGGCTCAATGGCTGGCGGTCCCCGGAATATCGACAGGTGCAATCGATGTTTCCGGCGAAAGCCCTGACCGTGCAATGCGATACGGATGCGCGTCAGGGTGAGCTGGTTTGCAAATCGCATCGTCTGGCATTTCGATTTCCAATCGTGCTGCACATCCCGGAAGATCTTTCCGAGGCAAGGTTTCACTGGCTGCGAAGGCTTCTGATTGAGACGCAGAATAGATGGAAACTGGTGCGCATGGGTTTCAACGGCGGTGCTATCAAGACAGCCGCACTGGCGGAGGTGGATCTGAGCGGTGCACCGCTGGAAGTATTGCCTGACCTTGTCAAAATTGCGCTGGCTGCCATCAAGGGAGCCGTAGCCTGGGCGGTCCCATCAGCTGTTTTTCTTATCGATGGGGCCATAGATTCATCGGCGCTGGTAGAAAGCAGAGACCTGCGAAAACGGCAGGCAACACACTTTGACAGGAAAGGAGGTGATGAACATGAGTAAATTGGCGTCTTCACTGGTGAGCTTTTGTGTTCATGACGTTACCGGCACCATTTCTCTGGAAAAAGAAGATGTTCAGGGAGCTCTTCCGGTTTCAGCCGTTGCGTCTTCACTGGCCGCAGAGATGCAGCTTCCGGAGAATGTGCCCTGGGGCTTGCGCAGCGATGAAACCAGCGATTTCCTCAAAGACGACAGGCCGATTGGCGAGCAGATCGAAACCGGCGAGAGTGTTACAGTTACCCCCAAGACACATCTCGGTTGATCTGAAACAGCGGGGTGTCCGCCGGGGGCTTACGGTAACCTTCCGGGTGCCCGGCGGATCTGCCCCGATTTGGGAGATTAAACGTGCAGAATAACAAGTTCGGAACGAAGCCCGCTTTTGAGCCGGCGGCTTTCACATACAATGTTGCTGTCAAGCTTGAGCCGGGCGGTCCCGTGGAATCTTTCGAAGCGGTTATGCCGGCGGATTTAATCGATATTTACAGCGAAATGTGGCTTGAGTCTCATCTGCGAAAAGGCCGAGCCGATCTGCGATTCGAGGATCTTCACATGCGGATCTTACCGGATTTGGCCGAAAGTTCAGACAACCGCTGCGCCGGTTTGATCGTCGAAAGCCGTATGCCGGACGGAGGGACTGACCTTCGTCGGATCAGCATTGAAACATTATTTCCAATTGCCGAGCGCGGAGCCGCACGGTTGATTGAAGCAGGCCTATTAAAAACGGGCCAACCGTATTTTTACGAAATTATCGCCAAACGAGGCCTTGATACAACCCATGAAACGGTCTCCGATGATCACGCGCCGATCGGAAAATCGAGACTCAAGCATAGGCCTCTTGCCTGTCGTGAAGTTCCGCTGGCGTCATTGCTCAAGGAGGCTGAGACCGTCGGCGCTGTCGACGGATGGATGCCCATATTTTATACCCGCAACACCTTCATGGAGGCCGAACAATTTGCCAGAGTCGGCGCGGCTGAGCGTCCGCCTGTAGAGACCGGTGCCGCAATCCTGGGTTTGCTGTGCACCTGTCCCGATACCGGTGAATTCTTTGTTATGGCATTCGATGCGATTGAACTGGCCGATACCCAGCAAAGCGGGCTTTCGCTGACGTATACCGATAAAACCTGGGCCACTATACAGGCCGGGTTAAAAGTCCGTCAGGCAAACCCGGTGACCCGTGGAGCGCGAATTGTCGGCCAGTGTCACGGACATAATTTTCTGCCACAAACGGGAACACATCAATGTGAAAGCTGTACTGAGCGCAAATCGTGCGGATTAACCAGCGCATTTATTTCAGAATCGGACTTACTATGGTCGCGCTGCGTCTTTTCGCGCCAGCCCTGGGCATTCTGCCACATCTTCGGCCTGGATGTTTGCGGAAACCCGGTTCAGGGCCTGTTTGGATTTCGGCAAGCCCGCCTGGTTGAGCGGGGGTTTTATCTCATTGATGATTTTCAAATCCATGATGTCCCTGGAGAGGAGAAAAGACGAGATGGTAGCCAAAAAGATCAAACATCACCCCATGCTGACAGTGTTGCTGAATGATAACGTTCCCGCCGGGCATCGCCTGGAGGTGCTTAAGGGGTTAGCCCGTGACGAAAGCCCGGTGTCGGATGAAATTTTAGCCAGTTACCTCAATCTGAAAACGTCCGGCCCGGGCGCCGGCTACGCCCAAAAAAAAGAGGAGCTGAATCAGCTGATCGATGAAATCAACGAAGGTCCCCGGCGCCTGGGCACCTTTATCGCCCTGCAGCCGTTCAAGGGGCCGGTCGCGCGTGCGATCGTAAAGCTCGAAAGCGGTGATACAGCCTTTCCGATCATACCGGACGCCGGTCTTGCCGAAAAATTGCATTGCGGCGACAACGTCATGCTGGATGCACGGGCCGTCGGCCTGATTGACTTTGCACCGCTGAATAACACGACGGGGGAAGAAGTAAATTTTGAAAGACGCATCGGTGACAGCTGCATCGAGGTCTTAACGCGAGGTGATGAACGGCATGTGTATGTGGCTTCCAAAACCCTGACCGACACCCTTAATGCAGGCGAAGTTGCCCCCGGCAGCCGGATACTGGCCTGCTCCCGTCGGCAGATGGCCTTTGCGCTGCTGGCGGCGGAGGACGGCCTGGCCCGATACCGCTATCTGGATCGCTCGTCCGTCCCGGATGTCGTTGTCGAGCGGGATATCGGGGCGCCACCGTCCTACATCGAAGAAGTCAGGGATCTGGTCTGGCTGGAGATGACAAACCCGAAGCTGCGCCGCAAATACGGTCTGCGTCGCTGCATGATGAAGCTGTTGACCGGAATGCCGGGTACGGGAAAAAGCTATTCGATTCTCGGTCTGATTAGAGAAATTTATGAAGTGGTGTCCAGTCTTACCGGGGTGCCATTGCAGGACCTGCCGCCGCGGGTGATGCGCCTTAAAGCGTCCAGTGTTTTAAGCAAGTGGCTCGGGGAAAGCGATAAAAACATCTCCCGGTTCTTCAAGGAGACTGAGCAGTTGGCAAAAGAACCCTTTATCACCCCCGACGGGTGTGAGGTAATACTGCCGGTTATCGTCGTCCTTGAAGAAATTGACGGCCTGGCGCGCTCCCGCGGCCAAGACCCGATAATGGATCGTATTTTTACGACGGTTTTAGAGCTTTTCGATCCGACCCGCAGCGAACTCAAAGACAACTTTATTATTTTCCTCGGTACCACCAATAAGCCCCATCTGGTTGATTCCGGATTTCTGAGACGGATCGGGGGGACCATTGAACAGTTTTCCGCACTCGATCGCAAGGCCTTTGCCGCGGTTCTCAGAAAACACCTTGCCGGCAAACCGCTGGCGGGAGACGGGGGGGATTCTCAGAAAGATGTTCTTGCAAACGTGGTCTATGAATTAACGGCCTGGTTGTTTAGTCCCAACGGAGAAGATCGGGGTCAGGTGGCGCTGTCATTTGTCGGTCGCGGCGATTCTGAAATCCACTTTCGTCGGGATTTCCTGACGCCGGGTTTGGTGGATCGCGCCGTTCAGCAAACCGCGGAATTGGCCTGCGAGGCCGAGGCCGGTGGCGCAGCCAGACCGGGCCTGACATCTGCCGGGCTCAAGGTGGCCATTGACGAACAGATTCAGGCGATCATTAAGGTATTGCGTGCCGACAACGTCACCAACTATTTGGCGCTTCCGGAGGAATCCCGGATACAAAGCGTTCGTGCAATCGAACAGCCGGAAATTCTGCAGGCGCAACTGATGAGAGCCGCCTAGTGTCATGTCCCATAAATATGTACCAAAGTCCCCAAAATGGTGGTGTCCGGCATCAGTGTTCAGGTTAAAAAAAGGCCGCTTGGCCTGGAAGCTATAAGGCCAGGAAGCTGGAAGGCTTGAAAGCGCGAAAGTATCAAGGTTTTCAGGCCTCCCAGCCTTCAAGCCATGAGCCATGAGCTATCAGCTATGGGCTTTTTGACGCCTCAAACCTTAAATAGAAACGATTAAAGCCAACCAAATAAGGAGGGTTGAATCATGACAGAGCAAATCAGGCGAAGGCCGTCGGAATCCGAGCCTTTCGGCGGGGGCGGGCACGGCGATCCGTTTGCCGACCGGGTTGAAACGGACCGGACCGTTACGGTCAGCCATGGTCCTTATCTTGAAAGGCTGCCGGTGGCAAACCTGTCGGTCACCGAAATTCGGGCGCGTTTTGGTGATCGGCTGGATATCGATCCCCAATCCCAGGCCGTGATTGATGGTCAGGAGGCTGATGAAAACGCCGTTGTCCAGGTCGGTCAGCACATCGCGTTCGTCCGCAAGGCCGGTGAAAAAGGAAGGCTGAATTTCAAGCCAACAGCAGATATTCGCTGATTTGGAGGCCAAGATGGTTGAAGGAGTGAACCACGGACCCGGCGATGAAAATGTGGTCATTCGCGGCCGGGAGGTTCTGGCAATCTCACCGGAGGGGCAGTGTGCGCGCATGCGGCTCGACCATTTTCTTAATATCCTTACGGATTTCGACGGCAGGTTCAATACCGGCGGTGTATTACCGGACGGAATAAAACTGACGGTCTCCCGCGGACCGCTGACGATCTGGGTCTACGAACGTGCACCCCAGGTCTATAGTTTTAAGTGGATCGCCAGGGATTCACCGAAGCCTTTTGGCACTGGCGCGCGCTACCGCACCGTCACGATTGCGCTGCCTTATCTGGTTGTGCTGGCGGTATTTGAACCCGGAATGCGCAACGGCCACCAGCTGTCCGGTATCAATGAATGCTTCTTTCGACGGCAGCCCTTGAAAAGTACACGGGATGAATTGCTCTATCCAGCCCTGCTGAACTGCTCAAAGTTTGACCCCCCGGATGGACGGCCGCTCTCATGGATATGTACCGCCAAACTGGACTACAGCCAGCTATCAAAAGAGCCGGACAACAATAAGCGCATGCAAACCTCCCTGCGCGCTCTTTTGCACAACCTGTTGGAGACCGGGTACAACCGCTCTAGCGATTATCACGAGTATTCAAGCTGGTTTACGGAATCCACCGGTGTTGATCCGCGGATTGCAACCATCGAGAACTGGGAGAAAGCAACCGCAAAGGATCCACTTTTTGTTCTGGACGTACCGTGGCTGTCAACCGGCCTGACCCTGGAGCAGGTCATCGAAAGGATTTTTAAAATTGCAGGCGTCGTCCGCCCCAAGATTTCTTCAGCCGCCGACATCAAACGCATCCTGTTTAACTACAGCGGTTCGGGTACGGGCGATATTCCCTTTTAATTAAAGCTGGAGTTGGCCCTTATGAAATTTGTTAATCCGGATTTGATAACCCCGATTTACGTGAAAACCCGGGATGACATGCCCTGGCCCGAAGAGGAGCAGGCCTTTTATTTGCTCGCCCGGGAAGGGATCTTTTTTTGCAGAAACAGCCTGTTTTTTCAAAGCTGTGTGCCGGCCCGCACCGGACCGGGGGAGCTGGCAAGCCAGGAAGCCTTTCTGGATATTCAATATCCAAAGATACCGCAGCCTCTTTTGGAGCAGGCCGTCGGTTTTTTCGAGCAGGTCAAGCAGCAGCATGGCAGTGAGGCGGCCCTGCTTCTGGCCTGGAATTATCGCACAAGAAAGGTCCGGCTTCTGGTTCCCAGGCAGCGCTGTACGGTCTACCAGGGCTATTATGGTACCTGTCCTGTCGGCGTTCACTACGAAATGCCCGCCGAGCTGCCCGATGATTCTTTTATCTTCGGCGATATCCACAGCCATGTTGACGGGGCGGCCTATGCCTCCGTTACCGACAAAGATGACGAGCATCACCGCCCGGGGCTGCATATTGTGGTTGGAAGGATTGGTGAAGAGCCGCCCGATTTCCATATTGAGGCAACGGTGGATGGCAGGCGCTTCAAAGTGGATCCGGCTCAGGTTCTCGCGGGTTACGGCCGGCGTTCGGAAGTGTCTGAAAAATGCCTGGATCAGGTCGAAATTATCGATTTAGGCGCATCCCGAAATGATTGGAACGAGGATGTCACCGTCTATACCGTTAAATATCCGGTTAAAATCAAACAGCGGGTCGGGAAAAAAGACAGGCAGGAAATCCCGGGCCATAAGAGCAGGAGCGACCATGGACGAAACCGCTCATAAGATCGATGGACCGCTGAAACCCGTGCTTGCTGAAGATACATCCATTAAGCTTATCGGGCTCGGCGGGGTCGGCAGCATCATTGCGCGCTATCTTTCGATTTTTTTGGCATCACTCAACTTAAATTTGCGGCTGGTCCTGATCGACGGAGATTCTTTCGAATCCCCCAATGCGGATCGGATGCTATTTTCCAAATACGGCAACAAGGCGGCTGTCATCAGGAGCGAATTGCTGCCCCGGTTCACGGATTCTTATCTGTCGCTGATTGCAGTGCAGGAATTCGTGGCGGCCTCAAATATCGACCGCTTGATTCTTAATGGTGATATCGTGATGCTGGCAGTCGACAACCATGCGACCCGCAAACTCGTCAGTGACTTTTGCAGGACCGGGCTTGAAGCGGTCAGCCTGATTTCAGGCGGAAACGACGGCATCGAACATACGGCCTTCAATCGCAGGACCCGCGGTACCTGCGGCAACTGCCAGATCTATCTGCGCCGCGGCGGCAAAGATCTCAGTCCGGCGCTGACACGCTATCATCCTGAAATTCGGAAACCGGCGGATCGAAACCCGGTGGATAAGAGCTGCACCGAATTGGTCCAGTCGGTTCCCCAAATTCTTTTCGCCAACCTGGCGGCCGCATCGGCCATGCTGAATGCATTCTGGTTGTATTGCTGCGGTGCACTGCATTACAGCGAACTGGCATTCGACATTGCCGATGGGCTTATGCGCCCCGTGCCGCTGCCGACCCCTGATCTGCGGGTTTCATCTCGAAATACGACTAAGATGCGTTAGTCGGCAAGCGTTAAGCGAAAAGAAAGAAGCCGAAATTAAGGCGTTGCGAAATGATCACATTTTACCCAAAGGACCGCCAGACAAAGATTAGTAAAATCTGGATCGGTGTCGGCGGCCTGTTAATTGTTTTTATTTTCGCCCTTATCGGATTGCATTTTTGCCGTTAACGGAAAAAGATAAATTCAATCCAAAAAGGCTAAGATTAAAGCCCTTACAGATCGTCTCGTATGATGCCAAAAATCCGTTCTCGGCCGACTCAGACGTGTTTGCGGTTCTGCTGGAAAGGTTTGGAGATTTTGCGCTGCGGCAGGGGGTCTGGAAATAGGGGTATAAATTTTGAATTTGGGGTAACCCTAAGAAATCACTAAAATATAAAAGGGCTTAGAATTTTTTCTAACCCCTTGTTTTAACTGTGGTAGCGGGGGCAGGATTCGAACCTGCGACCCTCGGGTTATGAGATTAATTTTATGGCTAATGATTTTAAAAGTTTATAATGAATTCAAGGGTTTAGATTAATGGATCGTAATGGATCGTGCAAAATTGCGATGGCGATCTGCACCCTGATTAAATGCCCTGTTCAATGATCGAATAGGGCATTTTTTTTGTTGCCACATGATGATATCTGCAATATTGGTGAACCTGTGTTATCTCAATAAATCTGTACTTAGCTGATATTTAGTTTCATGGTTTCAAATTTTACTAACAAGAATTAATAAATTTATACATCCATGCAAAACAATAAAGGAAAAGCTAGAGAATATAAAGTGCTGTTAGGCGCAATATCGTTTTTTGCAGGTTTGTTTTCATTTTATTTTATTGCCGCAAGCTCTTATGGGATTCTCAGAGGGCTTTTCTTTGGTCTCCTTGTTTCCCTGCTATATCCAGCTTTTGCCGCTCTATCTGTGAAATCCATTTTTCTTTTGTTTAAATTCGCTCTTATATGGGATAAAAATTATAGATGGCTGAATGAATACCAAATATTAGTAGGCACATTTTGGCCGATTGCACTGCCAATTTCTTTGGCGATTTCCCTTTATGCATTAATAATAAATCGTCTTTTCAGGGAACATTGAACATATTCTTTGAGCTACCGGAAAGCAGAGGCAAAAGATAGACGAGCCAAGCTATGTGGGTTCTGGATGATAAATATGTTTTGCCGAGGAAATGGAGAAGGACGCACAGAGTTTAGTTAAATTCAGATCATAATTACTGAAAAAATGGCAAAACTTTGATACTCTCATATCTGTAAAATGAATAGTTCCAACAAATCGGAGTTTAAAATGATCCTAAGACAAGAGACGGTTGCGGATATTGAGGCAATTGCAGAAGTCACAATAGCGGCCTTCAAAAATCACCCAATCAGCAAACACACAGAGCAATTCATAATAAATGCATTACGTGATGCAAACGCACTTACCATCTCTCTTGTGGCAGAAATTGATGGGCGTGTTGTCGGACATATTGCTTTTTCACCTGTAATAATTTCTGACGGCACAAAAGACTGGTACGGTCTGGGTCCGGTCTCTGTATTGCCAGACTATCAAAAAGAGGGCATCGGGAAGTCCCTTATCAATGAAGGTTTGTCTTTGTTAAAAGATATCGGTGGTAAAGGTTGCGCTCTTGTAGGGGATCCAAATTATTACAAACAATTTGGTTTTAAGAATTATCCGGAATTAGTTCATGATGGAGTGCCCCAAGAAGTCTTCCTGGCCTTGCCTTTCAATGAAAAAGTTCCACAAGGAACGATTGTTTTTCATGAAGGATTCTTAGCAAATGGCTAACAGCGAGCTGCAGAGGACGTTTTGGCTGTGCCAAAACGCAACTGCGCTTTGTTCCTAGAGATATCCAACAAATCGGTAAAATGGATGGTGTTGAAAAAGCTGTGATATCATATTACGATATCTGCACTTTTGGGAAAGTACCCATATTCTCAATTATCGTTACTTTCGTGATATTTGCTTAATTGGCAAGTTAGGTCAGTTTTAAAAAAGATCAAATTCATTACTGATTCATTTCGCATCTGGCTCTTTTTTAAATTTCTCATTTCGGTTTATCCCAAAACTATTCAGTCCGTTTAAAATTATATTGAAATTCTGGTTCCATCGGAAATTGAATTTGACCCATAATGGCACAGTGTGGTATTCATTTTTAGCTGTTCGACACTCCTTCCTGCTCCTGACCTGAAGCGCGTTTCATTGGTGAAATCGAACCGGGCTTGACATCGCATATCCGTTCCTTCTGATTTGAATTACATCCGTGTTTTTTTCCTTGTTTGAAGCCCAAAATAAGGGAGATGCCAGTATGGCAGAAGAAGGTTTTAAGCGTAAACTCACAGCCATCCTCAGCGCCGATGTCGCAGGCTATAGTCGTCTTATGGCCGAAGACGAGACGGCAACTGTAAAGACCATAGCTGCCTACCGTGAAATCATGGCATCTCTGATCAAACAGGACCGGGGCCGGGTTGTGGATTCCCCCGGAGATAACGTGCTTGCCGAGTTTTCCAGTGTGGTCGATGCCGTGCAGTGCGCTGTTGCCGTGCAAAACGAAATCCAAGCACAAAACGCGGAGTTGCCGGATAACCGCAGAATGGAGTTTCGCATTGGCATAAACCTCGGAGACGTCATTGATGAAGAAGACCGAATCTACGGTGATGGGGTAAACATTGCAGCCCGGCTCGAGGCATTGGCAGATCCCGGGGGCATATGCGTTTCGAAGACAGCTTTTGATCAAATCGGGACCAAACTGCCGCTGGGGTATGAATACTTGGGAGAACAGTCAGTTAAAAATATACCCAAGCCGGTGGGTGCTTATCGGGTCTTGATGAAGCCTGATGCTGCTGGCAAAGTGATTGGTGAGAAAAGATTTTTAGGTCGGTATTCACGCAGGACAGCGATGGTTGCCATTATAATTCTGACCGTAGTAGCAGTAGGTTTGGTTAGCTGGAATATTTATCTTCAGCAATTAGAAAAAGTAGAGCCCGCCTCTGTTGAGAAGATGGCGCTTCCCCTACCGGATAAACCCTCCATAGCAGTACTTGCTTTCGATAACCTGACCGGCGACCCTTCTCAGGAGTATTTTAGCGATGGCATTGCAGAAGAAATCATCACCACCCTGTCTAACGTGGGTGAGCTCTTTGTTATTGCTCGAAACTCATCGTTTTCTTATAAAGGCAAGCCAGTCAAGATCCAGCAGGTAAGCGAAGAACTCGGGGTTAGATATGTTCTGGAGGGCAGTGTCAGGCGATCTGGTGATAGGGTGCGAGTCACCGCCCAGTTGATTGATGCCATCAAAGGGCAGCATCTCTGGGCAGAGAGCTATGATCGCGAATTTAAAAATATATTTGAAATACAAGATGAGATCACATTGAGAATAGTAACCGCCCTTCGCGTAAAACTCACAGAAGGTGATCAAGCCCGCATTCTGGAAAAGAGAATTAAAAATCCAGATGTTTATTTAAAAGTTCTACAGGCGTGGTCGCTTGTGCGGGATGGCTCCAAAGAAAGCCTCATACGGTATGGCCAGCTGGCACAGGAAATCGTTGATATGCAACCTGGATATTCGGATGGATACAGGATTCTGGGTTGGTATCACTATAACCTTGGGAACCGAGGTATATCGCCCCAGGAAAATTATAAAAAGGCCTTTAATTTGGGCCAAAAGGCGCTCTCCATAAATGAATCTGATGGGTATTCACACGCCTTAATGAGCTTTCTCTATTTGTTGAAAAGAGAATATGAAAACGCGATTGAATCAGGGAAACGGTCTGTGGAAATTCAACCAAATGGAGCTATGGTTCATATGATTTTCGGGGGTACGTTAAGCTACGCCGGGCGCGTTGATGAAGCTATTGTTTATCTAAAGCGGGCGATTCGTCTCAATCCGTTTCCGCCCTGGTTCTACTATTATAATTTAGGCCGATGCTACCTTCAGAACGGACAGTATGAGGATGCAATAATGGAATATAAGAAAGCGCTTCAGCGCACCCCGAATGCTTTCCACCCCCATGCTGGTTTAGCCATCACTTATCTTCTATTGGACCGGGAAGAAGAAGCACGTGCATCAGCCGCAAAAACCTTAGAGTTGAATCCCAATTTTACCGTGACGGCTGTTTCCAAAACTCTGAAGTATAAAAATCAAGCCTATATTCAACTTCTTTTAGACGCCATGCGCAAGGCGGGATTTCCGGAGTGAGTATCGATTGCCGTCTAAAACCTTTGCTCCAACAAATCTGTGAATATCAGTTTAAAAAAAATATTCGATTTAAATCACAACTCAGAAGAGTGAATCTGACCCAATGGATTTGCCCTTTTTATTTTCATAAAGCCGCATTTTCCAGGCCTTCAGTTTGACACAAGATGAAAAAATGCGATATTCTTTAGATATCCATAGTCTCTTAATATATCTGCAACTATCAGACATTTACTTTTCTGCTATGACATCCAAGGTTTTAAATCGGCAAATAAAATCATTGACAAAAGGAGTAATAAAGCTATGAAACGAGCAATTGTAAAGAGTATTTCAGTAGCCGTGGTTCTTCTTGTCAGTGCCTGTGCGTCACATAGATACACGGTAGTCGAACCGAGAAAAAAAGAGTTGACTGACTATAGCATTTTAGAAATTAGAGATTTCAAAAGTAATTTGGGGGACCGTGAGTCTAAGGAGCTTGCGGCACGATTTGCCGATAGACTTCATCAGAAAGTTATGAAGGATCGGCTGGAGCATCCAGATGAAGTAATTTTCGATGACGTTGTGCGTGGAATAAACAAAACTGAAGGGGTTCTTATGTTAGACGGGACTATCATTAGTTTTGAAAAAGGCAGCCGCGCGAAACGTTATTTCATAGGCTTCGGAGCGGGTAAGGCATACTGCACCATACAGTCTATCTTTACAGACAAAACTAAAAACGAACAGATATTGAAGCTTAACTTCGACGGTGAACTTAGTATGGGTTTATTCGGTGGCTCAATAGATGAGGCTGTGCAAGGGGTGGTGGATGCTTATTTAGATTATTTCGACGACTACTTCGAAAACCAGAGAGTGCAGGTTCAACAGGTTGCTAAAGAGGCGGATCCCGCTGAAGAAGCGCCAAAGTTGGCAGCCATTCGGAAAGACGAACCTATTACCAGGGTTTCGCTGCGAAGAGGGCCTGCGGAAATTATAAATGAAACAGCAATAACTTTGATTCTGGAGGAATACAATTTTTTTGAACTAAAAAAAAACCCTCAGGGCTCTTTTGTAAACGACCTTGTTGATAACAAAAACGGCACGGTGACGGATAAAGCAACTGGATTAATGTGGCAGAAAAGTGGTTCTTCAGAGCGCCTTGCCAATCAACATGCATATAATTATATAAAACAGTTGAACCTGGTGCGATTTGCAGGGTATTCAGACTGGCGAATGCCTACCTTAGAGGAATTGGCATCTCTTTTAGAGAGAGAAAGAAAATCCGGCGTCCATCTTGCCCCAGAATTTGATCAGAAACAGGTCAGGTGTTGGACAACTGATCCATGTGACCCAAACTACCAATACCTTGTAGGAGCTTGGCTCATTGATTTTCAAAATGGAGAAGTTAGTCAGGCCTCTTGGCATCGGATGAAAGGGAGAGATGGTGGGGCGTATAGTAAAAACCAAGTGAACTTCGTAAAAGCAGTTCGTTCGGTTAAATAATATACACCATAAAATTTTGGAAACCCCGTTATTTAAGACCGAATAAAAATCATTATTCATGGCTTCTGTTATTGCCCTAAAACAGTGAATAGCTGCTATAGACAATATGTTTCTTTCCAGTTCTAAAACTTTTGATATCTCCATATCGGCAAAATTGACCAGCCTCCAGAAGTTGTGATATTCTGGCATATCTGTACTTTTGGTATTTTTCAGGTTCAATATATAGCAAGTTTATGTTTTTATATCACAGCAGGAAACTGCAAGGATTATAAATCGCAGGCTATCATGCGTATTATACTTAAAACATTTCTGGAGTTCCTTCCCCTTTCAAGCTTGGATCCTGTGTAATTTCAAATTTATTTCAGTTCTTACCTAAATTTATGTACTCAGCTTCATATTTATTTGTAGTTTTATAGGCATGCTAGAGCTAACAAACTGTAATTACATCCATTTTTTTATTCTTTTTTTTGGAATACCTTTTGCATTCTGCAAGTTCTTAGCGACTTTTGCATTGATCACAAAACAGAAAAGGAGGCCAGAAGATGCCAGAGGTCTTTCGGAGATTTCCAGAGAGACGCACTGGTAAAGACAGACGCAAAATTTTTCACTTACACCATTTCTTCTATTATGGGCCGGAGAGAAGAAAGGCTTTGCAAGACCGAAGGTCACAGGAAGAAAGGCGAGATGGTTGGGTTAGAATCAGTAGATGGTCAAGTGTCTATCTGCATGATTTAAAAATTTCTAGATATTTAAAATAAAGAACGATCCAGATCTACCATCATCTTTTTGTCTTTTGTAAATGCAAATTTACACCTGAGGAATTAAATAAAATAACCAAATTTCCTACAATCAAACCCGCCAACATTTTATCTTAACACCAAAAATTTTTAAGCTGTGTAAAGATTAGATTTCAAAGACCATTTTATGAGTGTCTTTGTTATAAGTTATAATTGATCTTTTTTCTATTTAAGGCACTAAATTTTAGCGATCCATTTTGTGCCGGTTATAGAATTTTAATTTTAGCCACACACAGGTGATTTCCAATGGCAAATAATTTCAAACTCCTATCGAATCGTGTAACAGACAGTATCCGTCTGACACTCTATGGTGACTTTGATGGGAGTTCAGCATTTGAATTGATCCATTTTTTAAAAAATTACAGAAACGGTTCTAATCAAATTTTTATCGATACGAATAATCTTAATACACTCCATCCATTTGGCATGGATGTTTTTAGAAGGAACCTTAACACCGTAGATATTAATAAAGATAACATTACCATTATTGGTAAACATAGATTTAGCTTATAACAACTATGGTGAAGACTTACTCTTAAAGGTATTAAGTGCTCTAATAACATTTTTCGGAGGTGCCATATGAGCAATAAGGATAAGTTAGATCTTGCTGAAAGGGTGCAAAAAAGGATTCAAGAGAAACATCCTAATTTCCGGTTCATAAAGAGAAGAGATGAAATTGAAAAAGAATTTAAGGTGAAAAATGAAAACCTTAGATATTGTGCCCTTAATGAAACTTAAGAAAAGGAGGTAAGGGAGCCTTAATATTATCTTCACAAATATGCTGACTTAAAATCGAACTGTGACAATTATGAAAAGGTGTAATTTATGAAGAAAGTTGAATATAGGTGTGGTCGATGCATGGTAGTCGAGTCGAAATGGCTGACAAATAATACAAAGTCAGCTAATTATGCAACCTGTAGCAAATGTGGCGGAGAATCCAAAAGGATAAGCTCCGAATCAATTCCTTCAAAATAGAGCGGTGCAATTCATGAGTTAAAAAGGAAAGCGGATAGGCTCAAAAATTTTGAAGATCACCTATAACTGTCTAAAATTGATCTTGAGAATGTCTCCCTTTCAAGATTGCGTGTACCAACATATCGGCAAAATGAACGGCTCTCAAAAATTACAGATACTAGAAAATGTAACAAGTTCTTAAAGGAATCTTGGCAGAGTCGGCTCAGAAAATTTGGTTTAAATTTTTCAAAATGCGAGAGCTTAGATGCCCACCAACAGTCCTATAGCACCCCCCCATGGAGCCCCCGTACCCGTGGAGTGCAAAAATGCCAGCGAACTCTCTGCCTGCGAATGTAAAAATTCCTTGATTTTCTTACCTTTTTATCCGCCATCATTTTTTTAAATAAACACCTCTCGCATAGGGTTCCTGAGCATCACACGTTTTTTTTTGTTGGCAAGGACCGGTATGCGAATTGGCGAGGCTTTGGCTCTGAAGTGGGAAGATGGCGATTTTAGGGGACGGTCCATAGAGGTTAAGCGATCAATTGTTAGCGGTAGTATCTCTACTCCAAGAGTGGTAAATCCAGGTGCGTTGATATGCGTCTTCAGCTCACAGAAACTTTAAAAGCCCATAGGCAAGCAAGTAAGAAGAAAGGGTTTGCGCTTGGGTTAGGTGGTGCTCCTGAATTTGTTTTTACCAACGAGAAGGGCAGGGCGATTGATAAAGACAACTGGCGGAGGCGGATTTTTTACGAAGCTTTAGAGAAGGCTTAACTTAGAAGAATCAGAATACACGATCTGCGGCACACCTATTCTACCTTGAGAATTTCCAAGGGTGGTAATATCGCAGATGTCAGTAAGCAGCTCGGACACCACTCTGTAAAATTGACTCTAGACATTTATTACCATTGGATTCCTGGTAAGAAGAAATCGGAAGTAGACGAGCTATATGATCCTTCCTTTATGCACCCATCTGCACCCTATACGCACCCAACCCCAGCAGAAAACAAAAAAGAGGTTGCCGAAATTGGCTAACCTCTTGATATTATTGGTAGCGGGGAGAGGATTCGAACCTCTGACCTTCGGGTTATGAGCCCGACGAGCTACCAGACTGCTCCACCCCGCATCAAATTTTCTCTTAAAGACGTGTTTTCTAACTAAATCGGGACAATTAGTCAAGGGCTTTCTTTGATCAATTTTTCGATCCTGTGCGTTTGAAGCGCTTTTTCTTTTTCAGTTGGGGGCACATGTTCCCAACGCCAGAGGATCTGTTTGGTCCGGCTATTTTGCCCGCTGATGATTTCAAGTTGAACATAAGGCGTCGCCAGACATTTTGCCAGAAATTTCAGGCACATTTTGTTGGCCGCCCCCGCCACCGGCGGAGCGGTCACTTTCATTTTGAGCGCATCTCCATGCCGGCCGACAATTTTATTTTTTGAAGATCGGGGCTGTACGAAAACGGTAAACACAACGCCGCCCGGATGTTCGCGTATAATTCGCATCTGATCATTTTCTCAGCGCAGAGCGTTCCGATGTCTTTCAATAACCGCTTTGATAAAATCAGGCGGCCGTACAACCTTCCCATCGCCGTTCAGGCAGGCGTGTTTGGTATAGCCCGTTGCGATAAGGGTATGGTCGCTTTCTCTGAATATTTTGTATTCGAATCTAACCGCCCCCCTGACCTGGGTATCCAGTCTGGTTTCAATGACCAGAACATCATCGTATTGCGCGGCGGCGTGATATTTGCAGTGGGCTTCGGCGACCGGAAGATAAATGCCCCGCTCCTCTACCGACTTATAGGCAAGGCCCTGGGACCTGAACATCTCGTTGCGCCCGATCTCAAACCACCGGAAATAGTTTCCGTAATAGGCCTGACCCATATTGTCCGTGTCGCCGTAAATTACGCGGGTGGTTGTTTGGTGTTCCAACATGCCATACCTCATAAGCCGATATTTTTATTTACGACCAAAAGGATCATTTCCGTGGGGCACCGATGATTTTCTCAATGGCCTGCTTTAATTCATCGTAGGTATGGGTGACCGGGAATTCAGCGTATTCTTCTCTGACATTGTCGGGAGGGCAATACAGGATGGCGCGCTCAGCCGTTTTCAACATGGTGATGTCGTTGTAAGAATCGCCAATCGCAATGACCTTATAATTGAGATTTGCCAGAGCAGCTGCCACCTTTTGTTTGCCGTCTTTCTGGCGCAGGTTGTATCCGGAAATCGATCCATCGGTATCCACCGACAGGGTGTTGCAAAAAAGAGTCGGCTGGCCGAGCTTCTCGAGCAACGGCCCGGCAAACTCTTCATAGGTGTCCGATACGATAATGACCTGAATCCGGGAGCGGAGCCAATCGAGGAAATCTCTGGCGCCGTCAAGCGGCTTCATTTTGGCGATGACGGCCTGGATGTCCTGGAGCTTCAGCCCGTGCTGCTTTAAAACGGCCAGGCGTCTCTTCATCAAAACATCATAATCGTCAATATCCCGGGTTGTCAGTCTAAGTTCTTTTATGCCAGTAATCTCAGATACATTAATCCATATTTCAGGTGTAAAAATACCTTCCATATCCGCGCAAACAATGTACATGATTCCTTCTACCGCCTTAAGTTGAATTATGCCTAATCGAGCTGTTGGTCTTCGATCCGTATCAAAACCGGTCTGTCGCTGACCACATCCAGATTGTTGATTTCCGCCAACGCTTTTTGAACATCCGCCTCCCTGGCCAGGTGACTCAACATGACCACCGGTACCGATCCATTGGTTTTTCTGCCTTTTTGCTGAACCGACTGAATGCTGATATCATGATTGCCTAAGACCCCGGATATTTTTGATAGAACGCCGGGACGATCGAGAGCGGCAAAGCGAAAATAGTAATGCGTCACAATCTCATCCATGGACATAATTTTTAGGTTTTGAATATGATTGCTTTGAAATGAGAGCGCAGGAATTCTGCATGTGGTTTCTGCCATTAGGTTACGGGCGATATCGACCACATCACTGATCACGGCACTGGCAGTCGGCATCATCCCGGCTCCCCGACCGTAGAGCATGATGTCGCCGACCGCATCACCGGAAACCATGATGGCATTGACCGTTCCGCTGACATTCGAAAGAAGGTTGTCAAAAGGAATCATGGTCGGGTGCACCCGCGCTTCAATCTTATCGCCATGGTTTTTGCCAATCGCGAGCAACTTGATCCGATAACCGAAATGCTCGGCAAATTCAACATCCAGCGGCGTAATTTTGGTGATGCCTTCAATGTAGACTTCCGCCAAATTAATCTCCATACCGTAGGCCAGCGCTGTCAGGATGGCAATCTTATGGGCTGTATCGATCCCCTCGACATCCAAGGTGGGATCAGCCTCGGCATAGCCTCTGGCCTGGGCTTCGCTCAGCGCATCGCCGAAAGCGCTTCTTTCTTCCGTAATTTTGGTTAAAATATAATTGCAGGTCCCATTCAAGATGCCGATCATTGATTGAATGCGATTTGCAACCAATGATTCCCGCATGGCTTTGATAATGGGCATGCATCCGCCAACGGCTGCCTCAAAGGCCAGGTCGACACCTTTTTCGGCGGCAGCTTTAAACAGCGCGTTTCCCTGACTGGCTAAAAGCGCCTTGTTGGCCGTGATGACCTGCTTGCCGTTTTCGATGGCTTTTAAAATAAGTTCTTTGGCAATTCCTTCTCCGCCGATCATTTCGATGATGATGTCGATATCCGGATCATTTACGACCGCGGCTGCATCGGTGGTCAGCACGCCTTCCTTAAATCGGACGCCTCTATCGGTCTCGATGTCGATATCGGCAACGCTTTTAAGGTTCAATGACGCCCCCAGGCGGGCGCCAATCACCTGGCTGCTGTCAATAAGTAATTTGGCTACGCCGGTGCCCACCGTGCCGCAACCAAGCAGACCCACCTGGATCTCTTTCATCACTCAGTCTCCTTTATATGTATGGCAAATGTGTTTTTTTTATTCTAATGGCTTCAAAAATTCGAATTACGAATCTCGAATTTCGAAACAAATCCGAATATCGAATGGCCTAAACTCAAACGTTTTGAACATTCGAATTTGGGATTTTGAATTTGTTTCGGATTTCACATTTAAAAATTCGGAATTAATATTTCGAAACAACTTGGAACCCAATAATGTAACCTAATTTTATTTAATTCTGCTACATAATTTTCCGTACTCCCCTGATGGCCTGATTAATCCGCATGGGATTTTCAATTAACGCAAACCGGACATATTGATCGCCGTATTCTCCAAAACCCAGGCCCGGCGATACGGCAACCTGGGCCTCGGCGATCAGCATCTTGGAAAATTCCACCGATCCCATCTCAATATATTTTTCGGGAATCTTGGCCCACACGAACATGGTACCCTTGGGGCTTTTGATATTCCAGCCGATACGGTTTAAGCCGCTCACCAGAGCGTCCCGTCTTTCCTGGTAGGTCTCGCGGATGTGTTCGACGCAATCGTAGTCCCCGTTTAGTGCAATTATGGACGCAATCTGGATTGGCTGAAAAATGCCGTAATCGAGGTAGCTTTTTATACGGCGCAAAGCCGATACGATTTCTGGGTTGCCCACGCAAAAGCCCACGCGCCACCCCGGCATGCTGTAGCTTTTTGACAAAGAGAAGAACTCAACGCCGACATCCTTGGCGCCTTTTGCCTGAAGAAAGCTCGGGGCTTCATACCCGTCAAATACCAGATCCGCATAGGCGAAGTCATGTATGATCATAATGTTATGCTCTTTGGCATAATCGACGATCTTTTGGAAAAAATCCAGATCAACAACCTCGGTGGTGGGGTTGTGGGGATAACTGATAATTAAGACTTTGGGCCTCGGCCATGTTGTTTTGGTTGCGGTTATAAGATTTTCGAAAAAATCGGCTTCCGGACCCACGGGGATTCCCCTTACGTCCCCACCGGAGATGATGGCCGAATAAGGGTGAATCGGGTAGGTCGGATTCGGGGCGAAAACAACATCCCCCGGCCGAATCGTTACCAGGATCAAATGCGAGATCCCTTCTTTGACACCGATGGTTGCAATCGCTTCTTTGTCCGGGTTGATGGACACGCCGAATCTGCGATCATACCAGCTGGAGATGGCCATTCGCAGTTTGGTAATTCCCATCGAGGCCGAATAGCGGTGATTCGGCGCCTTCTGGGCGGCCTCAATAAGTTTGTCGACAATATGTTGCGGGGTGCCCAGATCCGGGTTTCCCATGCCCAGGTCGATAATGTCCTGGCCCGCCCGTCTGGCTTCCATTTTAATTTCGTTGACCGTTGCAAACACATACGGTGGTAGACGATCCAGTCTTGCAAACGTAAACATAAGTTCCTCCATATACGCTTTTTGAATTACCCCAATAATACAAAACGCATCAATAAAGCAGTTTTTGGGATCGGGTCATTATCCGTTTACGCATATCGGAATTTCGTTTCCGGGGTTAATTTAGGTTGAATATAATTCCTTCTATGGTTTTGACTTCAAAAAAAATTGTTTTGACTTTTAAGCCGGATCAGATTAATTTTCAAGGGTTTTTATAAATGGCTTTTCGATTTATACGTTTAAATCCCCCAAAAATCGATCTGCTCAAGCTCTAACGATAAGCCTTAAAATCTGGAGATCAATATGAAGGAGTCCCTCACATATGCAGATGCCGGCGTTGATATAGACAAGGCCAATAAGCTGGTGGAAACCATCGGCGAGATTGCGAAAAAAACATTCCGCTCCGGTGTAATTAGCGATATCGGCGGATTTGGCGGACTTTTTTCGCTCAATGTTGTAAACCTGGATAGACCGGTCTTGGTTAGTTCGACCGATGGGGTTGGAACCAAGCTTAAGATCGCATTCATGTTGGATAAACACGATACGGTCGGTATTGATCTGGTGGCAATGTGCGTCAACGATATCATAGTTCAGGGTGCAAAGCCACTTTTCTTTCTTGACTATCTTTCGATGGGAAAAATTGACAATCAGCGCGTTACCCATATTATTAAAGGGATTGCCGAGGGATGCAAGCAAGCCAAATGTCCGCTGCTGGGCGGCGAAACCGCTGAAATGCCCGGATTCTACGAGGCCAATGAATATGATATGGCTGGATTTGCTGTCGGAATTGTGGATAACAGCAAAATTATCGACGGTACGGAAATACGGGTGGGGCATAAGCTTATCGGTATCGCTTCCAGCGGCCTGCACAGCAACGGATATTCGTTGGTTCGCAAAATTTGTTTCGAGGTCCTCAAATTGAAAATTGACGAGACCGTACCCGAGCTGGGCAAAACTATTGGAGAAGAATTGCTGACGCCGACCAAAATTTACGCAGCAACCATAAATGGTCTCCTTAAAGATCTCCCGGTTCATGGCATTGCCCATATCACCGGTGGCGGCATTTCAGATAATCTCGTGCGGGTGGTGCCGCAAACCTGCAGCATTATCATTCGCAAAGATAGCTGGGACGTTCCGCCAATTTTTTCTTTCCTGCAGCAGGCGGGCAATATTTCTGAAAATGAAATGGCGCGAACATTCAACATGGGGCTGGGGATGATAATTGTTGTACCTGATAACGCCGTGTTAGATGTGTTGCAGCGGGTCGAGGCAATGAATGATCGCGCCTTTGTCATCGGCGAAATTGGCGATTGCAGAGAAACCGGCAAGCGTTTGGTTTGGGCGTGAACGTGATGCCAATCAAAATGGGTGTGAATTGATTCGATCTGTATTGGGGAAATTTAAAAAGAAAATAATCCGGTTTTTTGAATGGATTGCCGAAGGGCAGACTGCCGGTGCATTATGCAAGGGTTGAGCCAGCGGCAAAACTGATGCTCGGAGAGCGTCAACCAGGAAAAAATAATCAAAAGTCCCTCTATCCTCTTACGAATTGACTATTTAACGAATCAACTATTTAACCTCACCGATTGTCCTCTGTTATCTGATGAACGGCGTATTTGATGAATATATTAGGAATCGAAACATCATGCGATGAAACCGCTGCGGCCGTTGTTCAAAACGGAACCGATATTTTGTCTTCGATGGTCTCCTCTCAGATCGCGGTGCATCATCGCTACGGTGGGGTTGTTCCCGAGCTGGCCTCCCGAAAGCATGTTGAGTCGATTGTGCCGGTTGTTGCGGAAGCCATAAGCGAATCGGGCTTAAAATCAAATCAGATCGATGCCGTTGCTGTAACCCGGGGACCCGGACTGGTCGGGGCTTTGCTGGTGGGATTTGCGTTTGCCAAAGCCTACGCTTATGCATTAGGTATTCCGCTGGTCGGGGTGAATCATCTGGAAGGCCATATCAACTCTGTTTTTCTGGAATCCGAATCTCCGCCATTTCCATTTGTGGCCCTGCTGGCTTCAGGCGGCCACACCGCTATTTATTATGTAACTTCCCACACCACCATTGAGAACATGGGGCAAACCCGGGATGATGCGGCCGGAGAGGCGTTTGACAAGGTCGCTAAATTACTCGGCCTGGGCTATCCTGGCGGGCGTGTTATTGACGCGCTTTCAAAAGAAGGCGACCCTAAGAAAATCCTTTTTCCGCGTCCGTATTTAAACAAATCCGACTTTGACTTCAGTTTCAGCGGAATAAAAACAGCCGTAAGTCTTTACCTTTCCAATCACCCGTCAGCGGGTGAAACCCGTAAGGCGGATATTGCGGCGGGATTTCAGGAAGCGGTGGTCGAGGTGCTGGCCTATAAGGTAATCCATGCTGCTTTGAAAATGAATTGTGAGCACATCGCTATTGTCGGGGGGGTAGCCGCCAATAGCGGTCTAAGGGACCGCGTAAGGCAGGCGGCTAAACAAAAAGGACAAAAAGTTCACATTCCTTCCATCCATCTGTGCGGCGATAATGCCGCTATGATTGCGGCAGCAGGCTATCACTACCTGGGTGCCGGAATGCAGACCCGGTTGGGTGATGATGTGTTCAGCCGTACAAAATGAATTGGGGATTGGGGAATTCAGGGATTTAGGGATTTAGGAATTCCCAAATACTTTTCTTTGAACGCCATAATTCTTCTCACCGATTCGATGCCTTTTGTTTTGAATTTCGGAGAAGCCTTCAAGTGTTGTAAAATTTCTTTATAGGCAATCTCAATATTGGGGCCCTTGTGACAGATCAAGATGATGTCAACGCCTGCCAGCAGGATCTGGCGGATGGCTGTTTTTATATCATAATGCTTGTTAATCGCTCCCATGTCCAGGTCGTCGGTTATGCTGATACCTGTGAACCGCATGCGTTCCCTTAAAAGCTTTTCGGCAATGTCCTGCGACAGGCTGGCGGGCCATTGAGGGTCGATTTTTTTATATATAATGTGGGATAGCATGATGCCGGCGACCCCGTTGCGAATGCAGGCTTCAAACGGCACAAGGTCGCAGGATTCCAGTTCGGACAAATCACCATCGAAGACGGGCAGATCAATATGGGAATCAAAAACAGTTCGGCCGATGCCCGGGAAGTGCTTGGCGACGGCCATTATTTTATTTCGCTGCAAATGCGAAATGACGGTAACACCCAGTTCTGAAACCCAGGCGGGATCATGCCCAAATGATCTGCCGGCCATTATGCTGTCGTCTCCTTTTGGCGTCACGTCCACTACCGGGGCTAGATTCATGTTAACGCCGGCCTGGACAAGTTCGGCTGCGGTCGTTTCGGCAAAGTCGACGGCATCTTTTTTGCGCTTCATGGCGGGGTTGCCCGGAAACTGCGTAAATGGTTCCTTAAGCCTCGCCACCTGGCCTCCCTCCTGATCGATGGAGATCATCAGGGGCGGCTGTCCGAGCATGCGCGCGTACTCCTGAACCGACCCGCACAGCTGTTTAAGCTGATTCGGCGTCTCTGCATTTTGAGAAAAGAGTATAATTCCGCCCACTTTAAGGTCGCCGATCAAAAATTTTAGATCCGCATTAAATTGCTTCCCTTCAAAGCCGACCATCAGCCGCTGGCCGGCCAGCTGTTCAAGTGATAGTGTCTCAGGCTTCATAAAAGGGGTCTTCGTTTTAGATGGTTTAGGATTAAAATAATGGCGTGTTAGAACAAAGAAGATTTCGGGTTTTGGAATAATGAAAAAAATAGCCTGTATTATTTCTCAACCCGCAATCGTATTTACTCCAGTATCTGCAATTCGTCAACCTATGTAAGAATTATAGCACAATTGTTAAGATCGGATAAGGCCGGACTAATTCGAGAGCATTGCCGGCAAAGGAAAATTGGCGTCCGGGTTTTCTTGAGAAAGTTTTATGATATTATGAATCAGCGCGTCGATTTGGGGTTTGCTAAGCGGTTTGGAAAACAGATAACCCTGACCATATTGACAATTCATTTCCAGTAGAATGGCAAGTTGCTCTTCGGTTTCCACACCTTCAGCGACCACGACCATCTCAAGCCGATGGGCCAGCGAGATAATCGCTTCGACAATATTGCGGTTCCCATCCGATTCCGTTTTTATTCTTGAGACGAAGCTGCGATCCACTTTCAGGGTGTCAATCGGCAGGCGTTGCAAATAGCTTAGAGAAGAATAGCCGGTTCCAAAGTCGTCAATGACCAGCTTTAAACCAAAGTCCTTTAAGCGGTGAACCAGACGAATGGTTTCATCGGCATCTTCCATCAGAGCGGTTTCGGTGATTTCCAATTTCAGCTGTTCGGGCGGCATTCCGGTTTTGTTAAGAATTTCTTTGATATCATCCAGCAGGGTAGGGGCTAAAAAATGCTTGCTGGAGATGTTGATGTTCATTGTGAGCCTGAGCTGATCTTTGAGCTGGTTTTGCCAGTGGCACAAATCTTCGCAGGCCTGCTCGGTGATCAACTGGGTGATTGGAATAATCAGCCCGGTCTCTTCTGCAATGGAAATAAACGAACCCGGATAAATCAGGCCAAGCTCCGGATGGTTCCAGCGTATGAGTGCTTCGAAACCCACCAGGGATGATGTCTGTAAATCAACAATGGGCTGGTAATGATTTTCAAATTCGTTTGAATGGATGGATTTGCGTAAATCCGTTTCTCTTTGCAGCAGGTGCAGCGCTTTTTTGTGTAAGGTTTTGTCAAAAATCTTATATTGTGCTTTGCCGTTCTCCTTGGCGTGGTACATTGCCGCATCGGCATCCCGGATGATCTCCTCGGCATTGTCATAATCTTTCGTATTTAAAACCACTCCAAAACTGGCCGGGGCAAAAACTTCCTTACCTTCAACCATAAAGGGGCGTTTCAATTCCTGCTGCAGCCTGTCGGCCACGCCGCTGGCATATTCGCTGTTTTCGATATCTTCAAGCAGGATAACAAATTCATCGCCGCCAAAGCGCCCCAGTATATCCAGGTCTCTGAGAGAGTCCTGTATGCGCTTGGCAAAGGCGCCCAGAAGGCTGTCGCCGACGCTATGACCGAGGCTGTCATTTACCAGTTTGAAACGGTCAATATCTAAATAAAGAACGGCAAAGTGATAATCTTCGCGACGCTTAGCGCGCTTCACCGCCATATTCAAATGTTCCATAAACAAAGCGCGGTTGGGTAAACTTGTGAGGGTATCATGGAAGGCCTGATGATAGATTTGCCGCTCGGCTTCCTTGAGTTCGGTAATGTCAGCCAGAGAGACAACACTTTTATCGGCACCGGGGATTGCGGCAAAGGTGCATAGCATGTCCATTTGATTATTTTCTTTATCCATGAATTTGCACTCGAAATGCGGCGTGATGTGACCGGGTGTAAACCGGTCTGAGATAATTTCTTCGCTGCGAATTTTGCGCTGGCTTTTCTCATCGATAAAATGCAGCCACGATTTTACATTTTCGATCTCATTTTTATTAAAACCGGATATATTTACAAATTCGGAATTCGCCAGCGATATGGTCATGTCGTTTTCAACGATGATTGTCGCCGCTCCGGTATTTTCAAAAATCGTGCGATATCTCATCTCAGATTCGCGCAGCTCGGCGGTGCGCTCCCTGACCTTTAGTTCGAGCGTTTCATTGACTTCCCGTAATTCTTCTTTGGATTTATTGATTTTGTTAATCAGCAATTGGGTAAAAAAGCTGATTATGATAATAATGCCGACGGTGATTAAAATGGTGAGGCTTGGACTGGAAAAAATGGTCTTTTCAAAATAGTAATAGAAGAACGAAACTCCCATTCCGATAATGATCAGGCCGATGTTATCCAGATTGATAGAACGTCTTTTTTTATTCATCCCCTACCTCTTAGAGACAGGAAACCCTGTAATCATCTGATTTTATACTATTTAATCGATTCATTGATCGTTTGATTACCGCCAACGCCCAACGGGCCGAATCATGAGATATACCAGATATATATCGGCATTTTTTATCAAAACTTAAGATAGCGGACATCGATTTTAAACGGAGTTAAACTTTTGGCAGGATCGTCATAAAGACGGTAAGTGGATCACACCCAAACGCATTTCGGCGTTTTAATCGGTCCACCGATGGGACCCATTTAAGGTTTGGGGGGTTAGGTTTCCAAAAGGGCGTCTGCTTGCCAAACCGATTATCTAAGGGCCGGTTTACTGGAACCGATCTCAAAAATAGGGTTTTGGTTCAAGATCGCGGGAGGGGGGGGCCGAGTTTCCCCGCATCGCGGGATTTCCCGTCTGATCAAATCCTCACCGTGGGTCACAAACCGGAGGCATACTGTTGTATGTCGAGGATTTGAAGAGAGGCACCAATCCCGCCGACAAAGGCGGGAGGCCAAAAGACATTTTTGATATCGGTTCTAGCCTTTGCGCGACCCATAACAACGGCGCTCGAAATAGGTTGAGGTGGCCTTGTCAAATATGGCCTCATTTTCATGGATATACTTCGGTTTTCCTTCCCAGGCACCGCAGGCCAGCACAACCGGCTCGCCTAAAGCAAACTTTCTGCCACATGCCGGGCATCCTTCTGCGTTCAAGCTGTTGAGCTTTTCGAGATCAATGATGGTTTTTAATCGATTTTTTTCAAGGGTTGGCATCAAATCGTCCTTTCCGGGTTTTGGGTTGCCAGCAATTACCTATAAGCTAAATGCCGGCTGCAATATGTCAAGCGGGCGGGAGCTGTTGCCGGTTTTGCAAAATAGACGGATGCATTTATTATATCAAATAGTTATCAATTACTTCGCAGCTGGTATTTTCGAACGGCTTGATTGTGATCAATTAAATTGGTCGAGAACTGATGGGTCTTGTCTTTTTTGGACACAAAGTAAATATACTTTGTCTCAGCAGGATAAAGGGCGGCTTCGAGGGACGCGCTCCCCGGATTTGCGATCGGACCGGGGGGCAGTGCTCTGATTTTGTAAGTGTTATAGGGGGTCAGGGTCTCGAGGTGCTTGCGATTCAGGTTGCCGTCAAAGTTCTTGAGGCCGTAGATAACCGTTGGATCCGACTCCAGACGCATTTTCTTTTTTAAACGATTGTGGAAAACAGAGGAAATTAACGGCCGCTCAAAAGACGCGCCGGTCTCTTTTTCGATAATCGATGCCAGGGTTACCACCTGATGAATTGAAAATCCCAGCTGCTTACCTCGCTCTTCCCACTCCGGTTTAAAAACCAGCCGGAATCTCCTGACCATGGAGGATATGATTGTTTTTGGACTCACCTTTTTGGGGAAATAGTAGGTTTCGGGATAAAGATAACCCTCGAAGCTGTCGGCGTTTATGCCGAGCTCGCGCGCAAAGGCCGCATCGGTTGCATGCTCAATAAAAACGGCCATTTCTGCGAAACCGGCCTGGGCAACGAGTTCGGCAATTTGGTAGATATTGAGTCCTTCGGGTACGGTGAGCTTATAGAGTTTGACTTCGCCTTTAACCAGTTTTTCCAATATCTTAATAGGCGGCATCGTCGCGGCCAAAGCGTATTCGCCGGCTTTGAGCTGCTTATCGTATCCCTTCAGGCGGGCAACCATGTTGAATTTAGCAGGATTTGTGATTATTCTGCTTTTGAAGAGGGTTTCGGTAGTCGCCTTCAATGACTGGCCGGCGGGTATGGTAATCACCACTTCTTCCCAATCCGCGTCGGCAGGTTGTTCGGCGTAGTGCCGCAAATCCAGGATGAAAACTGCAAGACCGCAGAGGCATATAACTATCAGGGCGGATGCAATAAGAAGGATTTTTTTCAATGTTGAAGTGTCCCTTGATCTGTGGGTCTGCCGGCCCCCAGACGTGTAGTGAAATCAACAGATGACTTTGCGACCAATTGCTTTTATAAGTATATTCAAAATACATATCGGTTGTCAAAGATCTCATCCAGCGCGTTTCTGTTTATCTTGACATGTCAGGATAAAGCAAATAACTAGAATCCATCTCAAAAAGGTGGATCAGGGTTCAGGGCAAGGCGCAAACCGATTCGAAAGCGGAGTCCCGCCGCAGGCGGGATGAGCGTTTATTTTGAATCGGTTTGCAACGCCGCCACGGGCACTTAGACGCTTTTTTGAGATGGATTCTAAACGATTTGCAAAACACTGCCGTTTCATTATAAAATCATTATTACACGAAAAGACCGCCAAGGAATTTTAATTAATGGGAAAACCAAAGCTAAAAGAACATCACATCAATCCAACCTGGTGCAAGGGATGCGGGATTTGTGTGGAGCTGTGTCCCAAAAAGGTCCTGGCGTTGGATGACCGGGAAAAGGTAACTGTCGTCCGAGCCCAAGATTGCATTTGTTGCAAACTCTGTGAGCTTCGGTGTCCCGACATTGCCATTGAGGTAGAAACGGAAGAATAGGGCAATGCGATGAGAAACGAGATTAAATTCATACAGGGCAATGAAGCTTGCGCGGAAGCAGCTTTATACGCGGGGCTTAATTTTTACGCCGGTTATCCGATAACGCCATCCTCCGAAATCACCGAAGCGTTAGCTTATCGCCTGCCGCAGATCGGCGGGAAATTCATACAGATGGAAGACGAAATCGCGTCGCTGTGTGCCATCATCGGTGCCTCGCTGACCGGCTGCAAAGTAATGACAGCCACCAGTGGGCCCGGCTTCTCCCTGATGCAGGAGGCTCTGGGGTATGCCATCATGGCCGAAATTCCCTGCGTGATTGTCAATGTGCAGCGCGGCGGGCCATCCACCGGTTTGCCGACCCACGGCAGCCAGGGAGATGTCAACCAGGCTCGCTGGGGAACACATGGCGATCATTCCATCATAGCGCTTACGGCTTCCAATCACCAGGATGTTTTTGCAAATACGGTCGAAGCGTTTAATCTGGCTGAAATTTACCGGACGCCGGTTATTTTACTGCTGGATGAAGTTGTCGCCCACATGCGGGAGCGCCTTGTGGTTCCGGAACCCGGCGAAATTCCATTGGTCAAACGCTTAAAAACCACCGTGAAACAGGGCGTAGACTATCACCCTTATTTACCGCGCGAAGATGGCCGGCTGCCCATGTCTGATTTCGGTGGTGTTCACCGCTTTAATGTTACCGGACTGTTTCATGACATGTGGGGATTTCCATCCAGTGAACCCAGGGTTGTCCATGGTTTGTTGCGTCATCTGGTGGATAAGCTCGAGAACCGGGCGAATCAGCTGGCGCGCTACAAGGAATATTATACCGAAGATGCCGAGCAGTTGCTGGTGTCTTACGGCTCTGCGGCCCGCTCTGCCCGCCATATTGTCGAAAACAGAAGATTGCGCGGTGAACGCCTGGGTCTTCTGGAGCTGCAGACGCTATGGCCTTTTCCAAAGGATATTGTGAGGGAAAAATGTGCCGCCGTAAAATCCGTCGTCGTAGTGGAACAGAATATGGGCCAAATGATGCAGGCCGTTAAACTCGCGGTTGATCAACCCAACAAGGTGTTTCTGGCCAATCGTATTGACGGGGTTTTCATCGGGCCATCCGATATCTTGAATATTCTACGGCTGATCCAGGGTAAGGGAGTTTAAGTCATGGCGATCAAAGAATATTTACGCGAACGGTTTTTTCCCCATCTCTGGTGCCCGGGATGCGGTCATGGAACGGTTTTAAACGGTCTTTTGCAGGCTGTTGAGAAGCTGGGGCTGAGCAAAAATGAGATCGTGATGGTTTCGGGTATCGGCTGTTCAGCCAGGATCACCGGCTATGTCGATTTTCACACCCTGCACACAATCCATGGCCGCGCTTTAGCGTTTGCCACCGGTGTAAAGATCGCGCGTCCGGAACTTAACCTCATTGTTCCCATGGGAGATGGCGATGCGCTGGCGATCGGGGGGAATCATTTTATTCACGCGGCCCGGCGAAATATCGATATCACCGCAATCGTCATGAACAACCGAATTTACGGCATGACCGGCGGCCAGTTTTCGCCTTTATCAGGTGAAAACATAAACGCAACCACCGCGCCGTATCTGACGATTGACCCCGGCTTCGATGTCGCGGAACTGTCAAAAGCCGCCGGGGCAACCTTTGTGGCGCGAACCACGACCTACCACATTAAACAGATGACGGACGTTATCCAACAGGCTATTCTGCACGAAGGTTTTGCGGTGGTGGAGGTTCTGAGCCAATGTCCGACCTATTTCGGCCGAAAAAACAAAGTCGGCGATGCAGTCGATATGATCCAGTATTTTAAAAATCAGACAACCCCAATCGGATCCAAAGCAAAAAAAGAAAACCCCGATCTTATCGAGCGGGGTATTTTTATCCAAAAAGAGAGACCGGAATACTGCAGCGAATATGCCAAAGTAGTTCAACGGGCAATGAAGGGTCAATAAATATGGAAAGATGCAGGATGGTATTTTCGGGATCGGGCGGGCAGGGGGTCATCACCGCATCCATTATTCTGTCCGAGGCAGCAGTGCTTCACCAGAACCTGACCGCCGTCCAATCTCAATCTTACGGGGCCGAAGCCAGGGGCGGATCCACCCGCGCAGATGTTATTATTTCCGACACGGTTATTCATTTTCCAAAGGTAATTCAGCCCAATGTGTTGGTATGCTTGACCCAGGATGCCTATGGCAAATTTTATCCCATTATCCGTCCGGGCGGGTTATTGATTACCGACAGCCGCTTTGTGCAGACTGAAAGACAGGTGGATGCTCAGCAAAAAGAATTGGCGATGTACGATACCGTCATGGAAAAAATCGGCAAGCCCATTGTGTTCAATATCTGCATGCTCGGGGTGGTGATCACTTTAACCGAATTGGTCACTCCCGAATCCATTATGAAGGTGCTGGAGCGACGGATTCCGGCTGATTTTTTGGAGATGAATCGCACGGCTCTGGACCTCGGAATTAAATTAGGGGAGACTGCCAAAACCTAAAACGGTATTTTATCTTTTGAAAAATTTACGGCCTTAACAAATTAAAGTACCATACGATCAATTGGGGTCCGAAAAGGATATAAGTGATGCCGCCGATGGCCAGGAAGGGACCGAATGGAACCGCCAGTTTCATGGATTTGCGGGTTTTTAGCATTATGAGCATGCCTGAAACCGTTCCGACTGCTGAAGCCACAAATATTGTGAATAGAATGCCTTTCCAACCGATAACCGCGCCCATCATGCCCAAAAGCTTAATATCGCCTCCACCCATGCCCTCTTTTTTGGTGAGCAGATGATACAGCCAGGCCACCAGAAACAGGCTGCCACCACCGATTAATATCCCCAGGATGGATTCAAGATAGGTAACTTGCGGCAGCGCAAAGCTGGCCCCGAAAAAGATGGGGATTCCCGGCAGGGTGATCACATCGGGTATAATTTGGTGATCAATATCAATAAACGTTATTACCAGCAGGGTGTCCATAAAGACGTAATATACAGCTGCTTCAATCGAGAGGCCGTATTTGAAAAATGCGCCCACTGCAAACAAACCGCTCAGCAACTCAATCACAGGGTATCGCAATGAAATCCGCGCCTGGCAGTGGCGGCACTTACCTCTAAGCCATATATAACTTAAGATCGGTATATTGTCGTAAAAACGAATAAGTGTACCACAATTGGGACACATCGAACGGGGATGGACAATTGATTTTGACTCCGGGAGTCGATATATGCATACGTTTAAGAAGCTCCCGATACATAACCCAAACACAAAGACCCATATCTCATTAAAATAATTCAGCATGTTCGTTTCTCTACCGCTTTTATTCTGGTATGTTTCATAAAAAAATAAGATGGATATTGTCAAAGAAAAATTATGTCTTATTCTAGATCGACCCACAAGTTGTGATCGGTGGGCGGGTTGCCCTGACTCTTATTTCGGTCAAATATGGTGAATCTTGAGCAACCGGGCAAGCCCAGGAGATAAAATGGCACGAACAGATAAAGATGATCTCATCAGCCTCATCGAAGAAGATGACGCCAGCATTGAAATTCCCACTTCCCTCCCGTTATTGCCGGTTCGAGATATTGTGATCTTCAGCGATATGGTCCTGCCGCTGTTTGTAGGCCGCGAAAAATCAATTCGAGCTATAGAAGAAGGCGTGGCCAAAGATGGGTTTTTGATGTTAGCCACCCAAAAGGATCCCGCTATTGAGAATCCCGGCACCGATGATATTTATACCATCGGAACCGTTAGCCGCGTTTTACGGATGTTGAAACTTCCCGATGGCAACGTTAAAGCACTGGTGCAGGGATCCGTCAAGGCCAGAATTACGAACTACCTAAGGAAACGATCATCCTATCGGGTAAAGGTAGAGCTGGTTGAAGAACAACCCGTTAAGGAAATTAGCCTGGAAGTTGAAGCCTTGATGAGAACCGTCGGGGAAAATTCTGAAAAGATCCTGTCGCTGCGCGGGGAGATGGCCGGGGATATCAGCACCATTTTACAGAGCATTGAAGAACCCGGTAAGCTGGCCGATCTGGTGGCCTCGAATTTAAGGCTTAAAATCCAGGAATCGCAGGCGCTGCTGGAATTAAACGATCCGATAGAACGACTTAAAAAAGTAAACGACTTACTCTCACGGGAGCTTGAACTTTCAACGGTGCAGGCCAAGATCGAGTCTGAAGTCAAAGATGAGATCTCAAAATCCCAGCGCGATTATTTTTTACGCGAACAGGTGAGGGCCATTTATAAAGAACTCGGGGAGCACGACGAGAAGGCGCTTGAGATCGAAGATTACCGCAAGAAGATCAAGCGTGCCAAGATGCCGAAAGAGGCGGATCAGGAGGCCATCAAGCAACTCAAGCGCCTTGAGCAGATGCATCCCGACTCGGCTGAAGCAACAGTTTCACGTACCTATCTTGACTGGTTGGTCTCCATGCCGTGGGGCAGATCTTCCAGAGATAATTTCGATATTCAACGCGCAAAAGCCGTATTGGAAAAAGACCATTACGGCTTAAAGAAGGTAAAAGACCGTATCCTTGAATATCTGGGCGTTCGCAAATTAAATCCGAAGATGAAAGGGCCGATTCTCTGTTTTGTGGGCCCCCCCGGTGTTGGCAAGACCTCGTTAGGCCAATCCATCGCCCGGGCCATGAAGCGCAAATTTATTCGGATTTCTTTGGGGGGTATCCGTGATGAGGCCGAAATCAGGGGCCATCGCCGAACTTACATCGGTGCCATGCCCGGTAGGATATTGCAGGGATTGAAGCAGTGCGGCAGCAACAATCCGGTTTTTATGATGGATGAGATTGACAAACTGGGTGCTGATTTTAGGGGGGATCCCTCATCCGCGCTTTTAGAGGCACTGGATCCGGAACAGAACTCAGCCTTCAGCGATCATTTTCTCAATCTGCCCTTTGACCTTTCAAAGGTGATGTTTATTCTAACGGCCAATATAACCGATACAATCCCGACCGCGTTGCTCGATAGGATGGAAATCATCTCGCTTTCCGGCTATACCGAAGCGGAAAAAATGGTGATCGCGCAAAACTATCTTATCCCGCGACAGATCAAAGAAAATGGGCTGAAAACCAGATCGATTCGTATCAGTCAGGGTGCCCGGCAACAGATCATCTCAGAATATACATCTGAAGCCGGATTGCGCGACCTCGAAAGGAAGATCGGAACGGTCTGTCGTAAAGTGGCGCGTAAAATCGCTGAGGGTGAGAAAAAACCATTTGCAATTACCAAGAGCAGTTTGCCGCAATATCTGGGCCTTCCTCAATACGGTCCCGAAATGGATCAGGAAGAAAGCCAGGTGGGCCTGGCGACCGGCCTGGCCTGGACGCAGGTTGGCGGTGAAGTTTTGTACGTTGAAGCCTCTTTAATCGGCGGAAAGGGCGATTTGATTGTGACGGGTCAGCTCGGAGATGTCATGCAAGAGTCGGCCCGGGCGGCAGTGAGCTATGCGCGCGCGAATCTGGCTTCGTTCGGATTGGACGAAAGGAAATTTGAAAATCTCGACATCCACATTCATGTTCCGGCCGGTGCGATCCCCAAAGATGGACCCTCGGCCGGCATCGCCATGGCAACCGCTCTTATTTCCGCTTTAACCAACAAACCGGTACGTAATGATGTGGCGATGACCGGTGAAATCACTCTCAGGGGCCGGGTGCTTCCCATTGGCGGCTTAAAAGAAAAGGCGCTGGGTGCCTTGCGTGCCGGTATCCGGACCGTGATTGTGCCTGAGAAAAACAAGAAAGATCTGAAAGAATTTCCCAGACATCTTAAACGCAAGATTAAGTTTCTGGCGGTCAGGCATATGGATGAAGTCTTATCCCGGGCGATTATCGGAATGAAGTCAAAAGGCACGTCGAAGCGGGTAAAAGCCAAACGCCGGTAACTCAAGTTTATGAAGATCCTATCCGTAGATACGGCGACAAAAAGCTGCAGCGTTGCAATAATTGAGGCCGGATCCTTATGCGCCGAGATAACCACCCTTAAAGATCAAACCCACTCAAAACATTTAATGGAATTAATCCATAAAGGGCTGGGGATGGCCGGTTTTCGCACGGCTGATTTAGACGGTTTGGCCGTCACGGTCGGGCCGGGTTCATTTACGGGACTTCGTATCGGTATCAGTACCATTAAAGGGATGGCCCATGCCCTGGGCAAGCCGGTTGTGGGTATATCCAGTTTGGAAGTCCTTGCGTGGCAATGTGCCGATCGTTCTTATCTGATATGCCCGTTGCTGGATGCCCGCAAGAGCGAAGTCTATTCAGCGACGTATCGATACACGAATGGTACCTTAACCCGAAACAGCCCGGAGAACGCAAGCGCTCCGGAAGCCGCCGTTCAGAAAATCAAAGAGCCCTGTGTGTTTATCGGAAGCGGTGCGCAGCTTTATCGTAAGCGCTTGAGCATGGTATTGGGTGATCTGGCCCATTTTGCGCCGGCAGGCCAAAACATCATCCGGGCATCGAGCGTTGCGTTTCTTAGCATGGAAAGGTTTAAGAAACACGACACCGTTGCGGCTGCCGATCTGGTCCCTCGCTACATAAGAAAATCAGATGCCGAATTAAACTTTTGACAATATATATTCTTGTTGATATAAAAAAAGTTTTAAATTCAGCACGGTTTAGTTTCGATAAACCGCGCTTTTTTTAACCTGAGTTTAGGGATTCAATGGAGAAATATTCTTGGCATGAGACGGCCGGCCAGACGGCTTTCCCGGTGGCGCGAGCCGGCTACCCGCTAATTTTTAGCGCGGCATTTGTCACCCTGATTTTTGCCCTGCTTGGGATGACGTACCTGACCCTTCTGTTTCTGGTAATTACTTTTTGTTTTTGCGGATTTTTCAGAGATCCGGACCGGGTCATTCCCGATGATGCGGGCTGCATCGTATCGCCTGCAGACGGAAAAGTCATTTTGGTGGGCGACGTTGAACGAACTCCTTTTTTTGAAGGCAGCTGTAAAAAGATCAGCATCTTTATGTCCGTATTTAACGTGCATGTTAATCGGATCCCGTTTAACGGCAGGGTAAAGAAAGTCCGCCATCGCTCCGGAAAATTTTTAGCGGCAAATCTGGATAAAGCCTCCATGCAAAATGAGCACAATGCTGTTTTCCTTCGAGCTGAAAACGGTAAACACCTCTGTGTGGTTCAAGTGGCCGGCTTGATTGCCAGGAGGATCATCTGCAAGGCACAGCCCGGGGATGATTTGGTCCGGGGACAGCGCTTCGGTCTGATTTGCTTTGGTTCGCGGCTCGATGTTTATTTGCCGGATAACACAGAAATCAAAGTTGCTGTTGGCGATAAGGTGAAAGCGGGCGCCTCCATTATCGGAAAATTCCCCATGGATTCCTAACACAATTGGGGCCCGATTAACCGGCTCACTCAGATTAAATTTCGACCACAACATCGTCGGATTTTAACCAGGCGTCAGCGAATCGGCGGTTTTTTATAAACGGGAGACAAACCTTTTTACTTGACTGGATGTGCTTATGGGAAAAACATATGAAATAGCTGTAATTCCGGGTGACGGGACCGGATCCGAGGTCGTTGCCGAAGGGATTAAGGTTCTTGAAACGACGGCCGCTAAATGTGATTTCGATTATCATTTCACCAATTACGATATCGGCGGAGATCACTATCTGGCGACCGGCGAAACCATTACCGATGAAGTGCTTCAATCCCTCGCAGAAAAAGATGCGATTTTTTTAGGCGCCATCGGTCACCCCGAAGTTCAGCCCGGCATTTTGGAGAAGGGCATTTTATTGAAAACCCGCTTTACGTTAGATCAATATATCAACTTAAGACCGGTAAAACTTTATGAAGGCGTATATACACCGCTTAAGGACAAACTCCCCGAACACATTGATTTTGTCGTTGTGCGTGAAAATACCGAGGGGATTTATGCCGGTGCCGGTGGCTTTTTGAAGCGCGGCACACCGGACGAGATTGCCACCCAGGAATCGATTAATACCCGCAAAGGCGTGGAACGTTGCATCCGTTATGCGTTCGAATACTGCCAGAAAAGAAACAAGGCCAAAAAACTAACGCTTTGCGCGAAAACCAATGTCCTGACGTATGCCTCCGATCTTTGGGAACGCGCCTTTTACGAGGTTGCCGAAGAATACCCGGATATCGAACCCGATTATGCCCATATTGATGCCCTCTGCATGTGGATGATAAAAAATCCGGAGTGGTTCGATGTTATTGTTACCGATAACATGTTCGGTGATATCATTACCGATCTTGGCGCCATGATACAGGGCGGCATGGGAATCGCAGCCGGCGCCAATATTAACCCGAATGGCGTTTCGATGTTTGAACCCATCGGAGGCTCGGCGCCGAAATACACGGGTCAGCAGAAAATAAATCCGATTGCAGCCATATCAGCAGGGCAGCTGATGCTGGAGACAATCGGAGAGAAAAAGGCAGCCGGCTTTATTGAAGCCGGAGTCGCTAAAGTACTGCGGGAAGATATCAAAGATGTTGCCGCAGCAAAGATGGGGCACACCACCAAAGAGGTCGGCGACCTGGTTGCGAAGTATATAGAGGAAAACTGCTAGAACGGTGCTCCCTGTATAATATGAAAAAATGGATTTAATTATTATTTAGAGGGAATCAACATGGCTCAGAAAAAAATGAACGTTGCGGTAGCCGGAGCCACAGGTGCAGTCGGAAACCAGATGATTCGATGTCTGGAAGAGATGAATTTCCCGACCGATTCTGTTAAATTACTGGCTTCGAGTCGTTCGGTTGGACGCCAGCTCAGATATAAGGGTGACCTGATCAATGTGGAAGAACTGAAAGAGGATTCCTTTAAAGGTATCGATATCGCACTTTTTTCCGCCGGCGGCGGGACCAGTGAGAAATTTGCTCCCTGCGCTGCCAAGGATGGGTGTGTGGTTGTTGATAACTCAAGCGCCTGGCGCATGGATCCGCAGGTTCCGCTGGTGGTGCCCGAGGTTAATCCTCACGCGATTGCTCAACATACGGAGAAGGGCATTATCGCCAATCCGAATTGCTCTACGATCCAGATGGTGGTGGCGCTGCATCCGATCCATAAAGAATACGTCATTAAGCGAATCGTGGTTTCCACTTATCAGGCGGTATCGGGTACGGGTAAAAAAGCAGTTGATGAACTCTTTGATCAATCCCGTGCGATGATCAATTTTTTGGACTATGAAAAAAACGTCTACCCCCATCGCATTGCGTTTAATTGTTTGCCCCACATCGATACATTTCTGGATAACGGGTATACCAAAGAAGAAATGAAGATGGTCAATGAAACCCGCAAGATTATGGAGGATGATTCTATTGCCGTTACAGCAACCACTGTTCGTGTACCGGTATTTTTTGGTCACTCTGAATCCGTAAATATTGAAACGCATAAACCCGTATCCGCTGAGGAGGTTAAGGTATTGCTGGAAAATACGCCGGGCGTTAAAGTGATGGATGACCCTGGTAAAAATGTGTATCCGCTGGCCACCGATGCCGCCGGGCAGGATTTAACGCTGGTTGGACGGATACGCAATGATGAATCCATCCCCAATGGCATCAATATGTGGATCGTGGCCGACAATATCAGAAAGGGCGCGGCCACCAACACGGTGCAGATCGCCGAAATTTTAGCCCAAGAATATCTTTAATCATCTATCTCGAATAACAAATAACCAATAACGAATTACTCCAAATTGAGCATGTCTTGCTCAATTTGGGCAGGAGCTGGAAAATTGGATCGTATCCCGGTTACCAAACAAGGATTTGACGCGCTTAAAAAAGAGCTCGAAAATCTAAAGAGAGTTGAGCGACCGCAAAATATAAAGGCGATTGAAGAAGCCCGTGCTCACGGTGACTTAAGTGAAAATGCAGAATATGCTGCCGCCAAAGATCGTCAGGGGTTCATCGAGGGGCGCATAAGTGATCTGGAATTTAAACTGGCTAATGCGGATGTCATCGCCACCGACAAGCTTCCCAAAGACAGGGTTGTTTTTGGCTGTAAAGTGGTTCTTGAAAATATCGAAACCGGAGAAGATGTCGTTTACCAGCTGGTGGGGCCGGATGAGTCGGATATTGAAAACGGTCGCATTTCCATAACCTCGCCCCTCGGAAAAGCGATGGTCGGCAAAAAGCCGGGTGATGAACTCACCCTTCAGGTGCCCGGCGGTAAACGCAGTTACGAATTGCTAGAGATATTGTAAACTGTTTGATTCGTTCGATTGGTTGGATTGGTTCAATTGGTTTAATTCCTAACTTAATTATTGATGTTCACAGAACCCGACCAATGAAACCAATTAAACGAATTAAACCAATAAAACACATCAAACGGAGGTTTTTTCGTGGCACGAATTACGATTGAGGATTGTTTAAAAAGAGTTACCAATCGGTTTTTACTGGTAAACATGGTAGCCAAGCGCGTGCGACAGATCCGGGAGGGTTCTGACTACTTGGTGAGCTCACCGAAAAATGAAGATATTGTTGTTGCCCTGCGCGAAGTCGCTGCCGGAAAAATAATAAAGGTGGAATCAGAAGAAAAAGAGGAAAAAGAGGAAAAAGAGGAACAAGAAGCGTAAATTAAAATCTCATAAATTCTTCAACACTCCAATTGGGGCGCAGCCCCTGGTTTGAGCCCCTTGCAAAGCAGAAGTTCAAAATATAAAGCGCTGAACCGGGACATCGCTAAAGCCATACACCGGTATGAAATGCTGCAGGACGGCGATCGAATTGTTGTGGGGCTTTCCGGAGGCGCCGATAGTCTGACGATGCTGTGGATGCTATCCGAGCGTCTGACCCGCATTCCGATAAACTATGAATTGTTTGCGGTCCACATCGATCCCGGATTTGAGGGTGGCTTCAGTGAATCACTTGAAACCTATTGTGCGGATAAAGGATTCACCCTTCGCATCGAGCATACCGATTACGGCGTTTTAGGACACAGTTCAATCAACCGTGAAAACCCCTGCTTTTTATGCTCGCGGATGCGCCGAAAACGTCTCTTTGAAATTGCTGATGAGCTGGCCTGCAATAAGCTGGCCCTGGGCCATAACAAAGATGACATCATTGAGACCCTTTTTTTGAACATCTGCTATTCGGGCGAAATCAGCACCATGGTTCCCGCCCAAGCGTTTTTTAAGGGCAAGTTTACGGTGATTCGACCTTTGGCCTTTGCCGATGAAAAACTAATAAGAGACTTCGCCAGGGAGCAGAATTTTCCCGAATTCGTCAATCCATGCCCCTCAGCAAATAACTCAAAGCGCCAGGAAATAAAGACCATATTAAAGCGCCTGTACCGCACCAATAAAAAAATCAAAGGCAATATTTTCAGGGCGATGAGCCGTGTGAGACCGGATTATTTGCTCAAGTAGAAGATCGGATTATGAAGGACACGCAAAATCAGCGCGATTATCGCAATATTCCAATTGATAAGGTCGGCATCAAAAATTTACGCTACCCGATAACCGTTCGCGACCGCCGTGAGGGATCGCAAAATACGGTCGCCACGATCAATATGTACGTCGATTTACCCCATGAGTATAAAGGCACCCACATGAGCCGGTTCGTGGAGATGCTTCATCTCCTGCAGCCGGAGGTTTCTTTAAATAAATTTTCTGAAATCCTTGAAAACATGAAAAAGCACCTCGATGCGGCTTCCGCCCACATTGAAGTCACCTTTCCCTACTTTATCGAAAAGAGAGCACCCGTCAGCACCTCCCCGGGCTTAATGGATTACACCTGCAGCATCATCGGGACCAGCGATCCATCCGGAAAAATCGATCTGGTTTCAGAGGTGATTGTGCCGATCTCATCTGTGTGTCCCTGTTCACTGGAAATCAGTGAATATGGGGCGCATAACCAGCGTGGCGAAGTGCAGCTGGCAACACGCTTTAAAAAATTTATCTGGATGGAAGATATGATCGAACTGGTGGAGGCAGCGGCTTCCACCGATGTGTATTCCGTTTTAAAGCGTGTGGATGAAAAGAGCATAACTGAAGCGGCATTTTCAAATCCGAAATTTGTGGAAGATATTGTGCGCGATATTGCCAAAAAGCTGGAAGAAGATGAAAATATTACCTGGTTTTCGGTCAGTGCCGAAAATTTCGAATCCATCCACAATCACAGCGCCTACGCCCACATCACCAGCCACTGAAAATTTTACTTGCGAATCGTTTTTTTTAATTTGTTCTAATCATAGCTGCCCTCCGCGGAAAATAAAGCTTACCCGTACCAAAATTTTCTATATCAAATTACGATTTCCGCAATTTGGGCAAATTGCCGATACTCCCAGTGTATCAAAGGGCACCGGAATCATCGATTTAGATTGACCAATTCCCATCGAATTGAGTATAAATCAATATATACGATTTCTGATTCTCCATTCCATCAGACCCGGACTGCTCTTTATTTTGCAGAATCAAATTTTGTTTCTGTTCGGATACAGGGCCCACTGTTTGAAACCTTTAAACATGGGGTGCCGTAATGGCCAAAGAGGGTTTTAAACGCAAACTCGCAGCCATCCTCAGCGCTGATGTTGTCGGTTACAGCTCACTAATGGACGATAATGAGGCAGAGACTATTCGTACTTTGAAGAATTATTGTTCTGCTATAACAACGCTTATCGGCCACAATCGAGGTCGGGTAGTTGATATCGTTGGCGACAATATTCTGGCTGAATTTAACAGTGCCGTGGATGCCGTCAATTGTGGCACAGAGATTCAGCGGGAGCTTGCACAGCGGAATAAGGAATTACCTGACAATCGCAAAATGGAGTTTCGTATTGGTATCAATGTGGGAGATGTGGTTGAAGAAAACGGTCGGATTTACGGTGATGGCGTCAATATTGCCGCACGAATCGAGGGGCTTGCTAATGCCGGTGGCATTTGCATCTCTGGAGGGGTATATGACCAAATAGAAAATAAATTAGATTTGGCTTATGAAGATCTGGGTGAACACAAGGTCAAAAATATCGCCAGACCGCTTCGGGTTTATGCCGTCAAAATGACAGCAGGAGTAGCTGAATCTAAAATAGGTAAAAAACATGAACCGCCTGCCAAGCCCTCCATTGCTGTGCTTCCCTTCCTAAATATGAGTGGTGATGTAGAGCAAGAATATTTTTCTGACGGTATTACCGAAGACATCATCACCTCGCTTTCTAAATTTCGATGGTTTTTTGTTATCGCCCGAAATTCCACCTTTACCTATAAGGGTAAAGCGATTGAAGTCAAGCAAGTGGCGCAAGACCTTGGAGTGCGTTATGTACTGGAAGGTAGCGTTCGCAAGGCAGGGAAGAAGGTACGCATTACCGCCCAGCTTATCGATGCGCCCACAGGTTACCATGTCTGGGCCGAGCGTTATGATCGAGATTTAGAGGATATTTTTGCCGTTCAGGATGAGATCACCCATAACATTGTTCGATCAGTGGGTCCCGAATTTCTATCGGCAGAGATGAAACGCGCTCAGCGAAAAGACGCCCTCAACCTGGATGTTTGGGATTACATCATGAGGGCCAGCTCACATCACGGTCGATATACCAAGAAAGATGCCGCAGAAGCGCAGCACCTGCTTCATAAGGCGATTGAACTGGACCCTATGAGTTCTGATGCTTTCTGTCTCTTAGCCTTTACACATTTGATGCAGGTGCAATTTGGTTGGAGCGAATCAACCGCTAAGTCCATTAAGGAAGCTGAAGAAGCGGCCCAAAAAGCGGTGTCAATTGATGACCGGGATGCTTGGGCGCACACAGCTCTGGGTTTAGTCGATCTAATTTCAAAGCGGTACGAAGATGCTATTTGTCGACTGGAAAATGCCATTGATCTCAATCCCAATCTGGCAAATGCTTACGGTGCTGTTGGACAGGCGCTGGCACTAGCAGGCGAATATGAAAAAGCTGTCACCCATATCAACAAAGCGATTCGGCTGAGTCCTCATGACCCCTTTGTCGTATATTGGTTTGGTCACCTTGGCTTGGCTGCCTTTGCGGATGAACGTTACGAAGATGCCTGTTATTGGGGACGAAAAACTATACAGCAAAATCCTATGTTTCCTGGCGGCCACCGATTAGTGGCAGCAAGTTGCGGTCAATTAGGTCGCACGCAGGAGGCGGCTGGCGCGCTTAAAGAATTGCTGCTTTTAATGCCCGGGATGACCACAGATGATGTCCGAAAGCAAGTTCCATTCAAGAAGACCAGCGACATGGAGCGCTACATCGAAGGTCTTCGAAAAGCAGGGCTAAAAGAGTGAATATGCGGCCCATAGGATTGCCCATGGGCAAGTCTGAAAACACAGCTTTGATTTGGTGTCAATATATCAGTAGTTCACAGCTTATCTTTTTATCCATCATCCAATTGTATAATGCTGAATTCTGTATTGTAAAAAAGTCAAAACGCAACTCACCTGCTCGTTGAGTAGCTCGCATTCACCTCTTTGGTATAGAAATACAATTAGTCCTGCTATATGATAAACAACTATGCAACAATCGTTTCCGAAGGTTGAGGGTGTTACTCATCGCTTTGTTACGGTCAACGGCCTGAATTGGCATCTGGCCGAAGCGGGTAGCGGAGAACCTATCCTTATGCTTCATGGTTGGCCACAACACTGGTATATGTGGCGGTATCAAATCCCTCATCTTGCTCAACAATATGCTGTCATCTGCCCTGACATGCGTGGCTTCGGATGGTCGGATGCACCAGTGACGGGCTATGAAAAAGAAAAACTCGTTGACGATGTAATCGCCCTGCTGGATACTCTTGAAATCAAGCGCATTCGATTGATGGCCCATGATTGGGGCGGCTGGGTCGCTTTTCTCCTATGCTTGCGTCAGCCTGAACGAATACAGTGCTATTTGGCACTCAATATTCCTCATCCGTTTCAGACGTTAGACTCACGAACCATACAGCTGTGGCGTTTTTGGTATCAATGGGTGATCGCCAGCCCTTTCCTGGGCAAGTGGATAATCCAACATCAAAGTGGCTTGGTGAAACAGCTACTTCAATGGGGAGTTGTCAACAAAACGTGGTCTGATGATGAAATTGTTGCTTACACCAGTCGACTTCAGGAGCCGGCTCGCGCTTATGCCAGCGTACAACTTTACCGTAGCTTTCTTCTGCGTGAGTTCATACCCATAATTTTCGGTCGCTACCGGTCTTCGCACCTGTCAACGCCAACCCTGATATTCTTTGGCACGCGTGATTTTGCCCTTGCGCCAGAGCTTCTGAAAGGATACGAGCCTTACGCTGATAATCTAAAGATCGAACTGGTGCCGAATTGTGGCCATTTCATTGCAGAAGATCTACCGGAACTCGTGATTAAACGCGCCTTGGAATTCTTCGATGGCATGCCTTAGAAACTTCGCCAAAAAATGGTATGTAGGCGACGACGCTCCCGCTTTGCTTTAGCGCCACGCCTGATGCCCGAAGCTATTAATCCCAGATAACAACATATCTTTTAATTTAACCTCCCCCTAAAACCTGCGATATTTATATAACTTAAAATATATCAACATATGGGCCCAAGATGTAAAATCAGTGGCCGAAGGTGTTTCTGCGAATTAATCCAGGATTCTCAGGAGCTTCAGGATCAGGGTATCGGTTGATTTTTTCGGGGAGTTGAACATAATGACATAGCGGTAAAGCCCGCCATGGGCGCTTTTGATATAGCCGGCGCGGGTGCTGATGCCGTAAAGGGTGCCGGTCTTATAATACTCCCTTCCTTCCCGGCGCATCAGATAGTGATAGGGCAGAAATTCCTGGAGAACCCGATCCATCTGTGCCGCCGACACTTTATTGTCTCTGGATATTCCGGAGCCTTCGACAATCGACATATCTTCGATGTCCAGCATGTCTCTGGCGTAGTCGCGTGCGATGGCAACACCTTTGGCGAGGGTGCCCGGCGACCCGATGACTTCCGCACCGGTGGCGATGAGCAGCTGATTGGTCGTAAAATTGTTGGAGTGCTCCAGAAGCTTCTCTACAATTTGCGCCAGCGAAAATGGTGAATCATATCTGAATATGAGACGGTCGGTATTGGTATTTACGGGTGCCAATCTGATTTTGCCGTTGAAACGGACCCCCTGTTCTTCAAGGAAATATTGGAAAAGTTTACCTGCGTAGATGGCAATTTCATTTTTGTCGTGCGAAAAAACGATTCGACCTTCATTTAATTTCGACGCCTTTATTTTCTGGATCACAAAAGGAAGCAGCGGTGTTTGCGGTTCGGCACTGACATAACCCCGAGAAGTGTGTTTAAAGTTGACGGTATTAAAATTAACGCATAATGCGCCATTGGGGGCATCATAGGGCTGCGAGGACGAGGAGATGCCTGGAATCGTCAGCGGCTGACTAAAATAGGAATCATCTATAACCAGATCATTCATGGGTTTTGTATTTTGCAGGAGCACCGCAAGAACCTGCGATATTTTGATAATCACCTCTGAGACCAAAAGCGGATCGCCGTATCCTTTGATTTTCAGATTTGACTGTCCGTCCAGGTAAAATTCGGTCGGGAACCGGTAATCGTTGCCAAGATAATGCAGAGCAACCAGGGAGGTGAAAAGTTTTAAAATCGAAGCCGGAATGCGCTTTTTATCGGCATTTTTGACCAATAAAGTTTGCCCCTGAGGGTCGCTGAGGAGGATGGCGTCATTTTTGCCGATAAAACGAACCAGTTCATCAAGATCCTGGGCCGAAAGGTGGCAGGGATTCGACAGAATGCTTGTAAAAAATCCCAAAAAAATAAGCCATTTGACGATTTTTCGTCGGGAAGGGAGTTGCCGATTAAAAGAAAAAATGTACTTTAGCTGAAATCGCATTATTAGGGACTTTCGACGATTATCGTCACCGGACCGTCGTTGATCAACTCAACATCCATCATTGCGCGAAAACGACCGGTCTGAACGTTGACCCCTTTTGTGCGCACAATATCGACAAATCGCTCGTAAAGCTCGGTCGCTTTTTCGGGCTCGGCGGCTTCTATAAAGGAGGGGCGCCTGCCCTTGCGACAATCTGCCAGCAATGTAAATTGAGAAACGGCCAGTAGCTCGCCGCCTGTTTCGAGCAACGAGCGGTTCATTTTGCGGTCTTCGTCTTCAAATATCCTCAGGTTGATGATTTTGTTTGCCAGATAATCTGCATCTCTGGCAGTGTCGCCTTTGGCAACTCCCAGCAAAACCAGGAGCCCGCTGCCGATTTGTCCCACAATTTTACCATCTGTCTTGACGGTACTCTGTTTAACCCTTTGAACAACTGCACGCATTTTCAATGATTTTTCGCTTGAGATTAATGAGTTTAACTGCTAGGCTTTATTATTTTGACGGGCTGCGCCTAAAAATTGGCATTTCCAAACGATGATATGTTATTATTAAAAACATCGTGAAATTTCTATAGCTGGTTGAAATTAAATACCTTTCGATATTCGCAGATTTAAGCCACGTCCATGGAATAATGGAATGGTGGAATGCTGGAATGTTGGAAAAATGTGTTAATAACGGTTATTGATTTTTTTTAAATCCATGGTTTATTTATCCCATGAACCGTATTATTTTTCAACCAATTGAAATGTGGATGTACCCAATATTCCAATCGCAGAACCTTAAGGCGCTCGACAGGTTATGAGCTATCGAACGAAGTTGTAAGAACAGGCCAGAACCAAAAAGCCCAATTGGCTTGAAGAATAATTATTTTTATAATATAAATAAGTTAGGTTATCTGTAAGATTCGGGTTTACCCGTTTAACGATGATAAGTCCACCTGCTCAATTAAACGGGTAGGTGGCCGGGAGATAATTTTTTGAAGAAAAAAAACCTATACGCAAAGCTCAATTTAATTTTCGGTCTCTTCTTTTTCTTTCCGGTTTTGGGGTTTATTTTCTTTAGCATCAAGTATGACATGCTGAAGGACAAGTATGTCCCCCTATTTTTTCTGGGCATCCTGATTTTCTCATTTGCCGGATTCACGATCCTCAAAAACCTGTTTGACAAGATCACCCGTATTTCTGAGCAAATGTCATCCAATTATCTTGATGAGGTATCAGAAGATCAGGCTTCAAGCGGAACCGATGAGCTCCACAGCATTGTCGAATCGTTTGCGGCGATCGAAAGGCGTTTCGGCCGGACCTTCAACGAGCTTGAAAAGAAGTCGTCGGAGATATCCATCCTCAAGGATCTTTCAGAGCTTTGCTATGTCACCTTTGACCCCGAGGAGATCCTGCATATCACCCTCGAGCGAGCCTTAATGCTGACCAACTCGGATCTCGGTTCAATCCTGACGCTCCAAAAAACCGAACCGAAGTCATTTGTGGTTAAGGCCACGGTCGGTCTTGGAAAATTTGTCAAAGCGGGCGACCGCATCGATTTTGAAACCAGCATTGCCAAATATGCGGTGATTAATAAATCGCCCCTTGTTGTTGAGGACATCGAAACCGACAACCGCTTCGGAAGGGCCAACCTGGCGCATTATGGAACAAACTCCTTTGTCTGCATGCCGATTAAAACCAGCAAGGATATTTTCGGCGTTTTGACAATTTCATCGCGAAATTTTGATCGCATATACTCCCAGGATGATGTAGAGGTGTTGACCCCGCTTCTTAGCAATGCCGCTTTTACGTATGAAAATTTGCGTCTGCTGAAAGAAAACGAGCGCAACCGAGTCCACCTGCGGTCCATCGAAAAAATATTTAAAATATTAATTTCAAGTTTCAGAGACACCGAACTCGTCCATGCGGTGCTCAATGAGCTTCAAAGCGTGGTTTCGTTTGAATTTGCTTTTGTGTTGACCGAAGATGAAGTCAATGCCGGACAATTGAAAATCTTCGACCTGCTCATCAGCGGACCATCCAACCTTGCCCGCGGTACCAGTTATGATTACGAAGGTTCTATCATTGAAAAAGTATTTAAACAGGAAACCAGCCTGCTTGTGGAAAATACCGGTAGAAGTACCAACCCGGTGGACCGCGAGCTGTTTGCGGAACATGGATGTACCACCTGTCTGCTGGCGCCGTTGAAAACCGATGGTGTTGTAACCGGTATCCTGGCATTGTCAGCCAAGGATGTCGGGATTTTTTATAATGCGCAAAGACTCATCACCTGGATTGCGAACGGGCTTTCGCTGGCGATTGAGCGTAATCGGCTTTCAGCGGCAGTTGTTAAGCGTAATCGGGAATTGGATACCGTCCGTCAGATCGGCAGTGCACTGGCTTCATCCACCTTCGATATCAGCAAGGTCTTGAAATACACAATGGACATGATCCGTGAGGTGATGAACGTCGAAGCGGGTTCACTTTTGTTTCTGGAAGATGACGAACTTGAGATTGCCGTGGCCTTTAATATTAAAATTAAGGCCATGAAAAAATTCCGTCTCAAGATCGGTCAGGGAATTGCCGGTTATGTGGCTGCCAGGGGCAAGTCGATTCTGGTCAATGATATTGAAAAATCTCCCCATTTCTTTCCGATGGTTGATCAATCCACGGGCTTTAAAACCCAATCCGCATTGTGCGTACCGATGGTATCCCAGGGAAAAGTGATTGGTGTTGTCGAGGTGCTCAATAAGGTCAACGGTGACTTTAGCATCGATGATAAGGACCTGTTACAATCCATTGCAACCTCTGTCTGTATTGCGCTGGAAAATGCCCGTCTTTACAAAGAGACCGTATCCATGGCCGAACAAGAGCGCGATATTCGCCATATGTTTCAAAAATTTGTCCCCAAGGAGGTTTTGGATAAAATTATTTACGATTCGGAAAACGACAAACCCGAAATTGAAGAATTAAAGACGCTCACCTTGCTGAATATCGATATCCGGGGCTTTTCGGATCTATCCCGACAGATCGGTTCTCAAAAAACGGTTTCGCTCTTAAACAGTTTTTTTTCGGTTATGGGCGGTATTGTGTTTAAACATAATGGGATTGTCGATAAATATCTGGGAGACGGGTTTTTGGCGTTGTTCGGTGCACCGGTATCAAGCACCAAGGATGCTGAGAATGCCATTGCAGCGGGTTTTGAGATGCAAAAATCCCTCAATGCCGTGAATCGATACTTGGAAAAGAAATACGGCGCAACGGTCAAAATGGGAATCAGTATTCATACGGGTGAGGTTGTGGTTGGAAATATCGGATTTGAAAAGAAAATGGACTACACCGTAATCGGCGATTCCGTAAATACGGTTTTCAGGTTACAGAATCTTACAAAATCATTTCCGAATGGTGTCCTAATTAGCGAAAACACATTACAGGCAACACGATCCCGACCGGATGTCGGTGAAATCAAGATTTCAGCCGACCTGGCACATGAGTTTGGCGGTAGGAAAGTCTATGAGCTGTTGAGCCCAAAGCCAGGCAAACCTTATGTTGTTGCCGCCAATTAGTTATCCTGGTTACGGTGCACTTGAAGCACCGTTTCACCCCCAGGATTGCACCAGCATTTTTTGCCCCTTTCGTCCCGCCGATACATCGGCTCACCGATTTTAAAGTCCGATCGATTTTGATTCTGGATTCTTGACAACCACCACCTTACCTATTAATTTGACAGAACCGAGGGGTTGTCTCGAGTCGAGTTTGTGACGGAGGAAGCTATGGAAAAGGATTATCCGGGCACATTAAAAGGACAGTTTCTGCTCTCCATGCCCAGTTTGTTGGACCCCAATTTCCACCAAACCGTAACATGTATGTGTGAGCACAACTCAGAAGGCGCCATGGGTCTGGTGGTCAACCGCGTTCATGAAGCCCTGATGGCAAAGGATATTTTCGAAGAGCTAAAAATCGATTATAACAAGGCGGCCGAATCCATCCCGGTCCATATGGGCGGTCCGGTTCACATCACCGAGCTATTCGTGCTTCATGGTCCTCCCTTTGACTGGGAGGCCTGCCTGAAGATCACGGAAACACTTGCGATGAGCAATACCAAGGATATTATAGAGTCGATTGCATTAGGTAAGGGGCCGCAGTCATTTATTGTAACGCTCGGATGTGCCGGCTGGGGCCCCGGCCAGCTGGAAGCCGAAATTAAAGAAAATGCCTGGTTAACCTACCCAATTTACGAGGAAAATATTTTTAAGTTACCGGTTGAAATACGCTGGGAGGAGGCGGTGAAGAAGATGGGAATAAATCCTGCGCTGCTTTCCGATACGGCCGGTCATGCTTGATGGGGGACGTTTATTTTATGCGTTTGATTTCGCTTTTGCCTTAGGTTTTTTTTTCTTTAAGCAAACTTTATCTTTTTTAACGAAAGCGCACAATTTCGGATTATAGTATTCTTTGCAATTTAGTGGGTTGTATAGGGGGCACTCAGGATGTTTTTCGGACATAAATCGGTTTTTCCCTTCTTAAATTAAATTCCCAGACAAACCGGCCTTTTATTGCGGTGAGCGCTTCGGAAAGATTTTTCCCTGTCTTTTGCGCAACCGCATATAGAGTCGGCAGACAGCTGGCGATCATTCGTTTTGTGAAATAATGAGCCGCTAGGGTGCCAAAAAAACGGCCATTCCAGCCCGAATTCTGCCAAAACGCCGTTTTCATACCATAAAATCTAAGGCTTTACAAGGTATTATATCATATTCAATCTCGCTCAAAAAGGTTCTGAACTCAAATAAGCCGGTCAAATTTGATTTCCGTATATAATTCAGCCTCAGGCATTTCAGGCACTTCAACGCTTGCAAATATCAGAAACAAGAGGTAGTTTCAAAACGCACCGAAAAAAGCATAAAAGATTTTGGGGCGCACGGTGTAATTTCGAAACATTTTTCAATGGGGGGGAGCATGGCTTGCAACTTATTCAAATCTGTTATTCTTCCGTGTTTGATCGCCCTGGCTGTTCTGCTCACGGGCCTGATGTCTCCGGCTGCAAATGCCGTTGTTCCGGGTCTGGCAAAGAGCGGAAAAGAAGCCGCCGGGGAAACCATCGCGGTCCCGGAGAACCTGGAGGGCGATCAGATTGATTCATTTCTGGCCACCCTCAGCGATGCGCAGGTCAGACGTTTGTTGATCCAGGAGCTGAAAAAAGAAGCGTCCCGCGAACTTTCGGAAGGCGAAACCCAGGAGGAGACCGGCGGGCTGGCAGGTTTAATCCACAAGTTCAAATTCTTTCACAATTTTATCCAGTGGCGTCTTTACGAACTTAAATCCGGTGTCGGCGCAGACCCTGAAGATCTGCCGAAATTTTACAGCTTGCTGGGCAAGGGTGAGGACCAGGAAAAGCCCGACCCATTAAAAACTATTGCCAGTGTTGTCGCGGTTTTCCTGGTCAGCTTTGGTATTTTCTGGTTTGTTCGCCGGTCTGCGGCCGGCACTTACCGCCGTATCGAAAATGCCGCATCCGTCAACATGAAGGCCAGGGTCGGGGGGCTGACGCTGCGAGTCCTGCTGGATCTGTCGTTCATGTTTATCTTCGCGATCGTCACCCTGGCACTGTTTTTTATTTTTCTGGATGGCACCGGTCCCCAGCGGGTGCTGGTAACCACCTATCTGGTGGCTTTTTTGATTGTTATGGCGGTTCAGCTGATTTCGCGATTTTTCCTGGCCCCTAAAGTTTCGGCCCTCCGGTTTCTGCCCATGGATGACGAGACCGCAAGATATCTATACCGGTGGTTGATCGCCATAGCAGCGGTACTCACCTTCGGGTGGTTTACCAGCGCAATCTTCCGGGTGGCAGGCGGCAGTGACGCCAACAATCTCCTCATGATATCTCTATATGCTTTGGCAGTCACGGTGATGATTATCATCATGATTCTGCAAAAACGCGAACAGGTTCGGCAATCACTAACCAAAGGTCTCCCTGAAACGGGTTTCCGGGCTTACCTGGCCAGAATCTGGCACGTCCCGGCAATCATCGCCTTACTGTTTTTATGGCTCGTGTCGGCAGCCAACCAGTTTCTGGGTGGAATTCGTCCCGGCGCTCCGGGAATAAAAACCCTGCTGCTGATTCCGATCTATATCTTTCTGGACTGGGCACTGCGGGAAATATTGCGGGTTGCATTTGGAATTGCGGAAAAACCCGAAGAGGCCAGCCAGAGCCTGGCATTTGGGGATTTGGAAATTTCAGATTCCGCAGCCCAAGCGGAGGACCTGGACCGGGCAGATACTGAAAGCGTTGAAGAAGCTGAAGAACCGGATGAAGATCATGTTTCAGCAAGCACCGAAAAAGAGGAAAGGCTGATTGGCAAACACCTGGATATGCGCCGTATAAATCGCATTATCGGCGGCGGATTGCGCATGGCATTGGCGGCTTTTGTTTTCTTTTACCTTCTGAAGATATGGGGCGTTGATTTAGAGTTTGGCATTGCCATAACCAAGGCCGCGTTTAATATCCTGATCGTGGTATTAATCTGTTATGTGTTCTGGGAGATCATCAGCGCTATGATTCAACGCAGATTGGTTCAAGAAATGCCGGACTCCGATGAGGATATGGAAGAGGGCGGTGCCGGCGGCTCGCGCATTGGAACGCTCTTGTTGCTGCTGCGCAAATTCATGCTGGCCGTCATCATCGTCATGGCAACCTTAATCATGCTTTCTTCGATCGGCGTTAACATCGGCCCTTTAATTGCCGGTGCCGGCGTTATCGGTCTGGCCATCGGTTTCGGGGCTCAGACCCTTGTGAAAGACATTATCGCCGGCGTTTTTTTCTTGATGGACGATGCCTTCCGTGTCGGTGATTACATCGAAACCGCCGGGACAAAGGGCATGGTGGAACACATCTCGCTGCGCTCGTTGCGATTGCGGCATCCGCGGGGAATGGTGAACACCATTCCATTTGGTGACATCGGTATCGTTACCAACATGAGCCGGGATTACATTATCACAAAACTTGACTTCAGAGTTCGCTATGACACCGATATAAATAAGGTCAGGAAAATCATTAAAAAGAAAGTCTATGAGCCGATTATGCGAGATCCGGAACTGGGTCCCAAGCTGCTCGATAAAATCAAATCCCAGGGCGTCAGGCAAATGGATGACTCGGCCATGATCATGCGGATCAAATATAAAACCGAGCCCGGCCAACAGTTCATCATTCGCAAAGAAGTTTATCGGTTGATGCAGGAAGCCTTTCGCAAGGCCGGCATCGAGTTTGCCCATCGCAATGTGACGGTTTATATGCCGCCGGAAAGTGAAGAAACGGCGAAAGGCGGCAGCGCCGATGCAAAAGTGACGGACAAAGCCGCTGCCGCTGCGACCATCGCAGTGGCGCAGGCGGAAGCTGAGGAACAGAAACCGAAAAAATCGTCCTAATCGATTACCTTACGAAGGTTGATAAAATTGCTGCGGTCGAATCCAAGGGTTTTAAAAAAGGAGAGCAGGTCGGTTGAATCCCAGCGTACCGTGGTGTAAACGATCTCAATGCCTGCGGCTTTGTAAATTTTAAATATTTTTTTTGCCAGACTGGCACCGATTCCCTGACCCATGAAATTCGGGTCTACGCCTACCGTAGCGATCCAGGCACTCTTGGCTTCACCGAATCCGGCGGTGAGAATGTAGCTGATCATAAAGCCTACGACCCTGTCCTGATGTTCGGCGACAAAGCATGCCTGCTCACCGCTGCGGGCGTGCTCTTCCACAACACTTTTAAAATCCGGTTCAACGGGACGCCGGGTGATTGCTGCGTAAATCTGGGCGATCACTTCTGCATCTTCCACTTTTAGCCGTCTTATCTGAAAATTATCCACGGGCGGGTTCCTTATTGCTGGAAGGGTTAATCGGTTCTGATAATTTTTACCTTGTGGCCGACCCAATTCGGAGGCAGGTAGACGCGGCCGCTGTTGCCACTGGATTTGACGCGCTTTTCGATCATCTCCTCACCGTATATTTCAAATTTCACCTTGTTTCTCGGTGCTTCGGCCGCGGCTTCTTTTTCATTCGCTTTTGTTTTCTTATTTGTCTCTTTTGTATCCGGCACGGTAAAAAGCCTTCTTCTTATTTCCGTAAAATCTGTAACCACTTTAAATTATATATTAAATTTAAATATTGTGTTATGACACAATATTTAATAAAGCTACATTAAAGCTACATTGTATCGGAGTCAAGAAAAAACAATGAAAAATCCGCAGGCCACGATAGAAAGGGTGGATAAATGATTACCGTCGGCATTGATGTAGGATCCATAACGACCAAGGCTGCCGTGGTTGAAGACGGCAAATTGATCTCGGACACGGTCATGTCGACCGGTTATAATGCCCAGGATGCCGGAACCAAAGTATATGAAAGTATTTTGGATGCCTTGGGGCTAAACCCGTCTTCAGTAACTAAAATTATTTCAACCGGCTACGGCAGGAATAGTGTTCGCATTGCCGATAAAGCCGTAACTGAGATTACCTGTCATGCAGTTGGGGCCCACTTTCTGAATCCGCGTGTGCGCTCGATTATCGACATCGGTGGTCAGGACAGCAAAGCCATTGTGGTAGACGAGAACGGAAGCGTGAAAGATTTTGCCATGAATGATAAATGCGCTGCCGGAACCGGCCGATTTTTAGAGGTCATGGCAAGAGCCCTGGAGGTCGACCTGGATCGTTTTGGTAAATTCTCCCTGGAGGCGGATACACCTGCCAAGATCAGCAGCCTGTGCACTGTTTTTGCAGAGTCTGAAGTCATCTCGCTCATCTCCAAAGGAGAAAAGAGACAGAACATCATTGCCGGTATCCATGAATCCATCGCCGCCCGGGTGGTGGCCATGGCCGGTCGCATCGGTCTCTCAACGCCGCTGATGATGACCGGCGGTGTGGCTAAAAACAAGGGTGTGGTCAAAGCATTAGAAAACAAAACGGGCTACGCCATCGAGGTGTCGGAAAAGGCTCAGGTAACAGGGGCCATCGGGGCGGCCCTAATTGCCGGCGCTCAATCGTGAGCGATCTGTCTTTTGGGCACGCTAAAATCGGCTGTTCGTATACCTGTTTTGATGAGTTTCTGCTGTAAAATACGGTAAAATACTGTAAAGTAGTGTAACTATCGGATAACACATTGAATATCTAAGCATATGACTTCTCGACATTTATTTTTTGATCTCCTATATTGTCGCTGCTGATGCGCCAGGGGAACGGCTTTTGATAGGCCGGAGCACATGCAGACCTGAGTCGAATCTGAAGGCCTATTCTTTTAGAAAGGTAAAAGCGTAGGTTTTTGTTTTTAAGCGGTCGAAACCAAGGTTGTCTTATGGGGAGGAACACCTTACGATAGCACGCCAATGAGGAGGATAGAATGCGTTTTATCTTCTTTAACAGCCAAGTTGCCCTTAAGGGGTGATTTGGCTTTTTATTTGAGAATAAGATTGCCGCTAAAGAAAACGTTTCTGTTCCGGCCGGCGATTTTGCCGACTGTATAAAAATCAGGGTCTTATTGTATCCTGCTGTTGAAGATGCAGGCCAATATGGCTATGAAACCTTTTGGCTGGCAAAAGGTGTGGGCTTTGTATAGGGCAAATCGGAGCCAAACGCACTGTCGGAACTGTTTACCGAAAGCGGCGACACCAGGCGGTTGCTGAGCTACCACCTCACGCCACCCGATCTTTCCCCCGACGAGATGGCGATTCGAGAAGCGATGAAAAAAATTAACGCCTACTGGCAGGCCGGTGACTTAGACAGCGTCATGGAAATGGTATCTGATGATTATTTTGATAGAAGATGCCTGGATAAAGCTGCGGTTGAGGAAAGCTGGGGGAACTTTTTGGATAGTATTTCGGACTATCTTCAATATACAACACTTGAAGATATGGAGGTGGTTGGTGACGATGCTTTTGTGCTCAGAGAGGCCCTCGAATATTATGTAGATGCTACCAGTGGAAACAAAGACTGGAATTGGAGCCGGGAGCTTCGGCGGTATAGAAGAGAAAACGGTGAGTGGAAATACTATGGCGCCCAGCTTGGCTTTAGACCGGACTGGTACGATGTATATGCTCGGCATACAAGTTATGACGGCGAACACTATCCGATCGCCGCCGATTTTATAGACTGTGCCGACAACCAATACATCGACACGCCCGCTCCGATTGCCGCATTTACCGTTAACGGCCCGCCGGGATCGGGTTTGGTAAATCTGGATCTCATGCCCTACTGGTATTCAGATCCGCGTGACCCCTGGCGCGGATTCTGGAATCAGGAAAGTCTCACGGTCTGCCAGACGGGTTTTTACACATTCAGAGTCGAAAATAATTACGGCGACTATTTTGTGTATACAGACTACCTGCAAGGAAGAAAACACATGCCGCTTCCGCTTCTGGTTTCTCCGGCTGCAGATGAAGTTGTTTCCGCCGGCAATGTGGTTCCGGTCTGGGATCCTGTAAGCCGGGCCGAAACATACCGGGTGGACATGCGTTACAGTGAAGACGGCGGTACCACCTGGTATGGGATGCCAAACATTTACACAGATGGTACCCGGGCTAACGTCAGCGTTGACCCTGATACCCTTTATCAGTGGCGGGTCCGGGCCAGGCAGTTTGATCGCTATGGAGAACTGGACGGCGAGTCCAGAAGCGACTGGCAGCAGTTTTCTACCGGCGTTGGCGGAATTGAAATTAGCGGCAGTTACCTGCAATACAGGACCTACAGTGACCCCGCCAATAACCGCTACCAGGGATACTTGTCATTTTTGAATAACGGTCAGCCCATTGAGGAGTCCGATATTGCTGCAATTGTTCTCAAGGACGAGGATCAGAACAATATCACCATCTCTCAACGCATCTTTGACAGCCTTCAATATTATTACGGCGGCTGGAATCCAGATTCCGAGCAGGTTGACTTCAGCGGGCCTTACCCGGATACGGGTTTCGCCATCCGATTTCCTGAGACGACAATCTTTGCCAAAGGCTATTATACCTATGAAGTCACCACCAGCCAGGGCGCTAATCTGTCTCAAATCCGATATTTCCCGGGCAAATTAACGCTGGCTGTGGTTGATAGTGACAGCATGGTTTCTGAATGGATCAACGCAGATCTCAAATTGAGCTGGACCAATCCGGATCCGGGCGGCCCGTTTGATCAGGTGAGGATCTTCTTTATTAGCGAGGAAAACGGTACTGAAATTCCCCTGATTATCCGTTTGCCGAATAGCGCGGTGGAAGTCACCATACCGGCCTACTGGATAAATCGTGTTAAACAGCTGAGCAACACCCCTACAATGAGCTGGCAGATACAGCTTCGGACTTTTGACAGCTTTACCAATAACAATTATGCCCGCAGCAATTCCGATGCCAAACCAATAGCCGGCTGGAGCAATTAACCCGAACCCATAAGCCCGCCTAAAGGAGGCCGGAGCCCTGACGGGCTCTGGCTTTTCTGTTTTCTGAGGTCAAAAAAAATGCGGTGATATCAAACCAGAAATATGATATTCAAAAGAGAATATTTGAAAGCGATTTAATCTGAAACAACGCGTTAAGGAAATTACGATGCTCTACAGAAAAATCCCCAAGAATGGTGATGCACTTTCGGTACTCGGGTTTGGCTGCATGCGACTTCCTCAGAAAAAGGGAAGGCCGGGTGATGGCAAAATTGAAGAGGAACGCGCCAGGCAGCAGATTCTTTATGCCATGGACAATGGGATTAATTATTTCGATACGGCCATGTTTTATCACCGGGGCGCAAGCGAATTATTTTTGGGGAGGGTTTTCAGGGACGGTCTTCGCGCTAAAGTTAAACTGGCCACCAAACTGCCGCCTTTTCAAGTTAACAAACCCGATGACATGGAGCATTTGCTCAACGCTCAACTGAAAAAATTAAATACGGATCATATTGATTATTATTTAATCCATGCGGTTGAGCGCAATAACTGGGAGAAGATGAAATCTTTCGGGGTTCTCGAATTCCTGGAAAAAGCAAAAAAAGACCAGCGCATTCTAAATGCGGGTTTTTCATTTCATGGCGATAGGGAGACATTTAAAGAAGTCATTGATGCGTACGATTGGGAAATATGCCAGATACAATATAATTACCTTGATGAGCAAAATCAGGCCGGTCGAAGGGGTCTCGAGTATGCGGCTTCAAAAGACATCGGCGTCATCATAATGGAACCGCTGCGCGGTGGAAATATTACCCGAAAGATACCCGCGGAGGTTCAACGTATCTGGGCTCAGGCAGAGCCAAAGAGAACACCGGCGGAGTGGGCGCTTCGCTGGATCTGGAATCACCCCGAAGTTTCGGTAGTGCTTTCGGGGATGAACGAAGAAGCCCATATCGAAGAAAATATTAGGATTGCGAACGAAGCCTATCCGGAATCACTTACGGAAAGCGAATTGCAGGTTGTTGCGCGTGTCAAAAAAAAATATGATGAATTGATGAAGGTCGGCTGTACGGGATGTCATTATTGCATGCCATGCCCGTCCGGTGTAAATATTCCGATCTGCTTTGAAATTTACAACAATGCCCACATGTTTGGCAATGCAAGAGGCGCTAAAATGCAGTATTTGGTTTTTGTGTCCGGCGTTGGCGGGAAACCGGCGGTTGCCTCTTTATGCGAAAAGTGCGGCGAATGTGAAGCGGCCTGCCCGCAAAATTTGCCGATCCAGGCGCATCTTGAACAGGTTGGAAAGGAATTCGAGGGGAAATGGTTAAAACCAACCGCGTGGTTGGTCAAAAAATATATGGCTTTTCAAAAATGGAAAAATTTTCGTAGAGCCAACAGATAATCCAGAACCAAAGAACATCTTAATTAGATGAATAGGAAACAGACGCTGGTGAACAATTGGCGTAATGATTTTTTAGCTAACCGGAATGACTGCTAAAATATAAACCTTAGAGCAACTGAATAGAAGATGCGTACCCTATGTTGAAAAGAGTTTTTTACGGATGGTGGATTACACTGGCCTGTTCCTTGATCGGGCTGTATGTGGGAGGCGTTGTTTTTTTTGGCTTTACGGCCTTTTTTGAACCCATCGCGGCGGAATTCGCCTGGAGTTATACGCAGATATCTTTTGCCATCAGCCTGCGTGGTCTGGAGATGGGCCTCATGGCCCCTTTTATCGGTTTCCTTGCGGATTTTTTCGGTCCCCGAAAAATCCTTTTCGGGGGAGCGGTTACCACCGGCGCCGGACTTATCCTGCTCGGACAGACGCAATCGCTCACTATGTTTTACGGTGCCGTTCTGCTGCTTGCATTTGGAGCAGGAGGCTGTGCCTCTGTTGTCACCACCACGGCGGTGGCCAACTGGTTCCGCAAAAAGGCCGGAGTCGCACTTGGCGTGGTGGGCTCCGGTATCGGTGCCGGGGGATTGCTTGTTTTGCTGATCGTTCATCTTATCGATCTTTATCAGTGGAGAACCACGCTGGTGATTCTCGGATTGGGTATGTGGGCCATCGGGATCCCTTTATCGTTGGTTATCCGTAATCGACCGGAGCAATACGGCTATCTGCCCGATGGTGATTTGCCCGGCACCTTCAGCCGGAATCACGAAACTCAGGATGAGGGTGTGGAAATTGCCTTCACCGAAGCACTCAAAATGAGGACCTTCCTGTATCTCAATCTCTCAGAAGCTTTGCGTATGATGGCGCTTATCGCTGTGATTACCCATATCATGCCCTACCTGAGCAGTGTGGGGATGCCGCGGGCTGCCGCCGGCATGGTGGCCGCTGCGGTTCCGCTGATCGGTATCATCGGACGGCTTGGTTTCGGCTGGTTCGGGGATATCTATAGTAAAAGACATGTAATGGCGCTGACTATCGGGCTTATTATTTTAGGGATGCTGGCATTAAGTTTCGTGCACGTGAGATGGAGTATCATCCCCTTTCTGATACTGTTTCCATTGGGTCATGGCGGCAGCATGGTTTTAAGGGGTGCGATCGTGCGGGAATATTTTGGAAGGAATTCTTTCGGTAAATTGATCGGGATGCTCATGGGGACGGCATCAATTGGCGGTATTATCGGTCCCACCCTGGCTGGCTGGACTTTTGATACTCTGGGAAGCTATCAACCCATCTGGTATTTTTTTTCGGGAATCCTTCTTATCGGGACCTTCTTAATATTAAAACTGAAACCGGCGGTAATCAAAGAATCGCAAAGAGATTTCTAATCGCTGTTATTCGGTTTCCATCTTCATGTGGTCCGGAACAATCATCGCGTCTACGATAATTTCCTTGAACGAAAGTGCCGTGACCCCTAATTCATATTCTTCACTCAGGTCATTGACCTGATCAAAGCAGTTGTGACAGGGGGTGATCACAATTTTTGCCCCGGTTGCTTTAATTTGTTCCGCTTTCAGCTTTCCTGAAGCCATTCGGAAGGGTTTGTAGTTCGGTCCCATCGGCATAATTCCGCCACCACCGCCGCAACAATGATTGTGTTCCCGGTTCGGCGCCATATCTCGAAAATCTTCGGCAATATAGGGTATAATTTTACGGGCATGCTCCCAGAGACCGCCGTTGCGGGATACATTGCAGGGATCCTGGTAGGTGATCGGAACTTTGATTTTTTTGTGCGGATCAATCTTAATGCGACCATCCCGAAGGTATTCATAGATCAACTGCACATAATGCACAATTTTAACCGGCGGCTTCCCGTCCGGATAACTGGCGAGGTAGGGGCCTTCAAAGGCCAGCGAACGGTAGGCGTGTCCGCATTCGGTAATCAGGATATGCCGTGCTTTGAGTTCCAGGGCTTTGTCGTAAACATTTTTGACCTGCTTTCCGGCCAGTTCGCGATTGCCGGCAAACATGGGCAGGTTGGTGCAATCCCAGCCAAAAGTGGGAATGGTCCAGCTTTCTCTTGCAGCCGCAAAGATAATGGCGGCGTTGGAAATATCCTGGGGGTAATAGACGGGTTCGCGCGGATTAATGGTATACATATACCTGGCGCCGGGCTGATCGACCGGGATATCTACCCCCCGGTAGTCATCTTCGACCTCTTCGGCCATCCACTCACATGTGTCGACCAGTTCTTCCACGGGGATGCCCATGTGGTTGCCGGTTTTATCGCAATGATCTGAAAAAAGGGCCAGCTGTTTGGGCGTGATCCCCTGAGAGTGGCAGACGCTGCGGGTGACGGCGATCATGGTGGCGACATCGATCCCAAAGGGGCAATACATCGAACAGCGCTTGCACATGGTGCATTGCAGCCAGGCGATTTCGTAGCATTTTTCCAGAAAGGCGCGATCCACTTTACCTTTGCGCCGGATCATTTCACCCAGAGTATGCCTGAATTTATATGCCGGACTCAGGCGGGGATCCCGATCATTGCCGACATAGACAAAACAACTTTCCGCACACAACCCGCATCTTGAGCAGATTTGCATCCAGGTCCGAATACGGGCACCATTGTTGGCGGTCAGTATCCCGCGCACTTTGGCAACGTCTACAGGGGTATTGGCGTTTTTTTCAAATTCAAATTTTTTGTCAACAGTTTTCAATATTATAAAATTCCTAACTTATTGCTTCAGAATTCGAACCACGAAATACGAAATTCGAAACAAATCCTAAATTCGAATGTTCAAATGATCAAAAAAAACAATTAACTTGGTTCGAGAATTGATCTCCATTTTTTGTTACCACGACCTTGCACCCCGCCGTCCCATCTCAAAGCCGATAAATGCGCGGGCAAAGAAGAAAAGAATCATATGCGCGAGCTTTGTTATCGGAATCAGGATCAGAAGGATTTCACCCAGCAATATATGCAAAACCAGCATCAATTCATAAGGGCCCCATTGATGGTAGGCCAAAAAACCGGTTAAAAAAGGCAATGTCGTTATGATCAACAGGGCATAATCCCACGGACTGGTTAAAATGCGAACCTCGGGTCGGCGTAGACGGCGAATTAATAAAAAAGCGGCTGAAGCGATTAGGATGAGAGTCATCCAGTCTGCCAGCGCATCGGGAAGAGACCACAGGCTGACGCCAAACGCTTCCTCCCACAAAGTGTTGTGGGCGGCAAGAAACAGCGGTACCGCCAATAACGATAGGTGGAAAATGAACGCTACCAAGGAAAATACGGGCTGCTGGCGCATAGAGGCACTGGCCCAGGGGATCAGCCAATGAAAAACAGATCGTATGCCCCAGCCCAGATTGACATGATTATAAATGACGCGATCTTTTTTGCGGCTCAGGCGAAATAAAATGGCGATTCGTACGGATAATCCTCCCACAAAAAAGATGAAAGTAAACCAGAGCGCCGGACCGGTCAAAAAATCATAAATGATGTTCCAGCTTAAGTGCTCGTTTGGCATGGGCTGCTTCTATCCGAATTGAGCACAAAAAGCTCAATTCGGAGTTAGTGGTTATTCGTTATTAGAATTCGATGACAACCCGATTTTTTATTTAGATGATGGCCAAGATATTAAATCAGATCTCATTCCTTTAAAACGATTAACAGATAACGCCCAATTGGTTTTTAACTCAATTGGGATTTTATTTTACGATTTTGATAATTTCTTTAAATGTGTCGCCTTTTGCGATTTTAAGCAATTCAAATAATGCAATTTCGGTGCTGGTTATGTCGGCACCCGCCGCTTTGCTTTTTTCAAGGCCGATACGCTTATTTCGATTCGTTCGTGAATCAACTGCATCCGCTACCACCTGGACATTGTAATTCAGATTAACGAGATCAACAGCGGTCTGGTAAACGCAGACATGGGCTTCAATACCGACAATTAATATGTTCTGGCGATTAACTGCTTTGAGTTCTTCCATAAAGGCTTCGGTGTCGCAACTGCTAAAACTGAATTTGCTCACCGGTTTCTCGTCCGGTAGGAGTTCGGCGATTTCCGCCACAGTCGGCCCCAGCCCCGCCGGATTTTGCTCGGTAAAAAGGATGGGCAGTCCCAATACCCGGGCGCCCTTGACCATCCTTTTAAGATTATCCAATAAATCCTCTTTGGCGTGCATGGCCGGAATTAATTTTTCCTGAACATCGATAATCACCAGAGCCGTATCTTCGGTTGTAATCATATAATTCCCCCCTTCCTTATTAGACAACATGACATATTTGATACGGTCATAACTGGCTTAGAAAGCCAGTTATAAAAATGGCAGAGCCTTTGACTCTGCCCGTTTTACAATCTCTTATATAAAAATTTGAATGTATTGATAATTTCGGTTATTCCTCAAAAAAGCGCCTCACTGCGCCATTTGCCTATCCGCATCCGCCTGAATTCATAAGATAAATTTAATGATATGTCAACCGGTTATCTAAACGAGGTTTTCCAGATTTTCAGAAAATGACTTGATGGCTTCGAGCTGGTGTGGAGATAGCGGGCTAAATTTGATTCCAATCCCATCGCGGCTGCTCCAGACGATTTCGCCGGTTACACGGATCGGTTTTTGATAGTGCGAGACTAAATACGTCATGATGATCTCCTGGCCGCTAAAGAAATAATCATTTGTCTCAATAAAGGCCCCCTGCGTATTGATGTCGAGGATGTAACCTTTGAATTCACGGCCTTCGACGGAATAATCGACCGGCATTAAACAGGCCTTGCGAGAATGTCTGCGCCGGTCCTTGCGGTCGACTTCGAGAGCGCTTTTCTCCAGCTTTTCCAGCAGGGCGGCCTGCTGTTTATCTGGCAGGTCAATGACGAGCTTAAAAATATGTGTGCTGAGTTTATCTTTAAGCAGCTGCTTTAAGATGAGGAGTAACTGCTCTTCGGAAATCGTATTTATCAGCTCAAATAAACGCGCGATGAAGTGATATTTGCTAGCCGGCAGGCTTGGCCCTGTCATTCGCTGACTCCCTAATTACAAAAATTTGGCGGTGATTATGCTGTATCGATACAACCAAACGGTCATTATTACCGATGATTGCTAACCGATATATCGGCAAGGATGCGCGTAAACTTAACCGGGCTGGTTTTAAAATGAGTTTCTCAAACGATTCATTCGGACATGCACTCCGGCTGATAATTTCCGCATCTGAATTTTCTTCGAAATTCAAATATCAATGATCTAAAAATATCTTTTCTATTGCCAAACTCAATTGGTTTTTGTTATACACGTTTTATTTCATTTCGATCGTTTAATTGTTGAGTAGCATTCATTCCTATATTAAGTATTCCTATCTTTAATTTATAGAGCGTCTAATTATGTGTTCTTTAAGCCCAAGTTGAGATCGGCAGTGTGGTTTCAAATAAATCTTGTCGGAGAAACCTTTAATCAAAAGAAAGAGGAGGAAAAATGATGAAGCCTTTTAAATTCTGTTTAGTTGCCATTATCGCAATCGTTTTGACTACTGGTATTGCGCTGGCCGCTACATTAGACGATGTTAAAGCCAAAGGGTACATTTCGGTCGGTGTTAATGAAGGCTTGTTTGGATTCTCCAAACCAGACGAAAAAGGCGTTTGGCGCGGTTTGGATGTGGATACTGCTCGAGCAATTTCGGTGGCGGTTTTTGGTGTGCCGGACAAATTAAAATTCGTTCCCTTATCCGCCAAAACCCGTTTTACAGCTCTGCAGTCCGGTGAAATCGACGTATTAACGCGGAACTGCACACAGACATTAGGACGTGAAACCGCTTTGGGTCTGAATTTTGTTCATGTAAACTATTATGATGGCCAGGGCTTCTTGGTGCCGAAGAAATTGGGTGTGAAAAGCGCCAAAGAACTCGATGGTGCCACGGTGTGTGTGTTGCCGGGCACGACCACCGAGCTTAACTTGGCGGATTATTTCAGAGCCAACAATATGAAGATGAAACCGGTCGTTATCGAGAGCACCCCTGATTTGGCAAAAGCCTTTTTTGCCGGGCGCTGCGACGTCCTGACTTCGGATGCCTCCCAGTTAGCTTCTACTCGGTCTGTTGCTCCCAATCCGGACGATTACGTTATTTTGCCGGAACTCATTTCAAAGGAACCCCTGGCACCTGTTGTAAGGCACGGAGACGACCAGTGGTATGATATTGTTAATTTTTCGGTTCTGGCGCTAATTGCCGCTGAAGAGCTGGGAATCACCTCGAAAAATATAGATCAAATGGCCCAAAGCAAGGATCCTAAAATTATGAGATTTTTAGGTGTTACTGCAGGTAACGGCAAAGCGCTGGGATTGGATGAAAAGTGGGCATATAATATCGTCAAACAGATCGGGAATTATGGTGAAGTCTTTGAACGCAATGTCGGTGTCGATACCCCTCTGAAACTTGGGCGCGGTCTTAATGATCTGTGGACAAGGGGTGGCATCATGTATGCTCCGCCGTTTAAGTAATGATAGCCTTTAATTAAGGTGCCATTAACAGTGGCACCTTAATCCCATTTTTTGAAAAACTGGAATGCCAGCGTTCTAATCGGGTGATAATCGCAACCATTTTTTGAACCTGGATTCGATGATGAAGAAAAAGGCAGACGCCGCAGCCAGCAAAGCATCTGGCAAAGTTGCTTTCTGGTATGATCCGCGCAAGCGATCCATTCTGTATCAGCTGGTTGTCTTGGCAATGGTGGGATTGCTAGGGTATTATCTTGTTTCCAACACCCAGGCCAACCTTGAAAGGCAATCCATTGCCACGGGATTCGGTTTTCTGAACAAGGAAGCCGCTTTTGAAATCGGTGAATCTTTAATTTCCTATTCGGCTGCAGACAGATACATACGCGCTTTATTTGTGGGCGTTTTAAATACGCTGCTGGTTTCTTTTATCGGGATTGTCCTAACGGTTATCCTCGGCACCATTATCGGTATCGCTCGCTTATCCACAAATTGGCTGGTATCCAGACTGGCGGCTGTCTATATCGAGGTCTTCCAGGATATACCGATCCTTTTGCAGCTTTTTTTCTGGTATGCCTTCTTTTATGAAATCCTCCCGGGTCCCCGACAGGCATTGAGCCCGTTTAACGGTGTTTTCCTCTGTAATCGCGGCCTTGTTTTTGCTATACCTGAATCCCATCCCGCACATGTGTATATGGTCGTTGCTTTTGTGGCAGGCTGTTTAAGTGTCTTTTTTCTGCGTCGCTGGGCGCGCAGGCGACAGGCCAGAACCGGCATGACATTTCCCGTTTTTAGCGTATCGGTCGGCATTCTCATCCTGCTTCCGCTTTTTGCTTGGTTGGCCGGGGGAACCCCAACCGCCATGAGTGTTCCGGAACTCAAAGGTTTCAATTTCCAAGGCGGACTCAATGTCAGCCCCGAATTCACTGCTCTTTTACTGGGTTTGGTGCTTTATACGGCCGCCTTTGTTGCGGAGGCTGTTCGCGCCGGTATCCAGGCAGTGAGCAAAGGGCAACAGGAAGCGGCCATGTCCATCGGACTCAGACCCAACCGGATTCTGCAACTGGTCATCTTACCCCAGGCGCTAAGAGTAATCATTCCGCCCTTGACCAGTCAGATGCTGAGCCTTACCAAAAACAGCTCGCTGGCAGTGGCCATCGGTTATCCCGATTTTGTCTCGGTTGCCGGTACCGCCATCAATCAAACCGGCCAGGCAATTGAAGGCGTGGCAATGATTATGTTGGTTTATCTTTTTTTCAGCCTTTCGACGTCTGCATTTATGAACTGGTACAATAAAAAAATGGCTCTTGTGGAGAGATAGAAAGTAATGACGGAAGCGTACGTTCAAGAAAAGCCAGCAGAAGTGTTAAAACCGCCGGTAACGAGCGTGGGCATCATCGGATGGGTAAGATCTAATTTATTTAGTAGTTGGTTTAACTCCTTTATGACCTTACTCGTCATTTATTTGTTGTGGATCATCGTGCCGCCTCTGATCCGCTGGGCGTTCATCGACAGCCTCTGGCTCTCCACAGGGGCGGAATGTCAGCAGAGCGATGGTGCCTGCTGGTCGATTATACCTGCTAATATAAGGTTTATCATTTTCGGATTTTACCCGTATGATCAGCAATGGCGACCTCTGGTGGCGATGGTGCTGTTAATCGGGCTTTTATTCTATAGCCGGGACCGAAATCACTGGAAAAAATCGCTGCTCTATGCCTGGCTTATTGGCCTCGTGGTGATGGGGCTCCTGATGAAAGGCGGGCTTTTCGGTTTGTCAGCGGTTGAAACCACCAAATGGGGAGGGCTTCCATTAACGCTAACATTGTCGGTTTTCGGTTTAACAGCTGCTTACCCCTTGGGGATTGCATTTGCTTTGGGGCGCCGATCCAAAATGCCGGCCATAAAAATGATATCTATCTTATATATTGAACTTATCCGCGGGGTACCCCTTATCAGTCTGTTGTTCATGTCTTCGGTCGTCTTTCCCTTATTTTTGCCCGAAGGCGTTACTATCAATAAAATTATTAGAGCCCAGGTTGCCATCATCCTTTTTACCGCCGCCTACATCGCTGAAGTCGTTCGTGGCGGGCTGCAGGCTATACCGCGCGGTCAGTATGAGGCAGCAGATTCTATAGGACTGAGCTATTACCTGACCATGCGGTTGGTTATTCTTCCCCAGGCACTCAAAATAGTGATACCACCGTCAGTTCAACAATTGATATCGGCATTTAAAGATACCTCCCTGGTTGTTATCATAGCCCTCTTTGATGTGCTGAGAACTACCCAGACGGTACTAAGCGATCCAAAGTGGATGGGTTTTTCACCCGAAGCCTATATTTTTGTGGCCTTGATTTATTTTTTATGCTGTTTCTTTATGTCCAATTACAGTCGGCGTTTAGAGCGTGAGCTCGAAACGGGACTCTAATGAGAAAAAAATTGGATTAAATCTATATCGGAGATGAGAGATTCCATATGGTTACTCAAAAGTCAGAGATAGCAGAAAGTGCCTTGGCAGACGATGCCATTATCGAAATTATCGAAATGCACAAATGGTATGGCGATTTTCATGTTCTGCAAGACATCAACCTTACGGTCAAAAGGAAGGAACGTATTGTTATCTGCGGACCTTCCGGATCCGGTAAGTCCACGCTGATCCGATGTATCAATCGCCTCGAAGAACACCAACGGGGCAAAATTATCGTGGATGGGATTGAACTGACGAACGACTTAAAAAATATCGAAAAAATACGGGCCGAAGTGGGTATGGTGTTTCAGCATTTTAATTTATTCCCGCATTTGACCATCGTCGAAAACCTCACCCTGGGACCCATATGGGTCAGAAAGATCCCCAAAAAGGAAGCCGAAGAAATCGCCATGCAGAATCTGGAAAAGGTGCACATTGCCGAACAAGCCCAGAAATTTCCCGGCCAGCTGTCAGGCGGTCAGCAGCAGCGAGTCGCCATTGCCCGAAGTCTGTGTATGTCACCGAAAATAATGCTTTTTGATGAGCCTACCTCCGCACTTGATCCTGAAATGATCAAGGAAGTGCTGGATGCAATGATCGAACTTGCCCAGGAAGGCATGACCATGATTGTGGTCAGTCACGAAATGGGCTTTGCCAAAAGTGTGGCCCACCGTGTGCTTTTTATGGATTACGGGCAAATTGTCGAAGGAAACACACCTGAAGCGTTTTTTGAAAATCCCCAGCACGAGCGTACCAAGCTGTTTCTCAGCCAGATTTTACATTAATCCAGAACCATCTTTCCCCGAAAAATGAAGCCTAATGCTTCAATCTGTGCTAAAATAGTCCCGATTATTTATTTGTTATAGGTTATTGGCAAAACCTTCAACAAGACCACGATTTGTCTCTTTTTCCAATTCGAATAACGAATAACAATTAACAAATAACGACCAATTGAGCGCTTTTGCTCAATTGGGGCAGTATGGTTTAAGTTTATCACGCCTTTGGCCGATATAGACCCATATATCAGTATTTTAGGCTTAATTTAACGATCTGAAAACCAACCGGAGGCGCGCATGAATTTGTACTATGCCGATGGGGATCGTCAGGTGGGTCCCATCGGCAAAGCCGAGCTTCAGACGCTCATCAAGGCCAAAAAAATCAATTCCCGAACCCTGGTGTGGCAACCCGGCATGCACGAATGGCAGGAATTGGGCCTGTATGTGCGTCGGCAGATTCACGGTGATGCGCAATCGCTGCAGCCGGCCGCGCCAAACCAGCAATCGTTGTGCATAGAATGCGGCCAGGCGTTTGCTGAAGATGAAATGATTCGTTTCCAGGATGCATGGGTGTGCGCGACCTGCAAGCCGATCTTTGTCCAAAAAATAAAGGAAGGTGTGGCCGTTGCCGGTGCCATGGAATATGCCGGCTTTTGGATCCGTTTAGGTGCCTGGTTTATTGATTGGATCATTTTAGCAATTGGCACTTCAATTATTTATCTTCCGCTTTCGTTTTTGGGCATTTTTTCTATTGATCGACCGGCTGTATTTGCCATCATTCAGTTGCTCTCCACGATTCTCAATTTTCTCTTACCGGCCGCATATGAATCCTGGTTTGTGGGCAAATATGCAGCGACGCCGGGCAAAATGGCGTGTAAATTAAAGGTCGTGTTGGCAGACAGCACCCAGGTCAGCTTTGCAAGATCAGTCGGCCGGCATTTTGCAAAATACGTCAGCGGGCTGATTCTCTGTATCGGTTACATTATGGCCGGATTTGATGACCAGAAGCGCGCACTTCACGATCGAATCTGTGATACACGCGTGATAAGAGCATAGGCGGTTATCCTGTTGCCAATAAATATAATTTTTTGAGGACTGATTTGTGATTTCGTGCACCCAGTGCAAAACGCCGATCAATGCTGAGGCGATCAATACATTTGAATTGATTCCCTGTTCCAATTGTAAGGAGCTGATCCGCGCAGACGTCTACCCGGCCCTTTTTCGCAAACTGCCTTCCGGCCATACCGGTGATCTGGTGCAAACCGAAAAAGAGGCGGGCTGTTTCTACCATCCTGCTAAAAAGGCGACGGTGGCCTGCGCGGCCTGCGGTCGCTTTTTATGCGCCTTGTGTGATGTTGCGCTTAATGGTCAGCATCTTTGTCCCCTGTGTCTGGAGAAAGGCAAAACCGAGCAGAAGATTAAAAATCTGGAAAACCACCGGGTGTGCTATGACAAAATCGCTTTATTTGTAGCCCTGATTTCGATGCTGTTTATCTGGCCGACCCTTATTTCAGCGCCCTTTGTTCTTTTTATGGTTATCCGTTACTGGAATGCGCCCCGCAGTATCATTCCACGGACCAAGATTCGTTATATTCTGGCATTCGGAATTGCCTGTTTGCAAATTGTCGGATGGGTTCTGTTTTTTGGGAGCCTGATATCATCATAAAGGGTAAACATAATTACCCTGGCTGGGATGCCTGGTAGCCAGAAGGCTGGGAGGCTTGAAATAATTCGTCGCTTCAAGCTATCTAGCCTCCCAGCTTTCCAGCATCCAAGCTTTTTGGCCCGTTTTGTAGTTATTAAAAAGTTTGTTGGAAGAAACACCAAGAAATATGCCGAGAAAATAGAATCTTAAATTAAAATGGCAAGTGAAATACCAACATACCGGAGGCTGCCCGGTAAGAAGAAGGGTTTTTTAATCGGACAGCATACCCTCTGGCAAGGTCCCGACCATTTACTTCAGATATACTCCCGGTTGGGTGTTGAAGACTATAAACGGTTTTACTTCAGCGACATTCAAGCCATCATTACGCGCAAAACCGGTGTGGGAATCGTTCTAAATTTGGTCCTGGGCGCCGCAACGGTTTTGTTTTGCCTTTTGGCCGTTACCTCCGGGGGCGGGTGGTCGATTTTTAACGCGATCATTGCCGGCGTGATGCTGATTCTATGGATTATTAATTTTTTTAGGGGGCCGACCTGTGAAACCCATCTTTTAACAGCGGTTCAGACGGAAAAGCTACACTCGCTGCATCGTCTGAAAATAACGCAGCCGGTGATGAACCAGCTCAGATCTATGATCGAAAAACAGCAGGGGCGTATCAATCCCGAGACCTATGATCAACGGGCAGACCATGCGCCCGCCGTGCAAAAACAACGGACCTCAGCCGGCAGCAACAGACAGGTGCCAAAGGCCCAGAAGGCCGAAAAGGGAAAGGTGCATTTCGCTTTATTTGTTTTGCTGCTGTTGGATGGCCTCTATATCGCCTTCAGCTTCCTTTATACCCATGTTGCGCTGTCCTTGCTAAACACCGCTGTCAGTATGCTGATGGGAATTTGTGTGATCGTGGCTCTGGTCAAACAGCACGACAGCAACTTAAAACAGTCACTGCGTGCAATGACCTGGGCCGCTCTGGGATATGTCTGCTTTTCATTTGTTACCAGCTATATTGTCAGCTTAACCCTGACATTCAAGCATCCTGAAATCTGGCAGAATCAGTGGGAATTGTTCAAGCTGCTTTCAAGCATATCTCCCTCGGAGAGTCCCTTGCTGACGGCTGTTAACCTTATCGCTTTAAGCGGTGCCGTATTTATCGGCATCCCCGGGCTCCTTATGTTGAAAAATCCCCAGCACGCCATTCACCAACCTGCGGAGTTACCGGCAAAAAGAGTCCACACCGCTACCCCCAAAAGGATTTCCTGATGGAAGACCTGCTGCATCAGCGATGCTTCAATCACCTGTTACGGGAGGCGGTTGCCCGCTGTCCGGAGTGCCGGCGTTATTTTTGTCGCGAATGCGTAACGGAGCACGAAGACAAAGTGCTGTGTGCTGCCTGTCTGGGCAAAAAAATCGATACGGATGCCTTCGGCTTAACCCGATTTAGCCGGGTTTCCCGGATTATTCATTTTTTGGTGGGCGGAATGCTCCTGTGGATCTTCTTCTATTACCTCGGCCAGATCCTGTTGGCGCTGCCATCCGCATTTCATGAAGGGACGCTGTGGGAGTTAGGATGGTGGAGAACGCAATGAAAAGGGCGCCGAAACATCACCGCAAAAGTGCGATCCTCCTTTTAGAAGAAGCCGTGCACCTACTGCGCCAGGCCCCCCTGTTTTTACTTTCCGGTTACTACATCGGAACGTTGCCGTTTATACTGGGGTTATTTTATTTCTGGGCCGACATGAGTCGCAGTGCTGATGCGCAGAGCTACCATGCGGTTGCCTCGCTGGGAGTTGCCTTGCTGTATATATGGATGAAGTGCTGGCATGCTGTGTTCGCTGCCCGGGTAAAAATGATCATCAGCGGACAACCGTTACCGCCATGGTCCTTTCAGAGAATACTGTCTCTCGCCGCCACCCAGACACTGATTCATGCGACTGCCTTATTCGTCTTACCGCTGGCCGCCGTGATCGCCATTCCATTTGGCTGGTGCTATGCGTTTTATCAGAACGTTACTGCTGAAGCGATTACGGAATTAAGTGATCCCAAAGCGTTATGTAAAAAAGCGTGGTTGCAGGCCCGGATGTGGCCGCGACAAAATCATATTCTGCTGTCAATTTTTTTTGTGTTTGGGATCATCGTTTTTCTAAATATCGCCAGTGCAATTTATATCCTGCCCCACCTGTTGAAAAAATATCTCGGAATTGAGTCCATGTTTACGTTGAGCGGGTCACATGTGATTAATACCACCTTCTGGGTGGTAACGATCGGGATAACTTATCTGTGCATGAATCCACTGGTCAAAACCGTTTATGCCCTGCGGTGTTTTTATGGCGCGGCTTTAAAATCAGGGGAAGACCTAAAAACCGGGTTAAAGGGCTTGATAGCCGGCCGAACAGGCGTGGCTATCGGTTTATTGTTTGTCGCAGTGTTCGCCGCCAATCCTACATTTTCGATGGCGACCGAAGCCGCCTTTATCTCACCGGAGGTGCTGGATCGATCTATTGAAGAGGTGATGGCGCAGCGTGAATTCACCTGGCGGATGCCAAGGGAAGTGGCAGCCGAGACGGAAAAAAAACCCAGGGGGCCGATTGCTTCGGTAGTGGCCTGGATAATCGATAAACTGGGCAAGGGATTAAAAACGGTCATAAACTGGATCGATAAACTGATCAATTGGCTGATCGATCTATTGCCCACCGCAGATCATCGTGTTTCGTCGTCCGATGAAAACTGGATAGCTTCGGTGCGCGTTGCCGTTATTGTGTTGCTCATCGGGCTTTTGTGCACGCTGGTGTATATCCTGTGGCGCTCCTGGAGGCGCCGGCAGACCGCCCAGGATGAAATTGCTGCAACTGCTGTTGAATCCATTCCCGATCTTGAAGACGAAAGCACAACCGCCGATGATCTACCGGTAACCAGATGGCTGGAACTTGCGCACGAATTAACCGAAAAAGGATCCCTGCGTCAGGCCATCCGGGCGCTCTACCTGGCAATTCTGGCCGATCTGGCCGCGCATGAGCTGATCACCATTGAAAAATTTAAATCCAATCGGGAATACGAAAATGAGCTGCGCAGAAGGGCCCATCAGAAAGAAGGGTTGCTGGACCAATTTTCCAAAAGCAGGGATGTTTTTGAACGCGTCTGGTACGGGATGTACAAAATAGGCCGGCCCGACCTGGACCATTATGCCGCAATTCAGAAGAGGTTGATGACAATTGCCCAAAACTAATCGCATTCGTGTTGTTTTTTTTACGTTCATTGTGTTGGGCTTTGTGCTCGGAGTTGTCAAATTGTTTCTATTGCGATTTGAGACCGGTGACGTATATCCGGCCTATTCATCGTTGCGCAGCGACCCGCTGGGCAGCCGGGCGTTTTATAGAAGTCTGGAAAATATCAACCCGGCGCTCGTCAGCCGCAACTACACGATGTTACCAGAGTTGAAGTTTAAAGAACGCACGGCATTTTTTTATGCGGGCACCGGCGCGATAGATTCGGAATCGGTATCATCGGAGTGGCTCAACGTATTTGAGCGTTTAACAGATACAGGCGGCCGGCTGCTGCTGACTTTTTTACCGGTTGGCAAAAAGCCGGCCGACTGGCGCATGCCAAAATGCTTTTCACCCCCCGAAGAAGCCGAAGATAAAGAAGAAGATAAAGAAAAGGTTCGGCCGAACGATGGGCATGATGATTCTGTAGATCTTTCCGGGCGGCACGCGGCTGAAAACGCGTCCGATAGTGAAGATGATAAACCCCGGACGGATCCCGGTCGCCATATTCCGGATACCCCCGGCAATTGCGTTTCATTAAGAGAGCGGTTGGGCGTAACCCTTGCATTTGCCGATAAACCATCGGATACAGCCGTTAACCGCAGCGATGATCTATCCCAAACCCATCTCAAAGGGCTGCCCCAATCGATTTCCTGGCATACGGCCCTTTATTTTGACGAACTTGAAGACGACTGGCGTGTAATTTATACCGCCGATGGGCGGCCGGTCATTATCGAAAGACCCTATGGCAAGGGCAGTCTGGTACTTGCGGCCGACTCCTTTTTTTTGAGCAATGAAGCCCTGCGTTCCGAGCGCTACCCGGAACTTTTGGCCTGGATGATCGGTGAAAGCGACCATGTCGTCTTTGATGAAACCCATTTCGGGATCTTTCAACATCCCGGGGTATTAAGCCTGATTAAAACGTATCGCTTTCATTGGTTTATTTTCGGCGTCGCTTTCTTAGCATTTTTATTCGTCTGGAAAAATTCCGTTTATTTTGTACCGCCGCCTGAAAGCAGCCGCGACCAACGAAGTAAAGATGTGGTCTCAGATCGGGAATCCACCCAGGGTCTGATCAGCCTGTTGCGTCGTAATATTCCAAAGCGGCAACTGTTGCAGACCTGTGTCCGGGAATGGGAACGCGGCATTCAACCCCGAAAACGTTTTCGAAAAGATACACTCAGGCAAATTAAATCGGTTCTTCAAAGGATTGAAAACCGGTCTCAAAGGTCGATTGATCCGGTTGCGGGCTATCATCGGATTATCAAAATAATTTCAAAGGAAAGACGCTATGACTGAAAACACGGAAATTTTAAAAAAAGCGCTGTTAAAAACGAAAACGGAAGTCGCCAAGGTGATCATCGGCTATGAACATGTTGTGGATCAGGCATTGATTGCGATTTTTACCGGCACGCATGCACTCATCGAAGGCGTCCCCGGTGTTGCCAAAACCCTGCTGGTTAGAACCCTTGCGCACGTGATGCGATGTGATTTCGCAAGAATCCAGTTTACACCGGATTTGATGCCCACCGATATTACCGGAACCCACGTTTTTAACCTGCAAACCAACGCGTTTTCATTGGTTAAAGGTCCGGTCTTTTCCACTTTTTTGCTTGCGGATGAGATCAACCGGGCGCCGGCCAAAACGCAATCCGCCTTGCTTCAGGCCATGCAGGAGCGCACGGTGACGATCGACCGCGAAACCCATGTGTTATCATCGAATTTTACGGTATTTGCCACCCAAAACCCGATCGAATATGAGGGCACCTATCCGTTGCCCGAGGCTCAAAAGGATCGCTTTATGCTCAAAATCACCATGGATCCCCCCGGAAAAGATGAAGAGCTTACACTCGCACAGCGAATGCTCGGCAAAGATTCTCCGGAAAACACATTGGCCAGTGGCGCGGTCCAGCAGATCATAACGCCGGATGTATTGACCAAACTGAGGATGACCTTGGAAGGGATCCTTGTAAAAGCAGATCTGGTTTCCTATGTCGTTGACATTGTCCGTAAAACCCGTACCCATCAGAGTGTTCTCGTGGGGGCCGGGCCACGGGCCACCCAGGCATTGCTGCTGTCCAGCCGGGCATTTGCGGCCATTAGCGGGAGGGACTTTGTAACCCCCGATGATATCAAAACCATGGCCTATCCGGTCCTGGAGCATCGCCTGATTCTGCGCCCCGAATATGAGATCGAGGGATTAACCGTCAAAGAGGTGATCGAGAACATTCTTAAGGAAATTGCGGTTCCGAGGTAGGCGGCCGTGTTGCGCGTTACGTGTTGCGAGTTGAGATTGCGAGTCGTGGGGAGCAGAAATTAACACCAAACGCGCAAGGCGTAAAGCGCAGCAACAGAATTGCAATTAAACAATACTGAGCTGTAGATAATTATGGATAAGGCGCATTGAAATATTTGAAACCATGAAAATCGTGCCGACATACCGTCTTCTTTTCCTGGTAGGGGTAATATTTTTGCCCTTGACCCTGCTGGTAGTGGTGGTTTCTTCCATTGCAGCGCCCACCGCTGTTCTGGTGTTCGCCGTCATTATTGCAGTCGCAATGGATGCCTATCGCTCGCAAGGGAGGCTGGGGGGCATCCGTGTGTCATTGCCGGAAGTCATCAGGATTTCAAAGGACCGGGAGGGGAGTTTCAGTATACAGATTGAAAATCATAATCTGATAGTCCGGCGCATGCGAATTGGTTTAGCGTTTCCGGAAGAGATTTATACCCCTGCAGTGGAACTGGGCATTGAATTACCCGCAGACGATCCTATTTCAGCTGTCGACTGGATGCTGACGGGTTTGAAACCGGGACGCTACCATCTGGATACCTGCTATCTGGAAACAACATCTTTATGGGGATTTTGGTCGGTTCGATCCGCGGTTCGGATCGATACGGAAATCCGTGTCTATCCCAATCTGTTTGATGAGCGCAAAAATTTAAGCGGGCTCTTTTTAAACAAGGGGCTGGGGATTCACGCCCAGCGGCAGGTCGGCAAAGGACGGGATTTTGAGCAGCTCAGGGAATATCTTCCCGGCGACAGCTTTGAAGATATTCACTGGAAGACAACCGCCAAGCGTGGAGAACCGATAACCAAAGTTTATCAGATCGAGCGGACCCAGCAAATATATGTCATTATCGATGCATCACGGTTAAGCGCCAGACCGGCGGATCCACGTTTTCCAATAATTCAAGAAGATGTTCAAATCCCGGCTGCCGACGCAACAACCATGTTGCAGCGTTTCATAACAGGTGCCTTGATCATGGCGCTGGCCGCCGAACGGCAAGGGGATATGTTCGGATTACTGACCTTTGACGACAAAGTGCGCTCCTTTTTACCGGCCAAGATGGGAAAAGCGCATTTCAACACATGCCGGGATACAATTTATACATTGGAGCCCAGAAGCGTTTCTCCTGATTTTGCTGAATTGTTTACTTTTATCGGCACTAAAATCCGTCGTCGGGCACTACTTGTTTTTTTAACACATCTGGATGATCCTGTTTTGGCGGACAGCTTTGCCCGATATGTGGATCTTGTTTCCAGGCAGCACGTGGTTCTGGTCAATATGTTCAGACCCCTGGCTGCAAAGCCGCTTTTTACTTCCGAGTCCGTTTCATCGGTTAATGATATTTACAACGATCTGGGCGGACATCTGCTCTGGAGACGGCTGCTGGAAACTCAAAAAGTTTTACAAAGACGCGCAGTAGGCTTGGGCATGCTGGAAAATGAAAATCTCTGCACGGAACTGGTCTCTCAATATCTGACGTTGAAGAGAAGGCAAATTCTGTGAGTACCAAACGGTCTATCTCTTTTAGTTTGTTTTGCCTTATAAAGTAATATTTTGTGAGTAAGCGTCATTAAAAATTCGAAACTCGAAATCCGAAATTCGAAACAATTCCGAATTTCCAAATGACAAAAATTCAAAACTGTTTTGAACATTCGAATTTATGATTTTGAACTTGTTTCGGATTTCGTGCTTCGATATTCGGATTTATTTCCATACGACTCTATGGAATTATTTCAGGCAGAAATGCCGATAATATGATTATTACGTGAGAGTTGAATGATTATAGATTTACAAAAATTCATCACTGAAGAGCGGCCCTACTGGTCGGAGTTGGAAGCGGTACTGGGGCGGCTTGAAAAAAAGCCGGAGTACAGGTTAGATCTCAGACATCTGGAACGCTTTCACTATCTTTATCAGCGTGCGTCTGCGGATTTAGCCAAGATTTCCACCTTTTCCGCTGAACCGAACACCCGGCTTTATCTTGAATCTCTGGTGGGCAGGGCTTTTGGCGAAATCCATGAAACCCGTGAAAAACCCCACCGGCTAAGGCCGCTGCATTGGTTTTTTACCACCTTCCCGCAAACATTTCGCAAACATATTCGTGCCTTCTGGATTAGTTTACTCGCGATTATGGTGGGCGCCGCATTTGGCGGATTTACCATTATCATGGATTCGAGCACCAAGCAGATACTGCTGCCGTTTTCCCATCTCCAGGGGGATCCGTCCGATCGCGTAAAAAAGGAAGAAGGCGTCGATACCGATCGCCTCAAAGGTGCCAAATCATCTTTTTCTTCTTTTTTGATGACACACAACACCAAGGTCGCCATCTTTACGCTTGCTCTCGGCATGACCTGGGGGATCGGCACGCTGATTATGTTGTTTTATAACGGTGTCATTTTAGGCGCAGTCGCCATTGATTATACCCTGGCGGGTGAGACCGCATTTTTGCTGGGCTGGTTGCTGCCTCACGGGGCGGTTGAAATTCCGGCCATCTTGCTTGCCGGACAGGCCGGCATCGTGCTGGCCGGAGCACTCATCGGGTGGGGCAAGCCCATATCTTTGCGGAACCGTCTGCGGAAAATATCCAATGATCTGGTCACGCTCATTTGCGGTGTGGCCCTGATGCTGGTCTGGGCCGGAATTATCGAAGCCTTTTTTTCACAATATCATGAACCGGTCATGCCCTATCACATTAAAATCGCTTTTGGTGTTTTCGAATTGATAATTTTGGCGTTGTTTTTAGGAAGCGCCGGCAGAAAAAGTGCCTAAAGTTTGGAGTGAACTAAAGTGATCCCGCTATAGCGGGATTAAGGAATTCTGTCTATTTTAATTTATTGTTCACGCAAAGACGCCAATTCGCAAAGAATTTTTATTAAAGCAATAGAAAAACCGTTGACATCTTTGCGCCTTTGCGGCTTTGCGTGAGACGCAGGCTTTAGCTCACTGTAGGAATCGCCCAAAATTACGGCAATTAATGATTAAACATGATTTCGAGCAAAATAAATACACTCATCATCAAAACACCCGAAGGCATTGAATTTTCGCTGCTGCTTGCGGGGCCGATTACGCGGTTTCTCGCCTGGACGATAGATCTCGGGACCATCATGGCGGCCATTTCGATTTTGAATGTTGTTCTGGGCATCCTGGGCATTATCAGCCGCGATATTGCCGTGGCTACAAACATTATCGGTTTTTTTGTTGTTTGGATCGGCTACGGGATTTTAACGGAGTGGTTTTGGAATGGACAAACACTGGGGAAAAGGATTCTGCGGCTTAGAGTCATGGATCAGCAGGGACTTAGACTTCAATTCAGCCAGGTTGTCGTCCGAAATTTGTTAAGATTTGTTGATAGTCTGCCCGCGTTGTATTTGCTGGGCGGTTTTGTTTGTCTGTTGAATCAGCGGGCGCAGCGTTTAGGTGATTTTGCAGCCAATACCATCGTTGTTTGGAGCCCCCGTATTTTCCAACCGGATTTGAATCAGCTTTTGCAAGGCAAGTACAATTCCTTCCGCGAATATCCCCATCTCGAAGCGCGCCTCCGGCAGCATATCACACCTCTGGAGGCCCAGATTGCGGTTGAGTCGATTGTCCGGCGTAATGATCTGGAGCCCCAGGCCCGGGTTGAGCTTTTCCGGGAGCTGAGCGGTTATTTTAAAAGTATTGTAAGCTTTCCGCAAGAAGCCATCGATGGAATTTCCGACGAACAATATGTGCGTAATGTGGTAGAAGCGCTCCTTCGACCGAAAGCACCCGCGGTATAGACTATTCTGATTGCATAATTGTCATAGATAAAGGAATCAGAAATCATACTTTCTTTAATCCCCTTCAAAACGTCATTATTACCGATATGCCGCCTTTTTATTCCCTGTATGAAATTCTTGCAATTTAGCGCAATAAGCCCTAAATGTAGCCTATAGGCATTGTTTGCGTTAATGAATGAAAAAAGAAAATAAGTTTTACTTCAATAAAATTTATCATGAAACCCATTGTTGCCATTGTCGGCCGTCCCAATGTCGGCAAATCCACGCTTTTCAATCGGATCACCCATACCAAGGATGCACTGGTGGATGATTTTCCCGGGGTTACCCGTGACCGTCATTACCGGGATGCGAGCTGGAATAATATCGAGTTTACGCTCGTGGATACCGGCGGGTTTACCGAAGGAGATGAATTTTCGGATGGAATTCGCTTTCAGGTTCAACAGGCGATTGAAGATGCCGACGTGATCATTTTGCTGCTGGACGGCAAAGAAGGCATATCACCGTTTGAACGTGAAATGGTCGACCTGCTTCGTGTCACCGACAAACCGGTTTTTTATACGGTCAACAAAATAGATGGTGCCGAACAGGAAATCCATGTATCTGATTTTTTCAGTCTCGGTGTTGAACCGCTGTATCCGGTATCCGCAGAGCATCGATACGGGATGATTGATTTTCTGGACGCCCTGGTAGAAGGATTTTCAGCAATTGATAAGGATCCAGGCGAAAAGGCGGCCGAAGGCACTATCGGCCTGGCGGTGGTCGGGCGACCCAATGTGGGCAAATCCTCTTTGATCAATCGTATCCTGGGTGAGGAGCGGCATCTGGTCAGCGATCGACCGGGAACGACCCGCGATGCCATTGATTCTGTCTATCAGGCGGCCGGCAAGGCTTACCTGCTGATTGATACCGCGGGTATTCGCCGCAAGGGCAAAGTAACCCGGAAAATTGAAAAATTCTCAATCATCAAAGCGCTGCGGAGTCTGGACCGCTGCGATGTTGCTCTGATCGTTCTGGATGCCAACGAGGGAATTGCCGAGCAGGATATCAGTATTGCCGGATATGCATTTGAACGCGGTTGCGGATGCATTTTCCTGCTTAACAAATGGGACCTTCTTGAAAAAGACACCCATACCGCAAAGCAATATCTGGATGAGTTGCGAATGCGCGCCAAGTTTCTAAGCTTTGCACCGGCCATGACCATTTCTGCCCTGACGGGTCAGAGAGTGGTCAAAATCTTTAAAATGGTTGACGATGTTTACCGGCAGTATGCCCGGCGAATTGCAACCGGCCAACTGAATCGGATTCTGGAAACAGCGCTGGCGAAAAACCCGCCGCCACTCCATCGCGGCAAACCGATCAGATTTTATTATTCAACTCAGGTAAGCACCAAACCGCCCACTTTCGTATGCTTTGTTAATTACCCGCAAGCGGTTCATTTCTCCTATAAACGCTTCTTAATCAACCAAATCCGAGAACAGGCCGGTCTGGACGAGACACCCATTCGAATTCTGTTCCGGCAACGGGAGGGTCGCAAGAAGGGCAAAAGAAAAAAACGATAATTCCAGGGGAATTATCGTTAACTGTTATTCGTTAATCGTTATTCGTAAATGATAAATTGCTTCTTGAGGCACAACCATTTTGATCTATCGTTTTTCTAATAACAAATAACCAATAACAAAAATACCCAAGGGGTATTTTCCATGGACATCTTTGATTATCACGCCCAGAAAGCGGTCGAATCAACCCGGCCGCTGGCAGAACGGATGCGGCCCCGAAATATCAGCGAGTTTGTCGGCCAGGCTGATGTGGTCAGTGCCGGATCGCTTATTCGGCATGCCATCGAGGAAGATCAGATTTTCTCGATGATATTCTGGGGGCCCCCGGGTTGCGGGAAAACCACACTTGCCCGTATTATCGCCGGAGAAACACGGTCGCATTTCGTCCATTTCTCAGCCGTACTTTCCGGTGTCAAAGACATTCGGGCGGTGATCGAAGAGGCCCGAAATCAGCGGAAAATTCACCGCAAACGCACGATTCTGTTTGTCGACGAAATCCATCGCTTTAACAAAGCCCAGCAGGATGCCTTTTTGCATCACGTGGAAAGCGGATTGATTACCCTGATCGGAGCGACCACCGAAAATCCCTCATTTGAGGTCATCGCTCCGCTATTGTCGAGGTGTCGGGCGATCACTCTGGATCGGCTCACCGAAGAAGATATTTCTGCAATCATTGATATGGCCTTGAAAGATGAACCGAGAGGCCTTGGGGGCCTGAACATCGCGCTGGATGCGGACGCCCGTGCTTACATTATTCGCATAGCAGACGGCGATGCGCGCGTGGCCTTAAACAACCTGGAAGTTGCGGGCTCACTGGTGGTGTCCCGACAAAAGTCCGACAGTTCGACAACCGCCGGGAAAATTACCTTAAAGGATTTAGAGCTGGCCATACAGAAAAAGGCACTCGTTTATGACAAAGGCGGTGAAGAACATTACAATTTAATTTCAGCACTGCACAAAAGCTTGAGGGGCAGCGATCCGGATGCGGCGCTCTACTGGCTGGCTCGCATGCTGGCGGGTGGAGAAGATCCGTTTTATATTGCACGTAGAATGGTACGCTTTGCTTCAGAAGATATCGGCAATGCCGATCCAAATGCACTCAGCATTGCGATGAGCGCGATGGAGGCCTTCAAGTTTCTGGGGCATCCGGAAGGGGAGCTGGCCCTTGCTCAGGCGGCGGTCTATCTGGCCACGGCCCCAAAAAGCAACAGCATTTATAGCGCCTTTGGCAAAGCCCAGGCGGTCATTAAAAAAACAGGTTCCCTGCCGGTGCCGTTTCATATTCGCAATGCGCCCACCAAACTGATGAAAGACCTTGGTTACGGCAAAAATTACAGATATGCCCACAATTACGAGAATGCGATCGTACCCCAGGAATATCTTCCGGATGCGCTCAAAGGGCAGTTTTTTTACTCTCCGACCAGCAGGGGCTTTGAAAAGACGATCAAAGAAAGGCTCGATAAATGGCGGCAGCTGACCCGTAAAGCGCAAGCAAAAGCAAAAAAGGATCAAGGGGATTAATTGTTTATCATAAAACTGTATTTACGGGTTTCGCCCGCCTTTATTTCATTTCCCGCCCTGGAAAATGTGCGCTCGCAAATGGTCACCCGGCCGGAATTCTCAATCAATACAATCGAAGAAGATCGGGTTCCGTAATCCGCACTGATGATGAAAAGCGGAGATAAAATGCGCTCCCATTCCAAACCAACGCCGGTGTCCGGCAATTCAGCCTCCGGCGGCTGTGATCGGTCGGCAAGGATCTCCCAGATTTTTTGAATATCGATTCTTTCCCGGCCGCGCAGCTGGCCGTGAAGCAGGTCCTTGCCTCTTTGAATCTTGGGCCAGGCGGTATCTATCAGATGATTGCTGATACCGTAAAGCCCGGGCTGCAATTGCCGGATCCGGGCGGCGCGATTCGAATAGTAATAGAGCCCGGAAGGGTCACCGGCGATTAAATTAAATCCATTATAGGCGCGACGCATTTTGCTGACAGCTTCAAGATATTGCTGCGGTGATGCGGTTCCGGTCAGAAAATCGCGGATTAGAATACCGCGTGAAGGTGCATTTTCCATTTGAGAAGCCGGCTCGCGGTAGTTGGTTATGGCGGCGATGCGTCCGGCTCTGGTAACGCCGAGCCACGTTCCGCTGCCTTTTAAATCCCGTCCCGCCAGAACATCGGGATGGTCCGTCCAGTAATTCAGCGGCGCGGTCGGACGATTATAAAATTCATCCCGATTGGCCGCCAAAATTAAGCGGTAATGCGGATGCAGCTTATATGAAAGCAGAATTAAACACATATGATCTCCGTTGACCCCATCTTGATATCCATGTTATAAGGCCATCTTTCATCCTAGATTGAGCGTTTCAAATTTTAAAAAAGGATCATTTTGTCTTATTCAATGAATGGCCTATTTTACGGGCGAATTGTAAACATTCACGCTATCAAAGAAGGCAAAACTTGTAAATCGCTGTGTATGAATATGTAATGATTTAAATTATCTTATACTATCAGGGGGAGCCAGCATGAAAGAGGTTGTTATCGTCAGTGGGTCCAGAACCGCAATCGGAACTTTCGGCGGTGGATTGAAAGACGTTGCGGTAACCGAGTTGGGCGCTGTGGTCATGAAAGATGTATTGAAGCGGGCGAATTTAAGGCCCGTCCCAAGTGAAACCATGAAGGCTGCGGCTCCCGATAAGCTCAAAGGCCAGGGCCTTACGGAACTCGAAAAGAAATCGTATGACTGGGATGATAATGCCCGGCCCGTGACCATTGATGAAGTTGTTATGGGCAACGTACTTCAGGCAGCACAGGGTCAGAACACGGCCCGCCAGTCTATGATCGGCGCCGGAATCCCCAAAGAAACCCCGGCTTACACCATCAACAAAGTTTGCGGCTCGGGCTTGAAAGCCATTTCCCTGGGGGCCTCCGCTATTATGCTGGGGCAGGCCGACGCGGTTCTGGCCGGGGGGCAGGAAAACATGAGTCTGGCTCCCATGGCCCTGCCCAAAGCCCGCTGGGGCCATCGGATGGAGTTGACCGGCGTCGGTGATGTACTGGATCTGATGGTGTTTGACGGATTATGGGAAATATTTTACGGCTATCACATGGGCGTTACGGCCGAGGCCATCGCCTCCATGTATGATATCAGCCGGCAGGAGCAGGACGAATTGGGCGTCCTCAGTCACACCCGGGCACGGGCGGCCATCAAGGAAGGGCTCTTTGCCCGGGAGATTGTGCCCGTGATCCTTAAAACCCGCAAAGGTGAAACCGTTTTTGATACCGATGAGCGCCCCATGGACACCGACATGGAAAAAATGGCCAAGTTAAGACCGGCATTCAAAAAGGACGGGACGGTTACGGCCGGCAATGCTTCGGGAATCAATGACGCTGCGGCCGCCGTTCTTTTGATGAGCGCAGAAAAAGCCAGGGATCTATCCCTGGAGCCGATTGTCAAAATCAAATCCTTTGCCTCCGGCGGGGTGGATCCTGCCTATATGGGTCTGGGGCCTGTCCCGGCTGTCAGAAAGGCCTTAACGGCGGCCGGGATGACACTGGAAGATATCCACATGATCGAACTCAACGAGGCATTTGCGGCCCAGGCCATCGGCTGTATGCGCGAGCTCGGTATTGACAATGACCGGCCCAATGAGCTGGGCAGCGGCGTCTCGCTGGGACATCCCATCGGCTGCACCGGAGCCCGCCAGATGGTGACGGGCATGAATCATATGCAGCGCATGGGCTATAACACCGGGCTGTTTACGATGTGCATCGGCGGCGGAATGGGCATGGCGATGATTGTGGAGCGCTAAATTGGAGGTTCAGAGGCTCCGGATTGCGGCTGATGAGGTTAGTTTTTTCAACCTTGGAACGCTGAACCTATTTTTACAACTTTTCTCTTTACTTTTTTTGTAATAATTGCTAATAGTTAGTTAAATTTTTAGCCCTCAATCTTATTGAAAATATTGGGTTTTTTGGGCAGGACCAGCAAGATGGCTTTTGATGGTCGTTTTACTCACCGATTCTTATTAATTCCGGTTAGTTATTTGATCTCATAATGTTATAATCCAAACTTCGATGTGCTCTGTGGCCATCGACTAAAGGAGGTTCATACCAATGGACGTCAGCCGTAAGTTGGGAATTCTGGTTTTCTGTGCTGTACCGGCGATCGTTGGCGGCGGGATTGTCTACGCAATTTTTGACAGCTGGGCCCCAGTTTTCATCTATGAAACCCTTCTCTTATTTGCAGCCGGAGGGTTTATTGCCAAGTAAAAAGTCTGCCCTCAAACCTTACAAGAGCCCTCTCTTAATTATTACCATTGCAATGGCCAACCAATTTCACAGGCAATAGCTTTGCGTTGCGGCGTTTATCCCGATCCACTATTTTGACTCCTGATTTTTGTTAGGAGGAAATGTGAGCAATCAGGCTTCCCCGAATTTAATCTTATGGTTTTTTCTGGCTGTCTTTACCTTGTCCTGTTTCATGATGGGCTGGCTGCTGTGGCCATTTATATCGGTTATCATCCTGGCCATCGTTGTGACCGGTGTTTTTGTTCCGGTTTACAGACTTTTGAATCGAAAATTGAATCCAACGATTTCATCCCTGTTGACCTGCGTTCTGATCTTTTTTGTTCTTTTTTTACCGCTCTCATTTTTTGTGGGGATTCTGGCCAATGAAGCCTGGGACCTGTATTTAACCGCAAGGGACGCGCTGCAAAGCAAACCCATAATGGAGTTGCTTGAAAGAAGTGACATATTTGACAAAGTGAACCAATTTCTGGCCAAGTTTAAAATTGAAATTACGGGGGAGCAGCTCAACCGGGCGATTGCCGAAGTCGGCAGGGTGGTGGGGCTTTTCTTGTATGATCAGGCCAGGTCCATCACGACCAATGTGCTTAAATTTATCGCTAACTTCTTTTTCATGCTGTTAATTATCTTTTACCTGCTGATTGACAGTCATCGGCTGGTGGCTTTTATTGTCAAACTCTCTCCTTTGCCGGAGGATCAGGATCAAAAGTTGATTCAGAAATTCAAAGACATTGCCACCGCCATTCTCCTGGGCAACGGCCTGGGTGGATTGATCCAGGGCACGCTGGGCGGAATTGTTTTTGCTATCTTCGGGATAAAATCGCCTTTTCTGTGGGGCGTTATCATGGCGCTGCTGGCTTTTTTGCCGATTCTGGGAATCGGCGGCGTATTTGTACCGGCAGCAATTCTTTTATTTTTGCAGGGGCGCATCGGCGCCGGTATCTTTTTCCTTGTCTTTTATATTATTGTTTCGAGCGTTATCGAATATTTTTTCAAACCCAAACTGGTGGGACAACGCGTGCGGATGCACACCCTGATTGTATTTCTTTCCATCATCGGCGGGCTGAAGCTGTTCGGGATACTGGGCATCATTTACGGTCCTCTGGTGGTAACCGCGTTTTTGACCCTGGCAGAGATCTATCAAGCGAGTTATCAACAGCTGGTAGAACGAACCAGATAGAGATTTGAACCCAAAACCACTTTAGATGGAGTCGAGATGTATCAGAACGATCGTTTTGCTGAAATCAGTATCGAAAAAGAAATGAAAAAGTCCTATCTAGATTACGCCATGAGCGTAATCATCGGCAGGGCACTGCCGGACGTCCGTGATGGACTCAAACCGGTTCACCGGCGTGTTCTGTTCGCCATGCGCGAGTTAAAAAATGATTGGAACAAACCGTACAAGAAATCGGCCCGCATTGTTGGTGATGTGATCGGTAAATTTCATCCCCATGGTGATGCGGCGGTTTATGATACGATTGTGCGGTTGGCCCAGGATTTTTCCATGCGCTATCCGCTTGTTGATGGCCAGGGCAACTTTGGCTCCATTGACGGCGATCCTCCCGCTGCCATGCGCTACACGGAAATCCGAATGATGCGACTGGCGCATGAGATGCTGGAAGATTTAGAAAAGGAGACGGTTGATTTTGTTCCCAATTATGATGAGTCCTTATCTGAACCGGCTGTATTGCCGGCCAAGATCCCCAGTTTGCTGATCAATGGATCGGCCGGAATCGCTGTGGGAATGGCCACCAATATTCCGCCCCATAACCTGTCTGAAGTTATTGCCGGCCTAAAAACCCTAATCGATAACCCGGAGATCTCAGTCGACGAGCTCATTGATCTTATTCCAGGTCCTGATTTTCCTACAGGTGGTATGATCTATGGAACCGATGGCATAAGAGCTGCCTATCAAACCGGAAGAGGTGCGGTTCGCATCCGGGCAAGGCTTCTGGTTGAAAAAGATAAACGCACCCAGCGGGAGACCCTGGTTATCACCGAGCTGCCTTACCAGGTAAATAAGGCCAAACTGATTGAAAAGATAGCCGATCTCATCAGAGATAAAAACATCGAAGGCATCCGATTCGTCAGAGATGAATCGGACCGCGACGGAATGCGAATCGCGCTGGGGCTTAAAAAAGACCAGATCGCCGGCGTGACCATCAATCAACTATACAAACATACCCGTTTGGAGACTAGTTTTGGAATTATTTTCCTGGCGGTTGTCAATGGGCGCCCTGAAATCCTGAATCTTAAAGAGATCCTGCAATATTTCATTCTGCATCGCAAAGATATTGTTATTCGGCGGACACGCTTTGATCTGAAAAAGGCCGAAGACCAGGCGCATATTCTTGAAGGCTTAAAGGTTGCTCTGGATAATCTGGATGAGGTGGTGGCCTTGATTCGCGCGTCCAAATCACCGGCGGAAGCCAAATCTCAACTGGTGAAGAAATTCAGTCTGACCGAAAAACAGGCCCAGGCAATTTTGGACATGCGGTTGCAGCGGCTTACCGGTCTTGAGCGTAATAAGATTCAGCAGGACTACAAGAATATTATTAAAGATATTGCCAGATTTAAGGAGATTCTTGCCAGCGAAAAGCTGGTGCTCAACATCATTAAAGATGAGCTCTCAGAGATAGACGAGAAGTTCGGCGATCATCGCTATACCGAGATTATCGAAGAGACCAAAGAAATTACCATCGAAGATATGATCGTTGAAGAGGATATGGTCGTTACGATTTCCAAACGCGGGTACATCAAACGCAATCCCATCACACTTTACAGAAAGCAGCGCCGGGGTGGTAAAGGCAAAACGGCGATGGGGACCAAAGAAGATGATTTTGTCGAACATTTGTTTGTGGCCTCCACCCACCACACTTTTCTTTTCTTTACCAATCAGGGACGGGTTTACTGGCGCAAGGTTTACGATATGCCCCAGGCCGGCCGCATGAGCCTGGGGAAGGCGATTGTGAATCTGTTGAATTTCGGAAAAGATGAAAGGCTCACCACGGTGCTGGCGGTTCCGGAATTTGTGCCGGGCTATCATGTTTTGATGGCGACTAAAAATGGCATCATTAAAAAGACCGATTTGATGGCGTTCAGCCGCCCGCGCGTCGGCGGCATCATTGCGCTGAATCTTCTTAAGGGCGATGAATTGATCGCCGCCCGTATTACCGACGGCACCTTGAATGTGTTCCTGGGGTCACGCATGGGGAAATCCATCCGCTTTCACGAATCTGATATCCGCCCGTCGGGACGGGTTGCCACCGGGGTTCGGGGCATGCGCCTGGCTCAAGGAGATCGAATTGTGGGTATGGAGGTCCTCAGCCACGGTCAGACGCTGTTTGCGGTGACCGAAAACGGTTTCGGCAAGCGCACATCGATTGATGAGTATCCAGTTCAGAAACGTGGCGGCAAGGGTGTTATTTCAATAAAAACCACCGAACGCAACGGAATGGTCATAGGGATACTGCTGGTTGAGGAAGATGATGATTTGATGCTGATGACCGACGCCGGCAAAGTAATTCGGATGCAGATTAATTCGATTTCCGTAATCGGCCGCAATACCCAGGGTGTAAAACTCATGGGCATGGACGCCGATGAAAGGGTTGTCGGTGCCGCCAGATTGGCGGAAAAAGAGGCATAAGGATTATGGGCTTTAGCAGCGAGGTAAATACCGATAATTATCGAATCGCCGTAGTGGGGGCGGGGAGCTGGGGTACAGCCATCGCCGACTTACTTGCCTGTAAAGGATTTCAGACCCATCTGTGGGTGTTTGAAAAAGAGGTCAAAGACCACATTCAGAAATTTCACGAAAATAAGCTTTATCTTCCGGATCTAAAGCTGTCCCCCAATCTATCGGCCTCAAACGATCTGACCGAGGTCGTGTCGGACAAGCATATGATCGTGATCGTGGTACCCTCGCATGTGATGCGGGAGGTGACTCAAAACATGACCGGGCACCTATCGGCGGACGCTATTGTCGCATCTGCTTCCAAAGGCATTGAGCAGAAAACACATCTAACCATGTCTGGTGTGATCAGGGAAAATATCCCCGAAGTCGAGGCCGACAATATGGCGGTGATTTCGGGTCCCAGTTTTGCCAGGGAGGTCGCTCAAAAAATGCCCACTTCGGTGACGGTGGCCTCCCGGAACCCTGAAATTGCCGCTTGGCTGCAACACATATTTGCAACCCCCTATTTCAGAGTGTATACCAGTGATGACGTTGTCGGCGTTGAACTGGGCGGTTCTGTTAAAAATGTAATTGCGATCGCGTCGGGCATCCTGGATGGTCTCGGAATGGGATTTAATACCCGCGCGGCGCTTATCACAAGAGGAATGACCGAGATCCGCCGCCTGGGGCTTCACCTTGGCGCCAATCCGAGAACGTTTACCGGGCTGGCCGGTTTTGGAGATCTGGTATTGACCTGCACGGGCAATCTCAGCCGGAATTATACGGTGGGCATAAAGCTGGGCGAAGGCAAAAAGCTTCAGCAAATACTGGGCGAAATGCACATGGTGGCCGAAGGTGTGAAAACCGCAAAATCTGTCTATAATTTTTCCCGCAGACTCGACGTTGAAATGCCGATATGCCACGAGATTTATCGCATTCTGTATGAAGATTTGGAGCCCAAAGAGGCTGTCTTCCGATTGATGACCCGAACGCTCAAGCAGGAGCTGGATGAGGAGTAAGAAGGTTTCAGATAGATACAGAGGACAGAGCACAGAAGACAGATGACAGATGACAAAGGCAGTGCGTCTCTGTTTTCTGTCATCTGACTTCTGTCATCCGTTTTCTGACACCTGACACCCGAAACCTGAAACCTAATAGATATTTGATACCAAAATAACTTAAAACCGAGAACAGTTTTATGCCCAAAGATGAAAATAAACAGGAGCACAAGGGGGCGGGGCACAGACAAAGATTGCGCCAACGATTTCTGGCCGGCGGCCTTGATGGTTTTCACGACTACGAAGTGATCGAACTCCTGCTCACCCTGGCCATGCCGCGCAAAGATTGCAAAGATGCAGCCAAAGAAGCCCTGAAAAGATTTAAAACCCTTCAGGGCGTGCTTGAGGCCACCCCTCACGAGCTTTGTAAAGTCAACGGCATCGGCCCCAAAAATCTATTCGGTCTCCAACTGATCAAAGCCGTTGCCGAAAGATATCTTGAAAAGAAACTCATCCATAAAGATGCCATCAATGATTCAAAGGCGCTTTTCGATTATCTGTACCACAGCATTGGAGACAAAAATCGAGAATTTTTTAAAGTCATCTTTTTGAATTCCAAAAACCAGGTGATCACCGCCAGTACCCTGTCTGAAGGAACCTTAACCGCCAGCAGCGTATATCCGCGGGAAGTCATTCAGGCGGCCCTCAGCAATGATGCCGCGGCCCTTATTTTTGCCCACAACCACCCTTCAGGGGATCCGGAACCCTCATCAGAAGATGTTGCCGTTACCCGGCAACTGGTCTTTGCCGGCAGGGTGATGGGAATGGTCGTTCATGAGCATCTGATCATCGGAGATAATCGCTATTTCAGTTTTGCGGATCAGGGTTATATTGCACGCATGAACCGGGAGTTTGAGAAACTGACGGAGGCGCAAATTACGGAATAATGACATCGATGTTTGCGCAGGTTCAGATTTTACCGCGAAGTTCACGAAAACCACGAAGTGGCGAAATAAAATTTTTTTGTTCATTTTCGTGTTTTTTCGCGTTCTTTGTGGTGAATGGCTTCTATATAAATTTGTCTCGGATGAACAACCAGAATCGCTAAACCAGGCCGGTTTAAATAAAGGCAATGGCAAAAAGAAAACAAGAATATCCCTGCTGTTTCGGAAAGCTCGATAAGGTCTTCCCGCTGGCAAAAGACGGGTTAAGACATACCCCGGAAGGCTGTATGACCTGTTTATGTAAAACAGAATGCCTGAGGGAAGCCGTCAGGGGGCCGGAGGGCATTAAAGTTGAAGAAGAGCGGGTTAAGCGCGCCTATGGTTCCGGCTCCATCAGTTTTTTTGAAAGATGGTCTCGGAAAAAAGCTTTAGAGCGGCAAAAAAAATAACGATCATTCCGCAACAGCATTCCAGCAAATTATGCCTTCAACCGCGGTTTCAAATAAATTAAAAATCTCCCTCATACTGATACTGATTGTTTTTGGTTTTGCGGGCTTCTGGTTTCGCATACCGATTTGGGAAAAAATCACCGATTTATACCGATTGTTTTCTGATCGGGAACAAATCCGACTCCTTATTTCTTCCTTTGGAACCAGTGCGCCGCCGGTTTTCATGTTAATTCAGATTCTGCAGGTCATTTTCGCACCCGTGCCGGGAGAAGCGACAGGTTTCATCGGCGGTTATCTGTTCGGCACACTGCCGGGATTTATTTATTCCAGTATCGGTCTGACCGTGGGATCCTGGTTGAATTTTATGATCGGCCGTTTCCTGGGCGAGCGCTATGTGCGCAAACGGATTCCGGCGCATCAGTTTCAAAAAATTGATGGGATGGTCAAACGCCAGGGCGTCATCGTACTGTTTATTCTGTTTTTATTTCCGGGCTTTCCCAAGGACTATCTGTGTCTGGCGCTCGGTGTGAGCACGCTGCCGGTCAAAATTTTTATTTTGCTGACCGGTATCGGCCGAATGCCGGGCACATTTGCCCTCAGCCTTCAGGGTGCATTCCTGTATGAACAAAATTATATTCAGCTCGGGGTTATGATTGGTGCCTGTCTGCTTTTAGTCCTCCTGTGCTATATGTACCGAGAAAAGATTTACCTCTGGGTTGAAAAGATAGAAAATAAATAAAGAGAATCCATCTCAAACCGTCTGACTATTTTCCTTCTTTAACTCTTTGATTATTCATGATAATATAGTACTTAATTGAAAATTAATGAGAAATTGAAATTAACCTTTTTATCAGGAGAAGAGATTGGCATACTGGAATTACAGGGAAGAACTGAGCCACACCGACAAATTAAGGCGTTCATACTACGAGCTGTTGAGAGATGAGCTGGATCAATTTCTGCTGCAGTATGCCCTTATTGATTCGCACAAAACTTTCAGCGCCCGCCAAATTCCTTTTCCCTTCGTTGAAAAAAGGGAGTTGAAACCACGCGGTCGGATTCCCGACCAGGAATACGAATTCCAGAACACATTTCTTGTAATTTTTGTAGAAGATTCGGTGTTGCCGGAGCATAAAAAGTATATCCGGTTTTTCGATCTCAATAAAACCACCAAGAAGAACCTTTTGCGTTTTAAAACACTGCCCCTTGCAGATAAGTTCGACCGCAATTGGAAATATCTTGAATCTATTTATTTTAAGAATTTTTTAAAAATAATGCTGCCGGTCGATTATGCCCTGCTGATACAGGGCGACCCCGCCAGCCTGGCGAGGAATCGATATGGTCTTACCCATTTTCATGTGCGGGTGGATTGGCCCATAACCGAAGCTGCTGAAGATATGGCGCGGAGCCTGAGGTATATATCCAAAGATATATTCGAAAAGGGCGACAAATATGCCGAAGATATCCAGAAGAAGTTTTTTGAATATTATGGACTTCCGGTGATGGTGGGCGGTCGGCGGACGGCAGCCATCGTCGCTGCCCAGTATCTTAAACGGATTCCGGGCATCTCAACAGTCTATGTGGGCAGCAGTGAATCCAGAGCATTGACTCGCATCTCCGAGCGGGGCGTCTCCAAATCGGTTTTGATAAAACGCTCCCTCAAGGAACTCGATGGGATCGCTGAAACCCAGGGCATTTCTCCCCGGGCTTTCAAAAAGAATTATGTCGTGGCGCGGGAGAAAAGATGCGGGATTTGCATATTTCAGGCAAGCTATGCCCGCACATATCATGCCCGTGAACCGGAAGACGGCAAATTGAGAGACGTCAAGCCGGACCTGCATTGGTTAACGGTCGGTGAACAGCACATCCTTCCGAAACCGGGCGTGTTGAAATATCCTCCCATTCCGCTTAATCTTATCTACACTTAGTCGTTTATTAACTTTAATCCCGTACTCAATACATGACCGCATAACACCCTAGAAGTGATAAAGTGAACTAAAGTTTGAAGTGCCTAAAGCTTTTTCATCATTGCGATTTCATCGCAGTCCGGGAATTTAATGCAGATGATGCAATCCCCCCAGATTTTCAGCGGGAGATCGGAACGCTCGATTTGAATGAATCCGAATTTCCTGAAGAAGTCCGGTTTATAGGTGAGGGTGAACACCTTTTTGACATTAAATGATCTGGCCTCCTCTAAAACCGTTTCCGTCAGCTGTGTCCCGATATTTTTCCCCAGGTGGTCGGGAAGAACAGCCAGGGATCGAATTTCGGCCAGATCTTCCCAGCAGAACTGCAGGGCGCAGCAGCCGATCAACTGATCATCGCGTTGACTCACATACACCCAAAAATCCCTGATATGATCGTATAACTCACTTAACGGACGTGCCAGAAGTTCCTCTTTTTTGCCATATTCCTGTAACAGTCCGTGAATCGACTTTACATCCTGGATGTTTGCCTTCCGTATCATGATGCTGCCTTCATAGCATTGTTTATCGTATAATAAAACCCAAATTGAGCGTATATTTCAGGTTAAAAATGAAAGCGTCTATCCCGTTCGAGACGAACGGCAATGGCTTCAGCGATGCTTTCCAGGCTCGGAGCCTTTTTTGAACAGGGCAACGACAGATTGTTTTGAATCATCCGGCTGCGCTAAACCGGTGATGGGATCCATACGGATCTGGCTGATATCATCGGGAATGTCAAAGTATTGGTGCGGCTCATTTTGAAGGGCCACTTTCATGAAGTCAATCCAGATGGGTAAAGCGGCCCTCGCCCCGGTCTCTTTCTCACCCAGGCTGCTGCCGGAGTCCTGACCCACCCAGACACCGGTTATCACCCGCGGTGAAAAGCCAATGAACAACGCATCTTTATAATCATTTGTCGTTCCGGTTTTCCCGGCGACGGCTCTGCCCAGAATACGAGCGCGCCTGCCGGTACCTTCTTTGATCACACCTTCCAGCATATTGGTCACGATGGCGGCGCCCGCGCGTGACATCACCAGTCTTTTCTGGGATTTGGCCCGCCAGATCACGCGACCCTGCCGATCGACAATTTCAAGAACACCAAGTGGTTTTATCTTTTCGCCTTTATTTGGAAATACAGAATATGCGGATGTCAAATCCATGAGGGTGACCTCCGACGTGCCCAGCGCCAGTGATAAATTGGATTCCAGGGGGGATTTGATACCGAGTTGGTGGGCAAACTGGGCTACCGAATAAGGTCCCAGCATTTGTATTAATCGAACCGCCGGGATGTTTTGCGAGATCGCCAGGGCCCGACGCAGGGTCAGCTCGCCCTCATATTTCAGAGAAAAATTTTCAGGTTTCCAGTCATGACCGCCCTGCGCGCCTCGATATACGACCGGCGCATCCAGAATTTTTTTGTTCTGGGCGAAACCCTGCTCGACTGCATAGGCATAAACAAAGGGCTTGAAGGCCGATCCCGGCTGTCTGAGCGCCATTGAGGCACGATTAAAACGGCTGGCGTGAAAATCTTTACCGCCCACCATGGCCAAAATACCGCCGGAAGTCAGATCAATGGATATCAGGGCGCCTTCGGGAGCCGCTTCCTTTAACTGCGCCTGTTTCATCCGATCGCTCAGCGCCGAGAGTCCTTCAAGCACCGCGGTTTCGGCGGCCGACTGCAGCCTGTAATCGAGGCTGGTGAGAACGGATAAACCACCTTTATACAGCCGGGTTGATCCCAGGTCATCTTCAAGCGCCTTTTTAATATATTCCACAAAATAGGGTGCTTTTGATGGATTGAACCGACGGCCATTGGTATATAGCGCCTCTTGAACGGCAAGCTGGTAGTCCGCTTCGGAAATAATATCCGTGTCCCGCATTTGCCTTAATACGGTGTTTCGCCTTTTGATGGCCAGATCCGGATTTACCAGAGGTGAATAGCGTGAAGGTGATTTCGGCATACCGGCAACCAGGGCAGATTCAGCCAGGCTTAAATCCTTTGCGGATTTACCAAAAAAAATCTTAGCCGCGGATTCCACCCCGTAAGCGCCGCTGCCGAAGTAAACCTGATTGAGGTACAATTCCAATATTTCATCTTTGGTGTAGCGGCGTTCCAGTTGAAATGCCAAAATGGCTTCCTTGATTTTGCGCACCAGTGTTTTCCGCGGTGTTAGAAAAAGCGTCTTCGACAGCTGCTGGGTGATGGTGCTTGCGCCTTCCACGAATTCACCGGCTTTAATATCTTTGATGATTGCCCGGGCGATGCCTTTCAGGTCAACGCCGCTGTGTTTATAAAATTTGCGATCTTCCGTCGCCACCAGCGCTGCCTTTAAATGCCGGGGAATGGTTTCCAGAGGCACGGGTTCGCGCTTCTCGATGAACAGTTCGCTCAGCAAGACTTTGTCTGCGGAATAGATACGGGTAACCGCATTGGGCTTGAAATCCTCCAGCGAGCGGATCTGAGGCAGATCGTGGGTGAGCGCAAAGAAAGCCCCCGCCAGACTGCCGCAGATCACCGCCAGAATTAAGACAAGTCCAACAATGATTTTGTTTCTATTTAAGGGAAGATTCATTGTGGTTTATTTATCCCATGAATCCCCCTTTTTTTCAATGGGATGCCATCTGAACAAACCCACTATTCCATCATCCCTGCATTCCATTATTCCATTTATGAGAGAGGAGAACTTAGTTAAATCAAAGAGATTGAGTCGGGCAGGGTTTTGGGGACGGATTAGTTTTGTTGGCTGGAGATAACCTGATTCATTTTTTCACCCAGCTCGCTCATCGTATACGGTTTGGTCACCACTCCGCTGAACCCGTAATGATCGAAGTCGGTAATTCCGGGATCGTTGCAGTAACCGCTGGATACGACAGCCACTACGTGGGGATCAATCTTGATGAGTTCCTGAACGGCTTCCTTGCCGCCCATGCCGCCCTTAACAGTCAAATCCAATATGACGGCATCAAACGGTTTTTTTGAATCCATTGCCTGTTTATACCGTTTGACGGCTTCGGTGCCCTCCATTGCAAAATCGACCTCATAGCCCAGATAGCTCAATAGCTCACCGGCGAGTTTGCGGATCATGGCTTCATCATCCATTACCAGGATACGGCCCTCACCGAAAATCGGGATTTCCTGTTCGGTCGTATGGACGGCTCTTTGATCGGAAGATTTGCCATTGGCGCTGGGCAAATAGATGTGAAAGGTGGCGCCCTGACGGATTTTGGACGCCACCGTCATATTGCCGCCGTGCTTTCGGATAATCGAATGACAGATCGATAACCCCAGCCCGGTGCCCTTTTTATCCCCGATTTTTTTTGTCGAGAAATAGGGGTTGAAGATCTTGTCCAGATTTTTGCGCGGGATTCCCATTCCATGGTCGGTAATGGAGATTTTTACGTACTTACCCTTTCTTAAATTGGACGGATCATCATCGCTTGTGACATTAGCGGCCTTGACGACGAGAAGGCCGCCTTCCGGCATGGCCTCGCGGGCATTCAGGATCACATTGTGGATCGCCTGCCCGATCTGGCGGTTATCCACCTCCACCGGCCAGAGGTTATGCGGAAAATTAAAATCACATTTTAGATTGGAACCGCTCAGGGTGAATTCCGTGGCGTTTTTAACCATTTTGGCGACTTCGGTAATTTTTTTAACCGGTGATCCGCCCTTGGAAAAGGTGATCAGTTTTTGGGTCAGATCTTTGGCCGTTTTGGAGGCTGCCAGGGCCTGGCTCAGCAGCAGGAATACCCTGTCATCCGGATCCAGATAGGTTTGGGCCAGTGAGATATTGCCGATGATCGCAGTTAACAAATTATTGTAATCATGGGCGATACCCCCGGACAGCGCGGCAATGGATTCTATCTGGCGGTTATGCTCCAGTTCGTGTTCGGATTTGCTGCGGTCTGAAATATCGCGCACGACCAGAAGATTGGAGGGCTTATTTTGAAAAATGAATCGGCCAGCGATGACTTCCACATCGATTCTGTACCCGTTTTTACACATCAGGGTTAAGGCATGGACCTCCAGGGCATTATCGTCCGATAACGGCTTTTCATAGAAGTTCGCAATGGTTTCGAGATCGTCTGCATGAAAAAAACTGGCCAGATCGGTATCGAGGACCTCATCGATGGCGTAACCGCACATCTTGGCCAGATAATAATTGACTTCCTTGATTTTGCCGTCCTGAACCACCAGAACCCCGTCGGTGGCAAGTTCCATCAGCAGGCGAAACTTTTCCTCGCTCTCGATCAGGGACTGCTCCAAGTCACTTTTTTTACATGAACAATTTTTTTTAGTTTTGACGGCCATTTTTTCGATTCCCATTGTGTTGATGGGATATGTTTTCTTGCGGCTATAAATCTTTGAAAATAGTTTGTTAGGTATTTAGACTCCGATATTTTTATATCGGCATTTTCGCTAAAAGCCTTAAGTCTTTGTATTGGTTTTTAATTTTATGATGATCGCTATTGATTAAAGCAGATGGACGGATTCGGCCAAAATGAGGCCTAATTGCGCGATTCGGGTTAGCAGGTAACACGAATCAACAATTTAAACCGTAAACCGCGGTAGATGTTTCGGGATTGATTCGGGGAAGGGGACATCACCCACTAGGGATTATAGGAGGTTAGGAAGGTGTTTTCTATGCAATTCCAGAAAATCCCATAAACTGATCAAATTTGGGATCCATTTTGTGCCCGTAGGCGTCTTCACCGGAAAATTTAAACTCCATGTGCGCCGGGTCGATGGTGCCGTCTGCCGCCGCATTTTGGCGAAGCGTAAAATAAACGGTGGCGGTTAAATTATCCGCATCGTAATAAACGTGTTTTGGAAAGGGGGGTAACGTGACTTCGGTGTCCGGGATGGGCCGGCCGAAATTGTAGGCCTGTCCGGGCCCGCTCTGGGTGGATCGTCCAATGCTCCAGTTGAGCACATTTTCTACGGATTCTCTATCCATTTCCTTGTCAAACTGGAATTTCATTGAAAATGTTTTTTCAGCATTTGCGGTCGTTAAATAGCCGTCCAGGGCTGCCAGGGGGGTCTTCCAGGGCATCTGGTAATTAAAACCGGTATCGGCATGGGCAAACATAAATTTCGGCGGGTCCACTTTGTACATATAGCGGCTCAGCGTATCCGCCAGATCCGGTGCGACGTGCGTGAGGGTGTTCATTATCGTCTCGGCTTCGTCTATTTCACCCAGATCCGCATAAGCATACCCCAGTTCAGCATAACCATCATAGAATTTGGGATCTAATCGGATCGCCTCTTTAAATTGAAGAATCGCATCTTCATAACGGCCCTGCCGGCTAAAGTTAAGACCCAACCCGAAATTTCCATTGGGCTTGTCGGGATCCAAGCGCAAAATCCTATTAAATTCCCTGTCCGCTTCCGAATACCGACCGGCATTCATATAGGCCTGCCCCAGCGCATAACGATTGCTGGTGCTCGGCCAGGCGCTAACCGCTTTTTCGTAAGCTTTAACGGCTTCGTCATAATTTTCCTCGGCGAAATGGACATTGCCCAAACTGACGGCGATATCATCGCGGTCGGGATTGCGCTTGAGGGCGTCCTCATAGGCTTTGATTGCCCCCTTCGTATCTCCTAATGCCAGGTGGGCATTCGCCATGTAGCTGGAGGCATCGGTTGAATACGAAGAGTTCGGAGCCAGACCGACAGAACGGCGGAATTCTTTGATGGCACCTTCATAGTCCTGCCGCATATACAGATCGATCCCCTTTGAAAGCGCATTATTGGCCAGCGTTTCCAGCTGAGCCGACTGCTGGACCGTGGCTGAGAATATGTCTGTGCTGCTGATGCCTAAATATGCCATTCTTATACCTGTCTGGTGAAAATTCCTATCCATAATTTTTATCGGCAAAATACTCAATAATCTTTAGGATTTTTTATTTTTTACTAAATTTCAATTAGTTATAAAAATATGGCCGTTTATTTGCCCTTTCCCTGGATTCAAGTAGGAAAATTTTTCAAGTAGCACGTCAGGTTTTTGACTTTTTTGCCTAAAAAAGGAAGATCTTGATACTTATCTGTCTGAAATTAATCAATAATTATTATTATTCCCACTGGCATGCATATTGCTGTGTTTTAGCCCGAGCAAAATTTTATCTCTGGTTCCATACAACAACAAATCATGAAACGTGATTCTATGCCAATCCGGCATATTCTTCCGGAATCTTTAGCATATTTCATAATAATTATATAAATATCAAAAGGTTAGTGTATTTTTTATCCCGTAATTGAGAATGCGGAGCGGTATAATACCCAGGATAGCGTATTCTGAAGGATCTTAAAAACTTAAAATCGAATTTAGCGCTAGAAATAGGAAATAATCGTATAATTTCATTTTGATACTATCAGGAGAATATTTTGAAAAATAATATTGAATGGGAAAATTTAAATGTTTTGGTAACCGGGGGTACGGGATCTTTTGGCAAAAAACTCGTCGAAATCATGCTTCGGGACTTTCACCCCAATAAACTTATAATTTTCAGCAGAGATGAACTCAAGCAACACGATATGAAGATGAGCGGCTTTAATGACCCCTCTCTTCGTTATTTCATTGGTGACGTTCGGGATAAAAATCGTCTCATTCGCGCGATGCGAGAAGTAGATGTGGTTATCCACGCTGCTGCTCTCAAACAAGTCCCTTCATGTGAATACAATCCTTTTGAAGCAGTGAAGACCAATATTCTAGGCGCACAGAATATTATCGATGCAGCCATCGATTGCGGCGTTAAGAAAATTGTTGCGCTGAGCACGGACAAAGCAGTTAATCCGGTGAACTTGTATGGTGCTACAAAGCTTTGCTCTGAAAAAATATTTATTCAGGGCAATTCATATTCGGGGATTCAGGACACGAGTTTCAGCTGTGTAAGATATGGAAATGTTATTGGAAGCAGGGGTAGTGTGATCCCGCTCTTTTTTAAGCAGAGAAAAAGAGGCAAGATAACAATTACGGATACACGTATGACTAGATTTTGGCTTTCTTTGGAACATGCAGTTGATGTTGTTATTAATGCACTCGTCCATATGCAGGGAGGAGAGATTTTCGTCCCTAAAATCCCAAGTATGAAAATCATAGACCTAGCAAAAGCTATTGCTCCTGATTGTGATGTTGAAATTATTGGTATACGGCCTGGGGAAAAGCTGCATGAAATTCTTATAACCGAAGAGGATGGCCGATATACTTTAGATTATGATGGCCTTTACGTAATTTTGCCGCAGTTTTCGTGGTGGCATCGACAAAATTATAAGGATGCCATCAGGTTGCCTGAAGGATTTTCATACACCAGCAACAATAATGACCGATGGTTATCGTTAGACCAATTAAAAAACATGGCTCGAGAATTCTCAAATCCTCGGGAACAGACTGGATTTCCAAGTTCATTTCAAGCAAGCGCATATCCCGCAAAACGGGTCATCCATAAATCAAAATCGAGAGTTAGGGCGCCTGTGAAGAACGTAGACTTTGGCAATAATATCCCTACCTAAGCGTCATTTATAACAGTGCCTAAAAGAGTTTTGCTCAACTTAAGTTAAAAAGTCATTCGATTCGTGTCATGGTAATGAAACAAGCATATCAGAAGAATCATCCGACCATTCCTTATGGGCGGCAGTGGATTAATGAAGAAGATATCCAAGCCGTGGTTGATACACTCCGCTCGGATTGGCTAACCACCGGCCCGAAAGTTTGTGAGTTTGAGAAAGCGGTCGCGGATTATGTGGGCGCAAAATATGCCGTGGCAGTCAACAGCGGTACAGCAGCCTTACACGCTGCCATGTACGCTGTTGGAGTTGAACCTGGCAACGAGGTCATTTTGCCGCCGATGACTTTTGTGGCGACCGCTAACTGCATAGTCTTTCAGGGGGCTACACCTGTTTTTGCTGATGTGAATCCTGATACGCTCCTAATTAATCCTTCCGAGGTTGAATCAAAAATTACAGACCGCACGAAGGCCATTATCGCAGTGGACTATGCCGGACAACCCTGTGATTATAATGCCTTGAGAGACATAGCGGGGCGTCATGGCCTGACGCTTGTCGCTGATGCCTGCCATTCACTTGGAGCGCAATTTCAAGGAAGGCGCGTAGGCACACTCGCTGATCTTTCAATCTTTAGCTTTCATCCAGTAAAGCATATGACGACCGGCGAAGGCGGGATAGTCGTTACGGATGAACTGGAGTTTGCGGAGAGAATTCGAAGATTCCGCAATCATGGCATAAGTGTGGACTCTCGGCAGAGAGCCGATCAGGGTATCTGGTATTATGAGATGGAGGACCTCGGTTACAATTACCGAATCACGGATTTTCAATGTGCCTTGGGCTTAAGCCAGCTGCAAAGTTTAACCGCGTTTCTTGATCGACGGCGGCAGATAGCAGATCAATATAATGAATCCTTTCGAAGGTTGCAGGAGGTCGATCCCCTCGGGCTTAGAGAGGACGTCCTGCACGCTTATCACCTATATGTGGTTAAAACGCAGTATAATAATCCAGAGAGCGGAAGGGCAAAGTTTTTTAAGAAAATGAGAGAAAAAGGCATCGATGTGAATGTTCACTATATACCTGTGCATCTGCACCCTTTCTACCGTAAGCGTTTCAATACCTATCCTGGACTTTGTCCTGTTGCGGAAACAGCCTATGAGCACATCCTCTCCTTTCCAATATTTCCGGCCATGAAAGCAGCAGACGTTCAGAGAGTCGTAGCGGCCGTCAACGATACGCTGTCGGAGATGCGTGAGGAAGTTATTTCTTCGAATAGGGAGGAAATATAATGGTTGTCTTTGGACAAAGAAGAGTCGGCGACGGCGAGCCCTGTTTTATAACCTTTGAAGCCGGCCCCACCCACGATGGACTGGAATCTGCGAAGCGTCTCGTTACGCTAGCGGCTAATGCCGGAGCCGATGCCATCAAATTTCAGGTCCTCGATCCAGATCGACTGGTTGCGGATAAAAAGCAGCCTTTTTGCTATGAAATCTTGCTTGACCGTAAGACTGGGGATACCGAAACAGTCAGTGAACCACTGTATGATATTCTCTGCCGACGTGCGCTGGATCCGGAGGAATGGAAAGATCTCAAGAGACACAGCGATAAAGCCGGCCTGGCCTTTTTTGCAACTATCGGCTTCGAGGACGAAATTGAGTTAATGGAAAATTTAGGGTGTGACTCAATTAAAATTGCTTCGGCAGATGTGAATCACTGGCCCCTGATTCGCCGAGCCGCTCGTACCGGTATGTGCATCCAGCTGGATACGGGAAACGCTACCATTGGTGAGATTGAGGATGCCGTCGACATCGTGGTTTCTGAAGGAAATGATAACATCATCATCCACAATTGCCCCTCAGGCTATCCCGCCAGACTGGAGAGCATAAATCTTAATCTTATTCCTACGCTTAAGCATATTTTCCCCTATCCAGTGGCATTTTCAGATCATACACCGGGTTGGGATATGGATATTGCAGCTGTAGCGGTCGGGGCCAATCTTGTGGAGAAGACGATTACAGAAGATAGGACCACCCGTAGCGTGGAGCATATCATGTCTCTCGAATCTCAGGAGTTGACAACTTTCATCACGAAAATTCGCGAGGTCGAGATTGCCATGGGAACTAGCAGGCGTGTCCTGCACAAAGAGGAAATTGAAAAGAGAGCGGCAATCAGGAGAAGTGCATTTTTAAAAAGAAATGTTCGCAAAGGCCAGACGGTCCGGGAGGCGGAAGTGGAGTTCAGACGGCCAGGATTCGGTATTCCGCCGAACGAGTTCGAAAAGCACTTGGATAGAATCTTCGTCCGGCCTCTGGCTGCCGGGCATCGGATTGAAATATCAGACTTCGAGTGAATGTAATGACAATAGCGATAATACCTGCTCGTGGCGGATCAAAAAGGCTTCCTCGCAAAAATGTGCTGCCGATTCTCGGCAAACCCGTTTTAAGCTATCCGATCAAGGCTGCTTTAGAAAGTAAGCTTTTCGAATCCATTATTGTTTCCACCGAAGACGAAGAAATCGCCCTTGCGGCACGAGGGTATGCCGCGCAAGTAATTGAAAGACCCGAGGAATTAGCGGGAGACAGAGCAACAGTCGTGGAAGTCTGTTTGCATGTTTTAGAAGTGCTTGCACGTCAAAACAAACTGCCGGATTTTTTTTGCTGCATTTACGCAACCGCGCTTTTCATTCGACCCGGGCATCTGCAGGAGTCGTTTCATCTTTTGCGAACCGATCCTGAAACTGACTTCGTGATGGGTGTCTCCGAATATAATTTATATCCGGTTCAAGCCCTTATTGAAAAAGACGGTTACCTTCGACCGATGTGGCCGAAATACCATGCTATGCAGGCGCAGTTCCATCCCCAACTCGTGGCCAGCAATGGTACCCTTTACTGGGCGCGGGTACGCGCCTTTCAAAATGCAAAATCTTTTTACGGCCAGAAACTGAAGGGTTACATGATACCCAGAATACGTTCCGTTGACATTGATACCCCAGAGGATTTTACGATTGCTCAGATGTTTGCTCCGCATCTACTGTCGGGAGACGTGTCATGACCGTTCAATCTTTTCGATAAGACGGGTGGCTTTTAATGCAACAGGTTTTCATTCGCGCAGACGCTTCAACTGCTATCGGTTCCGGACACATTATGCGCTGTATCGCTTTAGCGCAAGCATGGCAAGAAAGGGGAGGATGCGTAACCTTTTTGAGTCATTGTCAAAACGAAGCGTTACAACAGCGAATTATTAGAGAAGGCTTCGAATTTGTTTTCGTAGATCGGCCGCATCCAGATCCTGCTGATTTAACACAAGTACTTGAGCGGGTGCAAAATTTTCGAAATGGCAGTGGCATTCCCTGGCTCGTTCTTGACGGTTATCATTTTGACTCGGACTATCAGAAATCGATTCGCGAAGCGGGGAACAGACTGGTGGTAATCGATGACTACAATCATCTGCCTAACTACCATGCAGACATCCTTTTAAATCAGAACATCGGTGCCGAACGGATCCCCTATAGCTGCGATTTAAAGACGGTTAAACTCTTGGGACCGAAATATGCGCTTTTGCGCACTGAATTTTTAAATGGAAAAAATAGAATCCAAAAACATCATAGACGCCAACGCAGGATAATGGTGACCCTCGGAGGCGCAGATCCGGATAACATCACCCTCAAAGTCCTGAAAGCATTGCTCCAAACGCGTTTAAAGAGCTTTGGGGTCGATATCATTTTAGGTCCGGCCAATACGAATATCAAAAAATTGGAGTTGGAAATTAAATCCGCTCGAAAAGCATCTATGCCACTCGCAAATACCATGCAACTGCTCTACAACACGAATATGGCTGATATCATGGCTAGGGCCGATATGGCAATTTCGGCCGGGGGAAGTACCTGCTGGGAATTGTGCTTTTTGGGAATACCCAGTCTATTAATTATTGCGGCAGAGAACCAGCGGAGCACAGCGGTAGGGCTGGACCACATAGGAGTTGCTTGTTGTTTAGGGTGGCATGAAGAGGTCGACCCGGCCAGGTTATCTTCAACATTGAAGAATTTATTGTGTAATTTTGATCAGCTCAGATCAATGTCTCTGAGAGCAAGCAAAATTGTTGATGGAAAGGGGCGCAGCCGTCTCCTAAACCTAATGGATTGGATTGAAACGCCCAGGTGCAAAAACGATTTTTCGCTGCGAAAGGCCAGAATAAAAGATGCCTTTCAACTTTGGATGCTGGCTAATGATATAGATGTGCGCCGAAATTCCTTTAATACCAGACCGATTATATACGACGACCATGTAAGATGGCTCAAGGAAAAATTGGCTTCCGACACTTCGGTAATCTATGTTTTAGATGTATCCGAAGTTCTCGTTGCCCAAATTCGATATGACAAAAATGATAGCATTGCAGAAATAGATTACGCTGTAAAACCGGCTTTTCGAGGGAAAAATATTGGCAGCAAGATATTAAAAATGACTTGGGAAAGCGCCTGCGAGGAATTGGGGGTTCAATGCGCTCAAGGCATTGTCAAAAAGAATAACAAAGGCTCGATTTTCTCTTTCCAAAAATCCGGTTTTCAAGAGCTCGAATACAAAACATGTTCAGGATTTGATTGTATTGTCTTTGAAAAGCAATTGAATTGAAAAAGGTTTAAATGATTCATGACCAAGATATCAATTAAAAGCAGAAAAGTAGGAATGAAAGAACCTTGCTATATTGTGGCGGAGATGTCTGCAAACCATGCACAGAGTTTTGAACAAGCTCTGAAAATTATCGAAGCGGCCAAAGAGGCCGGCGCCGATGCTATCAAGCTGCAAACTTACACGCCAGATACGATGACGATAGACGTTCAGAATGAATATTTCCAGGTAAAGGATACAATATGGAAAGGAAGGAACCTATATCATCTTTACAGCGAGGCCCAGACACCATGGGATTGGCATCCTAAATTAAAGGAACATGCCACGAAACTGGGGCTGGACTTTTTTTCAACCGCCTTTGATTCGACTGCCGTCGATTTTCTGGAAAAACTTAATACACCAGCATACAAGATTGCCTCATTCGAATTGGTTGATCTTCCGCTACTAAGACGGGTCGCCATGACGGGTAAACCAATTATCATGTCTACCGGGATGGCATCTCTTGCCGAGATCGATGAAGCCATAGAAACCATAAGGGGTTCGGGTGGAAACCAAATAGCCCTGCTTAAATGTACGAGCGCCTATCCGGCACCACCCGAGGAAGTCAATCTTAGAACAATTCCTCACTTGAAAGATGCATTTGATGTGCCCGTCGGTCTATCCGATCATACATTGGGTGCAGAAGTGGCGATTGCTGCAGTCACTCTAGGGGCCTGCATTGTAGAAAAGCACTTTGCCCTGTCGCGAAAAGATGCAGGGCCAGACAGCCTGTTTTCGATGGAGCCGAATGAATTCAAAAAAATGGTTAGCGCTATACGAAGAGCAGAGAAGGCGTTAGGCAGAGTCGAGTACCAGATTACCGAAAAAGAGAAATTCAGCAAGGCTTTCAGAAGATCTCTCTTTGTAGTTAAGGATATGAAGGCCGGTGAAGTCTTCAAAGACCAAAGTATCAGAAGCATTCGACCGAGCTACGGGCTGCACACGCGTCACCTGGAAGCGGTACTTGGACGTAAGGCCAAGAAAGATATTTTAAAGGGCACCCCGCTTGATTGGGGCCTGATTGCATAAGGGAAATGGTGATTTGGGGGAATCTTTTTTCTTATCTTGAAGGAACATAAAATTTGGAAAATTGTGAAACATACCTAGTCGTGGGTTCAAAATCATGGAACCGCCGGATTTTTGATGAAGTTATTTGCCAGTTTAGAGGTACTTGGAACTTTATCCATTCCCCCGATGAGTTGACCACCGAGTCGGCATTAAAAATCAATCCGAAATTCATATTCTTTCTACATTGGTCTTGGAAGGTTCCCGAAGAAATTATTAAAAGATTCAAATGCGTTTGTTTCCATATGGCGGATGTGCCTTACGGCCGTGGTGGAAGTCCGCTGCAAAATCTTATCATCAGGGGTCATAGAGAAACAAAATTAACCGCGCTGCAGATGGTCGAAGATTTTGACGCCGGTCCCGTCTATTTACAAAGGCCACTGATTCTCGAAGGCAACGCCGAAGAAATTTATATCCGAGCAGGGTATCTATCAGCCGAGATGATCAAGAAAATTATTGACTCAAACCCTGAACCGAAACCTCAAACGGGCGAACCGGTAATCTTTCAAAGGCGAAAACCCGGACAGAGTCGGATTGAAAGGCATAATTCCTTACATGATTTGCATGATTTTCTGCGCATGCTCGATGCTGACGGATATCCCAAAGCATTTATTGAGCATAAAGGTTTTCGCTATGAATTTTCTCGAGCGGCTATCTACGATGGGCGAATAATCGCTGATGTTTCAATCAGACAGCTGGAGAAGGATAAGACATGAATGTGTTGGTTGTGGCAGCACATCCTGACGACGAAGTTCTGGGTTGTGGTGGAACTATAGCCAAACTCAGTGAGGAGGGGCATGAAATTCATGCAGCCATTCTGGGTGAGGGTATCACCTCGCGCAGCAACAAACGCGAGACCGCGAAAATGGAACGGGTTAAGGAACTGCGTGGTTGCAGCCGACAAGTTGCCGATCTTCTGGGCATCTCAGAACTTTATTTTTACGGCCTTCCTGATAACCGCTTTGATTCCATACCATTGCTAGATGTGATCAAGATTGTGGAGAAACTAATTGAGCGGTTGCAGCCTGAAGTCATATATACCCATCATGGCGGAGATCTGAATGTTGACCATGTTATTGTCAACCGGGCGGTGCTCACGGCGACACGACCAGTTGTAGGTCATCCGGTAAGGGAAATTTTTGCATTTGAAATTGCTTCTTCAACCGAATGGACATTTGGGCAATTAAGCCCGGAATTCATCCCGAACATTTATGTGGATATCTCCAATACACTTAAAACCAAAGTTCAGGCTATGGAACTATACTCAAGTGAAACACGTCATTTTCCTCATCCTCGATCACCTGAGGCTCTGAACTCAATATGTGTAAGACGCGGCAGCGTTGTCGGATTTGAAGCTGCCGAGGCATTTCAACTCATAAGAAAAATTGTACCCAAGAACTAATAATTTCCAGTTTTTGAAATTTCTGATTGTTTCTTAAATATCTTAAAATTGGGTGCTTGATATTAGTGGCAATAAGATAGTGTGAAATTCTCCCAACTAAATAAATAATTCAATTTGGAGCTTTATGGATCTGAAATCCGATATTCCCGTCTATGTAAATTACGGTCAACAAAGCTTTTTTAAAACATATAATTTATTTAAGAACTTTCTGAAGACGGTTCCCTATGAAAGATTACAATTTCAAAATAATGATAATGCATCTGCTGGCGTAATTGTCTCGCCGCGAAATAATTCCGGTATTCCTTGGTGTAATATAGCGATCGCTCTTCTTTACGCTTATAAAAAAGTCCCATTTAGAATAATACTGGACGATTTAAGCTTTTTAGATCCGGAATGGGAAAATCAATTAAATGCAGTTGAAGAGACAGTAGAATATATATGCAATAATTTGAATACAAGCTATCTGAAAACCAGTGTTCAAGCCAGTGCTGATTTAGACGATTTTGATTATAAGGAAATTAGAAGATTATCTGTTCTCAACGGAATTTGGAATGTTCGCAATGTCGTGCCGTCAGAAGAGCTCAACCAATATATAAATCTTTCTTATGCAACGTTAGAAGCAAATGCGAAGAAAATAAAAGCATTATACTCAGCTAACAATTTCGAACATTGTGTCCATCAGAGCCTACTAAACAACAACGGCGGATTGCACAAATGGTTTGGGTGGAAACGCGGCATTCGCGTAAGTTGCATGGATATTTCCTTTGGAAGGGGTTTGGTCGGTATAAAGGATGTCCCCGGGTACCACAGTGATCTGCCAGATATTATTGAGAAAAATATGACTGGGTTTTTAGACTCCGAAGAACATAAACAGTTAGCCAAAAATGAAGCCATAAAAGAACATAGGCTCAGAAAAAAGGGTAAAGATTCAAAAGCTTATCAAGTTGTTTCAACCAGCGAAAGTGACATTCCTTTTGAGGTAGATATTCTAATTCCAATAAATATATTTTGGGATGCTGCCAGTTTAGGTAGAAATCGATTCTTTGAGAATCCATTGCTCTGGTTGCAGGAAACGATTGACTTTATTTTGGCAAAAACAACAGCGCGAGTCGCAGTGCGCGAGCATCCGGGAGAAAGAAGATTCGAACTATACGGAACGGGCAAAAAATTAGGTGAATATTTAAATACTCAGTTTAAAAACCACCCGCGTTTCAGATTTATTTCCTGTAATGACAATATAAACACTTATTCGCTGATAGAACGATGCAAATTGGTTCTACCTTATACATCGACCATAGGCATAGAAGCAGGTTTAATGGGGAAAAAGGTTATAATAGAAAGCAGCGTTTATTACAAAGACCAACCGTTTGTTGTGAAAGCAGAATCAAAAGAAGATTATTTCAATAAAATAAAGCAATTTTATGAGGAATATAAACAATCTCCTAACAGCTTAAAGGATAATGTTAGCTACGAAAAAGCTTTGCTTCTTTACTTTATACTGACCCAATGCACCATCGTGGAGTCCGATTTTGGACTTGACCCTCAAGATTTTGATAATTGGGCGCCAAGAGGTTTTGATTTATTAACCCGAGATGAAAATTTGATGACAGCTATTGATGCCCTGATTTCTGGAAAACCTTTTCCTTATTTGAATGGAATAAAAAAATTGGAAAATATCAAAAATCGTTTGCAACGTGTTACCAGTTGGCCAGGAGAGCAACATAAAGAAATTAATCAAAGAATTAATTTTTTAATTACCCAAATTAATAATCAAAATTATGAAAAAGCGCTCAACATAATGCCTGATTCTGAAGAACATGATGGTGCTTATTTATATCCCAGAGCTTTTGCCCTGGCTAAATTAAACCGGTTTAAAGAAGCGCATCAGACATTGAAGAAGTTAAATACGCTGAAGAATAGCCATCAATATTCCCGGTTTTTAGCAAAAGAGTTACTCAATAAAAATGAAAATCGGTCAATCTCAAAAAACCCGGGCAAAAAGGACAAACAGGTTATCTGTATCGTCTCGGGTTCATATTCAGGCAGCACCCTATTATCCGCTATTCTTGGCAGCCACAGTAACATCATAGCCGCCGGAGAAGTACGCTGGTTAATCGAGAAAAATGCTTTCGATATAAAAGAGCTAATCGAAAAAACAAAAAAGTTAACGAAACGAAACTCAGTTCCGTGGAGTGACAAAACTTTTGAAACTGCCAGTTACGGTAATATATATAAAAAAATTTTTGAAGTATTTAACTCAAATTTTATTGTTGATTCTTCAAAAGAGCCTATACATTTTGAAAACATCATTAATCATACTCCAACAAATAGTTATGACCTTTTATTTGTTACCTTATGGAAACATCCGGTTAGATTGCTTTCTTCACATTTGATGCACCGATGGAATAAGTGGGAGCAATTAAAAAATTATGATCGCAACGATTCAATCATATACCTCATTAATGATATCTACAATAAATTTAATAGTATCAACGATTTAATCCAAAAAAACGAAAACAATTATAGACATGTAAGCATCAAATACGAAAACATTGTAGAAGATACCAAATCGTCAATCCTTTGCATACTGGATGAAATAAATCTCGAATATGAGAGCGGGATGGAGAATTATCAAAACAAGGAACAGTATATATTAGGCGGAAATTTCGGAGCATTATCTCAAGTTGCCAAAACGCTAAATGATATTGACTCTAAATTTGACATAGCTATTCGAGATAATTTTTATAAGAACATTAAAGGAATTGAAATGGATAACAATTATAAGAATGTGTTTTCGCAAGATGAAATTAAATCGATATATAAAAATAATAAAATAAAGATTCTTTTAGACAGGTTAGGGTATAAACCAATTTATTAAAGGTTCTAATATGTCAACACTTTCTTTAAAAATACGCTTTTTTGAAATCAGGAAATAAAATGAAAACCATTTTACATATTACACAATGTTTATCAGGTGGAGGTGCTGGGCGGGAACTCATATATTTAGCCGGTTATTCTATGGCTGCTAAGAAATTTCATCACAGGATAGCGACCTTATGTCCATCTACTCCCGGTGGATTAAAACTGGCTGAAGAATACAATGTTGCCGTTATTGAAAAACCTTCGAAAAACCAGCTTGAAAATGAAATTGAAAGGGCAGACATAACACAAGTCAGCTGGTGGAACAATCCGGAAATCACCGATTTTTTGCATTCCTATATACCTGATACACGACTTATCATCCGCTATCACGTGGCTGGCCATACACCACCGCAATGCATCGTAAAAGAACATTTGAATATGGCTGATATAAACGTGATTTCGTTCAACGAATTGCCTTTGCTTCAACCGTATAATGAGGTTTGGAAAAATGAACGCGTTGAATGGATTCTGCATGGAACCGATTTGGCGCGGCTGGGCGATACCCATCATAGACCTCATCAAACGTTTAATGTCGGATATATTGGCACCGTATCATTTGTAAAGATGCATCCTGCTTATGTGAGAATGAGTAATGAAATCAATATTCCGAATATAAAATTCGTTATATGTGGTAGCCTTGAAGAGGAGTCATTACCGCAACAAGTTAAAAATTTCAGCGCCCAACATAAATTTGAATTCAAGGGTTACGTTGACAATATTGGAGAAATTATTTCTGAGATGGATGTTTTCGGATATCCCCTGTGTCCGGATACTTATGCCTCTACAGACCTTGTACTGCAGGAAGTTATGTATGCAGGAGTTCCTGCAGTGGTCTTTAACTATGGTGGATTGGCACAGACCGTAAAAGATGGACAAAACGGTATAATTGTTAATAGCGAAAAAGAATATAAGGAGGCTATCGAGTACTTATATAATAATCCCGCAGAACGTGAGCGGCTGGGCAAAAACGCTAAATCATATGTAGAAAAAAATCTCGGTATTCAGAATACAATTAACAAATATCATTCGGTTTACGAACGGTTGCTCGAGAAAACCAAAAGCTGGCATGAATGGGGTAAAGATTCTTACAAGCCCTTACTTGAGCAATCCATCAGCTATCAGAATATTACCGGAGAGCCTCCCGAAAGAAAAACAGCAGATATTTTTATCGCATCTTTAGGGCAATATGGAAGTTGTTTCGCCAAAAGCATGGATGTAAATTTGTCCGATCGTGCCCTGTTTGAGGCAGATGAAGAAATTGCCAATGTTTCCGATATTACATATCGGGTCGGTCTTTTATGGTATTGGGGATATGACCCCAAGGATGCATATCTGCATTTTTGGATCGGCTTGGTACTAAAATCTCGTCAAAATACAATGCAGGCAATTGAATTCTGGGCAAAGGCCCATGAAAATGGATTCGACCATTGGCGTTTATACTGGTACATGGCTGAATCCTTAAGGCAATGCGGCAAAGAGACAGATGCCCTTAAAGTATATCAGTATTTATCGCGCATAAAACCGGATTGGGAAGAAATAATCAAGCGAGTCGACCCCTCAAAAGATGTTGCTGCCATCGCAACAATTGATAAGCCACCCGCAGAAACGATTTATGGAGATATCATTTCGTCATTAAAAAGCGATGAGTCTAAAGAACCAACCCATATCCTTGAAGATTTTCTGAAATCATACCCTGATTATGCGCTTGCGCATAACGACTTGGGCGTTTTGTTATACAATCAGGGCGAGAAGAAAAAAGCGCATTATCATTACCAGCAGGCGGCCCAGCTTGATCCTGAAAACATGACCTTCCAAAAGAATCTGGCTGATTTTTATTATGCTGAACTGGGCCAGGTGGAAAAGGCGCTGCAAATTTATGTTAAGATTTTAAATACAAACCCAAAAGATATAGAGACTTTGCTCATCCTGGGTCATATCTCTATCTCTTTGGAAAAATTCGAAGATGCCAAAAGCTTCTACAGTAGCGTTTTAAACATAGAGCCGGAGAATGCAAATGCTAAAGAATCCCTTGAGAAATTAGAAAAATATCAACTGTCATTGGTAGCAGGACAGTCGGATCAGACAAATATAGAATTAGGTTCAAAAGGATATCTTGTTTCTGCTATTGTATCAACCTACAACGCAGAACGATTTATGCGTGGCCGTTTAGAAGATCTTGAAAATCAGACCATTGCAGACCGACTCGAAATAATCATTGTTAACAGCGGCTCCCAGCAGAATGAAGAGAAAATCGTAAAAGAGTTTCAGGAAAAATATTCAAATATTAAATATATAAAAACGAATCAGCGTGAAACAGTTTATGCAGCATGGAACCGGGGTATTAAGGCCTCTCAGGGCAAATACATAACCAATGCGAACACCGATGACCGACTTCGAAGTGACGCACTTGAAGTCATGGTGAATACACTTGAAACGCTCCCCGAGATATCGCTGGTCTATGCAGATGTCATCATCACTGAAACTGAAAACGAGACCTTTAAACGCTGCACCCCGGTTGGAAACTTTAAATGGCTAAACTTTAACAGGGATGATTTGTTGAATAAAGGGTGCTTTGTGGGTCCCCAGCCCATGTGGCGCAGAGAAATTCATGATGAATATGGCTTTTTTGATGCTTCATTTGTAACTTCGGGAGATTATGAATTTTGGTTGCGTATTTCTCAAACTTGTACATTTATGCATCTTCCCGTTCAATTGGGGCTGTATTTACGTTCTCCGGGCGGTATCGAACATTCCAATCGGGAAAAGCAAAGAGAAGAAAACAGCAAAATATTGGATATGTAC
>Ga0209536_100000041_pt1 | contig 163902 bp, 143 predicted proteins | sample DeeMarSeWOR28_12_FD_187461 | JGI IMG/M metagenome (GOLD analysis project Ga0209536, IMG submission 187461) | Marine sediment microbial communities from White Oak River estuary, North Carolina - WOR-2-8_12 (SPAdes) (version 2) | ecosystem: Environmental > Aquatic > Marine > Intertidal zone >... | reverse complement strand
GTTTTTCAGGGGTCAGGGTATGGTTTTTCTGCCAGTTTTGCTTCTTCGACACAACTAATTCCTCTAAGCAAAACCACGAAGACTCACCGTTCTTGCCGTCAGCAACATAGGCAAGGGTATCAATGACCACGATACCGCGTGCCACGCCTGGGGTGTCGTAGAAACCCACCTCGGCTGGATTAGCCGGATCGCTTACATTGAGTATGCGCAGACCACTGCCACCGCAGCCCACATAAGCCAGGGTATCAACGACCGTAACATCGTTCGCCGTGTAAGGATCATAGGCGGCTGCCCATTGCGGGTCGGCCGGGTTTGATACGTCGAGTATGACCAGACCAGCACCATCATCCGCAAGATACAAGTGTGCATTCTCGAAATCAGCGCTCCATGCCTGGTGAGCCGTAAAGAAATTGCTTAATTGCTGGGGACTTGCTGGATCGCTGATGCTGAAAATGCTCGCACCAGTAAAACCGTCAGAAACGTAGGCATACGTTCCGGACACATCGATACCCCAACACCAGCCAGAGGTGTTGTAACTGCCGATCTCCACCGGATTGGTCGGAACATTGATATTGATTATGCGGAAGCCGCCGGTTGAACCGTCGGCAACATAGGCACATGAGTCATGGAGCATTACCCGGCGTGCATCGCCAGGGGTGTCGATAGAACCGACGACCTGCGGGTTTGCCACGTTCGCGATATTGACCACTAATAGACCGCTCGAGCCATCACACACATAAGCAAATGTGTCGCGTACCGCAGCGCCCCAGCAATAACCGGTCGTCGCGAGTACGCCGGCTTCTGAAGGCCCGGTCGGATCCGTGCAGTCGTATATTCTAAAACCTTGGTTGGAACAAGCAACATAGGCATAATTGCCCGCGGCATCGAGTCCCCGGGCCAGACCTGGTGTGACAAAGTAACCTATTTCGCTTATAGCCGCAGGATTGGCAGCGTTCAATATTCGGAGACCGCCACTGCCCGAGGCGATAAAAGCAAGCGTGTCAATGAGCCGGACCTCATTTGCGGCTCCTTCGAGGATGAGGCTGCCAAGAAGTACCGGTGCCGTAGCTGAGGCTAGGTTCCATATTTCAAGACCTCCGGCATCGTCAGCTATGTAGAGCGTGGTCGCAGATGCATCGTAATACAGCCCATTGGCGCGCCCCCGGGTGCGGAGTGCATCGGAGACGATCGCGGGATTACTGGGCGTTGTGACATCAAGGATATAGACTCCGCCTCCCGACGTGAAATAGGCAAGGGCCCGTGCCGAGTCATAATGCACCGCGTTCCAGTAGCCGAAAGGCCAGTTGCCCAGAAAACGGACCTCAAGTGAATCAAACCTGTACTCAGCACGTTCGAATGTGGCAACAAACCCATCGTTCTCTGAAGCAAGTGTCACGGATGTAAGGATAAGAAACACGCTGAGCGCAAATACCTTCATAGTACCACCTCCTCGATCAGATGACTTTAATCGAGTGTATGCTTTTCTGGCATCACCTCCTTTGATAGTTCAATCTGAAGAAATATATAAAGGCAGCAGAGGCCTTTAGTTTCGAGTGAAGTGTGGAAAGTGTGATATTATAGATGAACGAGAAGCTTCGTCAAGCCTGATATCTGAGACGGACCAGGCGTGGTCTTACAGATTGTCGATGATTGTCTTGACCAGCGTGTCAGGATCCAGCCCTTCTTTCCTGTAAAGCGCGCCGGAATTATCCGAAGCTCCGTATTTATTGATCCCCATCGTGAGGAGTTTCATTTTTATCTTCTTGCGCATGATCTCTTGAGCGATCATGCAGCCCAGCCCACTGGTGACGATATGATCTTCATAAGTTACAACGAGTTTTGTTCCGGCCGCGCGACGAAGAGCTGTTTCGTCGATATGAAGAGGTGAGGTGGCGTTGCACACACGCGCAGAAATACCTCTGGCCTTGAGGCTCTCGGCTGCTTTGACCGCCAGGTGGAGCATGGCGCCAAAGGTCATTATTGTACAGTCCTTACCTTCACGAATGACGTCGATCGTCCCGTATTCAAATCGGTAATCAGGGCTGAATAAATTCTCGTTGCGGTCATTCTTGATGACCGGTAGTTTGCTGCGCGCGATGCCGATGACGTAGTTACCCTTTTGACCAAGAACATAGCGTACTACATGATCGGTCTGATTTGGATCACCGGGGATAACGAGCTTGAAGCCGAAAAGATTTTTCAACAGACCAATGTAGTCTATGCAATGGTGAGTTTTGCCATCAGGGCCGACATTATGACCGAGATGCGTAGCACATATCTTTAATCCCGTGTGGTTTATATCGTTAAGCCTCAGCTGGTTGTACACTTCGTCGATCGCAAACACGCCGAAATCCGCCCATACCGTCACAATGCCGCTGATCGATAGTGCTCCGGCAATGGTTGCGGTCGTGTGTTCGCTTACGCCGGCCTCAAAAAAATTCTCCGGGCGCACTTTGGCGAATTCATCTGACTTGACCGATTCGGTAAGGTCACAATCGAGCACGGCCATGGGCACTCTCGGGTTGAGTTCGGCGATTTCTGCGAGCACGTTGCCAAATACTGCCCGGGGGTGGGTGTCTTTGTCGTAGGTCTTCACGGTGCCGGTGTTGAGCCGGGGTGGATCCATGTCACGGTGTGCATATGATTTGATCTTGCGCGTTGAACGGGTTTCTGATAATTCCTGGAGATCATCTGGTATCTTCAGTTCCCCGAGTGCTTTCTTGTATTCATCCGGGTTCAAAGCGCGGCCATGGTAATCACGCTCGTTTTCCATGAAGGACACACCTTTGCCGATCGTCGTTTCCGCGATGATTGCGTATGGATAATCCTTGTCCATTACAGCCTTTTGCAGCGCCCTGTATATTGCTCGGAAATCATGGCCGGATATTTCCAGAACGCGCCAGCCATCGGCAAGATAATTCTCCTTGATGTTGACCGGCATCACCTCTTCGGTGCGGCCCGAAATTTGAATGTGATTATGGTCGATGATCACGGTCAGGTTGCTTAATTCGTATTTATGCGCAAACCTTCTGGCTTCCGCGACCTGTCCCTTTGCCTGTTCGCCGTCACTCATTGCCACGAAAGTGTGATAGTCCAGGTCATTCAACCTGGCAGCCAAGGCAAAACCGCAGCCGGCAGAAAGCCCTTGTCCTAAATTCCCGGTCGACCACTCGACACCCGGCACGTGCCTTTCAATATGGCCTTCGAACGGACTGTCTATTCTTCTAAAACCCACGAGCATATCTGTGCGGTCAAAGTACCCGAGTCCTGCAAGGCACGCATAGAGGCCGGGTGAGGTATGGCCATGACTGATGACGATCCGATCGCGCCCTGGATCAGCCGGGGCCTTCGGGGAAACGCCGGCGAATGAAAAAAGCGTAAGGTAGATGTCGATCGATGACATCGACCCCCCAGGATGTCCTGATCCGGCCAGCGTCGTCATCTTTATGATGTCGCCACGGCAAAGCCGTGCTTTTTCTTCTAGTTCCTTTACCTCATCATCGGTGATGTCTTCGGTGAACCCGCGCTTAGTTGAGTCCTTTGCGATCCGCGTCATAATACCACGACCTTGAAGTCACCTTCACCAAAGGCGTAGTCGGCTTTGATACGCAGGATCAAATTGTATTCCTTGGCGATCTTCTCAATTGTTTCCGTATGGCGTAGACTAAGGAAGTCGGCAAGCCTTGGCGATGTCTGTAGTTCGACCATTTTGCCCTTTATGCCTTTCCCGTTATTCATGAACCAACGTTCGATGTAACCGACGATGCATTGCCGGGAAAGCATTCGGCCGCGCCCTTTGCATGAGGGGCATGCTTCACTGAGGCTTGAGGTGACACTGGTCCGGGATCGCTCGCGCGTGAATTCCAGCAGCCCGAATTCGCTGACCGCGCCTATCCGGTAGCGTGCTCGGTCTTCACGAATGAGCGACCTGAATTCCCGCAGGATCCGGTCAATGTTATCCCTCTTTGACATGTCGATAAGATCGACGACCACCAGACCGCCGATGTCCCTCAGCCTGAGCTGGCGTACGATCTCCTTCAATGCTTCCAGATTGGTCGAGAACGCTAATTTCTCGGCTTGCTTTTCCTTCGATGATTTGCCGGTGTTGACATCGATGGTGACCAGGGCTTCGGTTTGGTCGATCACGATGTAGCCGCCGCTGGGCAGCCACATTTTTCTTTCGAGTATGCTCTTCAGTTGCTCCTCTACGTAGTATTTCTCAAAGATGGGCTGGGGATCTCTGTAGAGCCTCACGCGACCACGCATGCGCGGCGAAACTTTACCAAGATAGCTGATTATCTTATTGTAGGCGGGTTCGGAATCGACGATCAAATTCCTTACCTCGTTGTTGAATGTGTCGCGTACGGTTTTGATCAAAGCGTCCGGTTCCTGGTGTATCAGCACCGGTGCCGGGGATTTTGCTTTCTCCTGATTGCGTTCCCATTCGCGGCGCAGCACCTCAACCTCTTTCTTGATCTCTTCAGATTTGGCGCGCGCGGCAGCCGTCCGGACGATAAGCCCCATGCCCTGGGGCTTAATGTGTTTTGCCGTACGGAAGAGCATCTCGCGCACCCGCCGCTGGCGTATCTTGCGTGATATTCCTATATTTTTGGCATTTATCAGTAGTACTACATACCGACCGGGAAGCGATATGTACGACGTGATGCGAGGTCCCTTAATGCCGTAGGAGTCCTTTGTTACTTGAACAAGTATTTCCTGGTTCTCCTTCAGCTTTATTTCTTCTGGTCGGTACTCTTGTTCCATTTCAATTTCGCTCTCAAAGAGCTCAGAGAATTCCTCAAATGGTATTTCATTCAATGGGAGGAAACCATTCTTCTCGATACCGATGTTGACGAATGCCGCTTTCAATCCGGAGATCAGGTTGAGGACTTTGCCTTTGTAAATATTGCCGACCAGACTGGTTTGCTCGGCACGGTCCATGTAGAATTCCACGAAATTACCATTTTGCATTATGGCGATTCTTGCTTCGGTGTTTGAGATATTAACAATAATATCCTTTTTGCTCACATGTCCTCCATAGGCGAACGTAATGCATCTTCTTTTTTGATGAACATCATCGTCCGCGTAACTTTGAATTTCTTGGCTTGCTCTAACGGGAGCGCGGTCAAATAGGAAAGCAGGTCATAAATATTGGGCTGTCCCGAACCACAGTAGAGTGCGCAGGAAAGGCACCCGTTATTGATCGAGATCGAATCCAGACCCTCCAAGATATTCTTCTTACCCGATCTGGTATCCACGTATATCGGCTCACAGGAATCGGTATTTATATGGTTTTTCAAATCTCCCTTCCTGATTTCGACCTCGTAGTTTATCAAATTTATAGAGCTGGTCAAGGATGGTGTTTTGGGATCAAGGGCGCGAATATCCAAAACTCTGATACCGCTGGGAAGGTGGGTATTCAATTCCCGGGAGATGTTACCGAAATATTCGGAGTCGAGATAAAGGTCAAAGAACTCACCCTTGGATATCTGTCCGACACTCTTCGGTGGGCCAAACGATACTTTTGGTATCGGGGAGAATCCCCGGGTGTATCTTACCGGCAGGTCGGATCTGCGCAGGGTACGGTAGATCGTACGCGCGAGATCAAGGTGCGAAGCATAACGGTATGATTCACCAACCGCGAATTTCACGCGGTACATTATTTGCTGTTCTCTATTGCCGCTGTCGTAAAGAGTGCCGAGGTATTTGTCCGAACTATCATAATGTCTTGATCGGTCTCCGTTGCAGGCGTTGCAGTTTGTACAACTTTCATAGAAGCAATTCTCAGTGCTTTCACCTAGCCGCGCTTTCTCGAACTCATTCTTAAGAAATTCTTTGCTTACGCCGAGCTCAACGATATCCCACGGGTTGGTTTCCTTTGGTTTGAGATATTCATGGGGGTCAATGTCATGCTCCTGGAACGATCGTTGCCAGCGTTGAAAATCAAAACCCTCGCGCCATTCCTCGAATCTACCGCCGGCTCGGTACACCGCTTCAATGGCCGGAAAGATCTTTTCGTCGGCACGCGACAAGACCGCTTCAATATATGCCACTTCGGGTGACTGGTATTTGATCTCCAGGCGGCGTTTCTTGCGCTCTTTGACGCGTGCGATCTTGCTGCTCAATTCATCAATTGGCGCCAGTTCTACAGCTTCAAAGGGCGTATGCGGTTTGGGGATGAAAGGGTTCAAAGAAATTTTCACGCGTCCTTCAGGATAGCTGGCTAGTATTTCTGCGCCCAACCTGGATATCTCGTCAATATCAGTATCGGTTTCAAAGGGCAAGCCGACCATGAAGTACAGCTTGACCTGCTTCCACCCGAGGCGGTAGGCAGTGCCGATCGACGAAAGGAGGCGTTCATTTGAGAAAGATTTGTTGAGGCGCCGCCGCAATCCGTCACTGGCAGTTTCCGGGGCAAAGGTCAAGCCACTTTTCTTGATCTCTTTCAGGAGCAGCGCAAGATCCTCGGTGAAGAGTTCTCCACGCATCGCGGGCAGGGAAATGCCTACGCGTTTCCTTGCCAGTATCTCGTTCAGTTTCCTGATAAGATTGAGCAGGTCCGGATAATCGAGGATCGAGAATGATAGCAGAGAAACCTCTTCCCAACCGCTTTCTCTTATTCCTTTCTCAACTGCGCGCAAGATATCTGATTCCGGGCGAACCCGTAAAGGGCGATTGGCGTAGCCGGCCTGGCAGAAACGGCAGCCCCATGTGCAGCCGCGCATCACCTCGACCACATAGCGGTCGTGCGTGACATCACATATCGGTACTACCGGCGGAAAAGGGAGTGCTTCTTCCTCAAGGGAGGCAACAGTGCCTTTTCTTATTCTGGTTTTGTACCCGTGTATCATTGGTACCCAGATGCCGCTGACCCGTGAAAGCGCACGCAAACGTCCGTCGCGGTCAGTCTTCGCAATGTCCTTGAGAATGCTGGAGATTTTGTCCATGACCAGCTCGCCATCACCAATCACAAATGCATCAAAAAGATAAGAAAGGGGTTTGGGATTCAATGTTGCCGGTCCACCGGCGATAAGGATCGGATGTTGCCGCCCGCGCTCCATTGCCTTGAACGGAATACGCGCCAGGTCAAGAATATATAATATTGTTGTGTAGCATAATTCGCTCTGGAGGGAAAAACCGAGTACGTCAAATTCCTCTATTGGTTTTCTGGTCTCGAGTCCGTATAGCGAGATATTCTTCTCCCTGAGCTTATCGCCAAAATCAGGCCAGGGTGCAAAGATCCTTTCGCACTGGATGTTCTTGTCGCGGTTGAACAGGTGGTAGATTATTTTTGTACCCAGGTTAGACATCCCCAGTTCATAGATCTCCGGGAAGATGATGCCAACGTATACTGAAGCGCTCTTCTTTATTGTTGCGTTGTACTCGCCACCTGTGTAGCGAATTGGTTTTCTCACCAGCGGTAGAACATCGTCGAGCATTGCTTGACTTTGAGACAAAAAAAGCTCTAAAGATAACGCGGCTAGAAAAGCACGCTAAACAAGCTCATAGCCACGTTCCAGTGCCTTATCGTTGAGCGCCAGCTGTTCCTCGCTTGCCTTGGCGAATCTTTCCCGCTGTGCTTTCTTCAATGTTTCGAGTTGGAGCAAGCCGGTTTTCTTCAGCATAGCACCGAGCATGACCATGTTAGCTATGCGCCCGTGACCGAGCTCTTCGGCTATGGCATTAGCCTCAACAGGGATTGTCGTGATATCGTCTCTATTTGGACGCGATTTTATGAGCGTCTTATTATAGAAGAGAAGTCCACCGGGTTTTACGGTCGGCTCGAAACGGGCCAGCGACGGTTCATTCATGATGATAACAACATCCGGTGCGGCGACAATTGGCGAAGCGACCGGTTCGGTTGATATTACGACCGAGCAGTTTGCGGTGCCGCCGCGCATTTCCGCGCCATATGAGGGAAAGAAGGTGACATTCTTATTCTCGAATAACCCTGCGTAGCCGAGAATGATACCGGATGAAACGATCCCTTGTCCGCCAAAGCCTGAAATGATTATTTCGCTGGTCATTTTTCCTCCTTTGCTCGGTTCCGGTATTCGCCAAGGGGGAAATACTTGATCATGGTTTCTTCGATCCATTTCTTTGACTGCACCGGTGTCATGCCCCAGTTCGTGGGACACATTGACAATATCTCAACGAGAGAAAAGCCTTTATCCTCGATCTGATTAGTGAACGCATTGCGTAGTGCCTTTTCCGTCTTGATAATGGACTTGGGAGTATTGACCGCTGTGCGTTCGAGATAGTATGGGCCATCAAGGCCGGCAAGGAGTTCACAGACCTTTATCGGGTATCCTTGTTTCTTCACATCGCGTCCCTGTACCGAAGTTGTGGATTTCATCCCGGGGAGAGTGGTGGGCGCCATTTGCCCGCCGGTCATGCCGAATATCGCGTTATTGATGAAGATGACCGTGATATTCTCATTACGGGATGCCGCGTGAACGATTTCTGCGGTGCCAATTGCAGCAAGGTCACCATCTCCCTGATAGCTGAAAACAATGCAATCCGGCCGCGAGCGTTTGATGCCGGTGGATACAGCCGGGCCCCGGCCATGGGGTGGCTGGATCATATCGCAGTTGAAATATTCGTCAGCGAAAACCGAACAGCCGACCGGTGCGATACCAATAGTCCGCTCGCGTATGTCCAGCTTGACCAAGAGCTCACCTATGATACGGTGTACTATGCCATGTCCGCAGCCCGGGCAATATCTCTGGAGTACATCAGTAAGTCCTGCTGGGCGTCCAAAGATCTGTTTCATTGCGCACCCCCGGTGATAGCCAGGATCTTCTCGTAGATCTCAGGCGGCGTAGGTACACCGCCACCCGGACGGCCATGAAAATGGATGTTCTTCCTGCAGTCAGTAGCGAGTTTCACGTCGTCGATCATTTGTCCAAGGTTCATCTCAACAACGAGGAAGTCCCTGACGCGTCCGGAGAATTCGGCGAGAACGTCCTTGGGAAAAGGCCAGACCGTGATCGGTCTGAGCATTCCCACCTTCAAACCTTTTTCACGAGCCGTTCTGACGGCCGCGCTGCAGACGCGAGCGCATGTGCCATAAGCGACTATCACCAAATCGGCATCTTCGCATGCGGTCGCTTCGGATCGCTGTTCGTGTTTGATAATGTGCTCGTATTTTTTCTGACGCTGGAAATTCCATGCCTCGAGCTTGCCTGGTTTGAGGTCATAGGAACGTACAACCCTGCGTTCCCTGTTTTTACAGCCGGTCAAGGCGTAGGGAGGTACGGGAAGTGTGTTCGGGTCCACGGGCTGGCCAGACAATTCGACCGGCTCCATCATTTGTCCTAATAAACCGTCGGTCAAAATCAGCGCTGGGTTGCGGTACTTCTCGGCCAGTTCAAATGCCAGTTTGGGGAATTCGTACAATTCCTGTGCTGAGTTTGGTGCAAGCGTGATCGTGAAGTAATCGCCATGCCCGCCGCCTCGTGTCGCCTGGTAGTAGTCGGATTGAGCGGGCGCGATGTTCCCGAGCCCGGGCCCGCCACGGACCACGTTGACGACTAGAACCGGGATATCTGCACCGGCGATGTAGGAAATACCTTCCTGCATCAGGCTGATCCCCGGTGAGGAAGAGGATGTCATTGCCCGTTTCCCGGCTGCCGCGGCACCGAAGAGCATGTTTATGGCTGCGATCTCGCTCTCAGTTTGTATGAACTCACCTCCGACCTCCTTCATACGGACCGACATATACTCGGGGATTTCGTTCTGTGGTGTGATCGGATAACCGGCAAAGAACCGGCAGCCGGCGGCAAGGACACCTTCTGCGATCGCGTGATTACCATACATCAGTTGCTTTTCCGCCATCATGCCTCCTCTACTTGTAGACTTCGATCGCCGGTTCCGGGCATATCTTGAAGCAATATCCACAACCCGTACACTTGCTATTATCGGTTACTTCTGCAGGATGGTAACCGCTTGAGTTGATCCGGTCCGGAGCGAGTATTAGAATGTCAACCGGGCAGACGTCGTCACAGCATAATCCACAGCCTTTGCAAACTTCCTCGAGAATTTTCACTTGAGGCATCAAATCCTCCTTTCAGAAACCTATTATTCGCGAGATTTTTATAATAATCGGTAAAGCCCAAATTTAATAATTATAGCCAAATGACCACAAAAGTCAAGGAAAGTACTTAAAAAACATGATATATATGAGTTTCTGGGTCCTCGAAAGAACTTAAGTATCGATTAAGTATTGACAATTATATAATTTCTTCTATAATTCCACAATGTTAACGCTAATCTTTGTTTTCTTTTTCCAGTTCGATGTACGCTACGCGGCGTTTCTGCAGTCTCCGCGTAGTGAAGAGATCTTTGTTGGCTTGACACAGGGCAGTTACAAACTCTCCGATTTCTCGGGTAATCCGGTTGTTCTTTGGTTCTGGCGGAATAGCAGTGATGCCCCGCAAGCCGATTCTTTGCTCAAAAGAATAAACATAAGGCGGAATTACTATCTCTCGACGGTTCTGAGGTGGGAAGCTAAGAATGCCGATTATGAAACGGCAATGAATAAGCTGCAGCTTGCCAGTCATTTCGACTCCTCGGCAATTGAGAATTTTCTTTCCTTCACTTCACTGGCGGTCAGGAAGCGTAGTATGGACCCGATGATATCTGCTCTGTCGTTACCGGTATTCTCTGATTTTCGAAGCCAGATCTTTCTCATCACGAACGTGGTCATACTCATCTTCATGGCCCTTTTCATGTGCGGGTTTGTGTACGTGATAACGAAGGTTGTATACTATCTGCCCATGATCAGCCACCGTCTCGATCCTCAGCAGCATAATAGACTCAAGGGTATCATGGGCCTGGCATTCATGCTTTTCCCGGTGCTGGTTTTCCGCAACTTGTATTTGATAATGGTCAGCTATATAATACTATTGCTTTTCACGCTTAGCACACGGGAGCGTAACTGGTTGAGATTGATGCTTGTGTCCCTCATCGTTGCATTCATCTGCTCACTGCCTCTAACCCAATTCGTTGATTTTCTCACAAAGAAATCCAGGAATTACAGCATTTACGAGATGGTCCATTACGATGCAAAACCGAGGATCACGGCCAATACTGAAAGCGATAAGACATTTCTCGCGTACGCGTTCAAGCAGCAGGGTGATTATGAGAAAGCGATGTCGTTGTATGAAGAGATGTATTATGGGGGGCACCGTGATATCGCCGTGGTTAATAATCTGGCCAATATCTATCTCTCCTACGGGGAGGAAGCCAGGGCAGAGACACTGTACAACTACGCCATGCGGGCTGAAGAACGCGCTGAGCCTTTCTTCAACATGGGTTTGTTGAGGCTGAGGAATCTTGAGTATAGCGAGTCCTCGAGATACATGGCCGAGGCGCGGCGGCGTGACTATTCGTCGGCATCGAGTGAGCCGGCCGATATAATGCCGACAACAAGTGATTACTATCAATTAATCTTTTCTGAACCGCTGCAGCTCTTCGGCGTCATCAATCCGATCTTCGTATTTCCCTTCTTGATCATTTTCGTTCTTACCTTTCTCCCGTTTCGGTTCCCGTCGCCATTTTACTGCTCCACATGCGGCCGTGCGATCTGTCAGAAATGTCAGGAGCAAATGGAAGATGAAGTGATGTGCAAGGAGTGTTTCACGAAGTTGAAATCAACCGAGAATGTTGAGATGGAGGCACTGCTCAAGCACTCGGTTGGCAGTCGCCGCCGGCGTTACCGATCCATGATCGCCTACCTGGTCAACCTGATTGTGCCCGGCGCGGGATTGATATATATGGATCGTAATTTTATCGGGCTTGTGGTCGTCTTTATTGTAATGCTTGGCTACGTGCCCTTGTTGTTTGGCGGCTTTTTCGTCAAACCCGCGGGTTGGGTCTGTGTTTCGACGACACCGATATTCATGGTCATTGCAGTCATGATTGTCGTGCTCACATACGTCTATTCTTTTCTTGCTATGAGGAGTCCACATGGCGCTTGAGGGTGATCTTAGTAGCCTGAACATCACCAGTGTACTGCAACTCATATCCCGTGAACGCCTCACCGGTGTGTTAAAGATAAGAAAGGGAACCGAGGTCGTCGATGTCGGGTTCATCGATGGTGATATCACCGGCGCATTCTTCGAATTGGGTGAGCGGGTCGAGCGTCTTGAGACATACTTGGTAAAATCAGGCATGATCGGCAAGAATCTCTTCGAGATGATCGAGGATATACACCATGAGACGAAGAGGCCGGTCATGAATATCATCATCGAAGATAAATACCTGACGATCGAAGAACTTGAGAGAACTATAAAATTCAAGATCCAGGAAGTGATGGATGAATTGTTCGCCTGGAGTGAGGGTGAGTTCAAGTTCGAAGAAGGAGCTCTCATTTATCCGAAAAGTATCATAAAGGTCAGGATGCATACCGAGGGTTTGATCCTGGAATCGGCTCGCCGTCTTGATGAATGGCCGAGGATATCCAAAGCGATCGCTTCGGACGACCTTGTTTTCAGGCGGGTTGATCGCCCGGAACTCAAATTGCAGCCGAAGGAGGACGAGGCGCGTGTTTTGTCAATGATCGACGAAAGACGGAGTGTACATGACCTCGTTGAGATATCCGGACTGGGTAAATTCCATACGTACTCGTGCTTGTATCATCTGCTTTCATCAGGCCAGATCGAGGTCGCTTATGCTAAACCTGCCGTGAAACAAAGTCATAAGATCGACGTCTCGATAAAAACTTTTATCACGCCGATCGCCATTGCTGTAGCGATCGGCATATTGCTATTTGAATTTGTGGCGGGCATCATCATTTCACGTCAAGGCTGGCTGGCCATTGAAATTGTTGACAACGAGAAATACAAGGTTGATCAAGAAGACTACCGTAAAATATTTTTCTATAAACATCAACGCATGCCCTCAGCCCAGGAGATCGAGGGCGCATTCTAATATCTGAAAACTAAAATATCCGGGCTTTACTACGGCGTCGGTTTGTGTTTTGGTTTATTCATTTCGTAGGTAAATTGACTAATGGTATAAAGCTGCATCAGTTCTTCGTATGAAAACGTGGCCTTGCACTTCGGACAAATGTAGAACTCCTCATCGGTTACGATCAGGTTTATGTAGTTCGAAGTGAACAGGCAAACAGGGCAAAGAACATTGTCGATTTTCGCCATGCTGAATTATATATGGGTGTGCTTGTTTGTCAATATTTTGTCCTGCTTGATCCGGGATCCCGGAAATAATTTATCGTACCATTTTTAATATAGCACCAGGACATCGCTTTTGTATTGCTCAGGTAGAAGATCTCTGCCCTCTTGCTGATCCCGATCATGCCACACCGGCATCCGTTTCTCGTCGCATGGGCCATTACCCTGGCCGCCGCCCCCTTGGCCGGTTGACTGGCCATCGCGTGCACTACTCGGTAGGCAAGTAGGTTGCGCATGATCTCTTCGCCGTGGCCAGTGGTGCTGGCCCCTCCGTTAGGGTCGGCGTAGGTTCCGGCGCCGATAATGGGTGTGTCACCCACGCGGCCGGGCAATCTGAGGTTTATTCCCCCGCTTGATGTGGCAACGGCTATCGACCCGTGGCGGTCGATGGCGACCGCGCCGATGGTGCCGTAGAGTTCTATTGATCTATCTATCTTCTTAAAGTACGCACTTTCGCGTTTTTGCTTTTTCCTCTGCCATATCCTTTTCTTCTCGGCGGTCATCGGGTTGTAGTGGGGAAGACCCATGAGCCGCGCAAACCGCACGGCGTTTTCACCACACAGCAGCAGGTGATCGGTCTGCTCCATGACCATTCGCGCAACTGCTATCGGATTACGCACATTGTTGATCACGCCCACGGCGCCGAACTTCAGATCGCTCGTCATGATCGAAGCATCCATTTCGACTTCGCCCTCGAGGTTCAAATAGGACCCGGTTCCGGCGTTGAAAATAGTCGTATCCTCCAGGACGATCGCGGTTTTTTCCACGGCGTCCAGGCTTGAACCTCCGTCACGGAGAATTTCATAACCCGCGCGCACCGCTCTTATCAATCCCTGCCTGCGGCGGTGCGGGTAATTTATGCCGCCGGCGCCGCCATGGGCAATGAGTGCTAGGTTCCGGTTCATCTTTGGCGTGCTATCTTCCCTATTTTCTTGAAACCCGTGTCTTTGATCACCACGAAATAGACGCCAGCAGCGACATCGCGCTGCTCGTCGTCTTTGCCGTTCCAGAAAATGCGTTTATCGGTTATCGCATCCGGCAGGAACTTCCTGACGCGGATGCCGCTTAGCGAATAAATGTCGACGGCCGGGTTCAAAGTGTCAGGATAATCGAGTACGATAGAGCATGAGGTCTGGAAGGGATTTGGCACCGAATACGGCGCAGCATAATCTACGAATGATACACTCAACAGATCACTTGCGCTGCCACTATTCAGGTAGCGGTCCTGGGGATAGACGGCAAACAGATGTTGACCACGCATCAGATTGTAGAGATAAATGGATGTGTCGCGATAGGCACTGCGAACGATGCGGCCTTTGGTCATTTCAGTCACGGCGATGTCGTCAATGTAGCAGCCGCCGTTGTTTATGGCGCCATTCGTACGGTACGAGATGCGGATCGGATAATTGCCGGCCGGGAGTAATATCCGGCGCTCGACCCAGCCATTGGTAGTCCCGTAATGAATGTCCTGAAATGTCCCGTATTGGATGATCAATGAATCACCCTGTTCTTCCGTGTTGTAGTGGAGAAAAATGCTTAGCATACCCATGTCTTGTATAACGACATTATCCCTTGTTTCCATATAATTCTGGAGATTGCTCGCATTGCCCGAAAAGAAAGAATACAGACCACTGTGGTAGTTTGCGGCGCTCAACGTGAAGCCGTTCAAATACCAGCGGCTGGAATCTTCACAAGGGTCGAAGAAGATAGAGTTTGTGTCTGAGGCATCAGCAACATGATAGGTTACGGCAGCAAGGTCGCGGGCTGTGGTCCAGGCGAGGCGCAAGTCGTTGTTCGCGCCGATGTCGCTGGCCCTCACCGACACCGTTGTTGGCCGGATATCGTCACGGTCGTAGTACCAGTTCAGGAATCCAAGCCAATTCGATTGTGTCCATTCTAGATGAGTATAATGGTCCAAGAGCTGCTTAAATTGGATATACTGGTCAGGAAACCACACGCTAAGTCCGGTTATTCCAGAAAAATCATCTCCCCAGTAACCGGCACTGATGATCGCCGTATTGTAGCATTGCAGGAGCTGTTCGACATCGCGTGTATCATAGATCTGCACAAGGCCGGTCAGGTAATCACCGAGATCGATGAAATCATCAGCGGTGTTAGGTATGCAGCCGACAGCCGGTATTGTCTGGACATTGTTACGCAATTGATTCATTGACGGGCTGGGCGTGCCCTGCATGAGTGAATTGGCCATGAGCGCGAAATACTGTTTCAGTTGGGTCATCTTGGACAGATCAACCGCGGATAGGCCAATTGGCTGCACTCCTGTGTAGTTATTGACCGTGCTGTTGATCATGCTCTGCGCGAGCGTGCTGGGCGTGGTCGATGGGTTCGTGTGTAGCACTTGGAGCAGTTCGTCGTAGCGGAATCCGGCCAGGGGCATGATGGATTGGGGTGCGAGTGCCACGCGCGCGTATTCCCGTAATTCAAAAGCAACCTCGATTTGTTGCATCAGACAGGCGTCAAAGGCAAAAAGATCGATTCGTTTGCCCGTGAATTCATAGGCAGTGGCAAGAGCTCTCTGAAAATCCCCGTTCGCTACACTCAAGACATTACCACTCGACCAGTCGGTGCCAAATGAACGACGGGGCATGGATGTCCAGCCCGAACCATGATCCCAGAGAACAACAAGATAGTTTTCAGCGGGGAAACTGTTTATGCCCCAGTACAGGAAGTCACTGAGCGTTTCCCATGAGCACATATCAATGATCCCCATTTCCTGGAGAGTATAAGAGGAACCCTGTCCAACAAGCAACCTGCGTGCACCGGTCGCGGGCTTATCGATTTGCACAACTACTCGTATTTCTTGATTTGAACCGTACAGCTCCATTTCCACGAGGTCGGAATCTGCCCATTGCGCAAGATCGTTGTCCGCCGCAACGTAAACGAGCATGGTCCATTTCTGCGCAAACATGAGCGCGGACAGCATGAGCAATAGTACGGTGATCCTCATCCTATGATTCTATCCCGCTCGCTGCCCTGCGTCAATCATGTCGCGGTTTAATAACGCATAATTCCTTTGAGCATCTCCTCGGCGGTGGGAATAGAATAAGTCGGGGTGGCATTTCGTGCATAGGTTGAGGGATCCGAGCATCCGCTCGGCACCGAGGTCTTTGATGACGGCTGACTTAAGGTCAAGGTAATTTTTTGCTTTTCGCATGAGAAGCGCATCTTTATAGTTTTGCTCAAAGAGCCCGGCAACATCTTCTTGGACTTCATAGCAGCATGGGCCGATCGAGGCACCGAGTACGTATTTGAAACCGCCCATTATCTTCATTGCATTCTTCGCGATCCCTGCAATGATACCACGCCAGCCACAATGGATAACGGTTATCCTCTTTTGTGAGAAGAGGTAGACAGGCAGGCAATCAGCAACTTTGACGCCCAGGGCATTCTCTCTGGTGCTTGTTAAGCCGTCGCCCCGGCGTTCTTTTTGTGAATCGACATCGATGATAGCTGCCGAGTGGATCTGCTTCAAGAAGATCGGTTTCGTGGTCTCGATGAGAAAGTCCTGTCCCTTTCTTGTTGTATAGAATGCATGATATTGACGCCACGCAAATTCAAAGTATCCATATTCTTTCCTTGAAACATACTGCCAGTTCACGCTTATGTTTTCTCCATCTCTTTTATTTTCAATACGACCTTCCTTTTGCCCAGAAAAGCATCTTCGGCAACAGAATACAGGCAATTGACACGGGTCTTTCCGATCTCGATGCCGAGAATGTCCTCGGCTCGACCGAATGCAATAGCTGAAAAAGCTTTACCCCCTTTACGCAGGGCTATCTTCAGATGATTTGAACCGATCACCCTTGGTATGCCGACCACTTCCAGATCCGCTGCGTAAAAAACCGGCTGCGGGTTGGCCATGCCACTGGGTTCGAAATATTTCAAGAAGTGTACGATCTCAGGGGTTATTTCGCTGAGATCCAGCTTGGTGTCATATAGGCTTTTCTTCTCAAAGACCGAGCTTTCAATTCGCTGGGCATTTGCATTCATGCAATCGCGTAAAGATGTAAGGTTCTGATGGTCGAGCTCAAGCCCGGCAGCCTGGGTGTGGCCTCCGTATTTAATGAGCAGATTTTGACACTTGCCTATCAATTCGGTGATATCGACGCCTGGGATAGAACGCGCCGAACCTTTTGTTTTTCCCTCCTTGTGTGACAGTATGATTGCCGGGCGGTAATAATCCGTGGTGATCCTTGATGCCACTATGCCGAGTACCCCTTCATGCCACGCCTCCTGCGCGATGATGATGATCCGGTCTTTGTCAATGCCCGTTGTCTTGATCAACGAAACCGCTTCCTCGTAGATCCTTTCTTCGATACCTTTACGCTCCTGGTTGTCAAGTGATAGACCACGGGCAAGTGTGAGGGCTTGTGACATGTCGTCTGTAAGGAACAGCTCGAGGGCACTTTTTGCATCGCGCAATCGACCGCAGGCATTGATCCGCGGTCCGATGATAAACCCAAGATGATAAGCGGTTACACCCTTTTGCAGTCCGGTTTCTTCGAGCAAGGCTTTGATGCCAGTTTTGCGGCTTTTGGGTATGCGGACCAGTCCATACTTCACCAGGATGCGGTTCTCGTCGATGAGCGGTACGATATCGACAACGCTGCCAAGAGCGACAAGGTCCAGGTCTTCATTGCATTCTTCTCTTGAGTGTTGCATTTTCTCATGCAGTGATTGGACTAATTTGAAGGCAACGCCCACGCCGGCTAGCTCTTTAAAGGGATAATTGCTGCCAGGTATCTTGGGATTGACCAGGGCGTACGGCTCAGGCAAGGTTTCCTTGGGCAGATGGTGGTCACACACGATAACATCGACGCCATTTTTCTTGGCGTATGCAATCTCGTCGATCGCGCTGCTCCCGCAATCGACGGTTATGATGAGCGAACACTTTTGCTCCAGGGCCTGGTCAATACCGCTTTTTTGCAAGCCATAGCCTTCTTCCAGGCGATGAGGAATGTAGTAGCGATGATCAATACCGAATTTCTTGAGGCTTTTAATAAGTAATGCGGCACCGGTGATCCCGTCGGTGTCGTAATCACCGTGGATGAGGACTCTTTCTTTGTTTTTCATTGCCTGCACTATGCGGTCGACCGCTTTTTCCATATCATTGAGTTTGAATGGATCATGCAGATCAGATAGTGCGGGCGCGAAAAATTTCTCGATCTCTTCATGCGTGCTGTAACCACGATTGTGAAGGATCTGGACGATCGTGCCCGGTATTATTTTACCCCTGATCTGGATGTCAGGTGCAGTTTTGCTTTCGTTTTTCGATTGCCATCTATTCATGAATTATTGTTTGTGTCCTTTTTGATCCGGTTGTTTAAGATGTGTATATGATACCCCGGGAAAGGATTCTGTCAACAAAGGGTAATGTGGGGTAATCTATAAGCCGGGTTCTGTAATAGATAGTCATTTCTCTTGTCCCAGTATCACTACTGGGCTCTGCGCAACCTACCCGTTCCGTTCGCCAGTGCATATGCGCCGGCTGAGAAGCGGGCCACTTCAAACAGAACTGCTTGGTTTTGCTTCGGATGGGGTTTACCCTGCCCCTGGTGTCGCCATCAGGGCGGTGAGCTCTTACCTCGCCTTTTCACCCTTACCCAGCACCTATCATGCCATAACAAGCTGTGACGATCGGTGTCAACATCAGTCATCGCTTGTCCGCAGCTCGTCACAGTACTCTGTGGCTGCACTTATGAGATCGCTTGTCACATTAGATCATCTTTCGTTGCGCCCGCCGGTCCTCTGGAGGACGCCGAGATTTCGATTACCGCCATCTGGATTCGATCTCATATGGCATAATAGGTGCTGGGCGGTATGTTTTCTGTGGCACTTTCCCCCCGCACCTGCGGTGCGGGTCTTCCAGTTAGGAAGCATCCTGCCCTGTGAAGCCCGGACTTTCCTCTCACATGGAGCGACTATCCGATTACCCCACAGCGGATTATAACCGTGCCTGTCTAAGGTGTCAATAATGCAGGTAGACCATCAATATATGAAGGTCGCGTTCAGCGGTAAACGGTCACGCGATCCGTATCGTTAGTTGTCTGACAGTTACGGTCTCTTTTGTCGGGCATAATTGATAAAAGGCATTAATCATGCAAAAGTGTAAAAAGTGCATGCCTGTCCCCGATAATAAACCGAAAAATCGGATTTCATCTGACAAATTTGAGCGAAAACATGGCAAAGTAAGTCCTTCCCGGCATGGGATAGTCAAGATCGATCACCGTATTACCGAATTGCGTGGCATAGTCGGCGTCGAAGATATTCTTGATCCCAATACCCACTGTTGCGTACCTATATATATCTACAGTCAGGGCACTGTTGACGACAATATAGCTCTTCAGGGTCTTTGTGTCCATGGTCACGACCGGATAATCATCGTAATTCGGATAGTAATTGAGGCGTTCTGATACATATTGGCCAGTAATGTTCAGCTTGACCTTGGCCGGAAGCGAGAAATTGATCATTGCTGATAGCGAATACTGAGGTGTAAACGCTGCTTTTCTCTCGACCTCTTCGATCACAGTTAGTCCGGTATCCGCATACCAATCATAGAAGCTATATACGATCTCGTCATTCTTTTGCCGGGCATTCAAATATGTGGCGCCGACCGTGTAATCTATTGATTCACGAACGTGATGTTTGAGCTCGATGTCAAACCCTTTGACAGAGAGATGATTAACATTCTGTGGCCGCCAAATATTATCCTCCTGGGGCAACCATGTTATGCGATCTTCGATATTGCGGATAAATAGTGAAAGCGCACCGTACAGAGTATTCCAGGGAGAACTCTCGATGCGTAGTTCATATGCACGGCCATGTTCAGGCTGGAGTTCGGGATTGCCGTACTCGGGCCAGTACAGGTCATTGAAAGTAGGCGCGCGAAATGTCTGGCCAGCAGACAGTTTGAACCATAGACGCGGGTCAGGCGTGCTCACGATGCCGATGCTCGGCGAAAGATACCCGCCGAACTGAGAATTGTGGTCATAGCGAATGCTGCTGTTCACAGAAAAGTTCTCGCTGATATGTACTATGAACGCACCCCAGGTCCCAATGCCATGCGAGCTCGCCTGCCAGGTTGTGTCATTGTAAGCATTTGCATGAACATGTGTCTGCAACGTATCGTAGTCTGCATCTAAACCAAGTGACAAATCGATTGACTGTGTTGCTACAGTGAACATTGTGCTGAAACTCAGTTTATGCGTGAGATAGTCGTAGTCCTCCAGCGCCGTATCGCCGCTCATGGTTCCGTATAAGGTATGGTATTCAGTGCGCTGTCGGTTGGCAGAAATCCTGTTGTAGTTCTTGATCCTGTCGGTGAGACACAGATCAATGCTAACGTTACCGAGCAGTGCGTGGTCCTTCTCGCGGTCAAAGATCGACGTCGCCGTGCTGTCACCGAAGGTCGGAACAGGGTTTGTTTCGTCAATAAAGGGTAAAGGACCGGGGATGCCGTATTCTTTATTGTCATAGAGTACGGATGAACGTATAGCGAACCGGCGGGAATTGTGAGCGATCGCCCCGGTCAAGTGATAGCTTGAGAGGTCGCTGTTGCTTCTATGCCCTGCGTCGTAGGTATATGCACCTGCTAAGTTGGATAGAGCATTACTTACCGGCCAACCGAATCTCAAGAAGGCGTTCCTTTTCTGGAAGGGTTTCTGAAGCGAGGTTGTTGAAGGTGCAAAACCAGCTACGATTTCGTGCTTGCGTGATGCCCCGGCAGTTATGATATTGACGACGCCGCCGAGAGCGTTAGCGCCGTAGATACTGGAAACCGGTCCTTTTACGATCTCGATCCTCTGGATTGTGTTAAGATCGATCACGCTTAGATTAGCCATGCCGTTGGTCACCGCATTGAGCGGCTGGCCATTGACGAGCACCAGAGTGCCATTTGAAGGTATACCACGGGTTGAGACACTCGTCACGCCCGCTGTACCGTAGTCTTTGATATCCAATCCTGCGGCAGTATTCAGAACCTCGCTTATGGTCAGGGCTTTATATTTTTCGATATCGTCGCGTTCAATAACCATGACTGCAACCGCTACATCCTGGAGGAGCACAGGATAGCGATTGGCTGTCACGACCACCTCGTCCAGTTCATAGAGCTGCTGGCCAATCAGAATAAGCATGAGAAATATGGGCATATGCCCTCCTTTCGTCCGAAGGCTAATAATGACTGGGGATAGGTCTCCTGGCTTCAGCGAATCTAATCAGCCTTCCCATCACACACTCATGACAGAGTGCTGTAGCAGTGGCTTTCGTCGATTAGATACGATACGCAATTACAGTGGCGGCGACCGCGGCCGAATTACACGGCGCTTCCCTTGAATCCACCAGCTCACCTAGTATAACATGTTTGATAAGGGGTGTCAAGTTGATAGGGTAAACCACCCTGTTGTTGATGTCGTGGGAACTGTGCTCTCAAAAGTGTAAAAAGTGTATGCCTGTCCCCGGGTATTTATAGGAGGCCAGCGACGAAAGTAAGGATAATTACTAGAACTAACGAAGGCAGTAAATTGCCCACCTTTATTATCTTAATATTGAGCAACTTCAGGCCAATGGCGAAAATTATAATGCCGCCGACACTCGTAAAATCGTTGAGGTAAAATGGATCGGCAAGGAAGCTGAACTGCTGCGCAAGGAGTGTCAGCCCACCTTGAATGACGAGCACCGTGAGCGCAGAAAAAAGCACGCCGACGCCCAGTGTCGAAGCCAGGATTATCGATGAGACCCCGTCCATCAGCGACTTGATAAGGAGTAATTCAGGTTTGTTCTGAAGCCCGGCCTGGATCGAGCCGAGTATGGTCATCGGCCCAACGCAGAAGAGAAGGCTGGCAAAGACAAAACCATGGGCAAATGATGATTCGCCCCGGGCTTTGACCAGACGTTTGATTCTCTCTCCAATGCCCTCCAGAAAATCTTCAATGTGTAGTATCTCGCCGCACACTCCGCCCAACACGATACTCAGAACAACAACGAGCGGGCGTTGCATCCCAAAACCCATTTTTACGCCCAGGACGCAAGTGAAAAGGCCGAGTCCGATCATGATGATATTCTTTATGTTATCCGGTATGCCTTTTCTTAAGAGTATGCCGATCAGGCTGCCGGCGACCACGAGTATGGTGTTTACTACAGTACCGATCATGAGTAGATTATACTCTTCCAGAAAGAGAATTCAATGCGCGCGGTTATTCGAAAGAATTCTTGGATGCTACGGCGAAAATGCACTGGACCGGCCAAGTTCAGCCCGGGATCACACCAGATGCATCTATTCGTCGATCACTTAATCATTTTGTCAATTGCCATAATGACAAAATGAAGAGAAATGGACAATAGAGATGAAAAACCGGGATGTCTTATTCTGCTATTTTGCTCCGGCTTTAAAAACGACGGTCGTGAAGAGTTCAATGAAGAACCCGTAGATAATGCCCATGATCATCGTGCCCAGGAAAATGTACATCTCCTTGCCCGGTACATAGAAACCCTGGAAAGCCATGGGCAGACTGAAGACGAAACCCATGATTATCCCATGCAGCCACCATTTGATCTTCAGGATGCTGATGCCGACCGCAAATCCAATTAGGGTGCGGCTGAGTATGGTCGAAAGGGCGAAGAACCACGGCTGCGCGCCATCGGATGATGAAAGCCACCAGCACACAAGGCCGGAGAGCACGCCGAACAGCGTGGCGATGGAAAGCCTTTTTTTGTTAAACATTTTCCCTCCTCGTGGAATAAACATACCCGCGACCGGCACTTTGTCAAGCAAATTCGGGGCAACCCAGGTTGACACGACGTAGATGGTGTGTATACTAAGTTCCAGCAAACCTGAGTAGATTTCAGCCTTGTCGTGGCTGAAACATTATCCTTGGGTAAAACGTATACATAATAAAGGAAAGGAGACGGAATGAGCATCATGGATATATACTTTGCGCCGAGCAAGGTTTTCACTTCCCTGAAAGAGAAACCGCAATGGCTTATGCCTTTTATCATCGTGCTCGTGGTCGTAGCCGTTACTGCAGTTGTGACCGTAAGCCTCACCCGTGAAGCAATAGCCGAGCGGCAAGAGCAGGTGTTCGAGGAAAGGGGTCTATCTGAGGAGCAGATCGAGCAGGCAAGGCAGTTTACATCAGGCCCGGTCATAATGATCTCCAGTGCGGTCAGTGCGGCAGTAATCACGGCTGTCGTCCTGTTGATCTTCGCGCTCGTGGTCAACCTCTTTAGTCCTCTTTTCGGGGGCGAAAGTGGCTTCAAGATGGTTTTTTCAGTTATCTGTTTCTCCGCCCTGGTTACTGTCCCGGCCGCGATCCTGAAATTAATAATGATTGCCATTACCAGATCCCCGTTTGTGACGACCTCATTGGCCTTGCTGGTGCCCAATCTTGCCAAGACATCTTTTGTGTATCAGCTGCTTGCCGGGTTTGATTTCTTCATTCTTTGGGAGATGATACTTGTGGCCCTGGGGATCAGCATTACGAATAATGTGATGAAGAGAAATGCCTACATATTGGTTTTCCTGATCTGGATCATATCCATTTTTGTCGGGACCGGGCTTGGCAGCATCTTTGGCCGGGGGATGTAATCGTTAACACGTTTCAGAAGAATAGACCATGATATTCTTATTGCTTTTTGCGCAGATCGATTCATTATCCATAGATGAGGCAATAGACCGGGCTCTTGCAAACAGCCCGATCTATGGAGAATCACGGGTATCCCTGGAGAAATCACGTATCCAATTCTACGAGATTCTCGCCGAATTATTACCGACCGCCTACGTTACTGGCAGCTATACGAAGAGTGACTATCAGGGTTTCACGACCAGTGGTTATGATGGCTCACTACAGCTCACCATGCCCGCGTTTGACCTCGATATCATCAGCTCGATATTTGTCGCGCACAGGCAAGTGAAAGGGAGTACTATTCAACATGAAGCAGACGTGTCGAACTTGATCCTACGGATCAAAACCGCGTACTATAATTTGATCAGCGCGCGCGAACTGCTGGAATCTTCCGAGGTGACAATTGAAAGAGCGCAGGAGAATTTCAAACTGGTCGAGGCGAAATACGAACTGGGTGCAGCATCGAGGCTGGAGCTGTTGCAGGGTGAGGTTTTCTATCTGAACGCTCAGCAGGACAAATCGCGGGCCAGGACCCTCGAGATCTCTGCCCAGGAGGAGCTGAAATCGCTGCTTGGTACAGTTGACGACATTTTTCCAACCGACGCGCTGGTTGCCCCCGAATTCACGGAAATGCCGGATCTCGATTCCCTCACTGCCATTCTATATGAGGTCAATTATGCGGTGCGGATTGCCCGAGAGCTCAGGAGTATCTCAAAGGTGAATCTCATAGCATCGTACCTGGCGTTTCTGCCGCGGATCTCATTGTTCTATGGCTATAACGTGGCCAGTGATTCATTCGTATTCGATTTTCAATATTATAAGGACAACGCGGTGAAGAACTATGGTATTAGCGTTAATTTCCCGATTTTTGAGATCAAACATTTGATATTCAAATACCTCAATGCCCGGAAAGATGTACAGAAGAGCGATTATGCCCAGCGCCGGGCAGAACTGGAGACCGAGAAAGTCTTACGAACCACCTACTACTCACTGCGTGAATCCCTGGACAATTTGCAGTTTGCCAGAAAGAGTCTGGACGCGGCGAATGAGGCCGCGGTTATTTCGCGTGAGCAATATGCATTAGGGATCACCTCCTTTCTGGATTTTTTGACGGCGGAGAAAGCCATTTACGACGCGCGCGTCTCTTATACGTCGGCTTTGAGTGAATATTATGTCCAGCAGGCTACATTTTCCTATCTCCTGGGCACTTTGACGCTCAATAAGGAGCAGAAATGAAGAAAAAAAGATTGCTGATTGTCATCGGCGCGGTCACTATCGTCATTGTGATAATCATTCTGAATTTAAGCCAGCGGGATTCCGGAGAAAAAGTTGAGGTCGCCCTGGTGAAGAAGGGAAATATCACCTCGGTGGTTTCCGCATCAGGTGAATTGAAGGCAAAATCGCAGGTTGATATTTCGGCCGAGACGATTGCGCGCGTTAGAAAAATAAATCGTGTTGAAGGTGATTTTGTGAAGAAGGGCGATTTGTTGATCGAACTAGATGACGTGCAGGCGGATGCAACGCGCGACCTGGCTTATGCGAAATTGGGGCAAGCGGAACAGGATCTGGAGAGAGCCAGAAAACTTATCGAGAAGAATCTGATATCACAGGAGAGCTTCGAGCGTATCGAACTCAGCTACAAAACGGCGAAGGCATCATACGAACAGGCCCTGGATGCATACCGCAAAACAAAGATATATGCGCCTATTTCCGGGAAAATAATGAAGGTGAATGTTGAAGAGGGTGAGACCGCAGTAATGGGGGCGCTCAACTATGGGGGCACGGTCATGATGACCATTGCTGATCTTTCCCAGATGATCGCCGTCGTTGAGATAGATGAGACAGATGTTCCTGATGTGAGGGTTGGCGAGCTCGCTGAGGTCATTGCGGATGCGCTCCCTGATTCAGCATATTCTGGAACAGTCACGAAGGTCGGCCTCATGCCGATCATGAGTCGGCTCAGCACGGATGATGCGACCGATTTTGAAGTCGAGATCGAATTACATGAATTCTCTCCGCTCCTGAGACCGGGCATGAATGTGAAGACAGATATCATAACGAGTGAAAAACTGGATGTTCTTTCGGTTCCTATTCAAGCATCGGGTAAGCGTGAGATCGGCGACAAAAATGTGGAGACTGTATTCGTTGTCGAGGGCGGAAAAGCAAAGCTCATCGAGATAGTGGTCGGTGTTTCAAGCGATACGGAAACGGAAATAGTCGCGGGCGTTGAAGAGGGCGATACAGTGATCATCGGTCCCTATCGGGTATTGAGCAAGCTGAAAGATGGCCAGAAAGTGAATTTCACCGTAGTGGAAAAGGACACCAGCTCTTCCTCAAGCAATGCAGGCCCGAGAAGAGTAATGCGGGCGATCCGGCGACGAGCATAATGAAAAAGAATGAGGTTGTTTGCCGGGCGGTTGATATCCGTAAGACATATTGGCGCGGCAAGGTGGCGGTTGAGGCACTGCGCGGTGTGACCATTCAGATCCAGAAGAATGATTATGTATCGATCATGGGTGCCTCGGGTTCTGGCAAGTCGACCCTCGTCCATATATTGAGCTGTCTTGATACGCCAACTTCAGGTGAATATTATCTTGAAGACAAGCTGGTTTCGAGTTATACAGACATGGAGCTGGCAAAGGTGAGAAATGAATTCTTCGGTTTTGTCTTTCAGAGTTTCAGTCTCCTGCCGAGGCTTACCGCGCTCGATAATGTTGCGCTGCCATTGATATACGCCAAGATAAGAAGATCGGAGAGGATCAGCAAGGCAAAGGCGATCCTGGAAAAAACCGGGCTTGCCGAGCGCATGCACCACCGTCCGAATGAAATGTCAGGCGGTGAATGTCAGCGCGTGGCGATCGCCCGGGCTCTAATAAACGATCCCAGGGTGATTTTTGCCGATGAACCGACCGGCAACCTGGACTCAAAGACCGGCTCAGAGATCATGGGGATCTTTGATCAACTTGTTGATGAAGGCAACACCGTGGTTATGGTCACGCATGATGCGAACGTTGCTTCACACGCGAGACGGATTATTAAGCTGAAGGACGGGATGGTCGAGAATGAATGATTTTCTGATCAAAATATCACTCTCGCTGCAGACGTTCAAGACCCATCGTTTGCGGTCGTTTCTGACCGCGCTGGGTATCATCATTGGTGTCTCGACAGTTATTGCAATACTCTCGCTCATCGATGGCCTCAACCGCTCGGTCGCTGAGCAGATACAGTCGATCGGGTCTGACCTGGTATTTCTCACCAAGTATCCCATGGTAATGGCCGGTCCGCAAAACGTGGAGGAGATCGCTGCTCGACCGGATCTTACCCCGCAGGATGCCGAAGCGATAAGTGAGTTGCCTTCCGTTGATATCGCGATCCCCGAGATATCGCAGCAGCTGACAAAACTGAAGTACAAAGACAAGGAAGTTGCCACAGTTCGCCTTATTGGCTCAAACGAGAAATTTTCATCGGTGAACAACCGTTTCGTCGAGAGCGGCCGTGACTTTAATCGTGATGATATAACGCATCGCCGTAACCTGACGATAATCGGTTCCTACATTGCCAAGAACCTGTTCCCGGATGAATCACCAGTTGGCAAGGAACTGAACGTGAGGGGGCACCGGTTGAAGATAATCGGCGTGTTCAGGGAAAAAGGTGCCTTTCTCGGGCAGAGCATGGACAACATGCTCGTGATGCCCTACACATACTACGAAAAGATCTACCCCAGGAGGGGTGAATCGATTTTTGAACGTGCCTTTTTTGGCTACTCGGTTGATATCAGACCAAAGCAGGGTCAGGTTGAAAAAACGATCGATGAAGTCAGGGAACTCATACGCCGCCGGCACGGGCTTTCTTTTGACAAAAAAGATGACTTCGAGATTGGTACTCAGCAGATGTTAATGGAGATATATCAGAATATAACCCGTGTTGGTTTTATTGCGATCGTTGCGATTGCCGCAATATCTCTGGTCGTGGGTGGTATTGGTATCATGAACATAATGCTTGTCTCGGTTGCCGAACGCACAAGGGAAATTGGCATACGCAAGGCAGTGGGTGCATCGAACGGGAACATTCTTGCTCAGTTTCTTGTCGAATCAGTGTTCCTCGCGCTAATTGGCGGCATCATCGGGATCCTGTTAGGCTTGATATTGGCCTGGCTGATCTCGGCCGTTTCTCCGCTGAAGGCGTCGGTATCTTTCTGGATGATAGTCCTCGGCTTTGGATTCTCCGCGGCAGTCGGCATTTTCTTCGGGATCTATCCGGCGCGGCGCGCGGCCGGCCTCAACCCCATAGAAGCCCTCAGGTACGAATAAGCCCGTGTGGGCACCGACGTGAACTTTCAGTCCGTTTTCACGAAACTGAAGGTACCCAACACAGTAAATACGAAATCCTAAGCACGAAATCCGAAGCAAATTCAAAATTCCAATGACCAAACCGTTTTGAATTTAGCGGTTTGGATTTAGTATTTGTTTCGAATTTAGCATTTCGAATTTCGGATTTGAGATAGAGTGAGCCGCCGGCTAATGTTTTATCCTCGTCTGATGGAAGTCTGGGGTGTCAGTTGACTTTCATTTGATCGGTGGCTATAATCATCCGGAGATGAAGGAAATATACCGTGATGAATTGACCAACTGCTACAACCGGCGCTACCTGCATTACTGGGTCGAGAATGAAATGAAACGGGCGAACCGTTTTGACACCAAATTCGCGCTCATGCTTCTCGACATAGATGATTTCCGGATGATAAACAACAGGTTCGGGCATCTTGAGGGTGACCGGGTCTTGGTGAAATTCGCTGAATTCTTGCGTGCCAGCATCAGGGAAGTCGATAGTGTCGTGCGGTACGGAGGCGATGAATTCATCATCCTGATGCCGAACAGCGACGCAAAAGGTGCGTTGGACCTCGGGCATCGAGTACTCGAGAGCTTGAGCAAGAACGACATGCGTACTCATACAATAAAATGCAGCATTGGGTTTGCTGTGTTCCCTGATGACGGAACGAAGCTCGATGTACTGTTGGGTCATGCCGACAATCTTCTGTATCAAGCCAAGCAGCAAGGGAAGAACCGTATCGGGGTCAAGCCGGAAGCGATCAGGCGGTTGCGAATACCTTCACCGGTGACCATAGGTCGCGACGATGAAACAAACTGGTGCCTGACCCAGCTCAAGGACCACACTACGATCTTCATCGCAGGCGAGGTAGGGATCGGCAAGACGCGGCTTGTTCTTGAGATAAAAGATCGGCTCAATACACAGGTACTGGCGCGCGGTAATGCATATGAGGCATTGTCGTCGGTCGCGTTCCATCCCTTCAGGAACATGTACGGCGAATTGATCGAAAAGGATTTTTCGCTCGTTCAGCAAACTTTCAAGGTCATGGCTGAAGTGTATCAAGCCGAACTTACAAAGCTAATTCCCGCAGAAGGTATTATCCGGCCTCTACATCATGAGGAACTAGACAAGTATCGCCTTTACCATGCGGTTAGCGAATTCTTCATGAAATTATCGGAGACTGTTTACCCTGGTACGACCATGCTCCTAATGGATGATTTGCACTGGGCAGACCGCCCGAGTTGCGAATTGTTGGACTTTTTGATGCGGAGTGCAAAGCCGAATGTAAAGATCCTTGGTACCTACCGGACCGAGGAAATAAAGAACTCTCCGCTCAGCAATTACTGGGGGATCTGGGCACGGGAGCGCCTATATACACAGATAACGCTTTCACCGTTGAGTGAGGTGCAGTCAAACCAGCTGATAGAATCTATCATGGGCGAGGTTCCGCCTGCCTTGGCAAAAGCATTGCATCACGACAGTGGCGGTAATCCATTTTTCCTCGAAGAGATCTTGACCGAGTTCCACCGCCGCAAGAAGATAAACTGGAATGGCCATGAGTGGGTTTATGCAAAGAATATCACAGTGCCGATCCCATCCACGGTCGAGGAAACTGTAAAAAGGAAATTGAATATGCTTGATCCAGAGGTCATGAATTTTGTTCAAATAGCAGCAGTGTACGGACAGGAATTCAGCCCTGAACTTGTTGCGGCGGCCAGCAAGCGTAACGTCGGTCAAATTATGGAGGGAATTGACGAACTGATCCGATTGGGTTTCGTCAAAAGCCGAACCGCAGACACGTATTTCTTCTCCGAGGATGTAGTACGTCAGATCGTCTATAAAAATATAAGACGTGGCGATTTGGTGACATACCACGGAAAGGTCGGCGAGGCGATTGAAGTGGTTTTCGGCAATGTGATATCCAATTATCATGAGCAACTCGCCCACCATTTCACGCAGGCAAAGGAAACCTCGAAGTCATTAGCTTATGCGAAGAAAGCTGCAATGAAAGCGCGTGATAGCTATGCTCACAGCCTGGCCATCGCGTTCTACGAAGCGGCACTGAAACATGAGGACAATATCGATGAAGTCTTCAGGATCAATCTCGAACTGGCTGATATTTATGCGCTCATCGGTAGCTACAGGAAGACGCTGGAGCAGCTGGGTGTTTGTCTCAAGATCGATCGGCATTCATTCCGTGTTTATGAGAAGCTTGGCAATGTTTATGAAAAGATGGGCGAATACAACCGGAGCCTGAGGTCTTATGAAAAAGGCATGAAGATCACCCAGGGTACTGCTGCCGTCTATATATTCAAAGCCGCGGCAGCATGGCTCTATACGAGAATGGGCCAGTATGCGCGCGCCAAGGTTGAGTGTGAAGAAATGCTACGGAAGAAAAAGCAGATGAGTAGTCAAACGCTGGGTGACGCGTATATGATCCTTGGTGTGGTGCTCTTGAGAATGGGTAAGTTCGATCGGGCAGAAAAGTATTTTAAGATGGGCTTGAAGATAAGGAAGTCAATCGGCGATAAAAAGAACATCGCCGCCTGTTATGTTGATCTGGGGCTGAATTATCAGGGTAAGTTTGACATCAAAATGAGCGAAAGATTTTTTAACCGTGCGCTGAGCATCTATCAGGAGGTGGGATACCAGGAAGGCATTCTCATAACACTCAATAACCTGGGCGTGATGTATGCGAGCTACGATCTGCCCAAGGCAGAGGCCTATTGTCTCGAGGCGCTGTCCAAGGCCAAGCTGATCGGCGCAAAGAGAACCATTGTGTTGCTGTACAATAACCTGGGTATGATCAGTTATAATCGCCTGATGCCTGAGAATGCGCTTTCAAACTTCCGTAAGGCGTTAAAACTGGCAAAAGAAATAGATTTTTATGAGGGCGTCATATTCGCCAGCATAAGCATGAGTGAATTGTACCGCGAGAAAGGAAATATGAAACGGGGCAGGTCATACCTCCAGAACGCGTTGCGCGTCGCCCGGGAGATAAACGTAAAGTTCCTTATTATTGATTGCCTGATGGAAGAGATCGAGTATGCATTGAGAGAGAGGCAGAACAAAGAAGCCGGAAGACTCGTGCGCAGGATGACTGCCCAACTTAGAACCGAACGTAATGTATTGTACAAAATTTACAATTTGATGTACCGTGGCAGGATCCTGGTTGAATCGAAAAGGCACGGTAAGGCGCAGATCAGCTATGGTCTAGCGTATGATTATGTAAAAACCCTGCCTGAGAACAAAATATCGGGTGAGATCCTTTATTTGAGGGCGGTTGCCTACAAGAAACAGGGGAAATACCAGGAAGCCTTGAAGCTGTTCCTTGAGGCGGATAGGATCTTCAAGAAGATCGGCAATCTGCGGTTTATCGATAAAACAGAGAAGGAGATCGCCGGTACGACAGCGTGAAAAAAGAAGAGGGGGCATTCGCCCCCTCTTCTTTGATTGTTTTATTATACTACCAACTCAGGACCTTGAATTCAATACGACGGTTCTCGTCTCTACCCGACCTGGTGCGGTTATCGGCAATCGGTTGAGTTTCGCCGTATCCGACAGCGATGAGGCGGCCAGGTTCGATGTTGTGGTATCGGATGAAATATTCCCTGACTGCGGAAGCTCTTTGATTTGACAGTTTCATATTGTAGGGATCAGACCCGACACTGTCCGTATGCCCGCCGATCTCGACCCTCATAGTCGGTTTTGCCTTGAAAACGCGTGCCGCATCATCGAGCACTGGATAGGATACAGGTCGAATGACCGCGGAATTGAAATCGAATGTTATGCCCCTGAGGACAACTCTTTCTCCTACTCTGGGCACCGGTTTGAGGACGAAGTTCTGGATTTTGGTTTCGTCTCTTTCCAGGACCACTGGAGCGCTTTCCATGATGTAGTTTTCTGCTTCGGTCATGACCGAGTATGTACCTGCCGGAACCGCCACCTTGTAAATGCCGGTCACCGGGTCGGTCGTTACTCTGGGTATATTCGTATTAACAAAGGTGATCTGGGCGAGAAGTGGCCGTCCTGTTTCATATTCCGATACCTTGCCGGTGAGTATGCCTCCAGTGTGCATAGCGATGTCGATGATCTTGGAATCGTTTTCCGCCAGGTCGACGATTGTTTCCTCTGGTTGATAATCAGGAGCTTCAGCATGAATCCTGAATGTTCCGGGCATCAGGTTAACACTGTAAAAGCCCGATGTATCTGATGTGATAGCAGGAAACTCGGTCTGAGGAAAAGTGATATTAGCAACAACCGGCATGTTGGTTTCCGCATCATATATTCTGCCCGCGACCTTCGCCGCTGGTTTCTTATTGAGCGCAAAATCGAGAAGGATCTTGTCGCCGTCTTTAAGCACCAAACCCTGTTCGCGCCACCGGTAGTCGGTAGCATCGGCGCGCAGGCGGTAGCTGCCCGGCGCCAGAGAAATTTCATAAGTACCGTCCGTCTTTGTTTGCATTGAGGGCCGCTCGGTTTCCGGGAACGTGATGGTCGCCGAAAGCGGGGCACCGGTTTTGGCATCGGACACTTTTCCAAAAACACGCGCAAGAGGTTCCTTGGGTTTCTGATCCAGGTCTACGCCGCCGGAAAGATTAATAAATGCCCTCCAGTACGAGGAACCAACTATTCCGAGTTCGCATCCCACATCGAAATGGACATTTTTCGAACCGAACCGCAGGCCCGGCGTGACCCAGAGCGATTCCGAATCAAAATCTGGTGTCGTGTACCCGTAGAGTTCAAATAGGACCTTGAGACCTTGAGATGGTATTAGTTGAATGCCAATGCCATGCGGTATGTAGTTGGGACGCTGGAGCAATGCGAAATCTGAAGCGGACACGTACCCTGGGTTTTTATCTTCACCGGTGATCAAGTACCCGGCATTGAGATGCGTGGAGAACGGTCCAACCCGGAGATCAAAGAGCGCGGTGAAGGCGAAATCAGGGTCATGCGGGATGTGCGGTGTCATATTGAGCATGATGTTGTAGGGTGGGAAAAAGGAATCGGCATACAATGCCCGGTCTTTCTCAAAGGCATTGCCGAAATAATCGGTCCAGAGGCCCGGGCCAAAATCGACATAACCATCAAGACCAAAAGCATATATTGTAGGCGTGGTTTCATCGACAATGAGCGGGTACCCGGCTTTCAAACCGATTTCATAAGTATTCATGCCGATAACCGGTTTGGGATCACTGCGTGAGATCGGGTAATCATTTGCTTCGTAATATTTCACGAATGGAGCAGCATGGAAGCGCGTTTCAACGTAGTCATTGATCGCATACGAGACACCGAGGACGGTTTGGAGGAAATGCTTGCGGTCGGTTGCGGATTGTCCGGCTAGATCTACAGAATATTTCTCGAATCTCTCAAGGGCTGCCAGGTGAAAAGATAGCATGCCCATATTATGCGGTTGAGCATACTGCAGATTGAACATACCCCGGTTGCCGCGGATGGAAATCTCCTGGGCAAAGGCAGCAACGGCCACGAGCGTGATGATTACTATTGTTTTCTTCATAACCTCTCCTTATTAAAAACTGGTGGCCCCAACGGGACTCGAACCCGTGTCTCCACCTTGAAAGAGTGATGTCCTAACCACTAGACGATGGGGCCTTGTGGGCGAGTATGTAAAGATCGCGAAACGATTTATTGTCAACGATTGCCTGATTTATGAGGAAATAATTCTCCAGATTGCTATTGGTCGTTATTATCCGGTTGCATAAATCCTCACCCATTGCCAGCAGGAATTTGGCCGCGACCTTGGGATTATCATTGACGATATCCATGAAATCCTGTTTCTTAAGTACCAAGAGACGCACCGCGGTCTTGGCCTTGACCGTTGCCGAACGCGGTTTGTTGGTAAGGATGGACATCTCGCCGAAGAATGAGGATTCCTGGAGTTCGGTCAATAATAGGACAACATCACCGCGTACGAGGTTAATCTCAACACGTCCAGTCTCGATAATGAACATCTCGTCACCCGTGCTGCCCTCTTTAATGATGACCGTACCCTCGGGGATCTCTCTTGCCTGCCATTTGACCAGCATCCAGCTGACCTCCTGAGGCGTTAAATACTTGAAAAGCTTGACTTTTTCGAGCTCTTTCATACCATGATTCTACGCATAATTATGGAATTGTCAAGAGTTGCCGGGTTTTAGCGCCTACATCACAATGAATTTCGTTGATATTACAGCATCTCCGAGGAGGAGTGTGCAAAAATAAACTCCCGTGCCAACTCTGTTTCCATGTTCATCGCAGAGATCCCAGTGAGCCGTCCAAGTTGTGGTCGGTATGTTGACCAGGAGATCTCTCTTAATGCGACCGCTGATATCAAAAAGGGTAAGGTGGGCGTTGGTCAGAGGCAATGATTGTTGGGGAACTTGAATGTTGATAGCTATGCGACCGCGGACCGGGTTTGGGAAAACCGACACTATCGGGGAGTTGGCACCGGGCAATTCGTGCTCATCGATACCTGGTCCGCTCGTATCTTTCACGCCGGCGAAAACATCCTGATCGCCAAACCGGGTGTCGGTCCAGATTGGATGTATATCGTCAATCGATGACGCAGTCACCCCGATATACTCACCCAGCAACCCGGCGCGGTCCGCAAGTATCATTGGTTGGTGCAGACTCTTGGGGTTTGTCATACGGCCGGCAAAAGTGGAACCAGCCGTGGGATCGCAAGAGACCGTGGAGATTCGTTCATTCTGCGACCAAGTATTGCCGGCATCGGTCGAGGTCGTCATGTAGAGGTCCATCAGTAGGTTCCCAGGATCATTCCGGCGGTCTAGGTAGACTACTATGATGTTGCCGTCAGGCGTGACTGTGAGCCAGGGGTGGAATTGATCACACCCGTTGTTGAGTGGATCATCATTGATGCGAAACTTCTGGCTCCATGTGCTGCCGCCGTCTGTTGAACGGGTAAAATAGATGTCAGTGTCAGTGAAGCCTGGTGAATCATCCATGTAGGTAACATAAATGTTTCCATCGTACTGACCACCCGTGATGTCGGCATCCATTGCCGGAAAGGAGAAAACCCAAATGGCTCCGTTTATGTACCGGGAGCCGCTATTCACAGCCTGAATGGTTATATCGCTGCCAAAGGTCTGCCCTCCATCGAATGATCGGTCAAAACGAATGCATGCTGGCGTGTATTGCACCCAGGCAACATACACTTCGCTATTTGACCCGACACAGGGCAAGGGCCATTGCACACCGCCCGCATCACTGACCGCTACCGGGCCGACGAACGAACTGCCACCATCCGTGGAGCGGCACATTAGAATATCTGTGTCTGCCCCAAATCTCGTCCATGTGACATAGAGATTGTCAGTATAGGCGCCTTCTGAGCGATCACATGCAATGAGTTCTTTGTCTTCGAAGACATCTGGTACGTTGTTGATCACGGTCACTGGATCGCTCCAGCTGACCCCGCCGTCAGTTGATTTGTAGACAAACAGACCATTGGGTTGTGATGTGGAAAAATACGACAAAATGACGGCATAGAAATTACCCGCAGAGTCGACAGTCAAACCGGGATCACTGTCCCAGATGTACTGGGGTTCAAAAAACAGATCTTGTCCCCAGGTCAGGCCGCCGTCAAGAGAATAAGCATAGGCAACCTGACGGTAACCAACTCGAAAATCCCGCCAGACTGCGACCAAATTCATTGAGTCGGTGGGATTCATTACGATTTGTTCCTCATTCTGGACTTGGGTAGTTGTATCATTATTTATCTTTATGTTTAAATATGCTGAATCGCGTTGCCAGTTCTGAGCAGCAGATTGCGTTAACCCCGAGATGATCAAGAGCATGGCCAACAGGTAGTTACATCGCATGTTTTCCTCCTTGGTACCATTATAGGACAGGATATGCCTTTGTCAATTGTTGTCCAGGCTGGCGCCGCTTTACCGTGCTCAGATATCGCGCGGGTATTTTGTTTCCTCTTGATTTTTCCGGCAGGACAAGTATAATCTGGCCATATGGTTGCCAAACAGATTTATGAAAACCTGAACAAAACGAAACCAGGTGTTTTGGCCCTTTTAGACCCGGACCGGGTATCCGTGAATGAGGCTGGCGCTCTGACCGAATTGGTGTGCGACAGCGGTGTTAAGGGTATACTCATTGGTTCGTCGCTTCTGGTGTCGCCTCATTTTGACAAATTCGTTTGCGCGGTAAAGGACAAAGCCAAGTGCCCGGTCATTATTTTCCCGGGCGGCTCGCATCAGGTGTGCCCCCGGGCTGATGCGATATTCTTTCTCTCGTTGTTAAGCGGGAGGAATTCCGAATTCCTCATCGGAGAACAGGTAAAGGCAGTCTTTCTCATCAAAGAATGCAACCTCGAGGTCATTCCTGTTGGCTATATACTCGTCGAGTCAGGTAATTTTACGACTGTCGAGTATATCTCAAATACAAAGCCAATCCCGCGGTCCAAATACGAGATCGCGGTCGCGCACGCGCTTGCCGGCCAGTATTTCGGGATGAAATGCATCTACCTGGAGGCCGGTAGTGGTGCTCAGAAAGCCGTGCCCGTGGAGATGGTCAGCAAGGTGAGGGAGAATATCGATATTCCGTTGATCGTGGGTGGCGGCCTCAGGACCTACGATGATGTCAAGAAGGTTTTTGATGCGGGTGCCGATTTTGCCGTGTTAGGCAGTATTATTGAGCGGTCCAGGGATGAATTTCAGGCAATCATGAGGAGATTATCATGAGGATTCTTGTCGTTGGCAGTGGTGGTCGGGAGCATGCAATTGCTTGGAAACTGACCAAGGCAAAGCGGGTGAGGAAAATATACGCGGCCCCAGGTAACCCGGGTATTGCCGAAGTCGCTACGTGTGTTGACATCCTGGCCTCTGATATCCCCAGCCTGCTGCGTTTTGCCGAAGAGAAGAAGATCGATCTGACAATTGTCGGGCCAGAACTACCCCTGGCAATGGGGATCGTTGATGAGTTCGAGAACGCAGGACTGAAGATATTCGGTCCGAACAAGAACGCGAGCCGTATTGAGGCAGACAAGTCCTTTGCACGCGAATTCATGGGCAAGTACGGTATTCCGGCGCCGAAATTCCAGATCTATGAAACCGCCTCTGAAGCCCTTAAGTACACAAGGACAATAAATAAATTCCCGGTGATCGTAAAGGCTTCTGGCCTGGCCAGTGGCAAGGGTGTGTTTGCCGCGGGTAACAAAAGGGATTACGAAAAGATCATCGATCAGGTTCTGGTTCAGCATAAACTGGGCGAGGCAGGCAACCGGATCGTGGTTGAAGAATTCCTGACCGGGCAGGAGGCGTCAGTATTCGTGCTCACTGACGGACTCTCGATAGTTTACCTGCCCTCATCGCAGGACCACAAGAAGCTGTATGACCGCAATCGCGGACCAAATACCGGAGGCATGGGCGCCTACGCGCCATATCCTGTGAACAAACGGGTATCCAATATCATTGAGAATGTGATCATCCAACCCACTATCCTCTCCATGCGCGATCATGGATTGGAATACAAGGGTGTGCTTTATGCGGGTCTGATACTGACTTCGACCGGGCCCAAGGTATTGGAATTCAACTGCCGTTTCGGTGATCCCGAGGCTCAAGTAGTGTTACCTTTGGTTGAGGGCGATCTGGTGGGTTCTTTGACCGCCGTTGCGGAGAAGAAGTTATCGGATGAGCCGATAGCATTTAGGAGCGGGTGGTCAATATGTGTGGTCCTGGCTTCTGCCGGGTACCCGGCAGACTATCATGTTGGCGAGGAGATATCATTCAAAGAAAAGCTGGATCCGAAGACGTTGATCTTCCATGCTGGGACCAAGATGGACGATTCCAAGCTGGTCACGGCATCAGGCAGGGTGTTGAATGTCGTCACGGTCCATGATAATTTGAAGGTAGCGAAACAGAAGGCATACGAAGAGATTAAGAAGATCTCATTCAGTGGCATGTACTATCGCAAAGACATCGGTAATACCGGAATGAAGAAAATGAAACGAAAGAGGCGAAAATGAAAATATGGATCTTCATGGGGAGCAAGTCAGATGGTGAGATGATGTCTGCGGCTGAAATAATCCTCAAGAAGGAAACAGTCCCCTTTGAAACATTCATTCACTCTGCCCATCGCGAGCCGGACAAGATAAGGGAGCTGATCAGCCGGGCAAAGAAAGAAGGTGTAGTTGCGATCATTGCGGGTGCTGGTCTGGCCGCGCATTTGCCGGGATTCATCGCCTCGATGACCGATATCCCGGTGCTGGGTGTGCCCCTCCCGGCATCAACTTTGGGCGGTCTTGATTCTCTGCTGTCCATTGCCCAGATGCCCTCGGGTGTGCCGGTCGCGACCTTTGGCATTGGCAAGTCCGGTGCCAGGAATGCTGCACTGTTTGCCAGCCGTTTGTACAAACTACTAGAAAAGAAACAGTAACCCAGATTTTTTCTGACAATTTATGATCATCAAACTCGGAGAGGCGGTTCAGTCCATGGAACGCGTCATAAATATTTTGCGCGACGGGAGCATAATCGCCATGCCGACCGATACTGTTTACGGCCTTGCTGTTGACGGCACTGATGAAAAAGCAACAGAGCGGCTGTTCGATATCAAGAAGCGGGCACAGAAACCGTTCACGTTCTTCCTGCCGAAGAGCGAGATAAAGAAATTAGCAATTATCACTAAACGCAAAATCATCGATTTCTTTATTCCTGGACCACTGACCGTAATCCTCAAGAAAAAACCCGAAGTTTCACTTCCCTTCATCGGTGATAAGATCGGTATCCGTATTCCGCAGCACAATTTCGTACTGCAGCTGCTCAGTTTGTATCAGAAGCCATTGGCCGTGACCAGTGCCAACAAAGGTGGTGAACCACCGCTAGTATCGCCTTATGATATTCTTGAGCATTTTACTGAAGTAGAGATGGTCATTGATGGTGGCATGCTGTATTCATCACCCTCAACCGTTGTCGATTTGACCAAGACACCACCACTGGTCATGCGCAAAGGAGCGGTTGCCATAATGGCGCTCGAAAAGGTATACGGCCGTATGGTCAGTCTGAAACCTACCTTGAAATTCAATGTGCTATTTGTGTGCAGCGGCAACACGTGCCGGAGCCCGATGGCCGAAGGAATTTTCAAGACATTGATCAGTCCGAAGTATTGCGAGGCCAGGTCAGCCGGAACCGTTGCGATGAGTGGCTTACAGACAGCCCACTATGCCCGGCAGGTGGTCAAGGAATACGGCGGTTCTATTGACCGCCAGCGCAGCATATATCTTGACCAGGAATTGATCGATTGGGCAGATGTGATACTCGTTATGGAATACAAACATTATGAATCGGTTCTGGAGATCAGCCCGGAGGCTGTGGTCAAAACATTTTTGCTGCGTGAATACAGGCGCAAGACGAAATACAACGAGGTTCCTGATCCTGTTGGTCAGGATCTCGGAGCTTATCAGCAAGCTGCAGCAAAGATGTATCCAACGTTGAGGCGTTTGGCTAAGGATGTCGAGGCGAGATTCCGGGAGACCCGCTGATGCCGATGCGCGTCATATTGGCCGGACATAATGTTGACGTTGACGCCCTGAGAGAATACAAGAAGAAAAATGTAGTACTAACGCCCGAATCGATATCCGCGGCTTACGCCCGCATCAGCCGTAGTCCGCGTTCGATAGGTTTGCTCAGAGAGAGTGCCAGACACGAAGTGGCCAAGGCAAGAGCATCCAACCGTAATATTATTTTTGAAATGGGTCATCACTCAGTGGCCGAGCATGCAGTTTTCAATTTCGACATACTGGGCATTTCCAGACGGGCGATCGAGGAATTTGAGCGGTTCCGTCTTTGTTCTTATACGGAAAAGTCGCAGCGCTACGTGACCTTAAAGGGTGATTACGTAGTGCCGGAAGAACTGAAGAGCGAGAAACTGCGCCGGGAGTTCATAAGAACCATTCATCTACAGAATCAGCTGTATAGAGAGCTTTTTGAGAAAATAAAGGCCTTTGACTTCAGCGAATTCCCTGATCTTGCCAAGCATGGCAAAGGCCAGAGGCTTCTGGAGAACCTGGCAAAAGAAGATGCCCGCTATGTGCTGAGCCTCGCGACCCAAACCCAGGTAGGCGCGACCATCAATGCCCGGAACCTGGAATTGATGATCAGAAGGTTCGCCTCGCATCCTTTGGCAGAAATGCGCGAGCTGGGGAGGAAGTTCTTCAAGATCGTAAAGAAAATATCGCCGTCGATTATCCTTTTCTACGAAGCCAATGACTACGATGCGAAAACATATAGTGAGATAGAGAAACACGAACACGTGACAGGTGCAATGAAGAAGATTGGCAGAGGGTCCGAGGTGGAACTTGCAGAGTATACGCGGGATGGTGATAACCGAATGCTGGCCGCGTTGCTTTTTAAAACGTCGGGCAAAGAATATTCAAGTTGTTTGCGTGCGGTTAGAAAGATGTCGAAGAGAAAAAAGATCGCGTTGTTCAAGAAAGCATGTGCGCGTCTCGAACTCTATGATGTTGTGCTCAGGGAATTCGAGTATGCGGATCTTACTTATTCTTTGGTCGTTTCGGCTGGCTGTTTTGGCCAGCTCAAGCGGCATCGTATGGCGTCAATCGTCTGGAGCGATTATGACCCTGGTCTGGGCGTTACCATACCTGAGTCAATAAAAGCGGTGGGTGAGGAAAAGGCATTTGGCAAAGTCATGGGAATGGCGGAAGAATTGTACCAAAGAATAGAAAAATCAGTACCCGGTATAGGCAGCTATATTTTGACCAATGCACACCGCAGGCGCGTGCTCATGAAAGTGAACTTGAGGGAATTATACCACATTTCGCGGCTGCGCGAAGACCCGACCGCGCAGTGGGACATCCGGAACATAAGCAGTAAAATGTCGTTGTTGGCAAAGAAAGCAATGCCGGTTACAACCCTTCTGCTGGGCGGTAAGTCTGATTATCCGGGAATATACAAGAAGCTGTACGGCCGCTATCCCAAGGTAAAGAGCGTACCGGTTCCGTGAATTTTCAGAAAGATCAATGAAGAAAGTATTTTCAATATCTGCCATGATGTTGATGACGCCGCTTTTGACCTTCGCAACTACGTATACGGCAAGTACTGCTCAGCAAATACAGAACTATACAAATATACTGCAAGCCGGAGATACGTTACTGGTTGCGCCGGGCTGGTACGACATTAACTGGAATATATCAGATCGAGCGGGGACGAGCAGCGATTGGATCGTCATCACAGAGCAAAGTGACAATGTCGTGATCAACGGCACTGCGTACGATAATGTAATCGATATTTATAATTCAAGCTATATTGAGTTCAAAGGTTTTGAGATCACCGCTTCAAACACAGGCTCGGGTATAGACGGCATAAAATTCAGGACGACGAGCCACCACTTTATCATTGAAGATCTGGACATTCATGATATTACGGGTGTAGGCATAAGTGCAAATCCTGGAGGCAACACTTTCTCGTATCTGACGATCCGTTACTGCCATATCCATGATATAAGTGATGTTGGCGAAGGCATGTATCTGGGTAATCATGACGGTTTATCGCCCGTACACCATTGTGTTGTTGAGTTCAATTGGGTGCACGATTGCCATCCGCATAAAGGCATCCAGTTCAAGCGCGGGACATATCTGAATCTGATACAGGACAATGTTGTTTACAATTGCGATGAGGCAGGGATCGTGCTTTACAAGACCGATCAGGTTAGTACGGCGGATAATAATGTCGTACAGCGGAACGTGATCTGGAATTGTTCCGAAGGCATTTTTACGGTCGGGCAGACGGATATCGATAACAATATTATCTTTAACTGTAACTACGGCATCAACGTGCGCAATTACGGCGGTTGGGGTATGGAAGATCTGTATTTGCGCAACAACACGATCTACAGCTGCAGCAATACGTGTTTGCGTCTCGATGATTGGAACGCAGCAACCGGCGAAATGGTCTGCGTTAATAATGCATGCTATCAGGATAATATCGGAGAGAGTGCGATCCAGGCGCCCGACGGTATTGGCCCGGGATACGTAGCATACAACCGGCATTACGGCACGTCCGGGGTCAGCGGTTCGACCCTGGGCAATCCGCCAGCACAGGAATTCATCAATCCTAATGTTATACCGGGTGTGATTGACCTCTATCCTTTGAGTGCAGCGACGCTTGTTGATTCCGGAACATCCAGCAATGGCGCGCCTGCTGATGATTTCAACTGGTGGCCGCGGCCCGTGAACGCACAATGGGACGTCGGCGCCTACGAATGGTCACAAAATGCGAATCCCGGTTGGCAGATACAGGAGGGGTTTAAAGAGATTTACACGGGGGTTGAAGAGGCTGAGGTTGTCGTTAGTGAATCCTCACCACAATCGGGTCCTCTTGTTACGAAAAGCAGAGTATTGTTTAAGAACCTTACACCGGGCAGTGTGATAAGGATGTACGACATCGCAGGCCGGTTAGTGTACATATCTGGAGATATCGCAGCAGACAGATATATAATTGATATGCGCGAATTTTCCGCTGGAGTTTATCTATACTCGATAATTGACAAATCGAAACAAATTAGCCATTCCGGGAAATCCGTTATCTTTAGATAGCTGCCATTTTTTCAAAAAGGCTGCAGACTGCAAAACCGCGGTCTTCCGGTTTCCCATGTCAACATCATTGTAATCAACAATCTTATTTGAAGCGGGATCCTTGTCTTTGCTTCTGTGAAGCAGGATGGGACAAATCCGGACGCGCTGCCCCTTAGTTCTGGTTGACATAGACGTGTTCTGGTCATATAATGTTATGAGGACTATTCTGGTTGCTTGATATGCAACAGAATTGAGCAGGGAAGGTGTAATGAAGGCATACCGTAGATCACCAATTTCCATAACCGCATATTTGTCGCTATTGATGTTTGCGCACGCTACTGTCTGGTATGTACACCCCGATTCTACCCTCAACTCCATTCAATCAGCACTGGATTATTGTGGGACGAGTGACACAGTCCTTGTGGGTCCGGGGTCATATTATGAATGCATAATGTGGCCAGACATTCAGGGAATAGATCTTTTCAGTGAATACGGGCCTGATACTACGGTCATCGACGGTAATGGTGCGGGAAGTGTTTTGACAATTACTAGCCCGGTGGATACTAACACCACGATTGCTGGATTCACAATACAAGGCGGAGTTGCTGATATTGGTGGTGGAATTCGATGTCAGGGTGCAAGCCCTGGTTTTAACGATCTGATAATAACTGGCAATACTGCTTCTTCAGGTGGGGGCATCCATCTCAATAATTCAAGCCCCCTCATGACGAACACTATTATCATAGGAAATCTTGCTCAACCTTGTTCTTCATTTGTAACTGCCTGTGGTGGTGGTATCTACTTCAATGACTTTTCTAATGCAACTCTCATGAATGTCACTATCACACAGAATATTGCTGAGCCAGCGATTTTGGGGCTTGACGGACATGGTGGAGGGATCTTCTGTAGGAATGCCAGTCCTAATTTAATCAACGTTTCCATCACCGAAAACACTGCTGAAGGATTCTGTGCGCTTGGTTGTGGAGGTGCTGGTCGTGGTGGAGGTATGTACTGCTATTTATTCTCAAATCCAACATTGAAAGATGTTACGATATCTGGAAATAACGCATTACATACGGGATGTCATGGCAATGCCTCAGGCGGCGGAATTCACTGCTATTTATGCAATTTCAATCTAGAGAATGTTACTATTTCGGGCAATACAGCTTCGGGAATATTTGAACCGGCCGTTGAAGGAGGTGGGGTCTATTCCGATAATTCAAACCTGAATTTTGTGAATGTTACTGTTTCCGGAAATATTGCCACTGTCCCTTCTTTGTGGTGGATTTATGGTGGCGGCATCAATTGCTCGGGAGGTACGCTTGTTCTAAGAAATACCCTTATTACGGGTAATAGTTGTGGTGGCGGTGGCGGTGGTCTTTTCTGCAATGATTGTAGCCCAAGTTTGGAAAATGTTGTGATTTTTGGTAATACTGCCAGTGAGGGTGGTGGGATCTATTGCGGCAATCCCGATCCAAGTAATACCGATCTGGTCAACTGCATCATCTGGAACAACACTCCCCAGCAAATACATGTCAATTCTGGTTCAGTAGTAGCATCCTATTCAGATATTCAAGGCGGGTGGCCTGGTACCGGCAATCTATCCACTAACCCGATGTTTGTTAGCGGGCCTCTAAGCAACTACCATCTTTCATCAAGCTCACCCTGTATTGATGCCGGGAATCCGGATTTTCAATTTAATGATCCTGAGGATCCACTTAGTCCTGGTCATGCACTCTGGCCAGCGCAGGGATTATTGAGAAACGACATGGGTGTGTACGGAGGTCCAGAGGCACTGGGCTGGCTAGGTATTCAAGAACATAGAGTACACCAACCGAAAGCGATTTTCTGCCGGATTAGTCCAAATCCATTTAGTGATCGGGTGAATATTGAACTGAACCCGGAACATTTGTCCGAGGTTAGTAAGCTGAAGATATATGATATTTCAGGTCGGCTGGTAATGGATTTGTCATTACAGACAACCCATTCATCAACACCAGTCCAGGTCTATTGGAATGGAACTGATGATTCCGATAGAAAATTGCCAAGCGGTGTGTATTTTGTGAAATTGGAAGCTGATGGGTTTGTCGCAGCTCATAAATTGCTTTTGATACGTTAGCCACAAAAACTACTGTCGTTCAATGATCAACCCTCGAAATTCCACCTTCGATCATTGATGACGGAGATGAAAAGACAGATTACAGCGATTGTGAAAATGCAGTATCGACACAGAGGTCTCGCAGTATCACTTCGTTCGCAGAAACCGCCACACCCTCGCCTTAATCCTCTCCCCTCAAGGGGAGATGGAGGTCTTTGGTTGAGATTGCCGCGTCGTCCCGCATCATATTATGAAAAATATGATGAGCGTGACGACTCGCAATGACCATGCTTCGCAGGATAATGATACGATGGCAGAATGATTCGCCGACGAAGAAGTCGGCATACTCATTTTTCTTTGCAAATCACAGATTTGAAGAAAAATGGTAACAATGATGGTGAAAAGACTAGATTCCCCGATTGAATCGGAGAATGACGCCGGCATTTGTTAATGAATGTGCGTTGACTTGCAGTCGCTTGGTATGTATAATTACGACTAACCGATAACGGATATCAGATATCAGTCATCGGTTATCAGTCATTGGGTGTCGCCGGGATGGCGGAATTTGGCAGACGCACTAGGTTCAGGACCTAGCGCCCGCAAGGGTATAGGGGTTCAAATCCCCTTCCCGGCATCCTTAGAGTGAAAAACCTAATCCAAACAGGCAAATACTTATTCCGGTACCGGGCGGCGATCGCCGCTGTTTTTTTTGCTATATTAGTTTTCTGTGCAAAACCGGTTTCTTCGACCATCGCCCATATTTTGATTGTGATAGGCATAGTATTGCGGTTGTGGGCGGCCGGCTATATAGGTCCAGAGGCGCGCAAGACCGAATTCAGCGCTGGCCATATCATAAAAAATGGACCCTATCGTTTTCTCAAACACCCATTGTATGTAGGTAATTTCTTCCTCGTGTTGGGTGTTGTTATGCTGTATAATCCGCCTAGATGGACAGGGTTATTGTATATGATCGTCTTTGTTTTGATGTATGCGATAATTGCAACGAGCGAAAGGCAGTTTCTGAAAGAAAAATCAACCAAAGACGTGTCTTTCAGATTCAACAGCCTAACAGGCGAAATATCGACTATGATTGTGGTAGGTATTATCTATGTGGTGTATTTTCTTTTGCTGGCCAGAAGTTAATACCGGGGTTTCTTAATACCCTTCTATTGCCGATTCGTCGATCCTCTCGAAATCCTCCTGATACTGAAAGCGCTCTCTAAACATATGAACATCGCAGGAGTCTTTTGGCTCGGTGCCCGTAACGTATATTTGCTCTACCACGCTTGGGCAGTAAGGTCTTGCCAGGAGTCCGGTCTGATGGCATATGCGTGCGCTGATTATTCCTGATGAGGGTTTGTTAAATTCTTTTTGCTGCAAGGTGTCGATGCGTCCCATAAAATCGCCCCAGATGGGTGCGGAAATAAACCCACCTGTCGCATCTTTGAACATGCGGTCATTATTGTCATATCCGACCCAGACTCCGCAAGCGTAGTCCGGCGTATAACCAATAAACCATGCATCGCTGTAATTATTTGTCGTGCCTGTTTTGCCGGCCGCTGCGCCCTTGTAGTATTCACGTACATGATATCCGGTACCGCCGTTCACAACCGATGTCATGATATCGGTCATGACATAGCTCGTTTGGGGAGATAGTCTTCGTTCGGGGAGCGAACTGTTGATTTCAATGAGCGTGCCGTCTTTGTCCGTGATCTTTCTGATCATGTAAGGCTTGACGCGTTCACCGAGATTCGCGATGGTACCGGCGGCACTCACCATTTCCAAGAGATTCACTTCGCAGGTACCGAGGGCGAGGGAAACGACGGGGAGAAGCGGCGAATCCACACCAAGGTCATGTGCATAGCGGACGACTAGTTCCGGGCCGATGCTTCGGATGAGCCGTATCGCAACCAGATTACGGGAATACTTCAGCGCATCTTTGACCGTAATCGGTCCCATGAATTTCCGGTCATAGTTTGAAGGTCGATAAATGCTGTCCATGCCCGGCACTTCGAGTACGATCGGCAGATCGAGCACAATATCCGTGGGTGTGAATCCATTATCTACCGCCGTGGTCCATACGAATATTTTGAAAGCGCTGCCGGCCTGGCGCCGGGCTTGGGTCGCCCGGTTGAACTGACTCTGGACGAAGTTCCTGCCGCCGATCAGCGCTTTGACCTCGCCCGTGCGATAATCCAGGAGGACAAATGCGCCTTGCAGATACGGGATAGCAGTCACCGAATCAGCGAGCTGGATAGAATCGAATTCCGCCTTAGGGTGTGGCAGCTTATGGTTTTTCTCCAGCTTTGTGAGATGATTTTCCAGAACCTCTTCGGCGATCGTCTGCAGGCGCGCGTTGATCGTCGTATAAATGTTTGCACCGCTGCGATAGAGGAACTCTGGTCCATATTTAAGTTCCAGATATCTGCGGATCTCTTCCACAAAATATTCACCAGCACCCTTGTCTTTTGTTGGCTCGACGACGCCCAGCGGTGCACTTGTTGCCTGCTCGTATTCCTCAGACGAGATGGCTTTGTTCTCGAGCATTTTTCTCAGTACGAGATTGCGGCGCTGCACTGCGCGTTCAGGGTGTTTGTATGGAGAGTAGCGCTCCTGTGATTTGGGCAGGGCAACGAGCAGGGCGCATTCGGGTAGGTTCAATTCTGAGACATCCTTGTTGAAATAGTATTCTGCCGCGGTGGCGACGCCGTAATGTCCTTGCCCGAAATTGATCTGATTTAGGTACATTTCAAGAATCTCATCTTTGGTGTAGGCGCGTTCGATCCTGATCGCCAGGGCCATCTCTTTCATTTTACGCATAACAGTCTGTTCCAGTGTCAGGAACATGTTGCGCGCGAGTTGCATCGTTATCGTACCACCGCCCTGTACGATCCTCATGTTTACGACGTTGATGAGAAGGGCTTTGAAGAAGCGGAGTATGTCAACACCCCAATGGCTGCGGAAACGCTTATCCTCGATGCTTATGAACCCGTCTTTAAGGTGTTGCGGCACACGATCAAGGCTTGCCAGGTCTCTTCTTTCAATGAAAAATTGGGTGAATATCTGTCCCTGATCATCATAGACCTTGGTTGAGATTGGCGGTGCAAAAAAGGAAATGGATTCTGCGGGTGGCAGATCACTCACGATGGCGTAGTAAAAGCCGATGCCAAGCCCCAGTATCAGAGGGATCGCGGTGATCAATACCAGCCGCCAGATCTTCTTATTGGATCGTTTGTTCTGTCTTTTCATCGAAAATATATAATTTCTCCGGGTTGATCTTAAGGGTTAACGGGTTTCCGACTCTTGGCGCAGTTTCCTCAGTTACCCGCGCCGAAATCATTGTCGCGCCGCAGCGGCCGTGCACGTAGAGTTCATTGCCCATAGGTTCGATAACGTCGACAATAATGTTCATCTCACTGCCACTCGTTGTTGAAAAATCGGTTGGCCGGATGCCAAGGATCACCGACCGGTCAAGATGTCGCTTGAATTCCTTGCTGAGCCTGAGGTTTATGTCTGAACTTTGGAATTGAATATCCTTATTGGCCACATTGATCGTACCGCCTATGAAGTTCATTGGCGGACTGCCGATAAAACCGGCGACGAACTTGTTCTTTGGTTTCTTGTAGAGCGTGATAGGATCGGCAACCTGCTGCACTTCGCCGTCCTTCAGGACGATGATCTTCTGGCCCAGGGTCATCGCTTCGACCTGATCATGGGTGACATATATGATTGTCGCCTTTATTTTTTTGTGCAGGCGGGCGAGTTCAGCACGCATCTGCACACGGAGTTTAGCATCGAGGTTGGACAGCGGTTCGTCAAACAGAAAAAGTTTGGGCTGGCGTACGATTGACCTGCCCAGTGCGACCCTCTGTCTTTGTCCTCCAGATAGTTGGCGGGGTTTCCGGTCAAGCAGATCCGAAATGCCCAGAGTCATGGCGGTCTCATCCACGCGCCCCTTGATCTCCTTTTTCGGATACTTGCGCATGCGCAGGCCGAAGGCCATGTTATCAAACACACTCATATGGGGGTACAGGGCATAATTCTGGAAGACCATGGCCACGTCGCGGTCCTTGGGAGAGACGTCATTTACGAGTTTGCCTTCAATGAATATCGAACCAGATGTGAGTTCTTCGAGCCCAGCGATAAGCCGGAGCGTTGTCGTTTTGCCGCACCCGGAAGGCCCGACAAGTACCGTGAATTCCTCGGGTTGGACGTCGAAAGAGACATTCTTGGCCGCGTAGACATTCCGGTCGAAGATTTTTGTTACATTCTCCAGAAGGAGTTTAGCCATTCTGCCAGATGATGTTCAGGACATTTATCAGAGTATTCCTCAGTTCTTTCCTGGATATGACCATATCGACCAGCCCGTGTTCAAGCATGAATTCAGATCGCTGAAAGCCAGGAGGGAGCTTGCCGCCGATTGTCTGTTCGATTACCCTGGGACCAGTAAAACCCAGCAGGGCACCAGGCTCGGCGATGATTATGTCGCCCAGGGATGCATAGGATGCCATTACCCCGGCGGTCGTTGGGTGGGTCAATATGGAAATATAGGGTATTTTTTTCGTATTTAACAAGGCCAGCTCGGCTGAAGTCTTGGCTAGCTGCATGAGGGAAAGAATTCCTTCCTGCATGCGGGCGCCGCCCGATGCCGAAAGGATCATCAGCGGGATCTCTTTATCATATGCCAGCCGAATGGCACGGGCCACTTTTTCACCGACCACAGAGCCCATACTGCCGCCCATAAAACCGAAATCCATGGCGGCAAAGACAACTGGTGTGCCGCCGATCTGGGCAGTACCGTACACCACAGCATCCTTCATATTCATCTTCTGTTGCGCCTCTTTCATTTTCCTCTTGTAACCCGGGAACTCTAAAGGATCTAATGATTCGAGTTCGCTGTCAATTTCATCGAGTTTTGCATCGTCTAAGAGTAAAGTTATGTAATCGCGGCAGCTGATCCGAAAGTGGAACTGGCATTTCAGGCAGATCCAGAGGTTCTTTTCCAGCTCTTTCCGGTATAGTATCTCCCCGCAGGCTTCACACTTTGCCCAGAGCCCGTCAGGCAGCTGTAGCTTGTCTTCTGGCTTTGCCTTGATATTCTTCTTGAACCACATCCGGATATTCTAACCCAATTTAAAAGAAATGTCAACATACCAATGACCTGAAGCTAAGAGTGAATAAAGACGATGAATTTATAGAGGCTGTGAGGTTTTCGGTTAGCGGGGAGCCTTGAAGATCAAGACCAACCCAAAAATGCCGAAAACGATGTTGGGCAGCCACGCCGCGAGCACCGGGTTGATGATCCCGGCAACGCCATAGGCACGGCTTGACTGGATAAAACCCCAATAGACAAAAGAAAGGCCTATACTGATGCCCAATCCGACGGCAATTCCGCCGCGGCGCAGGACCAGGGAGATAGGTAGGGTTATCAGGAGGAGGACTATTGTTATGAACGGGTAGGAGAACCGGTAATTCAGCTCAACCTCCTCTTTTACAACATCCTGACCAGCCCTTTGCCGTTTCTTAACAAAAGAGGCGATTTCCATGAAATTCATTTCCTCAGCCGGTTTGATCCTCTGGAGGAGATCCTTGGGTTTCTCTCTTAATTCCGGCATTTTGAGCAGTGTATGCTTGGTTATCTCTTCTTGCCCTAGGGTGTCGAAAATGCGGACGGTCGCATTCTCGAATGACCACATTTCATCGTATCGGCCATACGGAGAGTCAATACGCTGTTTTATGCGATTGTCCTCTCCAATCTGCCAGAGGATTATGTTGTCCAGGCTGTTGTTCCTGCCGTCAAATTTCCGGATATAGTATATCCAGCTATTCTCTCCATAATAGAAAAAATTACGCCGCCATGAAAAATTCCGGATCGGTCGCCGGTTGATCTTCGTTTCCTCGTGCTCAATGAGTCGTGCCTGCGCCCAGACGCCAACCGTTTCCTGGAAAATAAATGTTATCGCAGCAATGATCACGCCCGCCATGAGCAGGAGGGTGAATAGACGATTGACATTGAGTCCGCTTGTCTTCAGAATGAGTATTTCACGGTGTTTTGTCATTAGGCCGAAGACGAGAAACACGGCGATCATTGATGCAACCGGGATGAGGAGCACAGCATAAGATGGTACCAGATATAGGTAGTAGATCAGAATATCAAAGAACGTGGCATTCTTTGCGAGGAACTTGCCCAGATTGTCAAAGAGGTTGATGATAATATAGATGAATATCAATACGCCCACACAGATGACCAAGTACCGACTGAATTGCCTCAACACGTAGCGATTAATTATGCTCATTTGAACAGCTTCTTGATGGGTGCCTGGTCGAACTCGGCAGCGAGATACAAGTATGCGCCAACAGCGAGGAGAAGCAGATTGGGGAGCCACATACCCCAGAATGCAGGGAAGTTCCTGCGGTCGGCAAATTCCTCACCAGCAATGACCAGTATGTAGTAAGATGAAAAAAGGAGTACACCAGTTAGAATCCCTGCGATTCCGCCGCGTCTAAAAAGGTAGCCCAGCGGTGCGCCGATAACAACGAATACAATGCATGCAAAGGCGAGAGAGAATTTCTTGTAGAAGGAAACCTGATAGCGTGAAAGTTTGCGTACTGTGCCATCCAAGGTTTTGTTTCTCTTTTCGATCTCGAATACGGCACGGTCCAGGCTGGCGATATCGCCCCGGAGGTAGTCTTCGACCGCACGCGTGCCGATTTCGCTAATCTCCTTATGAAGAGCAGCGATCTTATCCTTGTTCTCCTGTATTGTCTTTTCCAGGTTATTGATATCAAGCTCATTTTCATTGCGGTAACTGCGATCTTTCCTGACGAGGTCCGTGTCCATCTTGATATTCAGGATCTGCGTGTCGAATTCGGTTTTCTGGTAGGTTGTGCTGTCGACGAGTTGATGTAACTCGCCGTCGAATAGGGTGAACCTCAATATATCGTCTTGCTCGAAGCTCTTCAACTCGCCCCGTGGGGCGGTTATGAGCATGCCGGCACCGGCATCATAGATCGTGACGTCGTATACCATTGATCGGCGCTCATCCTTTTTGCCAATGTATATCGTGTATCCCCTGAAATCATCGGTGAAGATACCTTCGGGTAGGCGGACTGCTGGACGTTTGCGAGTCACATCGAGCATGAGGTTACGAACCCGATGATTGGATTCGGGCAATATGTAGTTGTTGAAAAAGACCAGAAAGACCGTGAAGATGAGTGTTATCGTAAGAGGCGTGCGCATTATTGATAGAAAGGACAGCCCGCTCGTCTTCAAAGCAAGAATTTCGTTATCCTGCGCAGCACGGCCGAAACTCATAACGATCGCCACCAGTATCGCCATGGGTGCAGCGTAGGATATGATCACCGGGAGGGTGTATATGAGGATCTGGCCTACGATCCCCAGGGGGAGGCCTTTTCTGACAAACAGATCGATGAGCCGAAAAAGTTCGTTCATAAGTAGTATGAAGGTGAGTGCGATTGTCGAGAAGAAAAAAGGAGGGATGAATTCTTTGAGAAGATAACGGTCGATGAGCCTAATCAAAAGTACCCCTGGTTGCCGCCGCTTTGATAGCCTCTACTGCGACCGAAACTCGCGCCGGATCGCTCGGTGCAAGATACGGATCGAATTTCATTATTGCTCCATCGACCAGCCGCATATAGGGAAGATAAAGATACGATTTTGTTGTGATATTTTTCATAGGATATAGATTTCGCGGGTAATCCGGTTTGAGAAGGCGGTCGAGCAGGATGACCAGGTTGGCATTGGTCAGCGTGTCTTCAGCATATAATTGTCCGTCAGGGAATAATGGCAGGTAGCCTTTAGATATGCTGTAGATCATCGGATCAGTTGTCACGGTCTTGCCAGTAGCGCCGCAAATGATCTCGGCCAGCAGTTTCCGCGTGAGCGCGAAATTCTTATCCAGATTGCCGGTCATGGACGGGGAACAATTTGACAGCAAGGCATACAGGTCCTTAAGCCTTCGATATTTGCGGTAATAGTAGACGAGATTCAAGTAAACGTTTTCGTCATTGACACCGCGGTCCGCAAGTTTCTCTAAAGTGGCGATTTGCTCTTCTGGTTTGTCCAAATGCTTGTAGCAATTGAAAAGGTAATAGAGAGTTGAGTCAGATTCGGGGAATTTTGAATGATGGGCAGTGAAATAGCGGATCGCCTCTGTGTATTGCTTGTCATTGTAGAGCGCCAGGCCACGCTCGAAATCACTCTCACGGTGAAAGACCGAAGCGCAGCTACAGAAAAAGAGGATTATTGCCCAACAATTACTGCAACGCGGCATTCTCTGAGAAGGTTAAGATTATTGTGCGAGCTGTGTATGCGTTGCGTGTCGGCAGAAGAGATTTTAATGTCGGTGCTTTTCTTGCCGACAACACCGAGCGCCCTGATCACCAGGGGATTATCCCCGACCCTTGATTGAGCCTCGGTCTCATCCCGGTAGTAGCCCACCACACCACGTTGAATGATGTAATGTGCATCAGCAAAGTTATGAGAGAATACCTCGAGCTTGGCCTCACTGAATATTTTCGGAAAAAGACAGGATGTCAACGCGAAGTCGCGGCAGTCGATGATTATCCCGGAATAATCGGATATTTCGTTGTCTTTTGGGATCAAAGTTATTCCTTCGGGAGGCATTCTGTCTGCTGGCCATTCCTGTCTGCAAGTAGGGCATAGCATGGGAACTACTAGTTGTACAGGTTGTTGTTCAGGCAAAAGCTGTGCGACGATGCTCGGAACCAGAGATAACTCGCATACGTATTCCACGGTGCCGTCGGTAAGATAATGTTGCTCGATGCGGTAGTGATTCAACAGTGTGGAGACTTTTTCCTCCTGGTCATGATTCTTATGGAGAATATCTCCGACTTTGGTCGAAGCATCATACTGCAGACCGTACAATTCCTCTTTAAGTAGTCCGAGTGCTGCTCTTTGGTCATTGGTCGATTCCCGCAGCGAAATGGTACCCCAATCGACATCTGCGAAACACGGTAGCATTAAAGCAAAAATCATTAGAACTGCTGTTTTTCGCATTATACCTCCTCTCACGAAGGGAATAATGAAAGCGGGCGACGGGATTCGAACCCGCGACCCTCGGCTTGGGAAGCCGATGCTCCACCACTGAGCTACACCCGCAGAATCAAAATTATATGCCGATTAGTATGGTTGTCAAGGTCACCACAGCTGAAGACTGCGTAATTTGGCGAGATTTAGGGATTTAGATCTTTCGGGCCTCAGATTGAGTGGGTGGTTCGATAACTCCGCGGCGCATTAGTTGTCATCACGTATGCTCGTATGATGTGCCGTGGTGCTCAGATATCTTTATCCAAACGTTTTGATATTCTTGACACTAGCCGCTCACAATCTTCGAGCAGTTGTGCGGTTTCTTTTGGATATTTAATCCAATAGACTGTGCGTTGCCCTTTTTTGTCATAGCGAATGATATTGGTTAATCTTAGTTTTGTAAGCTGCGAACAAGTTGCCTGCCTCGACCTCTTGACATACGCGGCAATATTGTCTAACTCCATTTCTCCTTCTTCCAAGAGAAGTTTAACAATACCATATGAAATCGGATATCCCAGTACCCGGCAAATCATTGAACCACGGAATCTCTTTTCAATCACGTGCGTGTTCCTCCTTTGTACCAGTACACCACTATACCAGCATACCGGTATGCTGGTATACTAATATAGCGGATTAGATGTACAATTTTATAACGTGTGATGGGGTTATTATGTTACATGTGTTGCTTATGGGAGTCAGGGTATTTGTTTTCTATCGGCCGAGACGGTTTTGATGATTCTTCGCTTGGGTGACAAAGGTTTCCAGGCGCATGGCATCGACCGCGTGGTCAAGGCCATCGACCGACAGGTTAAAGAGCGGAAAGTCGGAATAATCTTCTTTTATTTTTTTGTAGATTGTTGTTACCGTATTGCCGGGCATGCAGGTGAAAGGCATGATATTGACCACACCCGAGAATTCTTCCTTGATGAAATCGAGCGTCTTGCCAACGGTCATGACCGCCTCACCCTCCATGGTTGAATGCATGTACGCGCTGGCGCGGTCCAGAACCTTGAGCACCGGCGTCTCCTGATCCAAACCCAAGATTCTGAAGATCTTTTTCTGGCGGTACTTCATGTACTGGTCGAATATTTTTGTGAATATCACCCGGCGATATTGTCTGAACCAACGGCAATTTCTCACCCTGGTGAAATTAAGATACAGAAACCATTCACCGATCGACGGTAATGCGACTTCGCAACCCAGTTCCTCCAGTTTGTCGATCACGAAATTGTTGCTGAAAGGTTGCGACCGGACGTAAATCTCGCCGACGATACCAATACGGGGTTTCCTTGCGCCGTTCACTTCGATGCCATCGAATTCCTTCCGTGCTTGTTCCAGACAAGAGGTGATGCCGCGACCGTTCTGTACGAGCCTGCATACCTCGTCGAGTGCTCGCTGGTAGACGAAGTCAGTCCGGCCTGGCTTCTTCTCATAGGGTCGCGTCATCCGTGCCCGGACCTCTAACCCGTCAATCGCACAGATGCCATCCCAGGCCGAGGCGAGGAATTTTATGCCCATGTGGCCGAGGTCATCAAACAGGCTCGGTCCCTGATTCGGCGCGTAAATAGGTACATCATGTAGGCCGAGGTCATCGAGGATTATACGGTGCAGACGATAATACTGGCCGAATCTACAAGGCCCTGAACCCTGGGCCATGAAAAAACCGCTCTGGTCGGGCCGGAAATTGGGGGACCGTGTCTTTTTGACCATATCGCCGGCCGTGATGATCGCGGGTATGCATTCGCGTCCGGATGTATACTGCCGCCCGATATTTATCGATTCCTCATCAGGCGGCGGCAGCACTTCAGCATCGATGCCACTGTGCTTCATTGCGCTGGCCAAGACCCGGGCGCCATCACACATATAAGGCACGAATATCTTCCGCCCTTGTTTGACTTCACTGCGCGGATTTATCTTCCTCGATCCACCGGTCCTCTGGGCTCCCTTTATGCTGTCCAGGAATGCTTCGCTCCGCGTGATGAATCCTGCATCGCCAGAATGCTCGTCGATTTCCATCAAGAGCATTGGTTTATCCCCGAGTTTTTCTTTGAAGAAGCGGGTCAGAAAAGAATCCGGGCCGCAAGCAAAATTCGAAAGGTAGACGGGAAAGAGGCGTTCGTCCTTGCTGATCATTTCAGCGGCAGCCATTATGCGCTGCCCATAATGCCAGTACATGTTGCCGAAATCGTGCTCGATCGACTTGTAATCGAGTTCCAAGAAATCGATAGGTATTGACAGAATACCCAGATCGCGGAACTTCTTTGGCAGGTTCAAGTTCATACCGAGATCATAACCATTGTACGGCCTTGAGCAGACAACGAATGCAATATCGTTGTGGTTCTTCAATACCTCTCGACCCAGATCAGTGATTTTGCGCTGTACCTCACTCCAGTAGGTTATTGCTTTCTTGATCGCCGCTTTGACCGCTTTCTTTGATTTCCCGACCTCCCGGCCGAAAAGAATAAGAGATTCTTCGATGCCCGCAGTACCGCGATCAAAGTGTAGGTAAGGGGAATAAACCTTGACATCAGAGGCAAATGTGGCGCGCGCGAAATAAGGACTTGATTGGACATATGGGCAAACATAGCTGCGCGGGAAGATCTTATCTTGCAGAGGCATTGTTATGACACTCGGAATGAAGAGACTCTTAATGCCCTTATCCAGAAGGTACTGGATCTGGCCCAAGGCGACCTTTACTGGCAGGCATGTATCGGCAGTCGACAATTCAGCGCCATTCTCAATGGTCTGACGGGTTGTCGGCTGTGAAAGGACCGGTTTGAATCCGAGTTGTTTGAGGAATTCGTAGAAGAAAGGGAATAACTCATATACTATTAGAGAACGAGGGATACCGATTTCCGCGCCTTCGATATCTTCAGTTTTGAAGAATATTTCATTGCGCATCTTGAACAGGTCTGGGATATCTTTACCGGTCTTCCTTTCTTTTTCTTCGTACTTGCCGCAGCGGCCGCCGTAATGTATTGCTCTTTCGCCAGAGATCGTTATTTCATTTATTTCACATTCATTGCTGCAATCGTGGCAGGTGAATGATGTTGACGAATACGATCTCGAAGCGAGATCGAATCCTTTGAACCTTGTCTTTTCTATTTTGCTGTCGCGAACGATCAGTGCAATGCCAATGGCGCCAGTGACATCGTAGTTTGGCGGCACAGTGATCTCTTTATCTAACACCTCATGGAATGCTGAAACGACTGCTTTGTTAGCCGCGACGCCACCCTGAAACAAGATCCTTTCGCCGACCCTCTTGCCTCCGACAACCCGGTTGAGGTAGTTGTAGACAATTGAATAGCCCAGACCGGCAAGAAGGTTTTCACGTTCATTCGTATCTTTTTGATGATGCACAACTTCGGAATTGATGAAGACTGTGCAGCGTTCTCCCAGATTTATGGGCGATTCCGCCTTTAGTGCGAGATCCCCGAAATCATTGAGCTCGACGCCAAGGATTTGCGCCTGTTCTTCAAGGAACGAGCCTGTTCCGGCAGCACAAACCTTGTTCATCTCAAAATCAATGATCGTTCCTTTCTGTAAACTGATGAATTTGGAATCCTGGCCGCCAATTTCGAATATTGTATCCACGGCCGGATCGATCTCGATGGCGGCGCGTGCCTGGGCTGTGATCTCGTTCTTGATTATATCCGCACCAATGAATTCGCCAGTCAAGTACCGACCAGAACCAGTAGTGCCCGCGCCCATGATCTCGACTTTGTCACCCATTTCGGATTCAAGTTGAGCGAGTCCCTCGAGAACAACATCTATGGGCCTGCCTCGTGTCCAGAGATACCTACGGCCCAGAACATTGCCTTGTTTATCGATAAGCACGAGGTTTGTCGATATTGAGCCGACATCGACACCGAGATAGCATTTTGTCTTACGGACCGGGGCGTCTGAAATAATTGATGGGTTCGGTCTCTCTTTGCCGTTCAGTGTCGGCAGCCGCTTCACGACTTTCGGCAGATCCAGCCAGCTTTGCAGCGGTTCGTGGCCTTGATAAACGGCTCCGTCATCTGATCCTCTGGCCGCGATCACTGCGCCTATGGCGCCCACGCAATTGTAGTACTTGGGGACAACCAGCTGATCATGGTCGATCTCAAGGATTTCATGGAAAGCTTTGACCATGCCCTGGTTCGCGGCGACACCACCGACAAATGCGACGGGCGGATCAATGTTCTTGCCTTTGGCAATAACACTCTTAAAATTCCGGGCGAGAGCGAAACAGAGACCAGCGACCAGGTCATCTGGTTTTGTGCCGATCTGCTGGAGGTGGATCATGTCGCTTTTGGCAAAAACTGAACAACGTCCCGCAATACGCGCCGGGCTCTTCGCCTGCAGCGCCACACTACCCAAATCCTCGATGTCAAAACAGAGTCTTCTTGCCTGCTGGTCCAGAAAGATCCCGGTGCCGGCCGCGCAGATCGTGTTTGATGAGAAATCCTTAATGCCACTGTCAATATTGATCAGCTTTGAATCCTCGCCACCGATTTCAATGATTGACTTTATTGATGGTTCAAAATAGGTGACCCCGGTTGCCGTTGCCACTACTTCATTGATGCGGATCGCTCCAAGGAGATCGGCAAGTGGCTTTACGAGCTGCCCGGTGAGGATCAACCGGTCGATCTTATTCTGTTTTAGGACCTCGAGTAATAGGTTGTACGGTTGTCCCTGGTGCTTGATATACAGGGTTCGAACTAGTTGCTCGCCGTTGAATTCGGCAAGTTTTAAGCTTACCGAACCGATATCAATGCCATATTCATGCATAGAGAATGTTAAGGTGTGTAGTAAAGTCCGACCGAAAGATGATAGTCAGTATATTTTTCCGGCTGGTCATCTGACGTTGGTTTGATATTCGCAGTGAATTCGGGACTGATCCGGAATTTGATTAGCTTAAATTCAACACCCAGCCCGATGATAAAAAAGGCATGGGTCGCGCCTCCGATCGGCGTCTCAACGACAACATTATTGCTTTCGAGTTGCTGTTTGCCATCAAACTGAACATTAATGCCGATACCCGCCCCGAGATATGGTGATATCAGGGGCAGCATGCCGGCTTTCAGTGAGAGCATGACCGGGAAGTATAGATTATTGTACAGATATGTCCTGCGGGCAAGTGCCTCCTGCCGGCTGTATCTCGTCGTTCTGAATTGTGCAGCCATATCAAGTGAAATGAGACTAAAGATATCAGTGCCCATGCCCAAACCGACATGAACACCGGTACCGGTCATTTGGCCAAGGTTGTCGTTTGGGTTGTAAGTCCCGTAGTTTATGCCGCCTTTAATGCCTACCCGGGTACCTATCGGACCAGAAAAACACTGGGCAAAACATACTGCTGACAACAGAATGATGATAAGTATTGTTTTTTTCAAGTTTCCTCCTAGGGATCTATTATACATGCCGAAAGATTGAAGTCAATGGAATGGGGTCGGGAAGGGAATCTAGCACTAGTCTTCGAACTCACTGGGAAATATGTCATCAATTTTCTCCGAAGAAAGAAAAGAAAAGGGCGGGTCAGACCCGCCCTGTGTGACAGTTACACTAGATCAGTGCGCAATGAGACGCAGCCCCTGAACAGTCTGGAACCAAGCTTCGACATTGATGGTACCAGCTGTAGCGTTCACGCCGCTAAATCTAACGAGTCCGTAGTGCTCTTCAGTACCCAGGTAGACACCGATAAATGTGGGATCTGTCTGGATACCCTCGGTGTAGTTAAAGAATGTCGTTGCACCGTAGTTGGGCAGAGCCGCCTGCGGATCTGTGATTGGATCCGAGAACCAGTTCTGACGCCAGGATGCTGCGGGCACAAAACTTCCACCTGGATCATTGGGGGCCAAATCTGGACTGGCAATACTCCAGGGCGCAGGCCACGGTCCACCCGCTGGATCATCAGTGAAGTTGGTGATGTAGAAGTCGACTAAAGAAGCATTGGCGGCATTAGCCATGGAATATGTGCTGCCCGTGAAATCACTGGACAGACCCCAGCCATAGCCGGAATTGCCAGCTGCTTCCAGTTCATAGATCATCATCGAAGCCGTATGGACCGGTATCGTGGTTTCGACGTCGGAGTCGTATTCAGTACCTCCAAAGTCAGCCGCAACGAGGTAGTCACCGGTTGCATCCACAGGATCGTGTGTGTAAGTCACTACATCGCCATCAAGGGTCTCTTCGAGGACCCAATCCGTCGTGCCGACTTCCCTGAAATAGACAAGGTAATTGTCTGGTTGACCGTCCGTTGGTTCACCCCAGGTGAGGATGACCTCCAAACCGTCGTTACTTGCAGCCAAAGCAAAGTTCTGTGGTTCGCTACCAGCAGTCTCGTCTCCGCATCCAACGAGTACGACCAGGGCGAGTGATGCTGTTCCTAATGCGAGTATTCTTGCGATCTTTTTCATGCCTTCCTCCTTATTTGTACTATTTCCCACCGACGCGGGTTGGCTTCTGTTGCTGAGCTGGCTTGGGTACGGTCATACCGCCCTTGTGATGCTTCTCAATATGCATGTTGTACTGCTCAATGAAAGAATCCATTGCTGCCTGCATTTCCGTAACGTTGGTTTGCAGGGTCTCGACTTGCGTCTTGAGCGCGTCGAATTCCTCTTTGGTCACGCCGGCCATGCCTTCTGGCGGCTGGCAACCGATTATCGTCAAGCAAGCGACTACGGTCAGTAGTGTTGCTATCTTGATCATACTTCCTCCTTTTTTTACATTCAAGGCAGACGACATTATCTGTATTCCTCTTTTCATATTGTGCCGCAGAGGGCACTCTCTCAATATGCCGGTAGTAAGAAAGGATGTATGTCAAACAACATAGCACTTTCTACCCTTCCGGCAATGGGCCTAAGTGGAATCGAACCACTCACCTCACGCTTATCAGGCGTGCGCTCTAACCAACTGAGCTATAGGCCCAACTTCAATTGATAAGCGAGGAAATCGTTGTTTTATGTAACAATCTCCAGTTAGGTCAATTATAATCAACGTTCGGGTTTTGTCAAGGAGCTGTATGGCGTGATTACGATGAAATTTCGAGCGATATGAGGACTGATCTACGTTTCTGGTGTTATTGAATGTCGGTCGTGCTCGGCCGTTTCCTTCAGGGTAGCGTATCAGGGCGCATTCTGCTCAAGATCAAGTAGCTTGTCCTCAAACAATCTTTCAAGCCATTCTTGGCGCCTCTTTTCATTGTGTGTGATGGCTGCTGTCCGGGCATTGTGAATTGAACCCAAATAGAAGCGGTTGATCAGAAATATGAATACGAGCGTCGCATCCACATATTTCTGCTGTTTGAGGGCATTATAGAAAAGGTATCCAGACCCCAAATTGAATAAGAAATCCCCGAATCCCTGCCAGGGGTCACCACTGTAGATCTGACCAGAACCAGGCAAGAAAAGTGATAGCAGAGCAGCAGTTCTTTCCGATTTCTTGGGGCGGGTCAGGTATTCCTCGATTTGAGCAGCGATCTCGTAATGTCCACTTTCGATGAAAGTGGCGCGTGCATTGGAGAATTGGCCGTCCAGAAGGTAGGCCAGACCGAGCAGTTCTTTTTCCGCAGTCTGTTCCAGCATATTGATGGCAGGGTAATAGCTACCTGATTTGATGAACTGCCTGGCGATCCCCACCTTTATGCTGTCTGGTATATCCGGGAATTCATACACGAGGCCGTAGAATTCGCTGACCCCTTTTGAGGGATCAAGATTGAGCATAGAAATGGCGTAGCGCGCTCTTACTGCTGCATCCTTTTTCAGCTCCGGATAGAAGAAAAAAGCCCTGAGGTATTCGACACGAGCTTCTTCGAAATAGCCATTGGTATATAAGGAATCGGCGAGCTGAACCTGAGCGATCAATACAAGCAGAACGACCATCTATTCAATGCCCGACGGCTGGACCTGGAGAATTTGTTCCAGGTATTTTTCGTTTTCTTGGTAATTGTAGTTACGTACGGCGTTGACCCCGCCGTAGATGTTGCCCGCATAGAGAAATATTGCCGTGCCCAGGGCGAATCCGAACTTGACGTCCTCATCACGATCATAGTAATAATATGAAAGCAAAGCGGCGGTGCCGACAAGAAGAAAAGAATAAAGGCCATCGCCATATCTACCTGCATAGAAATGTCCACCACCAGGGAATAACGCTAATAGACCGCCAATGAATGGTTTTTTGTATACAGGGCTGTGCTCCGGAAGGTCTATGTATTGCGCGGCTTCGTTGAACTTGAATTCGTAGGAATAACCCAGGCCAATTATTCTCCGTGCTTCACTTATGTAAGGAACCTCGACGCGCTGCAAGTATATGCGAGATGAATCTGGCTCACCTGCGGCAAAGTGTATTAACCCTTTTATGTAGTTACGTTTATTGATATCATCGATATTCTCTGATTCACTGATCGCTTCACTGTATCTGCCTAATTGGGTTAAGCATTCGATGATCCTTTCGTAGAGGTCATCAGTAGCCGAATCCACCAGAACCAGATAGCGCCGGTATTCGTGAAGTGCGGCCGTATAATCTTGCTGTATGTATAGATAATCCGCAAATTTGAGCAGGTTTGGTGGTTCGAACATATCGGTTTGACAGAGCAGGCACAGGATCACAATACTCATGTATGATACTTACTCGAGGTGTTTTGTACGGTCTTTTATTATTGTGCCGAATATATAATTGTTCTTGACCGGGTCATAAATTTTGTAATCTTTTATTCCTTCATAATATGTGTCGAAGGATCCAAATGCCCATGGATTGCAGCGCTGAAGCCGGTCCGAAGCCATAAGCGAGCCCCAGATGATGCCGTGCTTTTCGATTGCCTCTTTGGCGAAGTGCGAGCAGGATGGTGAGAAGTTGCAGACATCTCCCTGGGAGGGAGATATGAACTTTTGGTATAATCTGAGCCCGCTGCTGGCGATGATCCTGGCCGGGTTTGTGTGGTGCGGCATCTGTGCGAGCAGGATGATGGTCAGGATTACATGCACCCTTTATTTTAGATAAATCCGGTCAAAAATCAAGCATCCCATGGCGATGTCACATATGGTCCTTCTTGATTGGAGTTAGATCATGAATATAATAGTCGATGCGGCAGGTACTCCGTGAATATTGGAATGAGTTGAGAGGATTTGACCTCGAGACTGTGATTATTATTATTTACTCAACATCGATCCTTCTTTTCGTATATTTCTTACCGCGTACGCACCTGATCCTGCCCAGGGAGACATTCCTCGAACGCCTTTTCGTCGTGGGTGGCATATACATTATTGCCCCATTCTTACTTTATTTTGTGTTCCGGCACCATCCAAGTGATTTCGGGATCAGTACTGGCGAGCCGAGATCATGGTTAAAGGATGTCTTGTTTTTCTATATACTCTTCCTGGTAGTACTTTTTGTGGCCTTCAAGTTCACGAATCTCAAGAATGTTTACCCCCTATACCGGAGATCGGCGCAGGGCATGCAGTATTTTCTCCTGTTCCAGTCGATCCAGCTCTGGTACATGTTTGGGTGGGAATTTTTCTTCCGCGGGTTCATGTTGTTCGGGCTTGAGCGCAAATTCGGCCGCTCGGCGGTCCTGGTTCAGGCTATCCCCTTTGCCGTTGCCCATTTCAAGAAACCTCAGCTCGAGGCCTATGGTGCGATATTTGCCGGCATATTCTTGGGTCTGATCGGCTTGCGTGCGCGTAGCTTCCTGCCGTGTTTTTTGCTGCACTTCATGATCCTGCTGACCGCAGACATTCTGGGGCTACTTCTCTAGAAATTCGAAATCCGAATATCGAAATCCGAAATTCCGCAAATTAACAAATCTTTGATTTAGCCAAATTTGCGGGAATCCTCGCAATGCGGGACAATATCAAATACCAAATAACCCAAACTTGTTTGGAATTTTGAACATTCGAATTTTGAATTTGTTTAGTATTTCGATATTCGAGTTTCGAATTTTGTTATTTGGCCGTCTCCACTACTCTCTTTTCCCTGATTACCGTCACCTTTATCTGCCCGGGATATTGTGTTTCCTTTTCAATTCTGCGCGCAATGTCATGGGCAAGGTTTTCGGCCTGAAGATCGGAGATCTTCTCAGGGTGGACCATGACCCTGATCTCGCGGCCCGCCTGAATGGCAAAAACCCTTTCGACGCCATCAAAGGAAGAAGCGACTTCCTCGAGTGTATTCAGGCGTTTTATGTACGCCTCAATGGTCTCGCGCCGTGCTCCAGGGCGTGAACCAGATATTGAATCCGCGATCTCAACGATCGCCGCGTAGGGCGAGATCGGTTTTATTTCCTCGTGGTGAGCGGCGATGGCATTCACGATGAGCTCAGTTTCCCCGAACTTGTTGGCGATCTCAGCACCAATGTGGGCGTGAGAACCTTCGAAAGTGCCGTCGGCGACCTTGCCCAGATCATGCAGCAACCCGGCGCGTTTTGAAATACTCTGATCCAAGCCCAGTTCTTGTGCAAGCAGGGCAGACAGGTAGGCAACCTCTTTTGAATGCTGTAAAAGATTCTGACCGTAACTCGTGCGGTATTTCATCCGGCCCAGGTATTTTATCACGTCAGGAGAAACACCGATTATGCCCAGCTCTAGCACAACCTCTTCGCCCGTGTTCTTGATAATACCTTCAATTTCCTTGCGGGCATTTTGCACCACATCTTCGATTCGCGACGGATGTATTCGCCCGTCAGAAATGAGCTTCTCCATGGAAATACGGGCAACCTCTCTTCGGATCGGATCAAAACACGATAGGGAGATCATCTCTGGCGTATCGTCGATGACGACCTCGACACCAGTGAGGTTCTCAAACGACCTGATATTTCTCCCTTCGCGGCCGATTATCCTACCTTTCATTTCATCGGACGGGATCGGAACCACAGATATTGTCGTGTCTGCGGTGTGGGAAGTGGCGCAACGTTGAACTACCTGCAGGAGCACCTCTCTTGCGCTCTCATCGGCACGCGCTTTTGCTTCTTCCTTGATCTGATTGATCATCGAAGCCGCTTCGTGTCTCGCCTCAGCCTCAAGGTTCTTCATGAGCATGGCTTTGGCTTCATCTTTAGAAAGGTTCGCGATCTTCTGTAATGCTTCATTTTGCTCTCTGATCATCTGGTCAAAACGCTCAGATTTTGCGTGGATGATCCTTTCTTTGTTCTGCAGGTCGTGCTGAACGTTCATGAGTTCTTTTTCTTTATCAACGATCAGGTGTTCATGTCTGTCCAGAACCCGTTCTTTCTCGGCAAGCCTTTTGTCGGCCCTCTCCAGCTCTTTGCGCCTGGATGCCGTTTCTTTCTCAAATTTTGCCTTTTCTTGGTACCAATGTTCTTTGGCGGAAATTTCTGCGGATTTACGGCTGTTTTCAGCTTCCCGTTTTGCTTCTTCGATAATTTTTGTTGCTTCGGTCGAAGCATGGGCTAATTTAGATTTTCCAAACCTCAGGTATAAGAAAATTGCTAAAACGACCGCCGGTACCAGAACGGCGATTGCGATCAACACATACACTGTCATAAAGACTCCTTACCTCCCCCGGAGGCTAATTATTTAAAGCTCCCCGCAGGTGCCGTGTGATAAAAAGTCTTTGAACCCAAGGTTAAGGTGGGTGCCAGTCGACTTCGGGTAAAATCCCTGGTCGAACTTGGCTCCCTTAAGATGGGTGTTGGCTCAAGACTTCATACCGATCACGGGCACCGCAGGGAACGAATTAAGGAACTGCTTCGTCTATCTTGAGGATCACTGACCTGATCCTCTCTTCCATTTCAGACAATTTCTTATTAAGTTGATTCTCGCGTTGGAGATAGTCGTCAACCAAGTTCAAACAAGCAAGCACGGCGATCTTGGTTGTCGAAGGCAAGGGAAATTCACGATGTATTTCCTTCATCTTAGCATCGACGATCTCGGCGACTTCCTTTATTCGTTCAGTATCCACATCGTCGGAAATGACACGATAGTCATTGCCAAAGATGTTCACGATAACCTCGGTTTTCTTCAACGTATCTCCTATATTAACAGATTATCAACCTTCTCGATTAAGCCATCAACCCTTTTTTTTACATCCTGCTTAGTGTTTTGCAAACGACTATTGCTTTCCTCCAAATCTTCAACTTTTTGCTTAAGGCTGTTGATCAAAGAAATCAACTTGTCGATACGCTCTTCAAGCTTAGTCAATTCGTCCAACGCTACTCCTTTGTTCGTAGACTTGCATTAAAGTTCTTCAATGTCTCGTCAGTGATCCTTTTGACAAAGATGTCTACTTCTTTGTCGGTCAGTGTTCGATCTGGTGCTCGAAAGTGCAGACGGAATCCTAAGCTCTTCTTTGCCATGGGCAAATTATTCCCTTTATAGTAATCAAATAACACAACCCTTTCTAGAACCGGTCCGCCGACCCTGGCTATTACGCCTACCATGTCGGGGACCTGAACTTCTTTGTCCGTGATAAAAGACAGATCTCTGATATTGGCCGGGAACCTTGGCGGTGGCATGTAAAAGGTATCGCTGATCATTTGCCACAATGGGTTCAGTGCCAGTTCAAAATAGTAGTAAGGTTCCTTGCAGAGTTCGGAATCGATCGAACCCAAGAAGCCGAGTTCCTTGCCTGACGCCCATATCATGATCCCCTGATCAAAACCGCGTCGTGTTGCCGGTTTGAAACTGGCTTCTTTTATGTGGAATAGATTAAGGATGCTTTCAACGAAACCCTTGGCGTCGAAATAATCAAGATTGTCTTCGTCCTGCTTCCAGAAATCTTGATAGCGTTCTCCACCCAGTATTGCCGCGAGCCTCCTTTCCTGGAACGGTGCTTTGGGCAACAACACATTCCCAACTTCAAAAAGCCTGAGGGATTTGTTACCTTTTGACAGATTATAATTCAGTATATCTAAGAGTCCAAAAAAGAGTGTTGGTCTGAGCGCATCGAACCGCTCGTTGAGCGGGTTTAGTATTCTGACAAAACCATCATACCCGAACTGCTCGAGCAACTTACCCGACATCAGGGATAGATTGTAGGTTTCATCAAATCCTTGCCCGACCAGGTGATTCTTTATTACTTCTTCGTATTCAAGCAGCTTGTTCATATGTGGGCGGCCAGACCACTTATTAGGTTCGGTCTCGGGTATTTGCATGTAACCGTAGACGCGCGCGACCTCTTCGTAGATATCTTCTTCAATCTCAATATCACGCCGGAAATGAGGGATCTTCGCGGTCAGTGTTTTTGTTCCGGTAACCTGGATGTTTATCTTCTTCAATATATCCTTGACCTGTTTTGTCGTCAGGTCGAGGGAGAGTATTGTGTTCATACGGGGCAGGGAAAACTGGACCTGCTTGGGGCGTGCTTTTCTGCCCTGGCCAATGAATTCCACTTCGTGGCATCGAGCGTGTTGCTTGAGGAGCACTCCGGCCATAGCCGACGCGGCATCAACGACTGCCATATCAGCGCCCCGCTCAAACCTTGTGGAAGCATCGGTCATGATACCCAAACGGCGTGATGTGTGACCGATGCGCTTGGGGTTGAAGTAGGCACTTTCAAGCAGAACCCGTTTTGTCGCGTTCGATATCTGGGCACGTTTTGCTCCGATTACGCCGGCTAAAGCTATAGGAGCTTCCTTGTCGGCAATGACGAGATCATCTGTGGCCAGCTTGAGTACTGTGCCGTCGAGCGTGACGAACCGCTCACCCGGATGAGCGCGCCGGATGGTCACGCCGCCCTTAAGAAGATCAAGATCAAACGGGTGAAGGGGCTGGCCGGTAAAGAGCATTACCAGGTTGGTAATATCCACTACATTGTTGATACCTTTCATGCCCATGCATTGCAGACGCCACTTCAAAGAGAAAGACGATTCGGCGACTTCGACGCTCTCGAAGATGCGCCCCGTGTACCGTGGACAGCCGTTCATGTCGGCAATAGCTATCTTGAAACTGCCATTACGGTTGCTTTGACATGGTGCATACAAACGGTCAAGACTGCTCAGTCTGGAGTAGTCAATGCCCAGCGTACCTGATATTTCCCGGGCTACACCTTCGACTGACAACCAGTCTGGACGGTTCGGAGTTGTCCCGATCTCGACAACGACATTATCAAAAAAATTGGCAAAAGGTGCTCCGGCTCTGCCCTGATCCAATACTATGACCCCGGTTGATGCTTCAGCCATACCCAATTCCTGTTCACTGACCAGCACACCCTGGGATTTCACACCGTCAAAATTCTTTTCGATTACTGGATGGTCATTCAGAGAAGAGCCAGCTGGAGCAACGAGGACCAGGTCACCAACTTTGATGTTCTTGGCAGCAGTTACTATCCGAATACTTATCTTGGTTTTGATTTCCAGAACATCGAGATTTTTTTGACGCGGGTGCGGAGTTATGGCTTGGATCTTCCCGATGATAACGTTCTTTGGTGCATATTCAGTTCGATCCTCGATCTCAAGACCGAGACCGAGACAGATCCTCTCCAGGCGATCGAGATTTATTCTCGTATTCAGAAATTCCTCAAGCCACTTGACTGAAAAAAGCACCCCTACACCTCGCTTCGCTCGGGATGATGCCAGAGATAAACAGAAAGATTACGGAGATTTTCTATCGCTGTCATCTCTTTTTCCATCTCTGTAATCATGTTTATAATCTCCGTAATCATAATCAACGTGGTTGATTAAAATTGCTCCAGAAACCTTACATCATTATTATAGAATACCCGGATGTCGTCGATGACGTATTTCACCATAGCAACCCGTTCTACGCCCATGCCCAGGGCGTAGCCTGAGTATTTTGCAGGAGAGATCTTCACGTTCTTCAGGACATTAGGATGGACCATACCGCAACCCAGAAGTTCGAGCCAACCACTATTACCGCATACTGAGCAACCTTCACCGCCGCAAACCATGCAACTAATCGCGAGTTCACCAGAGGGTTCGGTAAACGGAAAATAGGATGGCCTCAGTTGATATTTTGTTTTTGGACCAAAGATATACTTCACAAATCTACTGAGCAGCCACTTCAACTCTCCGAAGGATACACCCTCATCAACATACAGAGCTTCGACCTGGTGGAAGACCGGTGAATGGCTTGCATCAAATGCATCATAGCGGTAGCAGCGCCCTGGACATATGATCTTTACGGGCGGTTTCTGCTTTTCCATTACCCGGATCTGCACGGGTGAAGTGTGGCTGCGCAAACAAAGGTCTTCTTTCACGAAGAAACTGGAGAACATATCACGGGCTGGATGGTCTTTTGCCATATTCAGCGCCTCGAAATTGTACCAGTCATACTCGATCTCGGGTCCAGTTTCCACGGTGAAGCCATGGCTCTTGAAAAATGTCACGATTTCATCGAAAACCTTCGAAAGGGGGTGAAAATGCCCGACCCGAGGTTCTTTCCCAGGCAGTAGGAGCTCATATTCCCCCTTTGTCTTATCTTTGAATCTCTCGAGCCGTTGATTGAGCTGTTCCGAGATTTCTTGCTTCAGGTTATTAATTGCTTCACCCAGCGCCTTTTTCTCCTGTACTGGAACCTGGGTCAGGTCTTTGAATAGCTTGTTGATCTCGCCCTTGCGGCCGAGGTATTTTATCCTTACCGCTTCGAGCGTGTTCGTATCGTTCGCTTTTTCGAGCGAAATACGGATCTCCTTCTCCAGGCTACTCAACTTTTCCTGCATCTTTTGCCTTGCCTTTTGGCACTTCATTCCGGCCAATCTCAATCAGGGCATCGAATTGCTCTGGATATTCATAGGCTATGGCGGCTAATGTCTTGCGGTCCAGATCGATGCCGTTGTGCTTTAAATTGTGGATAAACTGTGAATATTTCATGCCTCTGGTCCGCAAGGCGGCATTGATCCTCGTAATCCAAAGTGCCCGAAAAACACGTTTCTTGCGTTTTCGCTCGCGGTATGCTGATACCCAGGCTTTCATGACGGCAATGCGCGCAGTCTTGTACAGTCTGTGCTTTCCGCCCCAGTAACCTTTTGCGTGTTTCAGCCATTTTTTGCGCCTTTTTCGTGTCTGGGGGACATTTTTCGCTCTTGGCATGCTAAAACTCCTTTCTCTTCAAATTATAGTCATTTTGAAAATTCTGTCAATATTTCTGCAAATGACCGTTGAGGTGGCAGTTTCTGGACGATGATGCTTAACTCTACCTAATAACTAAGTTCCGCCCAGGGCGGAACAATTGAATTTCTGCGCTGATCAGAAATCTTATTGGACCAGATGTCTAGTTCTTCTGAAATCTGACTTAGCCACCTTTGTCGGCTTGCGAAGCCTCCGTTTCCTTTTCCTCGATTTGGAGGACAGGAGGTGGCTTTTACCTGCCTTCCGGCGCACAATAACGCCGCTCTTCTTGACTTTAAGTCTCTTTGCCGCACCCCGTTTGGTCTTCTGTTTAGCCATATGATCATCTCCTCTTCTTATCAGGTAAAAACGTGACCTGGTAGATGTGATGTTCTTCCTTGGGTGCTCCTTCCATCTTACCCATGCCTTCCAGGTCAACCTGCATCCTCTGGAACATCTTTAGCGCCATGTCGGCGTGTACTACTTCGCGTCCTCTAAGGCGCAGCGAGATCTTTACGCGATCACCATCCAGTAGAAACTCTTTGACTTTTGCCAGTTTTACCTGGTAATCGTGCTCGCTGATCTTCATGGAAAATCTCATGCCCCGCGCCGTGGTGCGATGTTGGTGTTTTCGTGATTCTCGCTCCTGACGTTTCTTCTCGTAAAGATAGCGGCCAAAGTCCATTAGCCGGCAAACTGGCGGTTTAGCTTTCGGTGCTACTTCCACGAGGTCGAGTTCTTTGGTACGCGCCATGCGCATAGCTTCTTTGATATGAAATTCACCGAGCATGGTGCCATCTTCGTTCACGATTTTTACCCTTTGTGCAGTGATTTGCCTGTTTACTTTGGGCAAATACTTAATTGTCACCTCCTTGTTCTTTTGCCAACAGCTTGAAAAATTCCTTCAGTGTCATTTGACCCAAGTTACCCTGTCCGTGTTTTCTCACGGAAACATTTTTATCGACAACTTCTCTCTGCCCCAGAATAAGCATGTAGGGGATTTTCTGAACTTCAACTTCCCGGATGCGATAATTGATCTTCTCAGATTTGTCATTGAGCTCGACACGCAGTCCTTGATTCTGACACTTCTTCACGATCCCTGCTGCGTATCGGCTTTCCTTGTCGGTTATGGGCATGACCACGACCTGCACCGGTGCCAACCAAAGGGGAAACGAACCGGCATAGTGCTCGATCAGACAGCCAATGAATCTCTCCAGGGATCCGTATATGGCCCGGTGGATGACCATGACCTTCTTGTGCTTGCCGTCCCGGTCCATGTATTCGATATCAAAACGGCGCGGGAGATTGAAATCGAATTGGATCGTTGTTGCCTGCCATGGCCTGCCCAGAGCATCAATCAGCTTGATATCGATCTTCGGTCCATAGAACACGGCTTCGGCTTCCATTCTTCTGTAATCGAGGGTGGTTCGCTCCAGTGCCGCGACCAACCCCTTTTCTGCTTTTTCCCACTCTTCATCGCTTCCCATGTACTTCTTCTTATCATGCGGGTCTCTCACGGAAAGTTCGACCCGGAATTGGTCAAAGCCAAACCGGTTCAAGAACTTTCTGGCTAACTCCACGACCTTGGTGAGCTCATCTTCAATCTGTTCAGGTTGGCAGAAAATATGAGCGTCATCAATGGTCAGTCCCCTGACCCTTAATAGGCCGTGCAGGGTACCGGATAGTTCCTTGCGGTACACGGTACCTAATTCCGCGTACTTAATTGGCAGCTCCCGATAACTGCGTACTTTGGATTTATATATCAGAATATGGCCCGGGCAGTTCATGGGTTTCAGAACGTATTCTTCGTTCTCAACGGGCAATATGTACATATTTTCGCGGTAGAAATCATAATGCCCGGATTGATGCCAGAGACTGCCGCGCGCGATATGCGGGGTCATGTTGATAAGATAACCAGCAGCAAGGTGTTCCTTCATCCAGTATTCCTCGATCATGCGTCTTAAGGTTGCGCCTTTTGGATGCCAGTAGACGAGCCCGGCACCCGCTTCTTCGAAGATCGAGAATAGTTCCAGTTCGCTGCCCAGTTTCCGGTGGTCCCGTTTCTTAGCCTCCTCGAGTTTTTCCAGGTAACGGTCCAGTTCCTCTTGTGCAGGGAAGGAGATCCCGTATATCCTCTGAAGCATTGCCTGTTTGACATCGCCCCGCCAGTAGGCGCCAGCAAGACTCAGTAGTCTGAAGGCGTTGATATACCCGGTACTCGGTAGATGAGGTCCGCGGCAAAGATCAGTAAAATCGGCATTGCGGTAGAGGCTGATCTCCGTATCCGTAAGCGCGTTGATCAATTCAACCTTGTAGGATTCATTCTGCTGCTCAAACATCTTGATGGCATCGGCCTTGTTCATGGTCAGGCGTTGGAAGGGGATGTCCTGTTCGATGATCTGCTTCATCTTCCTTTCGATTTTTTCCAGGTCTTCGGGAGAAAAAGGCTCTTTTGTATCGAAATCGTAGTAGAATCCCTGGTCAATTGCCGGACCTATGGCCAGCTTTGCGTCTGGAAAAAGCATCTTTACGGCCATGGCCATAACATGTGAGGAAGAATGCCAGAAAATCTTTTGTCCTTCATCACTGGAGAAATCGATAAGCTCAATATCACAATCTTCCGTGATTTCGGCGCTTAAGTCATGCAGCTCACCGTCAATACGGGCCGCGAAATATCTTTTGTCCGTGATCAACTCGTGGATCTGTTTCCCTTTCTCGGCTTCCACGATCTTACCGTCAACATTGATTTTTATCATACAGCAATTATAGGTCTATTTTGAAAATTGTCAATAGAAATCGAGGTTTTTTGAGGAGAAGACGGCGATCAGAGAGCAGATTACAGTGATTTAATGTGGAGATTGCAGCGATAAAAGATCAGATTACAGCGATGCTTCGCATCATCGCTCAATATTGACTTCTTTTTGTGTATTCATTATAATGCTTTATGGATCACATAAAGTATGCATTCGTTGCCCTTATCGGCTGGGGGTTCTGGGCAATTGGCAGCAAGTTATTGACCCGTTATTTCAACACATTGAGCACGACATTCTGGATCTCATTTTGGTCTATAGTATTCTTGACCTTTTTCCTGGCCTTTCGCCGAACATTGATGTTCAACAAGTATGTTCTGTATACTATTCCCGTGGGTCTGGTCTCACTCGTTGCCATCGTCGCCTTTTACAAAGCACTTGGTTCAGGCCCGTCATCGGTTGTGCTGCCCCTGACCAATATGTATGTGATCCTGCCGGTCATGTTCGGCTTCATCATATTAAAGGAGCCAGTCACCATGATCCGGATCGTGGGAATAGTCTTTGCCATTCTGGCAACCATCTTTCTGACCCTATGAGGATAATAATATACGAAGATAAACCTGAGGATCTCTATCCGCTGACCAATTTCCTGCCCCAATTTGGCCTGCGCGCGGGGATGAAAACGATAGCCGAGCACACAGCCTTTCTCTTCCGGTCCAGTATGATGGATTTCATCGCCCGGCCCATTTTCGGATTCAAGCCAGTGAAACCTGCCGGGTGTACCCTTTATTTGTCGAGCCGCCTGCTCCTGACCGAGGACTTCGCTCTGCCGCGGACCGATAGTATGTTCAGGGTTGAGGGCGAAAGCGTAGGTTTTGTCAAATACGGTCCTCCATTTCCAGCATCTCGTGGCGACATAGAGGCTACAATGTCGAAAATGAAGAATAGAAAACAGGTATGTGGTATATTGATCAGCAAGTTATGGGATCTTGTTGTCTGGAATGAAAAGCTTATTACCTTGCATTTCAATTTGAAACGCACGAAGATCAGTGCTCTAAAAGGTGTGCAGTACAGCGGTAGAAGAAAAGACCTTTTCATCGCAAGCGGGGCAGTAGTGCATAAAGATGTATTTCTGGATGCTGCTGAGGGCCCGGTGTATGTTGACCGAGGTGCGAAGGTCAGGCCGTTCACATCGATCGTCGGACCCGCGTATATCGGACCGGGCACGGAAATTGACCGGGCGAAGATAGTCAAGTCGAGTATCGGTCCGGAATGTCGCATCGGCGGCGAAGTGGAGTCATGCATATTTCAAGGTTATTCAAACAAACACCACGAAGGTTTTATCGGTCATTCGTTCATTGGCGAATGGGTGAATCTCGGTGCCCTCACCACCAATTCTGACCTGAAGAACAACTACGGTGCCATCCGTTTGCGCATTGGCAAGCGTGAATTCGACACGGGGCAGATCAAACTTGGATGTTTTGTTGGAGATCATACGAAACTGGGTATCGGAACCCTGATCCCGACCGGAGCCGTGATCGGCAGTTTCGTGAACTTTGCCGGCGGGGGCATGATGCCTGCGTCATTGTCTGATTTCCGCTGGTTGACCCCGGATAAAGACGAGGACTATGATCTGCAGAAAGCGCTGAGCACGGCCAAGACGGTAATGAAGCGCAGAAACGTAAAGATGTCAAAACAGTATGAACGAATGATCCGGACACTCCATGGCCAGATTCGTCGTGGCAATTGACGGCGGGGCCGGTTCGGGAAAAAGCACCACTGCAAAAGGCGTTGCCGAAAGGCTTGGGTTTTTCTACCTTGATACAGGCGCCATGTACCGCGCCTTCACTCTGAAGTACCTACGCAAGGTACCGGCAGCAGATAAGATCGACCTTAGGCTGGTGACGGAGTTGCTGAAAAGTACCGTGATCGACCTTCGGCCGGAAGGTGCTTTGACCAAAGTATTCATGGACGGCGAGGATGTGTCCATGGCCATAAGAACGTCACGGGTGAGCAGTTTTGTTTCGCAGATCTCGGCCATACCTGAGGTCCGCAAATGGATGGTTGCCAAGCAAAGAGAAGCCGCCAAAGATAAGCATGTCGTATGTGAGGGACGCGATATCGGAACCGTCGTATTCCCGGATGCGCAGGTTAAGATCTTCATGCAGGCTGATCTGGGGGCGCGTGCGGCAAGAAGGCTGAAGGAATTGACCGATAAAGAACTCAAAGCAGATCTGGATCAGGTTATAGAGAACCTTGAGTTTCGTGACACGTACGACTCAGAGCGCACACACTCGCCCCTAAAAAGGGCGGAAGATGCGATCGTTGTAGATACCACTAAATTGACCATTGAAGAGGAAATTGAGATGGTCAAGAAAATAGTGCTGGAGCGCCTGAGAAGATTCAACTGAGCCGTCAGAAGATCAGCGGGCGTGGTTGACAATAGTGTCGACCAAACCCGGTTCTTCTGGACTGTGCCATTGGAGATCACGGACCTTGTTGAACCACGTGATCTGGCGCTTGGCGTAATTCCTGGTCCGTCTTTTTGCTTTCTCGATCGCCGCTTCCAAGCTTATCGTGCCTTGGAGGTGCTCGACGATTTCCCGGTAGCCGATCGTTCGAAAGGCACTGGACTGCGGACGGAAACCGCGCGCCAGTATTGACTCAACTTCTTGTACCAGCCCGTTAGCTACCATCTGGTCAAAACGCCCATCTATCCGCTGGTAGAGCTTCTCCCTCGGCAGGTTCAGTCCTATATAATAAGGTAGGAAACGGCTGCTGTGTTTTCTCTTTCCGATCAATGTGCTGATCGCCATTCCCGTAATGTGATAGACTTCGAGGCCCCTTAAAATACGTTGCTTGTCGGTGTGCTTGATTCTCTTTGCCCAGTCCGGGTCGAGGCGTTGCAGTTTAGTGTACATGTATTCCAGTCCGTGCCTGGCCAGCATTGCATTCAAGTTCTCCTTCGTATTCCTATCAGAGCATGGCAGTTCATCGAGCGGGTGAAACAGGGCTTTTATGTACAACCCTGTGCCGCCGCAGATGATCGGGGTTCTTTTATTTTTGAGGGTCGCAATGATGACGTGCTCGGCGTCACGTGCGAACTGGCCGCACGAATAGTCCGCATCAGGCTCGACAAAATCGATCAGGTGGAATTTTACTTTTTCCCTCTGCTTTCTATTTGGCTTGGCCGTGCCAATATCGAGGTATTTGAAGATCTGTCTTGAATCAGCCGAGATTATTTCGCCCCCAACCTGTTGCGCGATCTCCATGGCTACGGCGGTCTTCCCGGCCGCGGTGGGTCCGACAATAGTCAGGATCCTCATGGCACAGAATGTCGTTAATCGTACTCGTGATTCGTGTGCGTCAACGAATACGATCTACGAGTCACGAATACGATGAGTGATATCAAAGATATACACCAAGCATTCTGAAGAATGCAGTGACTTGTGAGTGAAAAATGATGACCACGATCCCACCGATCGCCAGGAATGGTCCGAAAGGTATCGGACTTTCTCTGCTTTGATGCGTGGAAATAATGAAGATTATCCCGAGGACTGCGCCGACAAGTGCGGCAATGAAAATGGCTGGAATAATGTAGGGGAACCCGACAAAAACACCGATCATCGCGGTCAGATAAACATCACCAAGGCCCATTACTTCTTTCTTGTATACCTTCCCGCCGATGACCCGGATGAAGAGTATCAGTCCGCCGCCGAAAAGCAAGCCGACGAGACCGGTAATGAAGTCCCCTTTTATTATTATATATATGATCCCCAAAAAGATGCCTGGTAGGGAGATCACATCGGGGATGACTTGAAATGCGAAATCAATGAATGAAATTGCGATCATTGCCGAGAAGAAAAACGCAATGAACATGAACTCGGCGGTCAGGTGAAAGCGGTATAGAGCGTAGACAAAGAGGGATCCGGTCAAGGCTTCGACCACCGGATATCGCAGGGAAATCGACTTGCTGCACCGGGCGCATTTCCCACGCAGCAAAACATAGCTTATGATCGGTATGTTCTCGTACCAGCGTATCGCTTTCTTGCACTTCGGACAAAAGGAGTGGGGCGCGATAATGGAGATTCTCCTGGGCAGGCGGTAGATCAACACATTGAGGAAACTGCCGATCGCCGCCCCGAAAGCGAAAACAAAGATATACTGAACTACGTGCATGCCTGTTCCTCTTGGTTCCTGGATTGATGATATCTGGCAAATAGATCAAGGCACTTGTTCATGTCGCCAATGCATCCGGTCATGATATCGAACAGCGCCCCATTATCGTAAGTACGGATCTTGGGCATAGTGAGCGCGGCTTTTTTCAATCCTGGCACGATCGCTAACGGGATGATATCGTGCTCGGCAAGGCTGATGAAGACATCTGCGGTATTCAACGGGCTGCGGAAATCATTCTCGATGATGATGTTGTTCCCGATGTCCACGATCGCCTTGGCGATACTCTGGAAAAGATAGACGGTTCGTTCGAATGAACGACCTCCATTCGCTTGCAGATGGTGTGGATCCTTCAAGACCGATCCCACTTCAGCGACGTTCTTCTTCAGGCTGCTGTTCAACTTACTGAAATCATCCATTTTGTGTTCTCAGATTATATATTGTGTTCTCACGAAGTCAATAACAGCTAAGTGCACATGATGCATAAAAAAGAAGAAGGGGGATTGCTCCCCCTTCGTACATCCACTATCTCTTCTTCCTTTTCTTTGCTTTCTTTTTTGTTGCCTTCTTTTTCTTCATTACCTTCTTCTTCTTAGTTTTCTTTTTTGCAGGCATTCTTACCTCCTTTTGTGCGATTATAATCATTATTTAGAATTTGTCAAGACCCAAGATAAGCTGTAGCATAATATTTTGCTCCAGTATCGCTATTGACTTGACTTTCGAATTGATTATTCTCTTGTATGTTATTTTTGTTTTTATTGCTCGTCAGTGTAAATGAAATAATCGTTGCGGATCTTGATGGGGTAATCAGCCCGGCAAGTAGTTCCTACCTGATCAGAGTCGTTGAGACTGCAGAAAAAGAAAATGCTGCGTGTTTAATTTTCAAGATCGACACCCCCGGTGGTCTGGATGTGTCCATGCGTGAGATAACGAAGAGGATATTGAACGCAGACATCCCGGTTGTTGTCTACGTTTCGCCGAAAGGTGCGCGTGCTGCGTCCGCCGGTGTGTTCATACTGTACGCCAGTCATGTTGCGGCGATGGCACCCGGCACCAATATTGGGGCCGCACATCCGGTCAGCATGGGAGGCGGCGAAATGGATAGCGTAATGATAGAGAAGGTGACCAATGACGCGGTCGCTTATCTTAAGGCGCTGGCGAAGGAACGGGGCAGGAACGAGGATTGGGCTGAGCGTTCGGTGCGCGAAAGCGCATCAGTTGACGCGGCGACCGCACTGGAATTGGGTGTTATTGAAATCGTTGCCGAGGATGAAGGTGCATTGATCGAGATGCTGGACGGGAGGAAGATCAAAGTAAATGAAGGTGAATTAGTTATCAATACACGTGATAGCAGGGTCAGAGAGATCAAGATGACCCTTCGTGAGAGGCTGCTCCTTTTGCTCACAAACCCTAATATTGCCTATGTTCTGTTACTGCTCGGCATATACGGGCTGTTCTTTGAATTGCAGAATCCCGGGATGATCTTCCCGGGGGTAGTTGGTGGAATTTGTCTGATCTTGGGATTCTATTCGCTGCACGTGCTGCCGGTCAACTATGCGGGATTGGCACTCATTGTCCTGTCCGCGATCCTTTTCATACTTGAGATATATGTGACATCCCAGGGTCTGCTAACGATCGGTGGCATAGTTGCACTGGTCTTTGGATCATTGATTCTATTTGAAAGTGATGTACCATATTTACGTGTGTCGTGGGAGGTTATAATGCTTGTCGTAATAATTATTGCAGCGTTGGTCATATTCGTTGTTGCTCTAGGTGTCAAGGCTCAGTTCAGAAAAAGGTCAACCGGTAGTGAGGGCATCATCGGAGAGGTCGGCACCGCTAAAACCAAGGTGAATGCGGAAGGCGGTACGGTTTTTGTGCACGGTGAGTTTTGGAATGCAACAAGCGATACGCCAATTAAAGCACGGCAGAAAGTACGCGTCGTTAGTGTCAGCGCAATGGTGTTGAAGGTAGAAGCTGCGCACGAGAAGTAAACAATGCGGTCCGCGCGTTGAAGATTATACTGCTGATCGGTTTCTTTGATTCATTTCTGTTTCCAAGAGGGATTCTCTACGATAAGCAGTTCAATCCTGCCCATCTTCACGAGACAAAAATCGAAGTACTGCTGACAACCGAGACGCGTTTTGAGCTTTCTGATTTGCGGACGTATGAAATATATTCACAAGTCGACAGGTATGCTTTGCGAGCGGCAAGTTTTGGGAACGCGGACTATCGTGAGAATTTTCTGGAATTTGGATTCGGGTTTCCGGTTGGACGCAATTTTGCTTTTGGGCTCACCATCGCCGGGTTGAATTCATGGATCAAGGATATCAGTAACAATTTCGCATATACCCTGAAGGCAGGCGGGCTATTCAGGGCCGATCCGTTCTTGGTGAGTGCATGGATCAATAACATTAACGTCCCCCGGATCTCTTCGGTCGACTATGTTGCGGTGAGTTACGCGGTACGTTTCGGGTATGAGGCGACTAAGGTTCTTCATTTCGATCTCACGGTTCGGGGGGTAGAAACAGAATTACCTTTTTATAACTTCGGTCTGAAGCTTTCACCGCATAGAAGTCTTCTCTTAGGTTTGAGTGTGAACACAAGACCGATGTTACTCGAATATGGGGTACAGCTGTCACTCGGGAGGATGATCGTCAACTATTCAGGTAACCGCCATCAGCAACTCGGACTGACGCATAATATCGGTCTGGGTTTCGTGCAATGACGTTGTTTTTTGTTCTTTTCTTCGTCCTTCCCGAAGATGTGATATTTAAAACCGAACAAGATTTAGATTTTGAATTGATCCTCCGGGATCTGGAATATCTGCAGAAGCATCCATTGGACATCAACATTGCAGGGGTGGAAGAACTGGCTCAGATACCTTTCCTGACCCTGAATACGATCATTAAGATCATAGAGCATCGTAAGGCATACGGATCATTCGCATCGCTCGATGATCTGGCGAGGGTACCGGACATCGACAAGGCGTTGATTGACGCGGTCCGTCCGTTTCTCACGGTCGGGGTCAAGAAGATTGAAGTAACTAAGATTGCAGCCCGTGCGCGGTTCGACACGGAATTGCCGACCAAGGAGCAGTCCGTTGAGTATTACACCCGGATAGGCGCCACATTCGGCGAGTATGGTGTCCATGTGGTTACTGAAAAGGATGCCTATGAACAGTCTTTCTTTGATCACTTTGCGGCCGGCCTACTCATTAACGAAGGCCGCCGTAAATTCGCCCTGGGCAAGTATAACCTCGACCTGGGTGCAGGCGCGGTGGTCTCTTCTGTTGGATCATTTTTCAGGGGCATTGATTTCCGGCTCATGATGAATGAACGGGGACTGATCCCTTATACGTCGGCACTGGAAAACGGGGGTTTCTTTGGTGCCGCGTTCAATGATTCTCTTCTCATCAACTATACGCTGTTCTATTCAAATCAGAAGCTCGACGGCCGTATCGATTCAGCCGGATACGCCCGATCTCTGGATGAATCAGGTTTGCATATTGATTCTCTGTCGTTAGACCGCAAGGATCGGATAAATGAAGAGATATTTGGTTATGATGTACGCTACCGAAGATCGAACATGGTGGTGGCCAACCGTACCTATTTCTGCAGATATGAACCGGCTTTCGCAACGACCGATTCTCTATCAGGGTTCTACGGCGATGATTTTTTTATCAGCAGCCTGGAGTTCAGGTATATTGGCGAGTCTTTTGTGATGTTCAGTGAGGTTGCCCGGTCCTGGCGTAACAATTTCGGCGGCATGTTCGGCTTCAGCGCTGTATTTCCGTTTTTCGATTTCACGATTGCGGGTAAATATTTCCCGGTTAATTTCTACTCGCCGAAAGGTATAGAAGCAACGCCGAATGTAGCAGCCGGAACCATTGACCTGAAACACAGGTCAAGATTCATCGACGTGGGCTTGAATTTCGCTCTGGACAACAGGATCGATGAAGACACGGCAAAATATGGCATGAAACTGAGTTTCGAGAAAAGATTGGGCATCATCGATGCCCGGGTCAACCTGCGCCTGCGCTACCGGGCCGAAGTTAGGGATATATCGGGATCTGAGGTCCTGATGCGTATCAGGCCGGTGAGGTTTGTGTTCATCGATGTACGTTTTGAACAACGGTCCGTGTACAAGGAAGCAGTGGAAAGCGGGATCTTCGGAGCCCTTGAACTCGGGATCGATTTGAAGAACATCGATGTCAGGGTGCGCTATGGCATTTTCAATACCGATTCTTATGCGGCACGCATCTATGCATATGAGATCGACGTGCCGGGGATCGTGAACAATCGTATGCTTTATGACAGCGGTCAATATGGGTTCGTTTACGTGGCATTAAGACCCTTCCGCATGATAAAGTTGAGCGCGAAGTATTCGGTGGTCGATCGCGACGAAACTCAGGAAAGCAAATTTGGTGGTCAGGTCGATATCGATCTCTAGTGTGATGGAGGATATTCGCAATGCTTGATTGGGTAACCGGCCAGAGTTTGATCATGGTGTATCTCTTCTTGTTTTTCAATGCCATGTTCGAGAGTGTTTTCCCACCGTATCCTTCGGATGCCTTTATCCTGGTGTTTTCGTTCCTGGCCGGGCAAGGCCATTACGACCCTTATGTCCTCTACCTGCTGACCATTTGTGGCAGCATCACTGGTATACTGGGGATTTACTATATGGGCAGGAAGTATGGCGACGGTCTGCTGGATCTGTTCTCACGGTCATTCCTGGGTCGAATATTCCCGGTACGCATGATCCAGCGGGCGAAGAAGAGATTCAGTCAGCGCGGTGACTTGATCTTGCTCCTCAATCGTTTCCTGCCGGGTATGCGCGCACCAATATGCTTCGCAGCCGGCATTGTGAAGATCAGATCACCAAAAGTGTTCTTCTACAGCCTGATGAGCGTTATGGTCTGGAACCTTTTTCTGATCATGGCTGGATTCTATGTCGGGGCAACGTGGGATGAAGCATCGAGATTCTTGAGAAACTACACGATCCTAGCCGGCGTGATCCTTCTTGTAATCTTACTGGTGCTCACGATCATGTACTTCAGGAAACGCAGGAATGGGAACGATGATGTTTGAATCAGGCATCCATCTTGAGCATATCGACCAGGAATCTTGACGGATGCAGATAACGGCCGCCGCGCCACTTCGGATATAACAAGTAAAGTTTCTTCTGGGCACGCGTGAGGGCAACATAACATAACCTTCTTTCTTCTTCGACCTCTCGTTGAGAAGAGATCTTCTTGGTCAGAGGAAAAACATCCTCTACCAGATCAACCAAGAAAACCACTGGGAATTCAAGCCCTTTGGCACTGTGGACAGTCATGATCTTCACCACATCTTTGGTCCAGTTAACGAGATCTAGTTCCTGGATGAGCCGGACCTCGTTCAGGAAATTGAATATTTCCACACCAGTGCGGGCGTGCGCCAGAGAACTAAGCTCGGCTATGCTTTCATCTTGCGCACCGGTTAGATCGATCATATCGTCTATGATCTGATAAGGTTGTAGCCTGGGGCAATTGCGGAAATGGTGTTCATAGAGTGCGGTGGCGCGCGCCGTATTTTTTTTCGGCATTTTGAACAAGTTCTCTGCCCTGGCAAGAAAGATGTCAAGCTGCTTTTCATCTGACGACATTTCATCGAGCAACGAAAGGTAATCAATGAACGGCTTCACTTCGGCACGGTCGTAAAAAGAAGAGCCACCGACGAGTGCCCTCGGGATCTGGGCTTTTGCGAGAGCCTCTTCGTATACTCTCGCCAGATAGTTCATCCTGCAAAGGATCACGATGTCCCGGTGTCGGACGTGCTCCTTGCATAGATTTTTTATCTCGCGGACGATGTAATCCGCCTCATCCTTCTCTGATTTTGCCGCGTAGACGAACACCTCACCCGTATGCGGACCGGGGATGATTGTTGCTTCGCGCCGCATAAGGTTGTTTGCGATATCGATGATGCCCTGGGCAAGCCGGAAACTCTGGCTGAGGTGGAATATCTGCATATTCGGGTAGTCCCTGGGTGCCTGGTAGATCAGATCGTGCTCTGCGCCACGCCAGCCGTAGATTGACTGGTCTTCATCACCAGTAAAGAAAATGTGCCTTTTGCAGATCGTCTTCACCAGCCTGTATTGTGCAGGGTTGATATCCTGCAGCTCGTCAACAAATATGTAATCGAACTTATTTTGATAGTGATGAAGGATATCTTCATTCTCTTGTAAAAGCTGGATTGAATGAAGAATGAGGTCATCATAGTCCACAATGCTCTGTTCTTTTGCATAACTCTGGTACTGGCTGTATATCTGGTGGCATGACCGCTCCCAGGCGTTCTCGGGATAGTACTTGTCATGCGTGATGCCTTTTGCCTTAAGGGTTTCGATGAATCTTATTACCGAATTTATGCGATGTTTACCGACATTCATGCCCATCTCCGTAAGAATATCCTTTGGCTGCTTGATAGTGAAATTCTCACTGATATCCAGCCGTTCGGCATCGCGGCGCAGAATGCGGAATCCAAGCGTATGGAAAGTACCCAGCCATAGTTCGTGATCGGGCAGAGCAGCTTCCTTGTGCAGCCGTTCGCCGATATCATTGGCCGCTTTGTTCGTGAAGGCAAGGACCAGTAGCCGCCCTGGAGGAACGCCGCGTCCGATCAATGTTGAAACGCCATGCGTCAGGGTCGTGGTCTTACCACAACCAGCCTGACCGAGTACGAGGATCGAACGTTCGAGGTTTTCGAGGATCTCTTGCTGTACAGGGGTGAGCTGGATCTCGCTGGGTTCCTTCTTGGGTACCTGGACGTGCGGTGTGGCGCGTACGGCCTCATCAGTCCTGGTTATCTGCTTGCGGAGTTCCTCGGCACTGGGGCGTGATCTTGGGTTGACCGCGAGCATGGATATCACGATATCTTCCATGCTCTGGGGAATGGCGTGCCTCAGTGCAGAAGGTGCGGTGAACTTATTTTTTTCGATTTTTTTTCTCAATCCTTCTAGGTTGTCATCCAGGAATGGTGGTATGCCGGTCAGCAGCTCGTAGAGCACAACGCCCAGGCTCCAGATATCAGATTTCTCATTGAAATTCCCTGCCCAAGCCTCGGGCGCCATATATACCGGCGTACCGGCGCTTGATGCCGAGATCGACCCGGATCGGATGAATTTTGCCAGGCCGAAGTCAGTTATCTTGACGCGGCTTGCATCATTTTCTTCAGTGATCAGGATATTCTCGGGCTTCAGATCGCGGTGGAGAATACTGTTCTGGTGGGCGTAAACCAGGGCGTCGATCACTTGCTTGATGATCTTTTGGGCATGCTCGATCCCGATGCCACCGTCAGTGATGATATCACGCAAATCATTTCCTTTTATGTATTCCATGACCAGGACGAATTTGTTTTCAATGAAGTCGATGTTGTAGAAGCGGACAATATTGGGGTGATTCAGAGCAGCAAGCAGCCGCGCTTCATCTTTCAGCATGGTGATCTCCTCGCGGCGCATGCGGGATATCTTGAGTGCGAATTCTTTATCGATGATCGTATCGCGGGCAAGAAATACATCTCCGAACCGACCACCGCCGAGCCACTGGACTATTTCGTACTTGCCTAGATTCTTTAGAAGCACAGATTATCTTGGGAAAAAAGAAATATGAATTATACGGCCTTCATGAATCAAACCCTGGCCTGAATATCTTTCCTCCTTCAAAGAGAAATGGCGCAGTTTATCAGAGATCTTCTTCTTTTTAAGGGAATCTGTGATGTTCTCAAGGAAGGCTGTCACATCGACCCGTATCACTGAGGATTTACGTTGCTCTATAGCATCGAGTGCGTAGCTCCGGATCAGCTTATGTTCAAACTTATGGTAGGTAGCATGATCCAGGAACAGATCACCGCCGAGTATTTTGTTACCGGCCACACCGATGAACCCGATCGTATTGTTATTCAGACTTGCGAAGTCCTCAACGTATCGCGTGACTTCATCCTCGAGGTTGTTGTATATGTCATGCATTGATGATGTGGTTGAAAGAGTCTTGGTGACCGTCAGTTTGCGTTCGATCTCTTTCCATACTCTTTTCTGCAGTCCGTTTTCTCTCTTGCCGCGACGGGACAGGATGGCGCGAATGCCCGGATAGGAACAGTATCCGGTTCTGAACTCACCAATTGCATTCCATCTACCTTCCTCGGCGCAGATCACTGGAACATCGCTTGTTGCTCGGGACGCCACCAGTATCGAGTCGGCAATGATCCGGTTTTGCATGGCGCCGACTATCTCCTCACCGTCGAGCATGAGCACTGGGTGGTTTCCCTGGTTATCAAATGCGATCCGGTTGATATCGGGAGGGTCGAGTTCACGGAATTCGCCTGATTGCTGCTGCAGGATCTCACTGATGGCTGAAATCTCCATGCCCGCGCTTGGAGAACCATGGATCGGATAGACCAGGAGATTCCTTAAGAATACTGGTTCGGCCAGCGCTATGTTCTCCAGCATATTCACGCCATATTATGCATATTTATTTCTCGATGTAAAGGAACTCTCAGGGAACTTTGGCTGAATATTGGTCGTCTGCTCTTTCCCTTAATGGTCAGGGCAGAGCAACGTCCAATCGAATGAAAAACCTCCTCGGCTCAGACCAGTCAGTATAATTTGTCCAGTGTGCACTGCCTGCTCTGACCCTGACATAATATGTCGCGGTTACCGCGTAGCGGTATAACGCAATATATACGGGCGGATTATCGGCCAGTGTTACTGCCGGAGTACTCCAGCTCAAAGCGCTGTCGGTCTGAATCTCATATATTTCAGCGCCGCTGACCACGGTCCAGTCAAACAGCACGTTGTGCATATACGACATTGTATACAAGGTTGTATCCGCGTAAGGAAGGAGCACTTGAGGCGGATCAGGCGGCGGGAGAAAAGGCGGGTCGTCGGGACCGTACTCATCAGGATCCTGGCAACCGAAGTTGATCACGATGGTCAAAAGGAGCAGATGGATAGGATGCGATATGCGTAATTGTAGCGTATTCATCAGCGGCTAGAAATTGAACGCGACACTCAGTCTTGCCCGGCGTGGTGCAGTATAGGCACTTACCCAATCGTCCGTGGCCTGGATCAGACCGCGAAAGGCGAGGTATTCTTCAAAGGGCACGACCAGCCCGTCGTGATTGAGGTCCATGGCTGGATGATAATAGTCGTTGGTGAAGGGTAGATGATCATTGAAATGCCATGGTTTGATGGCATCCACGGGCAGCATGGTTGTGTGGAAGGTGATTTCGTACCGTTCATCGAGCAGATTCAGGACCTCGAGACTGATATTCAGTGCTGCACCTCCGAACCTGAACGATTTCGAAAGCACACAGTCGATCTGCTTTTGAGTTGGAAGATTCAAGATGTTCCTTTCTTCATATTTTCCTTCTGGCCCGGGCGGGGTGTAGGGGAACCCGTTGCCGAGATATCCAAAAAGATAAAACCTTGTATTGATGGGCAGGAAAAAGACACCCTGAATAAAGACCCTGTGTCTTTGGTCAAAATCGAGATAGTACATATCGACTGGTTGGGTGAGCAGTGTATCAGCGTACTCCCCTGCATACGAACTCGTGCCTTTGGCATAGGAGAGGGTGTAGGATATCCTTCCATTGAATATACTGTTTCCGAATTCCAGGATGCTCTCGATGCCTTTCACATTCGCATATTCAATGTTGTCATAAAGGTAGTAGTCATTGGATGGCGGCAGGGAAATGAACCTGGTACCGATGAGGTCGGTGACATCCTTATAGAACGCGTTAAAAGTGACACTCATGTTAGGATTTATGGCCCCCTGCAATCCCATTTCGTAGCTCATTGTTTTCTCGGGCTTAAGATCAGGATTGCCAACACTCGGCAAGTATTTGTACAGGTAGGACGGGAAAGGCAGGAGATTATAGTACCCGTACATGTAATCATATAATGGTCGTTGAGCATATCTGCCCAGATTGGCGCGGAATATGAAATCTTCGGTCACCTGGAACGAAACGCCGATGCGCGGCGAAAATATGCCCTTTGGTTCGACCCCCGGAATATCGCTTGAAAAGCGGTCATAACGGCATCCGATTTTTGCGTACAACCCCTTGTAATCGATATTGTCCTGCAGATAGATCGCGAATTCATCGGGTGTGTAATGGTATTGATCGATCACCTGGTGTGCCGTGTCACTGATATAATAGGTGAAGTTGTCAAAATCGTGGTGTGTGTACTCGAAACCGGCTTTTGCTTCGTGATACCGGTGCAGCTGGACATTGGCATTTGCTCTGGTGTTTAGAACCGTTGATGCTTTATCTTGATATTCGGGATAGTCGCCTTCACAGATGACAGCATAATACCTTGTGCCGAAGGGGTTGTTATTACTCGCGTGTGGCCACTCGAGTGTTTCGTAGTGGCGGAAGACAAAGTCTTCAAAAATACCCGTAGCACCTGGTTCACGGACTCCGTAGATCCTATTCGTGTACAGACGACTGAAGTCGAGGTTGAAGAATATGCGCGGGTCATGCAGGTAACTTATCATTAGGGCCTGCATGTTTCCTTCTCTCATATCAGAGCGGTAGTGATCAAGATGGAACTTGTAGAAGGTCTTGAAGTTCGAATAGCGATCGAACTGGGTTCTTGAACCGGCACCGCTGAAGCGCAGCTTCAATTTGCTACCGAGTGCATAGAATAGCTTGCCGTATACAGAGTAATCCTGGCGTTCCTTGTGGGGTAACTGGTAAAGGCGTGGATCCCAGTCATTCGTGCGCATGGCATCGAACGATAGGTAGCCCTTGAATTTCTTGGATACGGGTAAGTGAATGGAAGACTGCAGGTTCTCGTAGCCAAAGTCGTAGTAAGTAGGCATGATCTTTTCGGTCTTGCCATATGCTTTGATCCCAAGGTTATCGGCCGGGTGGGAGGTGATCATATTGATGATACCGGACATCGCTCGTCCGTATTCGACATCGAAACCGCCGGGCAGGAATATCACTTCGTCAACTACTCCTTTGGATAGGGTGAGCGCTGGGTCGCCGGTTTGGGGATCGATGATCGAAACATTGTCGATCATATAAAGCACTTCGGCGGCGCGTCCACCGCGTACGTGCAATGTCGTGTCCGTTCGAGCAACTGCTGCCTGGAAAGCGATCAGGTCAACCGTGTAGTCAACCGGGAGGTACGGTAGTTCGCTCTTGCGGACTAGATACGTTGTGCCCACCATGTCTTTTGAAACAGCCGGCCGTTCACTGGTGACGGTGACCGGTGAAAGCTCGATGGCGCTGGGCGTCAAGCTTACGGTAAGGCGCGCGGTTTTGTTGTATTCGACAACGACGTCCACGATCTTCTTCGTTTGATAGCCGACATAAGAGATCTCGACGGTGTAGATCCCGGGCGGGACACTCAGGATATAGAAGTTGCCATCGGCATCAGTCGCTGCCCCCATATCTGTGTCTGCAATGATCACATTTGCGGAAGCGATCGGTGCTTGAGTCTTGCTGTCAGTGACTGTGCCCTGGATCTTTCCGGTAATGCTGCTAAAGAGGATCAGACTGAAGAACAGACTGTTCATATCCCATCTCCTGCCGCATTATAGGCGTCTTGATCAAGTAGTCAAGATTCCTTGCGGAGCATCAATAAGCTACTGAGAACCCTATCCTCACCCTGCGCGGCGGGCTGTTCGCGTATATCACGTCGTCGGTTGCTTCCCTTATCGCCACGTAGGAACTATAATCTTCAATGGGCGAGATCACGCCGTCGTGGTTCTCGTCGGCGGCGGGGCTGTAATAATCGTTGTCAAACGGTATGAAATCATCAAAATCCGAAAGGTGAACATTGCGCAGTTGTATGTAATGCGGGCTGATTTCATACTGGTGGTTCAGGAGATTGATGACCTCGAGATCCAGGTTCAATGACACGCCGCCAAGTCTAAAGGCTTTTGATAACACGCAGTCGATCTGTCTTTGAAAGGGTAGTCGATCGATATTCCGCTCTTCGTACTTGCCTTCGGGTCCGGGCGGTGTGTAAGGGAAGCCATTGCCAAAATAACCGAATACATGTACTGTTGCTGAATATGGGAGAGCGAATGCGCCTTGTACGAATATCCTGTGGCGCTGGTCAAAATCAAGGTAGTAATCGGCGGCTGGTCTTTCAATGATCGTATCACCGAACTCCGAAGCATAGGAACTCGTACCCTTTGCCCAGGATAGTGTGTAGGATATTCTGCCGGTGAATATGCCGTGGCTGAACTCAAGTATTGTCTCCACGCCTTTGATATTGGCGTACTCGATGTTCACATATTGGAAATATGCGTGATGCAGGGGCAGTAACCTTACCTGGCGGGTGCCAATGAGGTCTGTCACATCTTTGTAGAACATGTTAACGGTAGCGCCCAGTTCATCGGTAATCTCGCCCTGCAGACCGAGTTCATAGCTCATCGTGTTTTCCGGTGAGAGTTCCGGATTACCGATGATCGGCACGTATCCGAAGAGATAAGAGGGCAAGGGTAGCAGATCATAATAGCTGTACATGTAATCATACAATGGAGGTTGCGCGTATTTCCCGAGATTGGTGCGAAAGATGAATTTTTCAGTAACCTCAAATGACAAGCCAATGCGCGGTGATATGTAATGTCGTGGAGCCGTGCCGTCAATGTCGCTGGAGAAATAATCATAACGGCAACCTATCTTTGCATATACACCCTTGTAGTCAATATTATCCTGGATATATACCGAATATTCGGTTGGCTGATAATTATACTCGTCGGTCAACTCATGCAAAGAGTTGCTTATAAAATAAGTGAAGTTTTCGAAATCCTGGAACAGATATTCGAATCCTGCGTTCAGCTGGTGGTATTTATGGATCTGCATGTTCGTTTTGAAGTCCGTCCGAATGATCTGAGTGGACTTGTCACGGTATTCGGGGTAGTCGCCAGCGCCGTATGGTTTCCAGACATAGGCACCATAAGGGTTGTTCAGACTGGGTCTTAACCACTCCAGAGTACTGTATTCCTTGAATTCGAAATCATCGAAGGTGGAGTAGCTCATGTCTTCGCGCACGCCGTAGGTCTTCTGGCTGTACAACCGGCTTACTGTCAGCTGAAAGAATCGGCGTGTGTCAGGCAGGTAGCTGACATTCAAAGCTTGCATATTTCCCTTGCGCAGGTCTGAACGGTAATGGCCCAGATTATATTTCCATAGTGTTTCGTAACGGTCGAACTGACTTCTTGACAAGGCGCCGCTGAGGGCGAGTTTCAATTGGCCCGATAGAGCATAGAGACACTTGCCGTAAAAGGAGTAATCATCACGTTCTTTGTGAGGCAGGATCTGTTGCCGTGGATCCCAATCATCGGTATGCATGACATCAAGCGCGAGATATCCTTTCAAGCGCTGGTTGATGGGCAAATGCACCGAGGATTCGATATTCCCATAGCCGTAGTCATGTTTTGCGGGCATGACCGTCTCGGTCTTGCCACGCACGCCCAAGCTTAGATTATCAGCGGGATGCACAGTGATCAAATTTATTATGCCGGACATTGCACGTCCGTATTCGGCGTTGAAGCCGCCGGGCAGGAAGATGATCTCATCCACGATCCCCTTGGATAGGTTGATCGCGACATCCCCGGTTTGGGGGTCGATTATTGACACATTATCGATCAGGTATTGGACCTCGGTCGCCCTGCCGCCGCGCACATGCAGGGAGGTGTCGCGCCGGGCGACTGCCGCCTGAAAGGCGATCAGATCAACCGTATAGTCAACAGGGATGGAAGATACTTCTTCCTTTCGTACAATGTATGTCGTGCCTACCATATCTTTTGATACCGAGGGTCGTTCGCTAGTAACCGTGACCGGTGCAAGTTCAATGCTCGAGGGTTCGAGACGAACGGTCAGGCGAGCAGTTTTGTCGTATTCGACGGATACCTTTTCGACCCTTTTCGTGCCATAGCCGAGGCAGGAGATCTCTAGTTGATATTCGCCCGGCGATACATTGAGAATAAAGAAATTACCCTCGGCGTCTGTAGCCGCGCCAATATCACTGTTCAGCATAAGAACATTAGCGTCAGCGATCGGCTCGCCGGTCGTCTGATCGGTAACCGTACCCTGGATCTTACCGCCGATACTGGTAATGAACATAATACAACAACATAAATAGACCATTAGCTACCTCCTTCTCAAACGAGCACACTTGCATCTAATGCTATATTATTGTGTCAATATTTTCTCACATAGAGTCTCACAGCCGTTTCAAATGCCGCAAGCACGGGCCAATACACAGAGCAGATGTCCTATCCTTGCGGGCAGATGAGGATATTCTTCGTTGAAGACGTTGTCAATACCGGGTGCCCGCCGCCTTTCCTGTTCTGTTGGTTCACATCAGTCATATCCTTGTGGATGTTGTTGAGCAACGCTAGCAGATTCTTGATTTTTACAGGGAATTGTCTATAATAGCAAAAGAGGAGGCAAATGGAACGCTATTTCATTACTTCGGAATCAGTTACTGAAGGACATCCTGATAAAATATGCGATCAGGTATCCGATGCTATTTTGGATGCAATTTTAGAGAAGGACCCATTTGGCCGTGTAGCGTGCGAGACGCTGGCCACACGGGGGATGATATTCGTTGCTGGTGAGATCTCGACCGATTGCTATGTTGAGTTTCCTGAGATCGTACGGTCGCTCCTGTATGATGTCGGGTATACGGATGCCGACATGGGGATCGATGCCCGTACGTGTGCGGTCATTTCTGCGATCCAGGAGCAATCACGGGATATTGCTATGGGGGTCAATATCGGAGGTGCTGGTGATCAAGGTATGATGTATGGTTTTGCTGCAGATGAGACACCCGAACTCATGCCGCTACCCATTATGCTTGCCCACAAACTTGTCCGGCGTCTCACCGAGATCAGGAAGACGAATGTGGTCGACTATTTGCACCCGGATGGTAAGTCACAGGTGACTATCGAATACAAGAATGACAAGCCGGTACGTGTTGATACAGTGATCCTCTCAGCGCAACATCACCCTGGTGTCAGCAATGAGAAGATCCACGCGGATCTAAAAAAATTGGTGATCGGAGAAATTGTGCCCGGTCAATTGACCGACGATAAGACCAAGTTCATGATCAATCCCACTGGCCGTTTTGTGATCGGAGGACCACAGGGCGATACCGGTGTCACCGGCCGGAAGATCATGGTCGACACGTATGGCGGTATCGGACACCATGGTGGTGGTTGTTTTTCAGGAAAGGATCCGACCAAGGTCGACCGCTCAGCATCATACATGGCGCGGTATGTGGCAAAGAACATTGTTGCTTCGGGTATCTGCAAGAAGGTTGAGGTTTCGGTTTCGTACGCGATCGGTATTGCCGAGCCCACGTCGATCACGGTAAACACTTTTGGCACCTCGAAGCTCGAAGGCAGCAGGATCGTTGGTATTGTGCGCAAGCTCTTCGATTTTACACCACAGGGCATGATTGACAAATTGAACTTACGCCGTCCAATTTTCAGACGCACTGCGTGCTACGGCCACTTCGGCCGGGAGGAAGATGGTTTCACGTGGGAAGTTTGTGATATGGCGGACGCGATAAAAAGGGAGGCGGGCGCTAAATGAAGAAAAAGATGCTGGCATTTAATATTCGCGACAAGAACCTTGCTCCTGATGGTAATAAGAGGATCGATTGGGCAGATGCCAAAATGCCCGTCTTGAAACTCATTCAGGAACGGTTCAGAAAAGAAAAACCCTTCAGGAACCGACGTGTTGGCTGCTGCCTTCACGTGACAACGGAGACGGCGAATTTGGTTCGTACCCTGAGGTCTGGCGGCGCCGAAGTCACATTGTGTGCTTCGAATCCGCTGTCGACCCAGGATGATGTGGCGGCCGCGCTCGCAATGGAGAACATTGGTGTTTTTGCATGCCGGGGCGATTCTCGCAAGGCATACTATGCGAACATGGGTCAGGTGATCGCACACCGTCCGGAAATAATCATCGACGATGGCGCCGATCTTATTTCTACGGTTCATAAACATCGGGTGACCGGGATACGGGGTGGTACCGAAGAGACGACGACCGGCGTCATCAGGCTGAAACAGATGGAGCGCGACCGGGTTTTGAGATTCCCGATCATCGCGGTCAATGATTCCTTGACCAAACATCTTTTCGACAACCGTTACGGGACCGGGCAATCGACGATCGATGGCATATTGAGGGCGACGAACATCCTCATCAGTGGCAGCAACTTCGTTGTAGCTGGTTATGGCTGGTGCGGCCGTGGTCTGGCAATGCGCGCCAAGGGTATGGGCGCTCAGGTGATTGTTACCGAGGTTGATCCGGTGAAGGCGCTCGAGGCGCGTATGGACGGATATACGGTGCTGCCCATGTCTGAAGCGGCAAAGGCGGGGGATGTATTTGTTACGGTGACCGGTGATATTAATGTGATCCGGAAAGAGCATATGCTGAAGATGAAGGACGGGACGATAATCGCCAACTCCGGACACTTCGATGTCGAGATCGACAAGCCTGGTTTGAAGAGGATGACGAAGAGAAAAAGGCGGATAAGGAATTCATGTGAGGAGTACACGCTGCGCAATGGCCGGCGGATCTATTTGCTGGCTGAAGGCAGGCTGGTCAATCTCTCGGCCGCCGAAGGTCATCCGGCGATGGTCATGGACATGTCGTTCGCCAACCAGGCACTGGCCGTTGAACATATCCTTAACCACCCTGACCTCGAGGCACAAGTATATTGTTTGCCCCTGGAACTCGACGAGGAGATCGCCCACCTAAAGCTGAAGTCAATGGGGATCAAAATCGACAGACTGACACCGGAGCAGCGGAGATATTTGTCCTCGTGGAAAATGGGGACATAGGATTAGATAAATACCTAAACACCAAAATTCCTAAATAGAAATATGGATAGGATCTGGTAGTTGGTTAGTCAAGTATCGGTTTTTAGGGAAGAGAAGGCAAGCGCTCTCGCTATTCAAAATTCTTCACAAACGACATGCCCGGTAGTTGTTTCACGTAGCCCTTGATTTCCAGAGACAGCAAGGCCTTGAGTATTACGCTCGTCGGCTGAAGGGTCTTCTCGGCAATTGTATCGAGGTAGGTGGGTTCAAAGGAAAGCGCGGCCCAGACCGTTGCCTCTTGATCATCCAGCAGGATCTTCTTTGCTTCCCTTTCCTTGCGCGTATACTTCATTCCCAGATAATCTAGAACTTCGTCAGCCGATGTTACTGGTATGGCACCGTCTTTGATAAGGCGATTCGTGCCCAATGATGTTCTGGAATATATGTTACCGGGAATTGCAAAAACATCCTTGTTCTGTTCCAGTGCCCATTTGACAGTATTCATGACACCCGATTTTTCCTTTGCTTCGATCGCGACGATCGCTTTTGACAGACCCGAGACAATGCGGTTGCGTTTCGGGAAATTTTGAGCAAAAGGCGGAGTACCCATGTCGAACTCGGAGATGACCGCACCCTGTTCTGCGATATCACGCATTAGTTTCTTATTCTCCGGCGGGTAGCATAGATCGATACCACAACCCAGGACGGCGATGGTCCGTCCGTTGTTCTGCAGGGCGCCGCGGTGCGCTTCGGTGTCTATGCCGCGGGCCAGTCCGCTTACCACGGTGACACCTGCTGCGGCGAATTCACCGGCAAAGCGGCGCGCGATCTCTTTGCCGTAGATAGATGCGCCACGGGTGCCGATGACCGCGATCGAGATCTCGTCGTTCGGTACGATGGCGCCGCGTGCGAACATGACCGGCGGGAAATGAGCGATGTCCTTCAGCCATGCCGGGTACTGCGGTGAATAATAGGGGATTATGTTTATGCCCAGCTTCTGAATTATCTCAAATTTCTCGTGCAGAGCATGAGCCGAGAATAATTTGATCTGCCGGGCGAGTTCCTGACCCACCTTGCTCGCCAGCTCAGCCTGTGTTGCATCCACGATCTTTTTTGGCGATCCGAAATGCTCGAGGAGCTCGTACATTCTTGTTTCGGTGAATTTGTCAATCGAGAGCAGGTGCAGGAATTCAAACGTCTCTTTCATCGAGTACTTTTGCTTTGACCTTTTGATAAAGATCGATATCGACCCTTTCTATGTAAAAAAGCACGGTTCGGAGCTTGCTTTTCTCCAGCGCGATCTTGCTGAGGCTTGCGCTGAACTTATCTGGTTTTTTGCGCGCCAGTTTCACCAGCGCAGTAGATGCTTCCTTCTGAACAGAGGGGTTTTCATCATCAAGCAGGACCCCGATGATGGGTTCCAAGGCCTGCATATCTCCTATCTCGCCGAGGGCCAGGCATGCCGAAGCCCGGGTGTACCAGTAGCCTTTTTTCAACAGCCTGGTGAGGCGCAGCGAGACACGCGGTCCATATGCTGCGAGCTTATGTGCCGCCTTTTCTCTCATGCACCATGACTGGTCTTCAAGTGTTTTGATGAGTATCTTTATGCTTTCTTTTTCATTGACCCCGTTGAGTTTTTCCAAGATCTTGAGTTTTCGCTCGATGTCCTCGGACTTCATGATCTTAAGGATCGAGTCTTTGTCTTGCTTAAGTTTAATACGCATTCTTTAAATGATCAACAAGTTGACTTACGCCAATACCCTTGAGTGCTGAAATGTAGAAGATTTTTTCCTCCAGGTTGAAGTCTGGTATGTCCTTCAGGAGGTCGATCTTGTTGAATACAATGACGCGCGGTTTCTGCAAAAGCCCGGGTTTATACCGTTTGAATTCATCCAGCAATGCGTCATATTGCTTCTTTGGTTGGTCGGTTGATATGTCGATCAGCAATAATAACAAACTGGTGCGTTCAATATGCCGTAGGAACTGCAGCCCAAGCCCCTTGCCCTGATGAGCTCCTTCGATGATACCCGGCATGTCGGCGATGACTATATTCCTGGTTTTGCTCCTCAATACACCGAGATTGGGCGTGAGCGTCGTAAAGGGGAATGCCGCGATCTTTGGACGGGCATCGGTCATTGCCCGCAAGAGGGTCGATTTACCGGCATTGGGTAGCCCGACGATGCCGATGTCAGAGATTATCTTCAATTCGATTCTGATGGTCTTCTTCTGTCCTGGCATTCCTTCTTCGATCTTCGTGGGTGCACGATTGGTGGATGATACATAGCGTGCATTACCGCGGCCACCCCGTCCGCCTGATGCGACCAGCAAACGGTCACCGTCGTTCAGGATTTCACCCAGCACATTATCTTCCTCACGTACAATAACGCCGAGCGGGACGCGGATCTGCGTATCACTGCCAGAACGGCCACGCATCTTCTTGCCTTTCCCGTGGCGGCCGCGCGTGGCACGGTAATGAGGTTTGACCTTCAGGTCGTAAAGGGTCTGAAGGTCCCCGGTGCCCACCAGGTACACAGAACCTCCATCACCCCCATCGCCGCCGTCTGGTCCTCCGCGCGGGATGTATTTCTCTCTACGAAAAGATAGGCAGCCGTTCCCTCCGGAGCCAGATTCAACGAATATTGTCGCTTCATCGATGAATTTCATGCGCAGAATTATACGGAATATATTCGCGAAGTCAACTGCAGCCCGGTTCGGAACCGACTGCCAGCGGTTTGCGGTCAGCTGAAATTGCTACGCGGAGATTATTCCGGTCCGCGCTTGTTTTTGGTATTTCTGTGAAGCGCTACTTTATGAGTTTTTTCCGCAGGGCCTTGGTGACAATAGTGGGCACAAGTTTGGAGGTATCGCCCTTCAGTGACGCGATTTCTTTGACTAGAGAAGAGCTGATAAAGATATTCTTCTCTGATGGCATAAGGAATATAGTTTCGATCTTCGGTGCCAGTTTACGATTCATTAGAGCCAGCTGCAATTCATAATCGAAATCAGAAACTGCACGCATACCCCTGATTATTGTTTGTGCGCCTATTTCCTTGGCAAAATCGACCAGGAGCGTGGAGAACCCGAGTACTTCGATCTTGTTGTTGTCTCTGAATACCTGGCGCACGAGATTGATCCGTTCCTTGTGGCTGAATAGACTCGTCTTGGGTCCGGAACTGACCCCGACAACGATCCTCTCGAAGATCTTTGTCGCGCGCGAAATCACATCAATATGTCCGTATGTGATCGGATCAAATGTACCTGCGTAAATTGCTTTCTTCATAAAAACACCGAGTTCACTGAAGCCGCCTGCCGCGGCACTGAATACACAGAATAAGATCTTCACTGAAAGCCTCTCTATTTTTTCTGCGGGTGTATATCATATCTGTGTCTTCTGTGGATGCCTTGTGTTCTGTGCTTTCAGTGTTTCTCATTTCTGTGTCTTTAGGAAGGTAATCATCGTATCACCGTACCTGCGTTCCTTGTACTGCAAAAAATCTTCGGGAATGATCATTTGCTCGCGTGGTGAATGTTCGATCATGAATACGCCATTTTTGCGCAACAGGCCGTTGCGTTTAATCGAATCGATCGTTCTCTGGACTAAGTTCCTTTCATATGGCGGATCGGCAAGGATCAGATCGAATTGTCTGGATCTCATTGATCGCAGCGCGGTGCGGTAATCCTGGGCTAGAATTGTTGTCCCTTTCTTGAGCCCGAGGTGCTCAATATTAGCGCGCAGAGTCCTGGGGTTTTTATCGACAAAGACGCATTGCTTTGCGCCGCGGGAAATCGCCTCAATACCCAAAACACCGCTGCCGGCGAAGAGGTCAAGCACGTCCGCGTTGATTATGCGGTCACCGATTATGTTGAAGATAGCCCCCCGTACAATACCTTTGGTTGGACGAACGCCTCTCTTCGGAACCTTGACCAGACGGTTCCTTAACGCCCCTCCCACGATGCGCATCAATGAATTTCGTTTGCTCTAGACTGCTATTGAGAGAAGCCTAGCTCCTGATAATTGTCGGCGTTATGAAGATCAGCAACTCACGGTCTTCGACCGTAGTCGTTGTTTCCTTGAACAGAGCACCGAGAATCGGTATGTGCATGAGCAATGGTATTCCTTTGGTCGATTTACTCTCTCTCCTCCGTATGAACCCGCCGATGACAACAGTATTCGCATCCGAGACAAGCACCTTTGATTCCGCTTCCGATGTCGTGATGATCGGTCTTCCGGCAAGCGCTGATGCGCGGTCGAGTTCGCTGACTTCGGCACGTATTTCCATGGTGATCTCTTCTAGCGAGTTGATATGCGGTGTGACTTCCAGTTTTGTACCTACTTCATAGAACTGGATAACCGTGTTCCCTGAGATATCAAGGGTTGGAATACCGAATCTTTGACCGCCGAGTATCTTTGCTTCCTCATTGTCGATCGCTGAAACGCGCGGCGCGGATATCGTTTGTGCCTTGCCCGATTCTTCGAGCATTTGAATGGTTGCTGAGATCTGGGCAAGCGAGGGGACCGTTCCGATGTTGAAAACACCAAAGCCAGCAACTTGCGGCGTTTGGTTAGAAGTAACATCGGCTCGCAAAATCCTGCTTTCGAGCCCCTGTAGTGTCCAATCAATACCCAGTGCCCTGGTGATCGTGGCATCCATATCCACGACCCGCACCATTATTTCGACTTGTGGTGTGGGCGTGTCGAGCAGTACTACCAGCTGTTCAATGCGGTCATGTACTGGTGCCACTTCAGTAACGACGATCGAGTTGGTACGAGTGTCGACATGCGCTTTCCCCTTGGGGGAGAGCATCGCTGTTATCTTGTCCAGCATCCGGGTGGGCTCAGCGAATTCCAGTCTATAGATCTTAGAGCTGACCGGCAGATCGTAGTCCTGTTTGTCAAGATTTTCAGCGGTGTCAACGCGAATGACACCCGGGTCCTCACGGTAAGCATAGCCCGAGGCGCGGAGAATGATCTCCAGTGCGCGGCGCCATGGCACATTGTGCAGCCTGACCGTGACCGTGCCACTGACATCCTTGCCCGCAACGATATTGACCCCGGCGTATTCGGACAGGGCGCGGAGGATGGTTAGGATGTCTGCATCCTCGAAATCGCAGGATATCGGACGCCCGGTAACTGTGGCCGTAGGTTTTGGCGTTGGCATTACCGGAGGCTGTGGATCTTCATTCATGGCCGGTGTAGCATTCGCGGTCATCGTCTGCCATTCGGAGAAAGCATTGGTTGCGCCAGCAAGCAGGGTCAGCGTGAAATTGTCGCCCTCGGTCGAAGTCAGGAACGAATAATCGCGGTCCAGTGTCCCTACTACACGGACGAGATCAGGTTGCTCGGCGAACCCGGTGACCGAAAGCTGTTTTATCCCGCCCCGGTTGACGGTGAATTTTTTGCCGGCCAGGGCACTCGAGGCTCCGGAGCAATCGATGACGATCCTCGACGGATCCTTGAGAGCAAAAGAATTGGCAACAAATGGTGCATCTGCCTTGATGACAATCTTGGTGTTGATGTCTTCTGGGGTTATCGCTATATCACTGATCACCGCACCACTGGCCAGGGAAATTAACAAAGCGAGGATAATGAGATTCCTCATTTTCTACCTCCTTTCCTTCTCTTGAAGCCTCAATTCATACTTGGTTACAACCCCAGCTTGCGTCATTTCGAATATTACCCCTTGACGGTTTATTTCGGCGACCCTTCCACCAACCACCCGGTCGCCACGTTTCAGGATGTAACCCTGGTTCACGCCGTCTTTCACAAGCGCGTAGTAACCCCGGTCACCCCACAGGATTCCAATGAGCGTGATATTCTCAACACTCAAATGGCTTGCCTTGCCGCTTCGGGACAGCTCTGTACCAATTAATGGAACAAAAGGATCACGTCTTCCTTTTACGTTGTATTGCCATTGCTCAATGGGGAAAAGCGTGTCCGCCGCTGGTGTGGTTGCTGCCGTTTGGTTAAACAACACTAAACATATCATACTACTTACGAGCTGGAGCACCACTTTGCACCCCCTTTCCCTTCGCTACTGTATATGTGAGCGTTCTAAGTTCAGCTTCGCAACTTCGGTCCTTACCGGCTGTTATTTTGATCGAAGGGACGTTCACAATTCTCGCTAGATTGCCCACGTTGGAGAGGAACTTACCCAGCTGATGGTAGCCACATGTCACCTTGATCTGAACTGGGATCTCAGAATAGTTAATTTTTTGGGTGATCGTACTTGGTCTGAATAAAAGGAAGCTGACGCCAGCCTTGGTTCCAGAGTTTGAGATCTGTTGAATCAAGGAAGGAATTTCTTTTTCCTTTGGCAACATTTCTTTTGCTCTTTCCCATTCGACTTCAAGGCGTGCGATCTTTTCCTGAAGTTCAGGCAATCTGATCCTTGCCGCCTCCGCTTTCTGGACCTCGATCTGCAGAGAATCTCTTCGCGATCTCAGCATGTCAACCTTGTCCTTGTTCGCCTTGTATGGAAAACGGAAGAAGAGGACCAGGACGACAATTAGAATTACCAGGAACAAAAGCAGCTGTTGTGTTTTGCGTTCTCTGAGATTCATTGTTGCCTCCTTGCCACGGTATCTATTCCCACGTTCGCCGTCAGCGTGAATTCCATCATTTCCTGTTTCTCGATGACTTTCTTCTCCAGCACGGTCAGATCGACATTATGGATGTAAGGTGATTCTTCCAGGCGGTTCATGAAGTCGGCGACTAGCAGGTTCGAGGCAGCAACGCCTTTTATGTCCATGCTCGTTGAATCAGCGTTCACCATGGTGAGCCACGTGAAATCAGGGATGCGGTCGGATACTTCATCGAGGATGTGGGAGATAAAAAACCGGTTCTTGTTCAGCTGCTTGATAGGCGCGATGAGGGTTGCCAGTTCCCTTTCCCGGTTTTCAAGACTGTCGACTGCAGCCTTGTAGACCTTCAATTCATCTAATTTCACATTTAGCTGACCAATATTGCTATTGAAATTGCGCATCTGAATGTTCTGGCTTATGAGCAGGATGACGATGATCAGGACCACGAGGACGATGCCTAGGACGTATACAAGTGCCGCTTGAATGGGCGGTATCTTGATCCCCGGGCGTGGTGCTCTTGGCGCTCTTGCTTTAGGAGCACGGCCTTTTTTGGTTATTGGGGCTAAATTGATTTTTATCATTACTCCCCCCTTAATGCTAGACCAACTGCTTGAGCCAGAATTGGCCCAGTTACATCCGCGCCCATTGGTACAAAAATATTAGGATCGTAAACGATATTCTTGAAGGGATTGAGAATCTCGATTGGAATGCCAAAACGGCGTTTCAGATAATCCAGCAAATTCGGTATCGAAGAACCGCCGCCTGACAAGTACATGCGGCTCACTTTCTCCTCACCGGTAACCGTGGAGAGGAATTGAAGGCTTCTTTCGATATGGGTGCCAAGATCGCTGACGAACGATTCGAACACTCCCTGAATCGAGTCCTGCGACACGCCTACGGGCACAGTGCCTTTGACGGCATTTGCTGCGTCGTCGTAGTTGAAGCCCACTTCCTTCTGCAGCTTGCTGATATATGCATTGACGCCGTAGTAAACATCTCTGGCCGAAAGGCTCGAACCTCCTTTGATGACATTGATAACGGTCATCCCGGCACCGATGTGCATCAAGCAGATGATCTCGTCGGGTACCACCTCGTAGTTGTGTTCATAAACATGCTGGATGGAAAAAGCAGTGGTGTCGATAATGATCGGCGTCAGGTTGAGGTCCTTCAACAAGGAGGCGAGGTTATTGATCAGTTCGTTCTTGGCCGCAACCAGAATAACCTCCTGCTGGTTCTCTCCGTAATTCGGATTGACGACATCGAAGTCGAGTGTAACTTCATTAATGTCAAAAGGCACATACTGCTCGGCTTCCCACTTGATCTGTTCGCGCGTGTCGGCCTCGCTCATCCGGTCCATTGTTATCCTTTTGATGATCACATCGCGTCCGGCGACCCCCAAGACAACGTCCTTGGTGGAGAAGCCCTTGGTTTCTATCAATGTCCTGATGGAGTCTAGCACCGCCTCCCGATCGATTATTTCACCTTCAACAATAGCGTCAGGCAAGACCTTAGAAATCCCAAAATTTAATAACTTCTTGTTCTTGCCTGCGCTAAGCTCAACAATTTTGGTTTGGCTTGACCCAATATCAAGACCAAGTACTTTTTTCTTTCTCCCGAACATGTTGGCTCCTTTTTCGCAATTTAATTGTGTAATTATATATATAATTCATTTTGTGTCAAGAGGAAATTTCAGAAACGCCTCTCAAACCAGTGATTTTCCTTGCTTTCTCGCTATCATGACCGGGGAATCTTAAGAAGTCTGTAGCATACTGCAGCTTTCTAAGAATTTCGGAAATCGAATTTCTTGAGCGATTCCCCGGCGAATCTCGAAAAGGAACCTTTGTTGATGTTTTTCCTGATGTCAGACATCAGGTTATTGTAGAAGTGTATGTTGTGGTAGCTCACCAGACGTCCGGCGAGCGCTTCACCGGCATTGAACAGGTGGCGCAGATAGGCGCGGGAGAAGTTCTGGCAGGTATAGCACTTGCAGTGGCTATCGAGCGGGCTCTTGTCCGCAGAATAGCGGCTGGCTTTTATTACGATTTTACCGCTGGACGTGAAAGCCATACCTGTCCGGCCGTTGCGGGTAGGTAGTACACAGTCGAAGAGGTCCACGCCCAGGGAAACGGCTTCGATTATGTCTTCGGGATATCCGCAGCCCATTAGATAGCGTGGTTTCTTTGGCGGTATGATCCTGTTGACCTCAGCCGTCATTTCATTGGTCAGCGAAGACGGCTCGCCGATCATCAATCCGCCTATGCCGTAGCCTGGAAAGTCGAGTTCTAACAGGCGCGCTGTGCATTCACCACGCAGATTCTTATAGGTTGCGCCCTGTACTATGCCGAAAAGGGGTACTTTTTTTTTGTCTGGAGGCTGCGTTCTGCCCAGTTCACCGTGCGTTCGACGGCTATCCGCGCTTCGAGAAATTCAGTGGGGTAGGAACTGAAGAAATCAAGGCACATGGCAATATCAGGTTTCAGCTCATCCTGCACCGCGACCGCGATTTCCGGGCTGAGGAAGTGGCGCGAACCGTCGAGATGTGAGGAAAATTCAATGCCATCATCGCTGATCCTTTTGAGGTCGGTGAGCGAATATGCTTGAAATCCGCCCGAATCAGTGAGTATTGCACGGTTCCAGTTCATGAAGCGGTGTAAACCGCCCGCCTCGGCAATGATCTGTGAACCAGGACGGAGCATCAAGTGATAGGTATTGCAGATAATGATCTGTACGCCGATCTTATGCAGATCCTCAGGCGTGAGTGTTTTCACTGTGGCCTGGGTCGCGACGGGCATGAAATTCGGCGTTTGCACCTCGAAGTGTTTTGTTTTCAAAAGGCCGCAGCGTGCGTTTGTGGCTGTGTCCTTCTCGGTGATCTTGAACCTTATCACTTCATCACCTCTTGGGCGGCAAAATCGCGCTTCATTGCGAACTCATCGATGTTGTACGGTGGTTGACCTTCGTTAATATACTCGGCGGCAAGCCAGCCGATCTCCGGGCCGAGCATGAAGCCGTGACCGCACATGCCGCCAACTACCCAGAAACCTTCAATATCTGATCGATCGAGGATCGGATTACCGTCCGGGGTCATTTCATAGCTGCCCGACCACTGCCGGATGATCTTGACATCACCCAGTTTTGGGATGAGGCGGGCCATGCGCCGGCCCATTTCTCTGGCGAATTCGTATGAGGTGCCGAGGTCGAGACCCGGCGCATTAGGTATTGGCGTGTAGCATCCGATAATACTGCCTTTACCCCATTTCTGGTTGAAATAGCATCCATCAGCGCGGTAATCGACGATCATCATGTCGAAGAATCTCTCCATTTGCTCGGTGATCATTGCTTCGTGACGCTCCGGGTATATCGGTAGGTCCAGGCCCACCATTCGGGCGACATCACGGGCATAAGGTCCGGCCGCGTTGACCACGGTCGGAGCGAAGAATGTCTCATTCCGTGCCGTTGAGACCGAACTGATCCTGCCGTTTTCCACGTTGACGGCCCTGACCTCGGTATGAGGAAATATGTCGCCCTTCTTCCTTATTTCTTTAGCATAGCCATCGACGATCAGAAATGGATTGGCCTGGGCATCGCTCGGGCAGTAGGCACCGCCAAGCAGGTGGGCCGGGTTAATGCCGGGCACCAGTTTCTCGATTTCCCCAACACCCACGTAATCAACGTTCAGTCCCATGCTTCGTTGTATATCAATGAGCTTATGATAGGTCTGTTTTTTTTCTTCGCTGTGCGCCAGAAAAAGATAGCCACCCTGATGGAATTCTACGTCCTGTCCCAGTTCATCTTTCATCAACGTGAATTTCTTCATCGATTCCATGGCCACCTTTATGCTGAGCTCAGTCGAGAACTGCTGCCGGATACCGCCGATACAGCGGCCGGTTGACCCGGCGGTAAGGTAGTCCTTTTCTAAGAGGTTGACCTTAAGACCCTTCCGGGCCAGATAATAACCGGTTGCACAGCCGATTATCCCGCCACCGATGATGATGATGTCGGAAGTACTATTCATGGAAAATCCTAAACCCGAATATCGAAATTCGAAACAAATCTAAAATCCTAAATCCGAATTTTCAAAACAGTTTTGAATTTTGGAATTCGAGATTCGAATTTGTTTCGTATTTCGTGCTTCGAATTTAGATATTAACATGTCTTATAGTCCATACTTCTCGATGATCTCGTTCTTGCTCTTGCCCAGTATCTGGTACTTCTCACCGATCTTCGTGAACGCCGCGATTGCCTTATCGAGATGTTCTTTTTCATGGCCCGCGGAGATCTGTACGCGGATGCGTGCCTGTCCCTTGGGCACGACCGGGAAGGAAAATCCAATTACATAAATACCTTCATTGTAGAGATCACGGGCCATATCCTGGGCGAGCTTGGCATTGTATAACATGATCGGTACGATGGGATGGACACCTTCCTTGATGTCGAATCCGGCCGCCGTCATTTTTCCCCGGAAGTAGGTCGTGCTCTTTTCAAGCTTATCCCTGCGGTCCGTTGTTTTGCTGATGATGTCGAGCACTTTGCTTGCCGCGGCGACGATCACCGGCGGCACCGTGTTGGAGAAAAGATATGGACGGGCGCGCTGGCGGCAGAGGGCCACGATCTCTTTGCGGCCACTGACACAGCCACCAGAAGCACCGCCCAGTGCCTTTCCAAGGGTCGTGGTAATGATATCGATCCTGCCCAGGACCCCGCAGTGCTCATGTGTCCCGCGGCCGGTCTTACCCATGAAACCAGTGGCATGTGAATCATCGACGAGCACCATTGCGTCGTACTTTTCTGCTAGGTTGCATATCTCATCCAGTTTGGCAATATCGCCGTCCATGGAGAATACACCATCCGTGATGATGAGCCGGAACCGGCACTCCTGGGTTTCCTTCAGTTTCTCCTCAAGATGTTCCATGTTGGAATGCTTATAGTTATACAATTGCGCCTTGCACAATCTCATGCCGTCGACGATCGATGCGTGGACCAGGCGGTCGGAGATCATCGCATCTTCTTTATCGAGTACGACATCAAAGACACCGGCATTTGCGTCCATGCAGGAAGGGAAGAGAATAGTATCCTCGGTGCCGAGGAACTCGGTCAGCTTCCGTTCGAGTTCTTTATGAATATCCTGGGTACCGCATATGAAGCGGACCGAGGACATGCCGTAGCCGCGCGTTCTTAAGCCTTCGTGCGCAGCGTCCACAACATCGGGGTAGCTCGACAGCCCCAGGTAGTTATTCGCGCAGAAATTCAGCACTTCTTTTGGCGGTGAACCGGTTGGGAATTCGACTCTGATATTTGCTGCTTGGGGTGACTCGATGAATCTTTCCTCTTTGTAGGTCCCTGCCTGTTGTATTCCGGTGAGTTCGTTGTTGTAGAAATCTTTCGCCTTCGTACTGTAAGCCATTGAGTACCCCCTAGGTTACGTTGAACTCCTTCAAGAGATTTATCATATTATTCACCGTGTCAAATGCTTCGGGAGTGGCTTTTTCGTCAGGGATCTTAATGTTGAACTTCTTCTCGAGGAAGGTTTTCAGAGACACCATCGAGAACGAGTCGACAATACCGCTCGAAATCAATGGCGTGTTCTCTGTGACTTCTTGATCAGCGTCTTCCTCAAGGTACTCATGCTTCACATAATCAATGATTAAATTCTTCAGATCTTCACTCATTGTACCTCCTCGGGTTCAATCATTTTCCAGCGTTGATATGTCGCCGATCTCCTGTCCCCATTCCTTGGCACGGAGCAGGCGGCGCATTATTTTCCCGCTGCGCGTTTTGGGCAGCGATTGAACGAATTCTATCTCCTGGGGCATTGCCAGGGGCGAAAGTTTCTTGCGGATGAAATTCATGATGCTCAATTCCAGATCAGCAGTTACTTCGTACCCCGGTTTGAGGGCGACAAAAGCTTTTACCACTTCCATGTTCACCGCGTCTGGTTTACCGACCGCCGCGGATTCGGCAACGGCTTCGTGTTCGAGCAGCGCGGACTCGATCTCAAAAGGACCGACAAGGTGCCCGCCCGTGTTTATGACATCATCATCACGTCCCACAAACCAGAAGTATCCTTCGCTGTCGATACTGGCGCGGTCGCCGCAGATATACCAGTTATTCTTGAACTTGGTGTCGTACATTGCCTTGTTATTCCAGTATGTACGGAACATGGATGGCCAGCCCGGTTTAAGGGCAATGAGGCCGACCGTCCCTGAATTCTCGATCGGCTGGAATGTCTTCTGGTCGACGACCGTTGCTGTTATGCCGGGGAAAGGTTTGCCCATTGATCCTGGTTTGATCTTCATACCCGGATAATTGGTGATGACGATGGCTCCGGTCTCAGTTTGCCAGTAAGAATCGTGGAATGGTTTGCCGAACGCCTCTTGGGACCAGATAACGGCTTCAGCATTGAGCGGCTCACCAACACTGATCAGATGGCGCAGGCTATTGAGTTTGTACTTCCTTACGGCCTCGATGCCATCTTTCATGAGCAGACGGATGGCCGTGGGTGCCGTATACCAGACCGTGATCTTGTGCTTATCAATGAATGCGTACCATTTCTCTGAATTGAATCCTGCATCGAGTACGGTCTGGGTGACACCGGCCGACCAAGGACCGATAATACCGTAGCTCGTACCGGTGACCCATCCAGGATCGGCCGTGCACCAGTATGTGTCATCGGGCTCGATATCGAGCACCCATTTCGCAGTAATGTACTGGGCAAGGATCGATGAGTGGACATGCATGGCACCCTTTGGTTTTCCGGTCGTGCCTGATGTATAATGGAGCACAGATGGTGCTTCAGCGCCCGCTTTGAAGATATTGAATTCATCGACCTTTTCTGCTTTGTCCATGCGAAAGGAAATTTCATCGCCCTTCAGGGCTTCCTGGTCAGCATCGACCACGATTACATGTTTCAGGGCGGGTAGTTTTTCGCGGATCCTCCTGATCTTGCCAGCGTGCTTCTTTGTGGTGAAGATCGCTTTTGTTTGCGCATCATCGAGACGTGTGAATAGTGCATCTTCGCCAAAGGCAGAAAAAAGGGGTTGCGTGATGCCGCCCATCTTGAGTATGCCCAAAAACGATATGTAGAGCTCTGGCAGGCGATCCATGAAAATGCATACGCGGTCGCCTACAGCAATGCCAAGATCGCACAGGAACTTGGCAAATACGTTGCTGTAGTCCTTTATGTCCTGGTACGTATACCGCTTGACGTCACCTGAAAAACCTTGCCAGATGAGCGCTAGCTTGTCGCCGGAACCCTTTTCAACGATCCGGTCGCTGCAGTAATAGCCGATATTGAACATACCATCTTTGCCGTACTGCAATTCCTTTGCCGATATGTCCCAGTCAAAATTCTTGTATCGCTCTTCGTAAAAACCAATGTTGCTCATCAATACACCTCCAAGATCATTCTCCTGTTGTTTCCGCCAATGCGATGCTCAGCGCATATTCTTTTGCGCAGGCGAAAGAAACGTGTAATCTCGCCGGCCGTTCTGCAGATGATTCAAAAAGTGAACCGGATATCCCGGGATTGAAATCTTCATCGATCTCGATATCGTGCCAGAAAGAGCCATGGCCGAGCCCGCAGCACAGTGCTTTGAGTATTGCCTCTTTGAGCGTGAACAGGATGGAATGGAATCTGTCGCGACGGTAGAAGCCGGAGGCTCTGCTTACCTCCTTTTCCGTGAATACGTTATCGATGAACGCAGGTTCATTGGCAAGTTTGCGGAAGCGCTTCGTCGCGAGAATATCTATGCCTGCTGCTTTGACCATAGTGATGTGTCTAAGGGTAGAGAAGGATCTTACCGCAATCTCCCTTTCTCATCAGTTCCATACCCTTCTCGTATTCGGCGAGCGGGAACCGGTGTGTTACGATCGGTTCAAGGTCAAGCCGTCCCGAGCTCAAGAATCTTGCTGTCTTGTGCCAGGTCGAAAACATCAGTCGGCCGTTAATACCCTGAACCGTAGCATACTTGAAAACGATATGTTTGCCGAGATCGATCTCCATCGGTTTGTCTGGTATTCCGAGGATCGAGTAGCGGCCACCAGGCCGTAAGACCTCGAAAGCCTGAGTAATGGCGGTCGGATTGCCGGACATCTCGAGCACCACGTCGACACCCAGACCGGCCGTTTCCTTCAATATGTGTTTTGTGATATCTGTCTTCTTGGGATTGAGCACTTGGTCCGCGCCTACTTTCTTCGCGAGGTTGATCCGGTAATCGTTGATCTCGGTGGCGAATATTTGGGTAGCGCCGCAGATGCGAGAGACGGCAACGCTCATGAGGCCGATCGGTCCGCAGCCCGTCACCAGAACAGTATTGCCGGTGATCTCACCCGCCAGGACAGTATGCACCGCGTTGCCCAGGGGCTCCATTACCGATGCATAGTCTCTGGGTATCCGCTGATCCAGTACCCACGCGTTGTTCTGCGGGACCACTGCATATTCAGCAAAAACACCGTCTCTATCGACACCAAATATACTGCCATTGATGCAAATATGACCATTACCAGTGTGACACAAGTAGCAATGCCCGCACGCGATGTGTGTTTCGGCGGATATGATATCGCCTTTCTTGAGATTTTTCACGTTGCTGCCCAGCTCGACGACCTCACCGCATAATTCGTGTCCCATCACTTGAGGCAGATTCTTGATACGGCCCTGTGACCATTCATTCCATTCAAAGATATGAAGGTCAGTGCCGCAAATTGAAGTGACGAGAACTTTGACCAGCACCTCGTCGGGTCCGGGCGTTGGGATGTCGACTTCGGTTATTTCCGCGCCGGGTGCGGGTTTGTTCTTTACTACTGCTTTCATTTTTGGCATGATTGCTCCGGTCTATTATATCCATAAATCCACAAACGTCAAGCCGGCTCGGTTCGGCGGCAGACACGACCACTATGTGTTCAGGAGATTTGTCGGTATGCATTCAGAAGACAATGCAATATATCGGTATTTGGCTATTTAAACAATTGTCAAAATGTCTGAATAGTATATAATGAATGTAATAATATGAAAAGGAATATGCCTGAGACAGAGTACCGGGCTTCGCGTGTATGCCGTGTTCTCGGCAACCCAACTGCATACGGCATTATCCGGAAGCTCGGTAAAACGAGGAAAACCCCGTCCGAACTGGCAAGCGAGATCGGAGTGTCGATCCAGACGATTTCGCTCACCCTGCGTACAATGCGGAATATTGATGTCGTGCGCTATGAACCCAGGGGGAAGAAGCGCGTGTACTGGCTAAAAGATCCCGCGGTGCTCAAGATACTCGATAGTCTTGAGGATTTTGTTGAGCACATGCGCGAGAAGCTGTGATTTGACATTTAAACAATTGTTTAAATGTAAAAATCTTTGGTAGCAAGAGTCAGGAAGAACATTGGGTTATCAGGTCATCGCTCAATAAAGACCGCATGATTCATTTAGGCGTGGTGTGCGGCTGCTGGCCAAACATCCTTTTTGTCAGGACGGCGATCTTCTGCCCGTACTTCAGGCACATCTTGTGAACCTCCTCGTCAGGCTTGCCAATAGCAAGCGGTCCATAGTGCTGAAGCACAGCATCGCCGACGACGATCATGCCGTGGATCATGAAAGCTTCCAATATGCTCATGATTGTCGTTTCGCCGCCGCCGCCGATCATCCCGCTTGAGGAAAAGGCGCCGCCGATCTTGTCAGCGAGTTTGCCGTGGTGTTTCACACTGTCGTCAATGAGTTTCTTCATCTGGGCCGCCATCAAACCGTAGTAGCAGGGTGAACCGAATATCAATGCTTCGTAGTCAAGCAGTTCGTCAACATTGACTTGGGAAATTTCTTTCAGATCACACGCAACACCTTCGTCTTTTATGCCCTGGGCGATCACTTCAGCCATCTTCTTGGTATTACCGGTGCGGGAATAATAGCTGACCAGGATTTTCATAAGACCTCCTTATAGAAAAGGGTCAATAAAGGCACTTTAAGGCAATTCAAGCAACCACGAACAAGGCACTACAGGGCAATTCAGGACAATCAAGGCAAAAGATGGCATATATTTTTGCCTTGAGTTGCCCCGTCATATGCCTTACTGGTTCTGTCTTGCCCTGTTCTTTTCGAGCAAGTATTCTTCCAGGAACATAATGAGCACTTGCTGATAAACATTCCTATTCGATTTTTTGCCAAACCCGTGTCCTTCATCTTCGGCCAGCAGGTACCAGACATTAATGCCGTTCCTGCGTATTGCTTGTACGATCTGTTCCGCTTCGGAAACCGGTACGCGCGGGTCGTGAAGACCCTGGACTACGAACATCGGTTTGTTTATCTTGTGGGCGTTTGTCAGGGGCGATATCCCGTCGAGAAAAGCCTGCATCTTTGCATCACGCTCGTCGCCGTATTCTGTGCGCCGGACATCCTGACGGTATTCGCCCGTATTCTCAAGAAAGGTCACAAAATTGCTGATACCCCATTCGTCAATGCCACAACACAGTCGATCGCTGTAATGGACCATTGAGGCAAGGGCCATGTAGCCGCCGTACGAGCCGCCCTTGATCCCTACGCGCCGGGAATCGAGCTGCGGTTGTTGTTTTATCCAATCGAGCAATGCGCCAATGTCCTTGACCGCATCCTCTCGTTTGTATGCGTCATCGAGCATCATGAATTCACGGCCATAACCTTTTGATCCGCGGATGTTGGGAGCGATCACCGCGATCCCCATTTCGTTGAGGTAGAACTGAAAGAGATAGGAGAAGCGGGGTTTTTCCTGAACGGCAGGGCCGCCATGACAATCGATCAAAACCGCGTAGGGCGGCTTGAACCTTTTCGGTTCATAGTAGTAGGCGGGTATCGTCCTCGGGTCCCCGTTGACGCTGTCGAAAGTTGCGTAATGGATCAGTTTCGGTGATACGAATAATGAAGTGTCCATGCCGCCGACTTCGCTTTGCGTCCAGCGCAGGTATTTGTGCGACTTCAGATCGAGTGTGTAGACATCACTCGGTTGCCTCGGTGTGTTCAGTGTGACCGCGAGTTCCTCACCCTCGGGCTTGAACGAAAAGTTGAATATCTGTCCGTCAGGCAGGTTGACCCGGTTCAGTTTGCGGGTTTTCGTATCCATCAGGTACAGTCTGTTGTAGCCGTCTTCGTTGCTGGTGAAGGCGAGCGTGTTACCGGACGGAGAGACCGCAATTTCTTCGATGTCCCATGGTATTTGTGCGCTGAGGATCTCGAAATTCCCTGTTTGGAGATCGTAATAGAGGAGTTGGTTGAAACTGCTGAATTTATCCGCGACCAGATAGATACCTTTGTTGTCCAGGGCCCAGCGTGCGGTGCCGTATGAGATTTGTGCGGCAGTGTCTCCTATTTCCGTCAGCTTTTGAGTGATGACATCAAGGATATACGGATACGACTCACTCGATGATACATATTCTTTCACGAGCAATTTCTTGTCGTCGGGCGAAAACTCTACGGGAATCCAGTACCCTCCTGATTGTAAGATCAGACGGAAACTTTTCATGCCCTTTCCGTCGCCGAGATAAATGTCATAGTCACGGCGGTTCCTTTTGTTGCTTCGAAAAGCGAACTTATCCCCCCTCCTCGACCACACAATCGAATTATGCTTCGACTTTCCATCGCTCAGCAGGGTGCGGTTGCCGTTCGCGTAGTCATACATGTATATTTGATCCAGCTCGTTCCCTGCCGAATCTTTGGTAAAAATAAATAGCGGTCGATCAGGATCAGGACAGACCTGGCATTCATTTATCGGTTCGTCATAAAAAGTGAGCTGGCGGCGTTGGCCCCTTGGAAATTCTACGGAATGGATCTGGCCCGTTTCGGCAAACCTGGTCTTTATCAAGATCCCCAAGTTGTTCGGCAACCAATCAATGCATATGGCTGACCTTATGTTTTGATATGGGAGTAATCGGGCAGCAATCCTGTCGGGTATTTCAGGAACCTCTTCCAGTACTATGGTGCCTATGCGAGAACGGTCGACCTTGCCCGAAAGCGTAGCGATGATGAGTGCTGTGCATATGAAGGCTTTTTTCATCGTAGCACCACCAACATTATCACGCTGATTATCAGGCAGTAGATGCCAAAAATGTAGAATCTCTTGTGCACCATGCTGCGTAGTATGCGCAGGGCAAGAATACCGGTCATGAAGCTGAACAGCATTCCCACCAGCATTTCGGGAATACTGCCGATCGTGGACACGTTCTTCAATTCGTAGATGTTGGCGCCGAGTACAGCCGGGATGGATAGAAGGAATGAAAATCTGAATGCGCGTTCAGGCACGACGCCGGAAAAAAGTCCGGCCGATATGGTCATGCCGCTCCTCGAGATCCCGGGTAGAAGCGAGAACATCTGAGCCAACCCAATGAGCGCGGCGGTCGGGATAGTCAGAAACCTCGGCTGTGGTTTCGCAAGCCCGGTTACAAGGACGATCATGCCGGTGAGGCCAAGGAGGAGGCTAACCACCCTCATATCGGAGAATACATGCATTACCCATGACCGGAGGAATATACCGGCGACAACGATCGGGATCGTCCCCAGGATGATCATCAGCACGTATGATATGCTTTCCCTGTTTCCTTTGATGATCCCTTTGAGTATATCGGTGATCGGTCTCGAGAAGAATACAATGACCGCGAGGAGGGTTCCGAAGTGCAGAAAGACGGCCAGGGTCATGGGCTCATTGATATTAAAAAGGTTTTCGAGTATTGCCAGATGTCCAGAACTGGATATAGGCAAGAATTCAGTCAGTCCTTGTACTATGCCGAGGATTGCTGTTTTGATCATGATACGATCATTGCTGCGAGTCCAGCAGCCATTGATACCTTGATGAGGTTACTGATAAGGGGCAATGCACTGCCTTGAGGCTTTTTTAGCAGCCTTAGTGTTATGTAGAAGAGCAGCGGGTAGACAGCGGCCAGGACAATGATGATGTATGCTACATTCAGTATGCCAAGAATATAGGGCACAGGTAATATGAGACAGAGCAAAGCGAGTATCAGGGCGCTGATGTTGAATGATCTGTCAGGACCGATATTAATGGGCAGCGTATTAGCACCGATCGCTCTGTCACCTCTCATGTCCATCACGTCTTTGACGATTTCACGCGGCATGTGAATGAATATAGAGAAGACCACCGGGACAATGCAGAACGGATTACGGCCGACAAAACCGCCAAATACGAAACTCAGCCCGGCGATCAAGGCGACCGTGAAATTGCCGGCAAGGGTCTTTTTCAGGTAGGCTGAATAGAGGAACAGGAGAATAAGTGCTGCAATTACGGTCAAAAGTGGCCATGTGCCCAGAAATAGTGCACCGGCCACCGGGAGCACAAAGAAAACGATCGCCATATACAGGGCGGCATTCTGCGGCACCTTGCCCGAGGGCAGCGGGCGGTCTGGATTGTTTATGCGGTCGATCTCAAGGTCCTTGATATCATTCACAACATTCCCAAAGGCACATACAATGAAACCAATTATGGCCGCGGCAAGGATCTGGATGGAAAAAACGATCTCGCTTGCGATCCAGGCGCCGACCAATACCGAAATGAGTGTCATCAAACAATTGAGCGGCCGGATTATGCGCAGGTATGCCACAGAATATTCTATCTAGAACGCCCACAAAGTCAATTAATATTGACAAAAATAGATATATCTGTATAATTTACGAAAACATGAGGATTATGGCGATCGATTACGGCTTGAAGAGAGTAGGCGTGGCCCTGACAGACCCGCTGTGTACGATATCACAGCCGTTAATGACGATCAAGCCGAAGTCTGATTTTGACTTAATAAAGCGACTTAAGTGTATTGCACAGGAGAACGACGTTGGTTTGATCATTCTGGGCAATCCTCTCTCATTGAGGGGCGAGCCAACAGAGATGTCAGATCAGATCGGACGGTTTATGAGAAAATTGAAGAAGGCGCTCCGTATCGAGGTGGTCCTTTGGGATGAGCGCTACATTAGCAAGTACGCGGCGAGCTGTTTGAAGGGGCTGGGCATAAGCGGCAAGAAAGAGGACATCGATCGTATTGCGGCGGCGATCATGCTGGATGAGTACCTGCAGTCAAAGAGCGCATAAATGGATAAGAAATATCTCTTGATCTCATTGTCGATCATGGTCTTTGTTCTGTGGTTACAGCCATTGAATATTGGTCGTACAGAGGTGGTGATCCCGGACAATGTCAGCGCGCGGGATATAGCGAGTTTTCTCGCCGAACAGCGCATTGTCCGTAATATCGACGAATTTCTTCTCTGGCTCAAATTGATGGGCCGCGAGAAGCAGTTGAAATCAGGAAAGTACGCGCTCTATAAATTCAAGAATCCAGTGTACGTGATCGATCATCTCTCGAGCGGCGGCCGTTCTGAGGTCGTTGTGACCATACCCGAAGGGCTCACGGTTCATGAGACGGCAGAGATCATTGCCGGTCATGGTTTGATCGACTATGACCGCTTCATCCACCTGTGCAGTGATAGTTCCTTTATCGGCTCCTTGGGTCTGCATGTTGCTTCGCTCGAGGGATATTTTTTCCCGGATACTTATTCCTTCAGTGGCCTGCAGAGCGAGGAGGCGATCATCACGACCCTTGTGCGTAATTTCAAAAAGCACGTTGCCGGCCTCGGACCGATCAGCGCAGATTCTCTCCACTCGGTGGTCATCCTGGCCTCGATCGTTGAGAAGGAAGCCAAGTACGAGGACGAAAGAGCGATCATCGCCAGGGTTTTCATTAACCGACTCACATCCGGCCGGCCGCTGGAATCGTGTGCAACTGTTTTCTACGTGTTGAAAAAAGAGTTCGCGTCGGCCAGAAAGAAACTCATGGACCAGGATCTGAAGATCGAGTCACCCTATAATACCTACCTGCACACGGGGTTGCCTCCAGGTCCGATCTGTTCACCCGGCGAGAGTTCGATACGAGCGGCGTTCGCACCGGCTGACGTCGACTATCTGTATTTCGTGGCCAGAGGCGACGGCCGGCATCATTTCTCGCGCACCTACCGTGAACACGTCGCGGCAAAGGAGAAGTATCAATGACCATCAGCCACATCGGTTCAGAGGATAGCGTAATTCGCGAGACGCCATACTACGAAAAATTACAGGACACCTATCGCGATCGCGTGCATTTCCAGCGCCATTTCAATATCCTCAAGAAGATCACCCGCCGTGATCCGTTCATTGAGAAACTTGAGGGCAACGGTGGGAAGGAATTGGTGTATCTGGGCAGAAGGCTATTCACGCTGCAGGATGATTTCGTGACCAGTTACCTTGAATTTCTGCGTGATGAATCGCTGGTGAACAAGTGGGAAGAGTTCTTTGAGCGCTACAGTAAACATATATTCGATATCTACGAGGATTTTGTTAACGGCGTAAGCGCCAATGTCGTCATATTCGAGATCGCAAACCGCAAGTTACTGCGCGATATTCTCACCAAGAAGACGGTGAAGGAAACGGTCGAGAATAAAGCAATGATTGCAGAGCGTTGCGGCGTGCTCATCAATCATTTGTTCAATTATATTCGGAATTCCCTGACCAAGCGCACCGTGATCGTCGACAACATAATCGTTGATTCGTACGAACATATTCCCTTCTACCCCAATTCCAACAGCGTTGAGGTGATGCGGGTCCTGGGCAAGGCATTTCTCAAGAAGGGTATGCCGGAGCCGGTCTTCAGTGCGATCCTGAAGAACCTTGTGCATTACTACTACACCGATGAGAAGAAAGGAATCATCGAATTGCTCAATAGACTTCCGGTACTGAGCAAGAAGTCAGTCTCTGAGATGTTCAAAGCGCGCTTTTTCTTCCCGGATGAAAAGACATTGACCGAACTGATCGATGCGCTCCAGAAAAAAGGGCGTGGCGTAATGACCGAAATCACAAATCGCAAACGGACCATAGAAGAAAAGATGCGGAATATCCGGCATAAGATCACCGATACCACGAATATCATGAGTGACAGCTTGATCAATCTTGCCGAAGATTTCTCTACCGAGGAGGCGATCGAGAATATGGTCAAGCGCTTGCATCGCAATGTCGTCGGCAATGCGTACGATCTGAAGATTCTGAAGTGGGAGTATCAGGAGTGTTTGGATAAAGAGAATAACCTGCGAGAGATCATGCGGTGGAAGGGGGCAGACCTTAATGACTTCATTGCCAGGGATGAATGGGATCCATACATAATGCAGGTGCTGCACAGGCGCGAGGATGTTGATGAAACGAAGCTTCAACTCATACTCAAGGAAGCAGGCAATGAGATACGAAAGGACGCAGCGGCACAGGAGCTGATGGAACAGTACCGGATGTCTACGTTCCTTAAGGGCAAGTATGACAGCCGGCAGGTGATGGAGAAATTCAATCAGCTGGTTGATGAAATAATCGTGCCGCTGGTGAAATCAATACTGCTGGAAGAATTAGTTGACTACTATCCGAAACTGGCGCAGATCATGACCGCGGAAGGTGTTCGTTTCCTGGGAGAGGAGGCAATGTCGGGTCGCGTTTCGCTTATTGAGAAGGACGTTAACCTTGTTGCCGCTGAGGAGTCAGCCTCGGATGAAAATGTTCTCCGGTTCAAGGATCTCGTTTCGGTGCTGGTGTATGATATCCGAGGTTCCACATTCATGGGTGCCAGGTTGAAGAATGCTGAGAAGGAGAGCGCGATCAGAAATCTCTTTCAGGAATCAATGCTCTTTGTTGCCGAGAAATACGGCGGTATACCGATCAAGGATACTGGTGATGGGGGTGTCATTTTCTTCGCCCGCAATCATTACGACATAAAAGATGAGAAAACCCTGCGCCCCGAACCCGGCTGCATGCTCCCGGCTATACGCTGCGCGATCGAAATGGTCCAGGAGGCCAGGTTATTCGTGCAGCGGAACATACATCGCTACGGAGATTGGTTTCGTGAAGTCGAAGAACGGGAAATCGATTTCGAGGGTGCTGCCTATGCCAAGCTCCCGCCTTCATACCAGGCTATCTTTCAGGTGGGTATCGGTATTGCGTCAGGCCATCATCCTCATGAGGTGTATCTCGACAAGAATGCGTTTGGTGAGCATGACCTGACCGGGATGTTGGTTCGGGAGGCAAATCTCTATTCGACCGTAAAAGCAAAAGGGAAATCAACAGTTATTTGCGACGATGCAACGATCTATAACGTGCTCCTGAATGTGGATCGATTTTCGTTCCTCAGTGAGGCTGGGTTGCGTATTGACCCGGTGCAGCTCAATATTCAGCAGGGGCTTGAGTATTGGATCAAACAACGGGCGTCGCGCAGAGGTTTCATCCTGGATCTCTACAAAATATTCGTTGCCAGGTTCGGGCGCGAGATAGCAGACACTGAGCATTTGAAGATCGTTTTGAACGACGATTCAATAGTGATCAACGAGAGCGGCGATTACAAAATTGACAAGGTCGAGGGAAGCAAAATGCTTTTTGAGATATATGCGGAGGCGTTCAAGTGAACAAATATACAGTATGCAGCATACAGGAGCATATCGAGGAAAAGAGCAATTATTTCAACATAGTACGCAAGAGATTCATAAACGAGGAGAGGTACAAAGAGAGTCTCGCCGCTATTGAACAGGGCTTTGCATGTCTTGGCATCGCCAAGGAACCGATCGGGGTTTTTGAGAACAGAAAGAGTTGCGTCATTCATCTGGGGCGTAAACTGGCGGACTACGAAGGTTTTGAACTTCCTCTTTACATCGGGCACAAGCTGAAGGGTATGCCGGTGCCCGAGGCATTGGCGGCAAAGTGCCCTCAAGAAATCACATCGCTGATCGAGAAGGCCACGGAGCGCAAGCATGTCAGTGAATACAGTAAGGAATTGCATCAGGTGTCACTGGCCCCGGATATTTTTCTGGCAATACACCGTAGTATAATCTGCGCACGGGTTGAAAACATGCTTTCGGACCTCCTGTCGGATGTCGAGCGTCTGGGGTTCACCAGCATGAAAGAAGCGGTTGAGAAGGTATCCCCTATCTATCTCAAATATCTGTCATCAACATCCATAACGAAGCTCTTGAAGAAACTGTCAGGTCTGCTCCGCGATATGAAGAGTAAAATGGAGGAAGAACTCAAGAATATCGATCTTTATTCCATGCGCATCCGTGAACAGCTCGAAGGGCTCTATCTTGAGACGAATGAAAACTTACGGAGGATAATCGAGAATGATGTGATGCAGGGTGCTGATGTCAGTACCATTACCCAGAAGGTGTCTAATCTATTCTCGCGGCTGGACAGGCTCTTTCTGGGAAACATATACCATCTGAAGGACTATCAAAGAAAACGCAAAGTATTACTTGACGACCTCGGGGAAGAAGAGGCGCTCAAGAATTACGCAGAAAGAAGAACCATCGACATTGCCAAGCCGATCGGTGAGATATTCAGCGAATACATGTTCATGTACAGATTTGGACCACTGAACAAAGACGAGAACAAGATCTTCGTGAAAGCACTGACCCAGGAACTGGAGGAAATCTACCGGAAGAAAAGCCGCAATGTTTCTTTGCTCAAGAAATTCGAGAAACGGGGTCTTATCTCCCTGGACCTCGATATCGATGCTCTGGTGGACGCCTATAATTCATTCATGAAGCGCACTCTTATGCCTGAATACATCGGACAGTGTTTTCTCAGTTTGGTCACTTGTTTGCCGCCGGCCGAGAATGAAGCGCCGCGGGTTATGCTGGACATTGCGAACCTGAAGACCGTATTCTTGGCCGGGCAAAGCATATTGAATGAAAAGGAGAAGAGTGCCGACGTGGCCCGTGAGATCGTCGACTACGTGAACCGATACCGCAAGTGTGTCACGATCCTCGTTTACGATATCAGGGGTTCTTCGTACATGGGTATCAAGCTGAACGATGCAGTTAAAGAACAGCGGATCAAGTATAAATTCGCTAAAGAAATGGCCCAAGTAGTAAAAAAATATGACGGTTTCCTGCTCAAAGATACAGGTGATGGCGGTCTTGTATGGTTCAGTGAAAATTCAGGCTCGTTGTACAACTACCTGTACACGGAATCGGTCACCGGCAAAGGAACCCAGCTTCGCTACTCGATATGCTCAGGAGGTGATCTGGATATTATCCCGGCAACCGATGCGGCGCGGCGTGCGATATTGTGCGCACGGGATATGGTGACCAGGGCTGAGGAATTCGTGCGCGCGAACTTCGTGCACTATCGAGAATGGTTCGCTGACGTCGCCGAACGCACCTTGGAACTGGATGGCATAACCTACGCATTGCTGCCTCCTGAATTCAAGAGCCTCTTCCGGATCGGTATCGGCATCGCATCTGGAGTGCCGGATCGCGATGTGATCTTCGCGACGAACTCGTATGGTGACCCAGACCTGGTCGGCCCGGTCCTGTCTGATGCCCACCTTTATTCAAGAGAAAGACAGCCTGGTCGGTCGGTGATCATATGTGATTTCCCGACCCTGGTGAATCTCATTCTTAATGTTGATACTTTCGAATATCCCATTGATGAGAAGGATTTTGATAAATACTGCAAGAAACTGGAGGAATTGCGTCAAACGACCCACGGCTATCTGCTATCTGACCACAAGGTGTCGATCCTGCCCAAGGGCCTTCATGTTCTGGGCGAACTGAACAAGAATAGAGCGATCATCGACGCACGCACCGATGGTTTCCATATTGATGAGCAGTGTAACTTGTACGATGATGATAAGAAGAGAATAAAGACACTTTATGAGATCTTGACTCTCTAATGGAAGTAATAGTCTACGATCCTGACCGCCTGAGATTGGGCACACTATCGCGTAATCTGCGGGAAGCAGGCTTGAGTAATACTGCCGTCACCAGCGTGAACGAACTGCGGAAGACGATCCGCAAGAATAAATTCGACATCATGGTCCTTGATGAAACCGTAGTCGCAATGCTTGACCAGTTCCGGAAGCAATATGATGATGTCCCGATCATCGTCGTTGCCGACCGCGATTCGGTCATGAACTATGAACGGGCCATTTTTGCGGGTATTGCTGGCATGCTGCTAAGGCCTTACCGGCGTGACTTCCTGCAAAAGGTCATCGACAAAGCGATAAGAAGGAGAAACGAGATCATATGCAACCGGCAGACCGTACTATCTCTGAGACGTAAGGTTCAGGTTCTTCAGACATTGAACGAAGTGGTTCAGGCAATCAATTCTTCTCTGAAACCAAAAGAGATACTGAACACCATCATGGAGAAAGCAGCCGATCTGATCAAAGCAGAAGGCTGGTCTGTCCTCCTTATCGATGAGGGCACGAATGAGCTTGTATTTGAAGCTGCATCAGGAAAAGCCGGGAAAAAGCTGCTGGGCATTAGATTGAAGATCGGGCAGGGGGTTGCGGGATGGGTGGCGCGTTATGGTAAGTCGCTGATCGTGCCCGACGTTGCCAAGGACCCGCGATTCTATTCCGGTGTCGACGAGAAAACGAAATTCAGGACCAAATCCGTACTCTGTGTGCCGATGCGGAGCCGGGACCGGATCATCGGTGTCGTCGAGGTGGTCAACAAGGTCGGCGGTGATCAATTCACACAGGATGATTACGAGATCTTTGAGAATGTGGTAGCCCACCTGACGATCGCCCTGGAGAAAGCGCAAATGTACCGGAAAATGGAAAAGGCAAGTCAAATTGATGATCTGACGCAGCTGTACAATACGCGGTACTGTAATCAGTTTCTGGATAATTTCCTTCTTGAAAGGAAAGACACAAAGGCGGTCATCTCGCTCCTGTTCCTCGACATCGATTTCTTCAAGCTCGTGGATGACAATTTCGGTCACCTCGTGGGCAGTGAAACACTGAAGATCGTCGGCGAAAGGATGGCCCGGGTGCTCCGCAAGAATGACGTGATAATCCGGTATGGAGGTGATGAATACATAGTGCTGCTTCCGAATACCGACAAGAAAACGGCGGCGGTCATTGCCGAACGCATAAGAAAAGAGATCAGCCGTGAGCCGTTCTACGCTTTTGGAAATAAGAAGTTCAATATCACCGTCACGCTCGGCGTTGCAACATATCCGAACGACGCCAAGGGGCGCGACGAATTGATCGGCAAGGCGGATCGGGCCATGTACGATGGTAAAATGTCAGGACGCAATAAAGTAGTACTGGCTTGAACCCGAAACACATAAAAATCTGATTCGTCAGGTCCAAAGAAAAATCAAGTATTGAAAATCAGCCATTAATTCGTATAATTCCATTATGAACATTGAGAAGCTGTCGGTCGCAACAGTCATGAGGCGGGATGCACCTACAGTTAAACCGTCGACAACCCTGCAGCAGCTGATTGAATTCATGCGCAAGACCAACCACTACATGCTTCCAGTTGTTGATGAAGACAAGACCCTTCTGGGAATAGTGAACTACCGAGGGATCCTTAATATCTTCCGACCGTTCTCCCGGTCAGTAAGTGAGATAGTCGAGAGGATGCCTTTCGTAGAGAAAGTGGATGATGAAGATCTGAATTTGGAACTGTCGCCCGAGATGGGAACATTGATACTCGTTGCTGATATCATCAATACCAATTTCGTATCGATCCAGGAGAATAGTAGCGTGCGTGAGGCACGCCGGCTCATGCGACTTCACAACATTGAGACATTGCCAGTCGTATCCGACAAGAAATTAGTCGGCGTACTCTCCCTGCTCGACATTCTTGTCTATATATTTGAAGAACACGATATCCTGACAAGTGAATAGTCTACTCAGCGCCGGTTTGATTCTTTTGTTAGGCTTCATCGGCGCCCGTGTTCTGAAAGTTGTCCGACTGCCTAACGTTACCGCATTTCTTATTGTCGGCATCATTATCGGCCCCCAGATATTGAACCTGGTGAGTTTCGATATCTTCACGGCTTCAGAATTCTTCTCGAATCTAGTACTGGGCCTCATTGCTTTCAGCCTTGGCGAGAATTTCCGGTTCGACAAGATGCGCCAGGGTATGAAACAGGTCATGTGGATTTCCATTGTCGCGGCGCTGGGCGCATGGATATTGGTATCCGCGGCATTGATAGCGTATTTCATAATGATAAGAATACCCATCTATCCGGCGATCGTGCTCGGAGCGGCTGCGTCAGCCACGGCGCCTGCCGCCACCGTGCTGGTGATCAGGGAATATCGCGCCAGCGGCATGCTGACCGAACTCTTGCTCAAAGTGGTTGCGATCGATGACGCATGGTGTCTGATATTCGCCGCCATGGCGATTGCAGTGGGGAACGCAATGCGCGCCGACGTTTTTGACATGGCGATAATATTCGCGGGACTCGGTGAGATCTTCGGTGCACTACTGATCGGCGGCGTTCTTGGTTATGTTGCCTCTAGGCTGAGCAGATTTGTCCGGACGAGGGAGGAGCTGCTGATATACACCTTGGGCTTGTTGCTGTTCAACGTCGGCCTGTCGATCTCCCTGGAGGTCTCAGTACTGCTTTCGGCGATGATGATGGGTCTTGTAATGGTCAACATGGCTCGGGAAAACTACAAATTCTTCGAAGTCTTGCGTTCTGTTGATACCCCGCTTTACCTTGCGTTCTTTATTATCTCAGGTGCGCACCTTGATTTTGGGATATTGTACAAAATGGGGATTGCAGGAATGCTGTATGTGGTATTCCGGACAATAGGCAAAGTCTACGGCGCAAAGCTAGGCGCAAAATTGAGCGATGCACCGAAACCTGCTGCGGATTGGCTGGGGTTGAGTTTGACACCCCAGGCCGGTGTAGCACTGGGCATTGGACTTGTAGCCAAGACAACGTTCCCTGATTATGGCGATTACATCTTCACGATCATCGCCGCAACATCCGTCGTGTTTGAGCTCGTTGGACCGCTACTTACAAAATTCAGTCTCATGAAAGCCGGGGAGATCGTATCAACTGAATAGTATTCTTGGTATTTCCCTCATCATCATTATAGCTTATGTAGGTGCCAAACTCCTGCGCTACATTCATTTCCCCGCAGTTACCGCGTATCTGCTGATCGGTATTCTTATCGGACCGCGCCTGCTCAACCTTGTGCCGTTGAAGTTAATAGGTGCTTCTGATTTCATTTCCAACCTGGTGCTGGGCGTGATCGCTTTTTCCCTTGGCGCCAATTTCAGGATCGAAAACATAAGGGCAGCGGGTAAACCCGTTCTCTGGATATCATTGCTGGAAGCGGGTTTTGCCTGGTTGATCGTGACCATGGTAATGATCGCCTACCACATGCTGAATGGTCTGCCCGTCCATCCGGCACTTGTGCTTGGTGCTGCCGCGGCAGCCACTGCACCGGCAGCCACGGTAATGGTCATCCGAGAATACCGGGCAAATGGTCCGGTTACCGAAATGCTCCTGCGAGTAGTCGCGATCGATGATGCATGGTGTCTCATCTTTGCCGCTTTGGCTATTACCGTAGCCAATGCGCTGAGCATGGGGATTTTCAACACCCGGGTTCTACTCGATGCCTTTGCTGAAGTCTTTTTTGCGCTCATCCTCGGCGTGGCGCTTGGTATTTTCATACGTGCAATAGTCCGGTTCATAAGGACCGTAGAAGAAGTATTGGTCGTTACGCTCGGAAGCATTCTGCTGGCTGTCGGGCTGGCATTGAAGCTGCATCTCTCGCCGTTGTTGACTAACATTGCTTTCGGATTTGCCGTGGCGAATATCGTAAAGGATAATGAGCTCTTCTTTGAGAACCTGCGCAAGGTTGATATGGTGCTTTTCCTCGGGTTCTTTGTACTGGTCGGCGCCAACCTGGAGATCGACCTGTTGCCTAAGGTTGGCGTTATGGGCATTCTCTACATTGTTTTCAGGGTCATCGGCAAATTCTTGGGGGTCAAGCTAGGTGCGTATATTTCGGGGGCTGAATCAAAAATAAGCAAGTACCTTGCCTGGGGTCTGGTCCCGCAGGCGGGTGTAGCATTGGGCGTTGCCCTGAGTGCTAAGGCGCTGTACCCGAGATACGGCGGTATCATTTTCACAACGATCACCGCAACGACGATAATATACGAACTCGTTGGGCCGATCTGCGCGAAATATGGTTTGAAGAAAGCAGGAGAGATCTGACAATTTTCTACATCGAAAATTGTCAGATTAAATTCTAGATTCTAAGCACGGAACTCTAAATTCCGCAGATTACCAAATCTTTGATTTGGCCAAATCTGCGAGAATCCTCGCAAAGCGGGGCAGTATCTAAATTCAAATATCAAATGACCAAAGTAATTTTGAAACCAGTGCTAGGGATTTTGTGCTTGCCGAGCAGGGTACACCTCCAGGTCCACAGAATCGTTGCTGCTTCTATTTCTCAACCGCTGTAGCGCTTGACACGCGTGTGCTGCTCGATATAATAGCTAATCGGGGCGTGGCGCAGTTGGCTTAGCGCGCCAGCTTGGGGTGCTGGAGGTCGTCGGTTCAAATCCGATCGCCCCGATTCACTCTCAAAGCACGAAATTCTAGGCACAAAACTCGGAACTTATCAAGATTACCAAATTGAAGTGGCCAGAACATTTTTGAATTTGGTGCTTTGGACTCAGTGTTTGTTTTGCATTTCGATATTCGAATTTAGGATTTTCAGGAAAAGGATCGTCCTGTCGTCGTGGTCGTCAGTCGGCCATGCTTGACGCCCTTGGTGCTGAGGAGGCGGTCGGCTATCTTCTTGATCTCCTTGCCTTTGCCTTTCACTACCAGCACCTCCAGGCAATTGTGCTTGTCGAGGTGAATGTGCATGGTCGAGAGAATATGTTCGTGATACTTGTGCTGCATTGCCGTGAGTACTTCAGTGAGTTCACCTATATCGTGACTGTAAACCAGGGTGATTGAACCGACGGTCTCCCGATCTGTCAGCTCCCATTCCTGTTGTACCAGGCGTTCGCGTATCAGATCCCGGATCGCTTCGGAGCGGTTTCTGTACCCCAGCTCCTTGATCAACTGATCGAAACTCTTCAACAGATCTCTGCTCATTGATACGCCGAATCTTATTGCTTCAGCCACATTTCTCCTTTGTTATTTTCGGGCAGATGGATCGCTTGGCTTCAACATCATCGGAATCCAATTTTCATAATTTTGAACGTATTTCGTACGGGATGGAACGATAGATGTAGATCGTGAATATGAGTATTGCACACAAAGTAATTCCAACAAAACGGAAAATTACGAAGGGCGTTAACCAGCCCGATATCACCCCGACCAAAACTGCCCATACCAGGAATGTCAGGTTCACGATGAACTCTTTGGTTGCGAAGATGCGTCCCCGGATGTCCCTGGCAACATCTTCCTGAAGGATCGTGTCCTGGGAAATTCCGAAAAACGAATAAACAATTCCGATGAAAAAAGAGATCGTGTACAGGAAAGCCGCGGAGACGAAGAAGGGCCCGATAATAAATAAGCATGCGAGAACCGCGATACTGAAGATCAATATCAACCCGCGGCTGACATATCTTCCGAAATAGCCGAGGAGTACTGCGCCACAAAGCATGCCCACACCGATGATCCCGCCCATGAGACCAACCCCGGCCGTGCCCAGGCCAAATTCCTGCTGGACCAGGTAGATCAACAGCGTATAGCCGACTGCAGAAACAAAAGGTAGCACGACAACGGATATCATGACAAGAATGACCATGCGGTCTCGGACGAGAACCAATCCGAGTTCTTTCAGGTCGATAATGAATGTGTTGAGGGATTTCTTCAGTTCCTTTACCAGAGAGAATTCGACCTTTCTGACCGGCTCAAAAAGCGCTTTCGCACCCATGAACAGCACCAGCGTGCCGGCGACGAGGTGGGTAGTGGCGTCGACGTAAAAACCCACTTGCCAGCCGACCCAGTTGATGAGGTAACCACCGCCGACCATGCCGACAAAGGTCGCTGCCCTTGACATGGTAAGTATAATGGAATTCGCAGGAACGAGCTCGTCATATTCGACGAGGTCCGGGATCACGCTGTTCTTGGAAGTATTATTGAAAAGATCGAGTGAGAAGAACACCACGACCAGTATCCAGATCGGCACCATGCTATGCGTCAGCGCGATCAAAAAAGGCGTAATGAAGATGAGAACTGCCTGAATGAGATGACAGCGGAACATTATTGTCTGTTTGTTCCAGTGATCGACAAAAACACCGGCAAAAGGTGAGAGGATCACGAGCGGAAGGGAAAAAGTGACTGAGAATTCGCTGAACGCAGAGATCTTGCCCGGGAACATGACGCCAATGAACGTGATTATGACCATGTGCGTCAGGCGGTCGCCCAGTTGCGATATGGTATTTGAGAGTCCGAGAAAGAGTATGCCTTTTTTGCGGAGCAGTCCGAACATTATATGGGTATTATGCAGATGAATTGCATGGACTGTTCCGTGTTGTTAATGAAGCTGTGTTTTTCACATGTCGGCACAAATATCGCATCGCCTTTCTTGACCGGGATTGTTGTGCTGCCGTCATCGAGCATGCCTCGACCTTCAATAATGAAGATCTCATGCTCAGTAGCTTCATGCTCGTGCAGCGGGATTTGACCTCCGGGTTGCAGTGTAAAGAGCCTCATGGCATAGCGCTTAGCACCCTGCTCTTTTGTAATCAGCCACCGCACAGTGCACCCTTTGGCTCCTGCGAGACCGGAGATTTCTTCTTCAACGTCTGTGTAATGTCTCTTGATCACGATGCTCAAGGTTATTCGGAAAAAGTGCAAAGTCAAGGGCGCGGCATGGTAATCGTTCTGCTCACGGTATCGTTACGAGAATGCATCTCGTTGACAATCGTTGGCGCGTAGATATAATTCTGCGTAAGATCCAGCTGAATCTCCCAGGTAAACGAAACCGGAAGTTTACGGTTGATTTGCATTGATTCGATGTACAAGGAGGTCAGATGATACACCTTTGTGTAGCTCTCGCACTCGTTGCCGTCCCTCAAGATAGCATTTCCGATACTGAAGTGATACAGCAAAGATATTCTAGACAGGTGCTGATCAACTCGATACTGGGGTTTTCGTGTACTATCGGAATGGGTATCTTCTATGTGAAGGGCAATGATGCCTACAATGATTATAAGAGCAGCCAGAGCATGAGCACCGCGATTGAAGCATGGGACCGCGTGAATGGCAATGATATGGCAAGAAACGTTTTTGCGGTTGGTGCCGCATTCTTCCTTGCGCGTGCAGTGTACTATCAGATCAAACGTGCTAATGTTCCGAAATCGGCATCGGTTACCCCTGTTATCGAAATGGACTTTTCATGTCGGCCAAAGATTCAGATAGGACTGCAGAGGAACCTTTAGGAGGATGATATGCTCAGGATTACTCTTCCGGTGCTGCTTTTAATTGCCTTGTCCTGTCGCGAAAGGATAAATCCCTATGATCCGGGAAGCGAAGAGTTCGCGACACCGCCGCCTATCTACTTAGCGTACCCTACGCTAGGCTGGTATAATCAGGCCGGCTACCTCATTGGTGTCCGTATACAGGTCGATTTCATCGATGTATTCCCGGCCTCGCTTGCAATAGTGAACGTTTTGAACCGCGGCACCGAAGAATTGGCGCGCGATACTATTCCCATGGGTAGCGGTCTGGATAGCTATGAGGTTGATCTGATCAGCGATTCCGTGATGGACATTGGGGATTATCTCGTCGTATTCTATTGGAGTGATGTTTCGATCGGAAGCTGCCTGTTCGGCGTCTTTGCAGCAAATGGCGCAAGCATGATCCGTAATGTCACGGAATATGATACGCTGAGCGGTGGTTACTGAGGTTCTATTCTGTTGTGTCCGTCGTCGGTGACCAGTCCGGCGCGTTCACGGTGATCCCGTTGGTGAGCTTACGCAGCCGGGAACCGTCCCAGTTCGTCGTGTATAATTCATAGCTGCCAGATCGGTTAGACGAGAACACTATATGAAGTCCATCCGGCGACCAGGCTGGTTCTTCATTATTGCCGAGGTAGGTGAGCCGGACCGGGCTGAAGTCGGTGGGGTCGGTGACATATATTTGTTGTGAATTATCCTTTTCGCGCGAGACATAGGCAATGATGTCACCCCGCGGCGACCATGCCGGTGAAGTATTGTAACTGCCGTGATAGGTTAAGCGCCTCACGTTACCGCCGTGTATGTCCATCACGTATATCTGCGGGTTGCCTGAGCGATCAGATACAAAAGCGAGCTCCCGGCTGTTCGGCGAGAAGGTAGGCGAAGTATCGATCGCAGAGTTCCTGGTGAGGCGGTTAAGCTTTTTTGTATTCAGGTCGAGCATGTAGATCTCAGCATTACCGTCCTTGGACAGGCTCATGCATATCTTTGTGCCGTCGGGCGACCAACAAGGCGCGAAATTGAGCCCTGAGTATGAAGATACTATGTCTATCTTCTTTTCTGAGAAGTCATAAAGATATATGCTCAGTCGGTCTTTCTCGTATGTAGAGAAGAGTATTTTGCCCCCGTCTGGTGCGTACGAGGGGAAGAGGTTGATGTTGCCGTTATTTGTAATGCGGGTAAAATTGTATCCGTCGTAGTCGACCATACCGATCTCTTTGCCCTGTGCGGTCTTGTATGAAAAAACGATCTTGGTCGCGGCGATCCCGGTTTCACCGGTCAGTATCTTTATGACGTCATCGGCGATTATGTGGGCGGTTTTCCTCAAATCCTGGTCGAGCGTGTACACCCTCTCAGATATTTTCTCCCGCGTCTCCAGATCCTCCATGCGTATGGAGAGGTCTTCACCATCGGCGTTGCCCTTTAGCACGACACCCTGAGCGCTTCCAGCTACGACCTGCGCCGTGTCTGTGAAAATATCGAAGTATAATGAGTACTCAAGATCACTCTTCAGCACTTCCTCCACCACGGCCACTTGCCGGGTTAATGCTTCACCAGTCGCTGCCTTGCCCTGCGCCCTGAATCTTTCCACCACGAGATTGATCTTGCCGCCGCCGTAGTCAGTCAACCTTAAATAAACGTCCTGCCCAGAGGTGAAGCAAGAAATCAGCATGGATAATAGGACTATTGCTCTCATTGAGCAGTGAGGAATTCCAAATGTACTTTCAGGTAATCGTCGGCGAATTCTTCAGGCAGCGGAGGCAGGCTCTTGGTGGCGATCACGGCGCGCATTGCGGTCTCGTTGTACAGATCATTGCCGGCATCCTCTTCCAGCCGCACACTGTATATATTCCCGTTCTTATCGACCTCAAAGTAGACAATGCTCTTCAGAATGATGTCTTTGCCCTTGAACGGATTATGCCAGTTCTTGCCGATCTTGTTGAGCAGAATATTCAGGTAGTACGAATACGTGAAACCACGACCGCTGCCCGTGTAGATTTTTGGTTTTATATCGGGCAGGCCTTTTTTGACCGCTTCCTTGGCTGGCTTCTCAACCGGTTTCTTGGCTGGCTCGGGTTTTTTCTCTTCTTGCTTAGGCGGTGCTTTCTCTTCCTTCTTCTCTTCAACGACCTCCTGGGTCTCTTCCTGAATTTCTTCCTGGATTATTTTCGGCTGCGGCAGGGGGGCGAGGCTGACTTTGATCACCTCGATCTTTGGGATTGGTTTAAAATGAGCGCGGCCGGAAACGAAAATTGCGCCGAATATCAGAACATGCAAGAATACTGAAAAGATGTGGAACCGGTTCATTCAGGCGGAATTTCGGCAACGAGACCGAGCTCGGTGACCCCAGCCTTGCGCATCCTGCCGACGATCTCCACAACATACCCGTAGTCGACCTCTTTGTCAGCGCGCAGGTAGATGATTATCCCGGGCGGCTTCCTGGCCAGGATCTGCTGGATCCTTGTCTCAAAAATACCGATTTCCACCTGTTCATTATCGATGAATATCTCCTGGGTGTTCTTGACCGACACCGTGACACCCTCTTCGTCATGGGGCAGGGATGCGTCGGTGCGCGGCAGATTAACATCGATCCCTGGTGTCATCATGGGCGCGGTAATGATGAATATAACGAGCAGCGTGATACTGACGTCGGCCAGCGAAGTTATGTTAATTTCCGAGATCAATCCCTTGCTGTTCATTGAGAGATCGTCAAAAGTTCTTTGCGGAGGTACGCATAGATCTCGCTGATGAATCTTTCGAGCTCGTTGCTGTAGCTGTTGACTCTGCTCCGGAATATATTGTAGAATATCAACGCGGGGATCGCGACAAGCAGTCCGTAAACAGTGGTGATGAGGGCGTCGGAAATACCAGGTGCGACGATCGTGATATGGGCTGAGCCGCGGGCGCGTATTTCAAGAAAGGCTTCCATGATACCCCAAACGGTCCCGAGCAGGCCGAGGAAGGGGCTGACGCTGACAAAAGTGCTGAGGGTCGGGAGCGAGACTTCGAGCTGCGCGACCTCGCTTATTTTTGTCCGCTCCATCGCCAATTTAAGGTTATCAGCGAGTTCGCTGATAAAACCCACTTCTTTCTTATGCTGTTCCTGATGGATGAGATGTGCGCTGACCCTTACCTTGAGCCGCTTGTATTCTTCAAGGCCGCTGGCAAGGATCCGGCCGTAAGGGTTGTCGTTGAGCTGGTAGCCGAGATTATCCCATTCCTTCATCTCTTTGCGAAAACGGAAGCTCGCAAGAAATTTCTTGCTCTTGTTTTTCATTCTTCCGAAATCGAAAAGTTTCTTGAGAAAGATACCCCATGACCATATTGAGAAGATGAGAAGGACGATCATTATGATCTGGGCGGCGATGCTGGATTCCAAGAAGATCCGAAATATGTTCATGGCTGCTGTAGTTTACCTCTGGCCAGTTCGGCTTCAGGCGAATTTGGAAATTCCCTGACCAGCTGGTTGTAATAGAAGCGAGCGGTCCTCGTATCCTTGCCTTCTTCATAGATTATGCCCATCCGGTATAGGGAGGCGGGAACCCGTGCGCTTTTTGGATACTTGTTAACCAGTTCCTGGAAAGTGTTCACTGCTTTTTGTAACTGACCCAGTGCGGCATATGATTCGGCGATCCAGTACAGGGCATTATCGACCAGAGGACCATCCTGAGCTGCTTTTTGATAGGCTTGGAAACCCTCTATCGCTTCAGCGTAGTTGCCCTTGACATAGTTCTTGTAAGCAGATTCGTAAAGGAGGCGTGTTTCCGGGCTTATCTGGGCCATGGCTGCAGAATCGGCAGTTGCCTGCTGGTTGGGCCCGAGCCTCCGTGAAAGTTGCGTTATCTGCGTCTCAGATTCACCCAGCCGTGAGTTGAGCATGTCGAACTTCTGGCTCAGTTCGTTTGTCTTGGTATAGAGATCAGTGCGCAGCTGTTTCATCTCAGCGGATTGCACGGCAAGCAGGCTGTCCAATCTCCTTGTGTAATACCGCAGGCTGTCGAGCTGCCAGCGGTAATTGCTGAAATGTTGACTGCTCAGACACCCCGGGCTTGTTTTAAGCAGAAAAGCCAGAGCCGCAGCTAGAGCAAAAGCTCTCAGCGTTCGTTGTAGTGGCATTTTTTTCTTCTTTGTGAGAATGGACTATCGTCGCCTGAATTCACATCTTCGATTTTGCGGCAAGTCAGTCGGATCCAGAGGTCTTTCTTCGCCGTAGCTGACCGTGGCAAGACGCGCCGGATCTACGCCCAACATCACCAGATATTCGTATGCTGTCTTTGCCCGGCGCTCGCCCAGAGCCAGGTTGTATTCGGCAGTGCCGATTTCACAGCAGTGCCCTTCGATCGTTATGTTGACCGTCGGGTAAAGTTCGAGCATTGCGGCGTTTTTCTTCAGCGTCTCAGCGGCATCAGCCCGAATATCGGATTTGTCAAAGTCAAAGAAAATACGGCCCATTTCAAAAGGCGGTCTTTCCGGTTCTTCCGGGACTATTACTTCTTCGGGAACCTCTTCGATCACCGGCTCCTCGACCGGCTGTACGACTTGCTTCTTAGGACAGCCGATGAACAAAACCATGATCATCAGCACTGGTATGCCTAGTTTCAAGTAACGCATGTAACCTCCTGTAATCACTGCGTAATTATAGTTATTAATGTCATACTGTCAAGCAAAACAGGGGGACAGGCACCAACTTCTTTAGCTGCTTCGCAGCTTGATTACGATGATAAAAGAATAGATTATAGCGATGTCAAATGACAAAAGTGCGTGCCTGTCCCCTTAGAAAGAGCCGGTTATTTTTGCTGATAAAAGATGCGTTGTTGAGGCGTCGATTATCACGTTTGCCTGGTAGTCGAACTGCATGAATAAGAACTCGAAGAAATTGAAATAGATGCTACACCCTGGTAGTATGGTGTTCGTGATGCCGCTCAGGTATCGATCCTGGCGCCTTCCAGCAAGACTTATATTGAAATAGGACCTCTTGCCAAAGCGCAGCAACGTCTCCAAGCGCATGTTGGTCTCAGAATCTTCGGCCAAGGCGGTGGAGTAGTCGTCGATATCCGTCCGCACGTTTCCACTCAACTTCGTTCTCAGCGCGGCGGTCCATGGTTTGGTCCATTCCATATAGATATTTTGTGTGATCTGCAGCGGGAAGATCCGGTTTTCGCTGCGCGTGTATACGGCGGTCAGAAAACCGATCGCGGCCTGTTCGTATTCGGCGCGGATCTCGTCGCTGTAATTGGGTCTGAGGATCGGCAAGCCATAACGTCCAGTGCCACTTCTGTTTATGGTGTGTTTGAATTGGATATTCAAGTTCGCGACCGGCGTCAAGTAAACCTTTACGTAGACAGTGTGCAAATCAGTGAGCGTTGCGACATCATGTTCTAACGGCTCCCAAATGAACGAAGGCAACCGGCGGGTCTCCGGGACATTATCCAGGTATTCGTCGAAATTCCTCCCGCTGCCCACTGAAAAGTTGATGATGCTGAACGGCGCGTACCAGCGTCCGGGTGCAATATTCAGGTTATTGTACAGGTAGTGATTGATCGAGACATCCTTCGATCCAGGCAGATAGTATGTACTGCTCTTCTGCCGGTAATTCCCGGTATAATACAAACCGGGCACGGCGTCGACGTTGAGCGCGAGGCGTATTTCAGTTTCTTTCCTTGATCGGTCGTCATTGTCGTACAGATCGGTACCGTGTACATAGATATCGGTTCGTACTGGAATGCTGAGCGCTATGTTTGTGCTCAAGATATATTCAGTACTTCTCTTCTTGTCTGCATCGAATGTGAGAATGTCCTGGCGGCCGACCGAGCTGAGCCGTACGGTGTTCCCTGCGATCCCAAAGTTGTAATTCGCGTTCAGCTGCGTGCGCAACTTTTCGTGGTCAGGGAGGTTATTGAGGGCGATGAGCAGAAATCCATTGGGCAATTTTGGATTAAGATAATCGAGACGGCCTGAAATGTACTGGGGCTTGTTTTCGGTGTTCAAGGAGTCGAGCATTGCTTCCTGCTTGAGCGTTGTATTGAGGCGTACGTAGTTCAGCGGCTCGAGTCCCAGCGATAGGGTTCCGCTGTGGCGCAGCTTGCCGTAGCGCCGGTCGCTGAGTCCGAACGACTCGAAATCTTGTGAATAACCGCGGTAATTCGCATTGACCGTAAAGATATTGTAATTAGCGATGAGCCGGTGGTCCTGAGCATATTCCCCCTCCCCGTTTGCCGCCAGCTGGGGCACAAAGATGACCGATCTGTTATCATCGCCAGCCTGGTATTTGCCGGAGAAATGTAGCATATTTTCGTCTTCGATCGTAGTATATCCGGGTGCCAGGTTGATATCGCTGCCGATCTTTATGTTGGGCTGGGCCGAATAGAAAATGTCGTCGCGTTCCCTTGCCAGTGCTACATACTGTATCTCGATCTCGCTGAAATCATTCACGACCTCTTCGCTCAGGAACAGGACCGTACCAGAGGTATAGTCAACAATGTAATGGAACTCCCTTACCATCTGCTCGGCGTCCACGTATACCTTTTCACTGTTGATGAGGACCGGCTGTTCGCTGAGCCGGTAGAACACAGAATGGGTCGTAAACTTGTATTCGATGTCGAAGATATTGATGCCATTTTCGTACACTTCATCAGGAAAAGGCCGGGCCTGGGGAAAGATGAGATAACCCAGTTTGTGATTGAGGTGCTCGGGGTCAACACGTCCGTCATTATCGGCGTCAAGGCCAAAATCGCCAAGCGGGTAGGTCGTACCGAGGGTGTCTCGGATCTGCATTTCCAGAGAACCCGGCACGATATCGGGTCCGAGCGCGTAGATATTCTCGAGCATGTTGTCACGCACCAGGTCGGATTGAATGACAGTTTCCTGCCCGTCGAATTTCACGATGATGATCGCGCTGTCGCTGGGGGCGCTGAGCAGCTGGAAAAAGCCGGCCTGGTAATCAAAGAAGTAATCGAGGCCGTTGATCAAGGGGTCGAAATCACCAGTTATCCCGGCGAGGGTGTGATCGGTTCTTGTGCCGATGCTGTTGGTCGCGGGATTCCGGTCGTCGATGAATATCGTATCCGATCCGGACGGGTCGATGCTCCCCGGTAATGCCGTGCGGTAGAAAGTATTCTTCGAGTAGGCTACATCCGGCATAGTATCGGATTCCTCGAACGAGCGGCCGTAGAAAAAGTCGTTCTTGAACGTGGATTTGAGTTGACCACCCTGCAGCATCAGACTGTGGGCGTCGTGCCGCAACCTTGCGTTGGCACCAAGCGTGGAGAACTGAGGAATGAGATTGAACTCGTAGTATTCTGATTCAATGAAGCCACCGCTGGCGCGATAGAGGAAATCAGACTCGAGACCGCGGTATCCGAAACCGTAGAGTGTGTCTTCCTTGTTTGTGTCATCATAATAAAGAGAGATGATGCGGTCACTGGCATGCTGTCCGATTAAACGGAGGTTGATCGTCGAATAGTCAGACCATTTTGCGCTGTCGGTGACAGTCGTGGACAAGGAGTAATAAGCTCTTCCCTCGAGCCGCACATCAAGATCTTTTACAGGACTGGCATGCAAGCCAGCTTCATCGTAGTACAGGATACGGTCTTTAGGCCCTGGGCCGAGCGTCATTTCCTCATATTGCCAGATGCCTGTGTTCTTGTCGAGATATTGGATATTGCCGCGTCCAATGGCAAAGATGAAATCGCTGGCTTCATAGACATCGATTATGGTATCATTGAGCAGTCCATTGGCACGGTTATATACGGTACGGGTTTTGTTGAACGCGTCGTAGAGGAGGAGGCCTTGGTCTGTAGCAAAAGACAGATAATTTGAAACCTTTGGACTGATAGATACGCCGTTCACATTGCTCGGCACTTCGACCTCGACAAAAGGTCCCCAGCTATTTGTCGATGGGTTATAAAGAAATAGCCTGCTGTCACTTGTTATAAAGAGGGAGTCACCGAGGATCGCATAGTCGGATATTTCCAGTGCCGGATATTCAGACCACGACCCGGTGGTTCTTTCATAGGCAACGAAATTATCGCGGGCGAGAAACCATAACCTCGACCTGGTTTCGATTATGTAGTAATAATCGTATTTCGGCGCGGCATACATCTCCTCAAGTCTTTCAAATTCCGTATTGTAACGCCAGACCCCGCTTGGTGTGGCGAGCCAGAGGTAGGCCTTATCGAGGAGAACATCATTTGCCGGTGCGGCGTGGATATCTTCCCAGACTTCCACGTATTTATCAAACCTCTTCAACCCGAAATTCCCCGTGACCCAGGCATAATTTTCATCGAAAGCCAGGCCTGTTACCGGCCCATCTAATGCGTATGTCTGCCAATCATTCAAACGGACATCGGCTGAAGCCAGCCCCTGATCGGTCGCGACCCACATGATCCCTTGATCAAGGCCGACAATGCGCGCGTGGTTGTCGGGCAGGCCGTGGGCAGTGGTGATGCTCTTCCAGGTCTTTGCATTCCGGTCAAATGTGTATATGCCGACCGGTGTCGTCACCAGGATGTATTCAGATGCGTAACGGCTGCCGGCAGCGTCGATGATGATCGGGTTTTCCGCGATTTGTTTCTGGGAAAAACTGAGAAGGGTGATGAAGAGCGGGATCAATTGTCGATTATGAACCCCGAGGGTATGTCTTCGATCTTTTCTTCGCAGGCGCGGAGGTTGACCTTTTCTTCGGTGATATATGAGCCACGGCGCTTGCGTTCTTCCCCGATCGAGAAGACTTCGATGGCAGCCCGGCCTTCGATCGGGCAACGGGCTTCACACAAACCACAGCCCGTACATATGCGTTCGTCGACAAACGGCCGGAGCAGCGTTGTTCCGCGGATCGTCTCGTTGAGCGAGCTGATGGCGTTATAGGGGCAGGCTTCATCACAGATCAGGCAAACCTTGTCCTGTTCCCAGGCGATGCAGCGGGTGCGGTCGATCACGGCGGTGCCCATTTTCGCATAGGTTTTTTCTTCAAGGGGTAGTTTTCTGATCGCCGAAGTCGGGCATACCTGACCGCACAAATTGCAATTTTTTTCGCAGCCGCCAATACGCGCGGCGAGTTTCGGCGTCCAGAGTCCGTTGATCCCGGCTTCAATTATACATGGTTGAAGGCCGTTTGTCGGGCAGGCTTTCATGCACTTGCCGCAGTGTATGCAGGCGTTGAGGAAATCCCTTTCCGGGATAGAACCGGGCGGACGGATCAGACGCCCGAGAATCCTTCGGTGCATTAATGATCTGGCCAGCGGGGCAAGCAGGACACTCGCTCCGAGCGCGGTGATCGCCTGTCTCCTGCCCAGATCAATCCTTGTTGGCGCGAGTGACATTCTGTACTTTACGGCATCCTGAGGGCATTCGTACTGACAGCGCAGGCAAGAAATGCATTCTCCAGAATCAATCTTCTGTGCCTCTATTGAGATGGCGCTGGTCGGGCATACTTTTTCGCAGATGCTACACTTGTTGCAGCCCTCAAGAAAAGAAAATTTGAAAATCGAGATCTTGGAGAACAGTGCGAGCAAAGCGCCCAGCGGGCACATGTTGCGGCACCAGAACCTGGGTCTGAGCAAATTCAGACCTATTATCGTGACCACTACGCATAAGGCGATCATCGATTCGGTATAAACGGGCGTTTGGATAAGCGCGAATGAACTGACAAGGTAAGTGAAGACCGGGTAGAAGATCAAAACCAGAGATCTTTCGAATATTACCAGCGGATCAAAGAAATGAACTAAAGATGCTCCCAATACGGCCGCGATCACCAGGAACAGAAGTATGTAGTATTTTGTGTTCTTCAGGACGGGAAAACTGCGCAACCTTTTCTTGATGAACGCATCTGAAATGTCGATCAGGGTGCCCAGCGGGCAAACAAATCCGCAGAAGAACCTTCCGAACAGAACGGTCACGGCGACGAGGATCAGGGAAGGGAGTGCGGCAGCGATCATTACACGATAGGCAATGCTTGTGACCGCCAAGAGCAGCGGGTCCGACCGCAATAGAATGTTCTGGAAAGTCACCGGTACGCTATAGCGGGTTTGCGCAAAGGCGAGGACAACAAACCCCAGGAAAACCAGCTGGATGATCCATCGGATAATGCGGTGGGTTTTTACCCTCAGCATCGCCTGCCTATTTACGCTGGTTTACGTGATCAAGCGGCGGCTTCCTTGATTTGCATCTTGTTCGTATCGATTTCGCCCAGGCCCAGATTAGCAGCGGCTTTAATGTACTGAACCTGATTACCGGTCCACGATCTTTTGTACCATTGAGCGATGCCAACCGTATAGGAATCCACGGCAACCGGGTCAATGCCGGCGACCACTTTGTTGAGTATCACGGTCTTACCTGGTCCGCCAGGCCCGCCGCTGGTCAGGGCCTTTGTTGCATCGACGATCGTGAGGCCGGGTTTTATCACTGTCGCGAGCTCGGCGATCGCGTCGTGGAGGTTTACGCGGTGCAGATAGCCGCGGTCCCAGATCAAGCCCATGAGGTTTTTGATGCCCAGGCTGACGCCGGTTCCGGAATGGGACTTCGCGGTCGGCATGTTCACGAGCAGGTCTGCATCCTGGATGATCTTGGCGACCTGGATGGTGGTCAGTTGTTTGCCGCCCGGCACTTCGATCTCGGTATATTGCCGTTCCTGCTGCAGGGTCACGAGGCTTACCTTCTTGTCGATTATCGCTTCCTCGATGCGGCTCCGTTCGACACAGAGTGTTGGGTCCTGGATCGTGTGGTCCACGACAAAGATCCTTGAGGCACCAGCGTCGAGGCAGAGCTGTACCATTCCTTTTACCACTTCAGGACTCGTGGTCGCGCCGCAATCAGTGTTTGAGGCGAACGACAGGTTCGGCTTCAGGCATACTACATCACCTGATTTGACAAAGTTCTTGATGCCGCCCATCAGGTCCACCGCGGTGTGGACCAGTTTTGACTTCTCGCCGTGGGCGACCGCGATAACCGGTCCGTTCGTATTTTCGGCGCCGAGCAGTGGTTTTGGCAGTAGCGTTGCGAGCGCAGCACCGGCGCTGATCTTTATGAAATCCCGACGGGTAATATTATCCATTTTCATTCTCCTGGTGAATTACTGCCCGATTGCTTCGGAGATATTCAAAGCAAATAGCTTCGCAATATTAAGACCCTGCGGGGTCTTCTCTTCGAAGATGACGATTTCAACGTAGAACCGGTCTTCCCAGAAATCCAGCCGGTAATCAAAGAGCAGGGTTTCATCATAACGTGCTTCAGTTCCTGCATGGCCGGTTTCAGTCCAAGGCGTTTCGTTACCGTTCTCGATGCGGCTGTCATGATATACGGCCGAAGCGTTTGTCGCATTGCCCAGGTCGAAAATACGCAATCTTATGCTGCGCGGATTGCCAGTTACTTCACCCTGGTATTCTTGAAACGCTGATTTTACAAAACCGTGATCAATATACACCTGACCTTCGCCGTCGATCAGAGCGTAGAGCTGCGTTTCGTTTTCCGCAACGTCCATATCTCCATCTCTCACCCACCCGCTGATCTCATTATCCGCGGGGATCAGGTCCAGGACATCGGTCTGGCCTTCTTCATTTGCGCAGGCAAGGAGAATAATTAACAAGAGATCTAGAAGTATTATTTTTTTCACTTTACCCCCTAATTCAGAATGGTGACTTTTGTCAGCACGTTACCGCTCTTGTCGTGCAGTCTCACGAAATAACTACCTGAAGTGAGGCGCCGTTTGATATCATAAACAACACGATGCCGGCCCTGGGACAGATCACCAGAAAAGACCCTGTCTTCAATGCGGCCCGCGGCACTGATCAGGTCGATTTGCACACCCGATGGTCTGGGCAGGTTAAAGGAGATCGTCGTTTTCGTGCGTGTGGGATTTGGTGCGATCTGAAGCGAATAGGCAGCAGGCGTGCCGGGTTTGAATTCGTTGATGACTGTTGGGTTGTTTATTTCGATGAGTTCAACATCGGTCGATCCCAGATTATAAGGCGCCGAAGCCGCGGTCGGGATATGAGGCGCAGATACGGTGCCGTAGCCCATGAGCTGCCGTTCTTCATTTATCAAATTTTGTCCCTGGGAATCGCACGCGACCTGATCAAAACTCATGATGAGTTTCTTAGGGTTACAGTTGGGCGGCCCGTTCGGCCCCCAGTTTACCTTGCCGAAGATGCCATCGATGATAAAGATCTTCTGGATATTGTTAGGCACGACGACGTCGCGGATCTGCTGGTTGAGCGCCGGAATGTCAGGATTGCATGTGTAGGAGGCACCGTTGTGTAATGACCCCGGGTTGTGCACGGATCCGTAGTGGTTCTTCATGGTGAGGGTCACGGTCGCTCCGTTGTGGTCTTTCAGTACTGCCGCATTCACCAAAAAATCCGTCATTTGGGTCAATATTCTGCTTGGATAGCTGGTCACACCATCGACATTGAAGGGTGTGGAATAGTCATAACCCACACCAGAATGATTTGTTCCGAAACAGCGCACCGTACCCGGGTCACTGCCGTCGTAAATCGTGTAATTGGCATCGACCAGTTCCCAGTCAGTCCGGTCCCAGATGATGATGTTATTCTTTGTGAAATGGTGTATGCCGAACTGCATTTGGGCAAGGCCGTTGGCAATACAGTTGGCAAATTCCGGGTGGGTTGGCAAATTGTCGTTTATCGCATTGACCTTGATCGTGATAACAGAGTTCTCGGTTATGCCCGGGAAGACTGATTTCCATGCCTCGCCAACGTCGGTGATGCCGGTCAACGTCTTGATCGATTCGTCCATCATTATCTGCACGACCGATTCATTGATCGTACTGCCGGTATTCGCGTTTTCGTGGAAACACTGTATTACTTCGCTGCGCAGGGGATCATCGTTGAGGCCCTTTGCACAGGATAGTGTCGGTTTGACGAGCAGGCCGAGCGTGCCCAGCCCGCAATATTTAATAAAATCGCGTCTTGATATGTCTTTCATTAAACCCCCAATAAACTTAATTCTATACAAATACGCCGAAATGTCAACCTGGGAGGGCCTTAGAATGTCGTGATATTTCTACAGTTATGACTGCTGGGTTCAGGCTTGCGTTTAGTGCGCGGTCAGACCACAACTACATTGCACGCGCGGCGTGCCGGCAGCGCGGTTAGAACATATACTTCACATACAGCGCCCAGTTTTTCAGGATGTGCAGTGAGCTGTTGTTGTAGATATCAACGGCGATTTTTCTGTGCGGCTGCCAGCCAATGCCGAACGAGTAGCCATAGGCGAGAGTATGCTGGAGATCCTGCACGGCCACTGCTGTGTCGCCGGTCTCGCGCAGATTCTGGAATGTGTAGGAGATCTGTGCGCCAAACCGCAGTGACACGGTCTTGATCGAATATTCCACGGCCGCCGGTAGTGACATGGTGTTGAAAATGCCGTGCAGGTTCAGGTCTTCCAAAGCGTCCTGATCTTCTGTTTTCTGCACCAGCAGCCTGTCGGTGAATCCGATCGCCACAAACCCGCGTTCGCCAATCGGCACTGCCTTCGCAGCACCGAAGCGGGAGATAACTGTGTTGGCGGATAGAGCAAATTCGCTTTCGTGGTTCGGCACATGTGCGTAGACTGAGTAGGGTAAAACGTCGATTTCTTCATTGCTGAGGGGACTTCCAATGTCAAAATACCATGAGGTGAATTCATTGGCGCTGGAGACGTTTCTGCAATAAAGTCCCAGCCGTGCCAGGCCCAAAGTCAATCTCTTGCTGTAATTTTCGTATTCATCCGTCTGCCTTGTGTCTTGAAATATGCCGAGACCGAGCTTCAGATCGAGGCTCAGACGATTTCTCAGCTTCAGGGAAACCTGGCTCTTTATGATGTACTCAAGTCTCCGGTCCTCGGCTTGCGAATTTGTCGAAGTAAGGTATTCGACCCTGGAATGGTCCAGGTCATTATAAATATTTATGACATAGTTCTTCAGCCCCAGCAACCAGAGGTCCTGAATGCGGTATGCTTGATAAGCAGATGATTCCCACCCGAATTGCAGTGGTTCCAGGTTGTATGAATAATCGAACCAGTATTGTCCGGTCACGGCAAAACGGTTTGTCAGGAACGCAATATTCAGCGGTGCGTAGTTCACGTAGACGGGGTATTGCCAATAGGGCCGGTAATAGTACGTGGATGGCGGTTCATAGGCGGCACCTGCCAGGTTCTGTTGCAGCAGCTGCGGAGTGCGGTATAGGTCGGTTTCATAGTCTGGTATCAAACTGGCAAAGCCCGTACCCAGCGCCCTGATGCGGTGGGAAAATTCAAGCGCCCTCACAATGCAGCAAAGCATCATTGTGCAAATGATGAGTTTCTTCATTGCTCCCTCCTTTCGTAGATCTCGACACCCTGGTTTCTGACGAGAACATATACTTTCTCCGCGAACGTTTCTATTGAAAGGATCCGATTGTAGTAGTAAGATCCGTGAACAGTTACTTGCTGTTGGGCGTCAAAGTCACTGGTATTGATGATATAAAAATAGTTGGCGTAATAACCACTAAGGTATAACAGAGAATCGAGTAGCCTGTAGTATGGAGCATATTCCTTGAACAGTACGTCCTCGTAGATCAATGAGTCATAAGAGACGTAACTGAAGCGGTACACGGCATAGTCCCAGCGGAAGGAGAATACCTTGTTGCCAAGCATTTCGATACTGTTCATGTAAAATGGTTGGGGTGGCATGACGCCTTGCGCAATGACTTGCGGCTGCGCGGGATCTCTTATGTTCCAGAACTTGAATATGTAATCAGCGTCCTGATACATTTCGAGTAACAGTGTATCTTCCCTGGTGACGAATCCTGGCGCATGATACAGAGATTCGTTGAACACCTCTGTATAGTTTGGCAGGGCTGAGATGTCCCAGACCACCAGGCCGTCATAGCTACTCATGAAAAGAAAACCATCCATGTACTCAATGTCGTATGTATTGGGAACGTCCAACAATTCGGTCGTTTTGGTATTAAGATTGAGAATAAGCAGATCAGAATGGAGCATGAAGACGAGACTGTCTTCTGGTTCGATTATATAAGATTCGCTGATCGATTCGATCTCCTGTTCGCTCAGCAGTACTGGCCGCGTTGGATTTGATATGTCGTATTCCCTTATGCGGGACCATCGGCTGGAATATACCGTATCGTACAGTGCATACAGCTTGTCGTTTGAAACGAAAAGGACACCGGACTTGACCGAATCGATCGGCGTGAAACCAACTACCTGATATTCATCAAAGGGCGGGTATTCCTTCTGGCAACTGATGATCAAGAGGCACAGTATCGCGAAAAAGATGGGAAAGGTTGGCGAGTTTACAGATATCTTACTCATATTTCCTCCGATAATATTTTGTTCGGCACATATTTACAGAAAGTGCACTGGAGTATTATATCTCAGGGGTGCTGACTGTCAATATGGTCTGAAAATTGCGGGCATTCAAAGCGGGAAATGATTGACATTGTCCGGTATGCATTTATAATCTTTCACGAATACTGGCTAGGCCTGTAAATTCTGCGAGTTTCGTGAAAGATTAAAAAAGGAGGAAGTGTGAAATTGTTCTTTAGCTTGTTCGCGATATTCTGCTTTCTGTTCATTGCGTGTGATCAGGGTCAGGTTGCGGGTGCACCGGACCTGACCGCACCGGCTAAGGAATTTGTGGGAATGCTTGCCCAGGAAGATTACACCGGGGCGTTTGCGCAATTCGATGCGACGATGAGAGACGCAATGCCCGTGGAACAGATCGAGGCGGCATGGGGATCACTGTTGGCTAAGACCGGTGAGTTCAATAAGATTGCGGGCTTGAGACAGGCAAAAGAACAGGGTTTTGATGTTGTATATGTAACGTGCGGGTTCGAGAAAGCGCAACTGGACGTTAAGGTAGTGTACAATACTAAAAAAGAGGTGTCCGGCCTCTGGTTCCTGCCCAAGTAGCAAGACTTTGTCTTGAATGATTACGGCGATACAAAGACAGATTGATGCGATATTTCTCAATATGTTCTTTGTCGTCGTTTTCAGGAAGGTTGATCGAACTTAGATAGGCCGTCACTTGCTCTTATGGTGAGGGCGTTTCTGTGCTTTTCCCTTGACGGATTAGAAAAAATCATTATAATTCATAATGGTAAGCATAAATATCAAAGAAGGTCTCACATTTGATGATGTTTTGTTGATCCCCCAATATTCTGAAGTCTTACCCCATGAATGCAGCGTCGCGACAAGATTCTCCCGCAATATCAAATTGAATGTGCCGATTGTCACGGCGGCAATGGATACCGTGACCGAATCGGCAATGGCCATCGCCCTTGCTCAGGAGGGCGGCATCGGCGTCATCCATAAGAACATGTCGATAGAAGAGCAACAGGCTCAGGTAAAAAAGGTAAAGCGGGCCGAAAGCGGCATGATCATGAACCCGATCACGGTGGAGGAAGATGCGCCGATACGTCTGGTCAACGATCTGATGGACAAGTACTCGATTTCCGGTGTCGTTGTCGTCGACAAGAATCAGAAGATCGTCGGCATACTGACCAACCGTGACATAATATTCGAAAAGAATCTTGGGCGGAAGGTCAAAGAGATCATGACCCACGAGAGGCTCATCACCGCGCCCGAGGGTACGAGTCTCGAAAAAGCACAGAAGATTCTCAAGAAATATCGCATTGAGAAACTGCCGATCGTAGACAAGGCAGGCCGGTTAAAAGGACTCATCACGGTCAGGGATATAATCAAGAAGATGGAACATCCCAACGCGACCGTGGATAAGATGGGCAGGTTGCGCTGCGCTGCAGCGATCGGCACCGGTAAAATGACCGAAGAGCGTGCCGCGGCACTGGTCGAAGCCGGGGTAGATGCAATAGTGATCGACACGGCGCATGCACACTCGAAAGGTGTCCTGGAACTCGCCAGGCGGATCAAGAAGACATTCAGTAAGGTTCAGCTCGTGGTTGGGAATATCGGCACGGCCGAGGCCTCCATGGAACTCGTGAAGCTCGATGTTGACGCGATCAAGGTCGGTATCGGTCCGGGGTCGATATGTACCACGCGGGTCGTGGCCGGCATTGGCGTCCCTCAGATAACAGCAATACTCGACTGTGCGCGGGTCGCTGCGAAGCACAACATTCCAGTGATCGCAGATGGTGGTATCCGCTACTCGGGTGATATCGTGAAAGCACTTGCCTTCGGGGCTTCGAGTATCATGATCGGTAATCTCTTTGCCGGTACTGAGGAGAGCCCGGGCGAGACAATACTACTCGAAGGCAGAAGGTACAAGGAATACCGCGCAATGGGTTCGCTGGGCGCAATGTCACGCGGTTCGGCTGACCGCTATTTCCAGGAGGGCGCAAGGAAATTCGTACCCGAAGGCGTCGAGGGAAGGGTTCCATATCGGGGTCTGGTCAGGGAGGTAATATTCCAGCTCATCGGTGGGGTGAAACAAGGTCTGGGTTATTGTGGTGCAAAGAATATCAAAGAGCTGAAGGCGAAGGCCAAATTTGTTCGGATCAGCGTTGCTGGTTTGAGGGAGAGTCATCCTCATGATATTACAATAACCAAAGAATCACCCAACTATGAAATCAAACTCATGTAACAAACCATTCGCATCCATCGCGCCCTACTACGACCGACTGATGTCCTTTGTGAACTATCCGAGTTGGGTCTCTTACATCGAGAAAATAGTCATGCTCAGCAGCATAAAGGAAAGATCGATATTTGACCTGGCATGCGGCACTGGTGTGTGTTTGCATTTATGGTCGGAACGGGGATACGACGTCATCGGTCTGGACAGATCGCTGAGCATGCTACAGGTATGCCGCGAAAAGCTGATGCAACGTGGTGAGTTCTTGTTGATCAACGGTGACATGAGGGATTTCTGCCTGGCGATGAAGGTACCTGTCATCACCTGTCTATACGACAGCCTTAACTACTTGCTTGCTGAAGCCGATCTGCTCAGGTGCTTTCGGCGTGTGAGCGAAGCGCTAAAGGATGATGGTGTCTTCATCTTCGATATGAATACCGTCCACTCGCTGCGCGATGAGTGGGGTAATAACACGTTCCAGCGCCACGACGAGGGTCTCCTCTCGGTGTGGTCGAACAGCTTCAATCCCAATCTCAATATTTCGTCGCTCAGTATCACCCTGCATGTGCGGCGCAACGGCCAGGAGTTTGTTCTGGCTGAATTCCACCAGGAGCGAGGTTATCCGCTATCAACAATCGCGGATCTGCTGCGTGAGGCTGGGTTTACCTGTTCATTGTACCGGCACCTTACGTTCACGCCCGCCACCGAGGATGATCTGCGCGTCATGGGGGTTGCGCGAAAATGCTGATCGCGGATCTGCACATCCATTCCCGGTACTCCCGGGCTACTTCGCAGGAAATGATAATACCCAAGATCGCGGAATACGCCAAGCTGAAAGGTATCGGTATGGTGGGGACGGCTGACTTCACGCATCCCGAGTGGTTCAAGGAACTAAAGCGGTACCTCAAGCCGGGCGACGGCATATACGAATACGGCGGCGTAAAGTTCGTGCTCAATGTCGAGGTGAACAATATATATACGAAAAACGGTAAACTGAGACGTCTGCATAATATCATATTCGTCCCGGATTTTGAGACGGCTGAGAAGGTTACTCAATATGTGGGTCGCTATGGAAAACTGGCATCGGACGGCCGGCCGATACTTTCGCTCGACACATACGAAATGTTAAAAGCCCTCATCGACATATCGCCCGACCTTTTTCTCGTTCCCGCTCATATCTGGACGCCGTGGTTTTCTCTTTTCGGGTCCAACTCGGGATTCGATTCCATCGATGAATGCTTTGAAGATTTGAAAGATCATATATTCGCCGTGGAGACTGGTCTGTCATCGGATCCGGCAATGAATTGGCGGCTGTCGGTTCTGGATGATTACACTTTGATCTCAAACTCCGATGCGCATTCGCCAACCCGTCTGGGCCGGGAGACAAATGTTTTCCGGGATGAGTTGAATTACTTCCAGCTGCGCGATGTTCTAAAAAATAAAGACCGTGAGCGTTTTCTCTACACGATCGAATTCTACCCTGAGGAGGGTAAGTACCATTATGATGGCCATCGCAAATGTGATGTCCGTTTGTCACCCAAGGAGTCAAGGTTCAACAACAACCTGTGTCCGGTCTGCTCGCGGAGCCTGACGATCGGTGTGCTACACCGCGTGGAAAGTCTCGGCGATAGGGAGGAAGGATTCGTGCCGGACAACGCGATACCCTACAAGAATCTCATACCGCTCGAGGAGATCATTGCCGAGGCAATGGGCGTGGGTCGCGATACGGTTGGTGTGAAGAATGAATACCGCAGGCTGTGTGGTATCTTTGGCAGCGAATTTGAGATCCTGCTCAATACACCGATCAATGATCTGCGGGACAATACTCAGGAACGTATTGCGCTTGGCGTTGAGCGGACCCGGCGCGGTGATCTGATCATCAAACCGGGCTATGACGGCGAGTTCGGCACGGTCCGGATATTCGAAGAAGAAAAGCCCACCGAATCACAGATGAGCCTATTCTAACAACGGGGACAGGCATGCACTTTTTACACTTTTATGTCTTACAACTGACTGTCCCCAATCGCCATATTTCATATCAACTTTAGTGTAGTTCGAGTATTCCTTTTCGCGCACTAATAGCAAGAGATCATTACCAATCTTGTCAAAAGTGTAAAAAGTGCATGCCTGTCCCCCATGATTAGGTCAGGACGCAGTTTGCGTATCCGCCCAGGCAACATACCAGGCGCAGTAAGCGGTAGAATTCAAGGATATTCTTTGCGCGGAATGTGACTTTCCTGCCCTCTGTTCTTTTTAGGCCGGGGATCAGTTCCACGAGATCAGCGATCAATGTGCTTGCTAGATCGAGCTCGGCCCGGATTGGCGATTTGAAACTGAAGATCTTAAGCCGGTTGATCCTCTGGATCGCACGCGCCGCCTTGATTTCAATTTCGTATTGTACATCCTTGGGATGGCGGCATTGTGTGGCGAATCGGGAAATACCCTGCTTGGTGACCACAGTCTCGACATTCTTGCCGAAGAATTTGCGGATCTCGGCAACCAGTAGATTGTCGCCAGTAGTAAGACCGAGCGGTACGCCATAATACCCAGCCAGTGCCGCATTGATCTCACTCTCGCCCACATGCTGTCCGTTTATCTTGATATGGTAAATTGAAGCCGAAGAGTAGGTGTGTTCCATTCCTGCATATCGCGTGCCCGCCATTGCATGGTATCCAATAAAGAAAGCCACGTCGTATTTCTTGCTGATACCGTGCATCATATAGTACTTGCGGGGTGTTCCTTTAGCCACGTTCACGCCTTCATCGAGTTCATCAACGAGCAAATTCTCGCCGGCTGCGTGCGCGTCGCAAATTGTGATCTGACCGATTTTTTTGCCACTTTTTCGGATACCGTGGACAGCAGCGTTCACCTCCTGGGTAGCGATCTTTCGGACCCGTTCCAGGCATTGTGAATCCTTTTTCATCTCACGCCACGACGAAATCGCGCTGATGCCCTCCAGGTCAAACGAAATGAAGACATTATACTTTTTTGCCATGGAGCATTATATATCGCCAACCCCTGATGTCAACTTATCATTGACACCTCGCTAATGTGTTGTATAATAATGAAGAAATAGGAGGCAGAATCGTGAAATATATCTTGATCGCGTTGGGTATTGTTGTGTTCCTCTGGATCATATCGATGATCATACAGAGATCAGACAAGAGGGCACGCGAGAAATATATCGAAGAGAAGCAGAAGCAACGCAAATTGGAAGAGGAGGCAAAGGAAAGGGCAAACCGCCCGTCATTCCCGACCAGTTGAACGCGGACGTGGTCCTGATAGGTGAAAACCATTGTCCCGTCGCATTTGACTTCATACATTAACTATCTATAATATCGTTGATGGTATCTATCGAAGAAAGAGTAAGAGTCATTCCTGTCGAGCAACCATTTCTACGCATCCTGGCCGAACACGTCCACGAAAGATCTACTGCTTCGGCACCGGATTTCTCAAATAATCTAATGGTCTTCCCCTCGCAGCGTAACAAGTTTTATTTCCGGCGTTACTTGCTCGAGGCGAGTGGCCTGAAGAGCATCATGCCGCCGGTGATGAAAACACTCGATGAGCTGATCGAATATTGCTACGGATGTCTTGGCGGCAGACGCGCTAAGCTGTTGCATGGTATCGAACGCAATTTTCTGCTCAAAGATGTGACCGCTAAGCTTAAAGTAGAATTCTGGGGCGAACTGACGTTCTTGAAGTTCATCAACATCGGCAACAGGCTCTTGAATTTCTTTGATGAACTGGCGCAGGAGCGAGTGACATTCGACAGAATTGAAGAGGAAGTGCAGCTCGGCCATTACCCAGAAAAATACGTCAAGAACGAACTTCCGATCTTGAAGAAGATCTGGGAAGAATACCGTGCGACACTAAAGGCGCACGGGTATCAGGATGCGGTGGATGTGAACGGGCTTGTGTTTGAGCAATTCAACTCCGAATGCCTGAAGGGTTTTGAAAACATCTTTATCTGCGGACTTGCCGCGACCACGGTGGTCGAAACCGCCCTGGTCAAGAAAATACTCGCCGAACGGCCTTCAGAACTCATTCTCCATTCCTGCATGCCGGATGACCTGCAGAAAATGGAGACCCCGGAGAAGCCATTCTATATCCATAACAAATTGCTCAGGGGATTGGGTATTGACATATCTCAGATACATGCGGTGCGGGGAAAACAAGTGTCTGAACCTGTGGTTCATGTCAAAGAGGTGAAGACAGAAGCTGAACAGACTTTCTACATGCAGTCAGTTCTGAGAAAGTGTATCGAAGATCAGAAGGAATTGCACCGGATCGGCATTGTCCTGTCCGATGAGGCGATAACGTATTCAGTCACTGAGACCCTCAGGGCAGCAGGTGTTGAATATAACCTGTCAGCCGGTCTGCCCTTTGCGAGATCAGTGCTCTATTCTTTTCTCGGTCAGCTGCACGATGCCATACGCAGCGATCTGCACCACGAGGAATTTTTCACTTTTATCCGCCACCCCTTGTTCAAGAATGCGGTGATGGACAATAGATCCCTGCGTCCCTTGATATATGGGCTGCAGGATTTCATGGTCGAAAACAGAATTAATTTCCTCAAAACAAATAACATCCCTGATGATCGCTTCGAACCTCTTATCGGTATCGTGAAGCGCGGCCTTGCTGTTGTTCAGAACGAGATAGACCTCGCGGTTTACATTGAAGGGATTGTTAATTACCTGAATGATCTTTTGGGCTATAACAAGCAGCTATTGGAGATCGACGCGCCGGATATCAGGGAATTCTTCGAGCAGCTGCATCGTATTGCTGCCCTGCGCCTGGCGGAAAAAATGACCGCCCGCGGTATCGACATGCTCGAGTTCATATTGCGGGCATTGAAAGAACAAAGGTTCCGCGTCACGGGTGACCCGATGCGCGGGATCCAGGTTATCGGGTTGCTCGAAGCGCGCAACCTCGATTTCGACTGCTTGATCCTACCATCAATGAACGAGGGGGTTTTTCCGCGCCGCAGTGATAAGGATATGTTCATCAATCAGGAAGTAAGGCGCGCGGTCGGATTACCGTACACGCAGGAGCGGGAGAATCTTTATTACTACTACTTCACCGAATTGAATAAAGGCAAGAGGGAAGTATTTTTATCCTACGTGGCCGAGCAGGAACGGGATGTCGCTTCACGATTCATCAGCCTGGCCGCGAGCAGTGTTCGCAAGGATGAGTCTGTGATCAAACTGGCACCTGCTGCTTTTAACATACGCAAGAGATCAGTGAAGAAAAGCCCGCAGCTCGTGAAAGCGCTGTATCAGTATGTGCAAAGAGAAGGTTTGAGCCCGACGGCTCTTTCTGACTACCGGAAGTGTCCCTACCGGTACTATCTCAAGTACGTACTAAGGATAAGCGAACCGGATAAGATTATTGAAGAACCCGGTGCCATGGAATGGGGTGAGGTTGTCCACAAGGCGCTGAGGAATTTCTATCAATATCATTTCCCACGAGGTTTCATCGACAAGGAAATGGGCCAGGCTGCCAACATCATTGAGCATGAGCTGGAAAAGGCGTTGCAGAATAATCGCAGTCTTGCCTTACAACCGAAAGCAGTTACGTATCTCGATCTGAATGTATACAAACGCCGGCTGCGCCATTTTCTTGATAACGAGACGGAACGGTTCCGCGCAGGTTTTAAGATTTTCAAGGCGGTGCTCGAGCGGAAGACAAAACATCATGTCCAGGTCAATGGTGCGCAGGTTTGCGTATACGGATACATTGACCGCATTGATCTCTTTGAGAACCGATACTACATTATTGACTATAAGACAGGTAGAATACCGCATAGGAAGGATTTTGAGCTCGAAGAAGATTTCAGCGAATTTCAGCTTCCTCTCTACGCCCTGGTTTTTTCCAGGGAACATTATGAAATGATCGGCGGCATGCTTTATTATGAGATCGGCCGGACATCAAGAACGGTCAATATGATCGAAGGTAACGATGCCTCAGCATACTTGAATATTTTCAAGAATGATATACTCGTGCCTACGATCAAGGAGCTCCTGGATCCGGAAACGGCTTTTTATCAGACCGATGACGATGATAGTTGCGAATACTGCCCGTATGCGCAGATCTGCGGAGATGAGCATGGCCGCTAGGATCAGTAACGTAGCCCTGATGTCGGCCGCGGGTTCGGGCAAGACCCACGAGCTCACCAAGAGATTTCTGTCCCTGTACCTTCATGACCGTGGTTTCAAGCTCGATTCGTTGTACGCGATCACGTTCACCAATGCCGCGGCTTTTGAAATGAAGAACCGCATCCTGAGGTATCTGGAGGTGCTTGCCCTTGGTTCGGCTGACAATGAACCGGAGAAAGATGTTGTCGAATATTTCACCGGTCTTTTCCCCGATATTCAAAAAAGGGCGGCGGCCAAGAAAGAGCATTTGCTCGGCAATTTTTCTGATGTTCATATTTCTACATTCCACAGCCTTTTTGCTTCGTTTCTCTCGTGTATTCCTTTTGCGGCGGGCATAATGCCCGACTACAGGATTGTCGATGAGCCGGACGAAAAACTGATACTCGCCAAGGCAGTCGACCTGGTCTTGGAAAAGACTTTGGAAGACAGGGCGATGCTTGTGATGCTGACCGAACTGATCGAGCAGCAAGAGCGGAGTCTGAAGCCGGGTATTGATACACTGTACTGGAATCTTGTTCCGTGGATGGCCCATTTCGAGGATCTGGTAAAGCACGAAGCGGAGATAAAGAAGGCGTCTGGCGCTCTCGGGAAAAAGGTCAGCGGTATTCTCAATGAACTGATCTGCTATGTGCATGACCACCAGGATGCGGCGATCGCCAAATCCACGGGCAAGATACATTCAGCGTTCGAAGGGATGCTCAGTAAAATAAGCGCGTTCACCGACAGTCATGATGCGCGCCGGCTCGAGCCGGTGCTTAAATATTTCCTGGACGACGGTATCCTCAGTAAGAGTTACGTGAAGAGCTTTGTTGAGCGTCTTGATTCGCGGGAAGAATTTCTGCATCTGGCCGAAGCGGCTGTGACGCATCTGCAGCAGTACATAGCCGTGCTCTCGGATCGCGAAATGCTTATACATCTGAAACCGATCATCCAGATCCATGAAGAGTTCCGCAGCGAAAAGCATAAAATGAGTTCGCTCAGTTTCGATGATATTGAATATTTCACAAGCAAGGCATTGCGCGCAAGTCCGGAAACTGATTATCTCTATTTCAAACTGGGGTCCGACATGAATCATCTGATGATCGACGAATTCCAGGATACGAGTTTCCGTCAGGTCGAAATTCTGGAACCGATCATGGATGAGATCACTGCCGTGACCCCGGAAAACAAGAGCCTTTTTTACGTCGGTGATCCCTGTCAGGCGATATTCCGCTGGCGTGAGGGCGCGCCAGAATTATTCGACTACCTTAAGACCAGGTATCAGAGTCGAATCGACACCAAGGAACTTTCCACTAACTACCGCACCAAGGAAGAGATCATAAATTTCGTCAATAAGATCCTCGATAAGCAGGATCAGGCAAAACCAGGTAACCGGGGTGGATGGCTGCGCATCGAAGAGCTGGCTGAGTTCAAGAAGAAGGAGGATGGTGAAGCGGCGGTAAAAGAAAGAACCGTGCAGATCGTCCGCGAGCTGCTTGAGGACTACGGCTATATGCCGGAGGACATCGCAATACTGATGCGGACCAATGACTTCGCATCGGACCTGGCAACAGCCCTGTCCAAAGCTGGAGTGCGTTGCGTGAGCCGTTCACGGGCAAGTATCCTTGATGAGCCCGATGTGCAGTTCGTGATGCATCTGCTCAGGTTCCTGGACAACCCGCAGGATGATTTCAGTCTCCTGCATGTGCTGCTCGCTGCGCCCTTGGATTTGGACGAAGAGATGATCCGAAAGTTGAAAGCAGGCAGTAAGACTCTTTACCTGGCGCTCCTGGACTATCACCCGGATTGGCCCATAACCGCACGCTTAGAAAAACTGCTCGCCCAGGTTTTTTTCAACAATCCTTACGAAATCATCATTCGGATCCTGCAGGAGTATGGTCTGAAGATCTCATATCCCCTGGCAACCTTACTTGATGCCGCGCTCGAATATACGAATAATAACCTCAATTCGTTGAGCGCCTTTGTCAGCTGGTTCGAATATCACGGTCAGACGATCGAGGTCAAGGAGACACATGAGCGCGGGGTCGAGATCTTGACCGTGCACCGGGCAAAAGGCTTGGAATTCGAGATCGTGCTGATACCGGAAACCAATTGGGATGTAGACCAGCCCGAGAATGCCCAATTGCTGTTCTCGTATGAAAAAGATCGTGCCAGGCCGGATAAAGTATACTGGCGCAAGTACGGCAAGTACATGAGCGGTCTGATAGAAGCTGAGCAGGAGCGGCTGAGAAGAGATGGGCGCAACCTGCTCTACGTCGCCCTGACCCGGGCCAAGAGCGGCGTTTATATGCTGGGCTACCAGACCCCGAGGACCGGCAGCGGCTTCTGGCTGAGCACGATACATGAAAAAATGGGCAGTAATGTCCTGCCGTTTGATCCTATCCCGAAGCAGGTGAAGAAGCCGAAAGAAAAAGAAGCCGAGCCCTATGTTGTTGCCCTGATCGAGCAGGGTCATGTGGTCAGGGAAGAGCGCTCATTATACTCGCCAACAGAGCGCGGTGTCGAGATCATTGAACCGAAACGGAGAAAGGGCATGGAGTTCGGTGAGATGATACACCGCGCACTGAGCAAGGTTGAGTGGCTTGACCATGTAGATATGGATACATGTATCGCAGAGCTCGTTGATCACACAAAGAGCCTGTATGCGCGTGGGCCGCGCGACGAGAGCATGATCGAAGAAAAACTCATTCCCCTGCTGCGCGCTACGCTCCTTGATCCGGACTTGAGATTCCTTTTCTATCAGGACAGGCGCGAGGTAGCATGCAAGAACGAACTGGCCATATATTTCGAAGACGAGAAAAAGGATGTTTCCGGCCAGATCGACCGGCTGATCAACGGCGCAGAAGAAATAGTGATCGTCGACTACAAGACCGGTATTGAAAAAGCCGAATACAAACGACAGATGCGTGTGTATAAGAAGGGCGTTGAACAGATGCATCCAGGTAAGGCGGTTAGGAGTATTCTTGTGTATCTGGAAGGCACCCGGGGCTCAAAACTCAAAGAAGTTTAGTTCCGGGGACAGGCATGCACTTTATACACTTTTGATATGGTTGGTTATAATCTGTTATCAATAGCCCGTGGGAATGGATTCTCGAACTCTTTCATAATGATATGAAATGTGGTAGTCGAAGACAGTAGGACGCAAGGCAGAAAAGTGTAAAAAGTGCATGCCTGTCCCCATGCCATGTTAAAGTATTGCGTGAACTTCGCTATTGACATTTCTATATTTGTAGGTATATTTAGGAAAATAATGAATGAAACGATAATTTCGCCGGGGCCGAAATATATCGCACGATTTGTATCAAACGCATTTCTTTTCACGACTTCCGAGACAACATACTTTCTTCCTTTTTCTCCGACAAGATGAAGGACGAAGACAAATCAAAGGAACAGCTTTTGAATGAGATGATTGAATTGCGCAAGCAGTTCGTAGCGAACAATATCGAACAGCGTTTGCGTGAAGAATTCAAGAAGGCAAAGGAGAACGAGGAAAAATATCGAGGTATTTTTCAAAATTCCAACGATGCGATTTTCATTCATGATCTCAAGGGACAGATCATTGATGTGAATGAAAAAATGCTGGATCTATGCGGCTACACCCGTACTGAGATAGCGTCGGCCCGCATTGCAGATCTCCTGGATAAAGATGATCAAGAAAAGTACCGTGATGCGCTACAGAAACTCAGCAGCGGAGGATCGGCTGTCTTCGAGATAGATCTAAAAAAGAAGAACGGCGAAACATTTCCCGCCGAGGTGTCTTCCAGCACATTTGCCATGGGTAACAGCAAGGTCGTTCAGGGCATCGTACGCAACATCAGTGAGCGCAAACAGACCGAGGAAGAATTCACCAAGTATCGCAAGCATCTTGAGGATTTTATAGCGCAGCGCACAGACCAGCTTGAGGCGGCAAATAAGGAACTCGAGGCGTTCGCTTACTCGGTTTCTCATGACCTGCGTGCTCCACTCCGGGCAATGGAAGGTTTTGCCAACGCGCTGCTTGAAGACTACGCCGAACATCTGGATGCTATAGGCAAGGATTATGCCCGGCGTGTTGTTTCCGCAGCCCAGCATATGGATACATTGATCCAGGACCTGCTGGCCTATAGCCGGCTCAGTCGTTCGGCATTGAAGCCGGGTGCGGTTAGCCTGGACGGTGTGCTGGGTGAGGTCATGCACCAGTTCAATACCGACATACAGAAGACCGGCGCCCAGATAAGGGTCGAACGTCCCTTGCCCGAGGTTTTGGGTGATCATGCAACGCTCGTCCAGGTCCTGTCTAATCTGTTATCCAATGCCATAAAATTCGTCCAGCCTGGAGTGAAACCGGGCGTGAAGATCTGGGCTGAAGAGAAAAGCGGCCGAGTACGTCTGTGGGTAGAAGATACGGGCATTGGCATCGCGCCCGAGTATTATGACCGTATCTTCCGGATCTTCGAACGGCTGCAAGGTGTGGAGACATATCCAGGCACCGGGGTTGGTTTGGCAATCGTCAAGAAGGGACTGGAGCGCATGGGCGGTCAGGCCGGTGTTGAGTCGGCGCCAGGCCGGGGCAGCAAATTCTGGGTCGAGCTGCGCACTAAAGGATATTGATGGCGGCCAATAACTACGCGATACTGCTTGTCGAAGATGATCATAATGATGTGCTACTTATCAAACGCGCTTTTCAGAAGGTCAATATCGCGAACCCGATAATCGTCGTGAACGACGGCGAACAGGCGGTATCATATCTGGCCGGCCGCGAACCTTACGTGGACCGCGCCCTGCCAATTCTGGTCCTGCTCGATCTGAAACTGCCGCGCAAATCCGGGCATGAGGTGCTCGAGTGGCTGCGCGGGCAGGCAAACCTCAAACGTTTGCCGGTCGTTGTGCTGACTGCATCGAGTGAATCTTCGGATGTCAACCGCGCTTATGACCTGGGTGCGAATTCCTACCTGGTTAAACCTGTGACATTTGATGCGCTCGTCGAGATGGTCAAGACGCTGAACCTCTACTGGTTGATCTTGAACAAAAGGGCGGATGTAAGCAATGAGTAAGAACAGCAAACAAGATGATGCTGTGCGCAGCAGCCTGAAGTCGATCCTGCTCATTGACGATAACCCCGATGATCGGGCTCTGACCGTCAGGGCTCTGTCACTCGAATTCCCTGAGTTGGAAATGCAGCAGATCAAAACCATCCAGGACTTCGATAGTGCGTTGAAGCAGAAGAAATTCGATCTGGTGATCACCGACTACAAGGTGCACTGGATCGACGGTCTTGATGTGCTGCGTAAGGTCAAGGAAATTGACCCTGAATGCCCGGTGATAATGTTCACGGGGACGGGCAACGAGGAAATCGCGGTCGCGGCAATGAAGGCCGGGCTCGACGACTATGTTATCAAATCACCGAAGCATTTTGTCCGGCTGCCCGCGGCCGTGCGTTCAGTTGTCGACCGCAAGGTGCAGCGCCGGGCCAAGGAAAAGGCCGAAGCCCGCTACCGAACGCTCTTCGAGGATGTGCCGGTCGGTCTTTACAGCGCAACCGCGGACGGAAAGATCCTGGAAGCCAACCCAGTGCTCGTGCAGATGTTCGGCCACCCGGATCGCGAATCACTGATGAAGGTGAACTTGACCGACCTCTATTTTGACCCGGAGGACCGCGCCCGCTGGCTGAATACCATTGCCCAGGATGGCTTCGTGCGCAACTTTGAATCATTAATGCGCCGGCATGACGGCTCAGTGCTGTGGGTCAACGACAACGCGCGTGCCGTCATCGATCCTGAAGGAAGGACGCAGTATTTCCAGGGTTCGATGGAGGACATAACCGAGCGTAAATATGCTGATGAGGCTTTGCGCGAGAGCAAAGAGCGCTACCGTTTGCTCTACGAGTATGCGGGGAACGCGATATTCACGTATGACCTGAGTTTCAAGTTGGTCGACGTGAATAAGATCGCCTGTGATTTTACGGGCAAGCGGAGGGAAGATCTGATCGGCCGGAATTTCCTGGAGCTCGACATCGTGCATCCGGATGATGTGGCGACCGTAAAGAAGGATAACGAGCAGCTTATTTCCGGAGCCAAGAGCCGGGTGGTAGTGAGCAAGCTGCAATTCAAGCATGCCGAAGGCCGCTATTCGATAATGGAAGTCACCGGCACCGCGATCTACAAGGAAGGCAGGATCGTCGCGATCACGAACGTGTGTCGCGATATTACCGAGAAAGAGCGGCTGCTCGTCGCGCTCGAGGAGAGCGAGGAGAAATACCGCACGCTCGTCGAACACTCGAGCGACGGCATATTCATTTACGCGAACAACAGCTTCATGTTCGTTAATGACCAGCTCTGCCGGATCACTGACTATTCAAAGGACGAGCTCTATGATACAAGCCCCTGGAAGATCATCTATCCCAATGATCGCGACAAAGTGAAGGACATAGACCTGCGCCGGAAAATGGGTGAGGAGGTGCCCAAGGCATATGACGTGCGCATTGTTACGCGGCATGGTGATATCCGCTATTGCGAGTTCGCGGTGACGCGAATTATCTACAAAGGCGAGGAAGCGAATCTCGTTTCGGTGCGCAACATCACCGACCGCAAGCAGATGGAAGATGAGCTGCAGCAGAGCCTGGTCAAACTGGAAAAAACGATCCAGAACACTCTGCAGGCGATGGCCAAGATCCAGGAAGCAAGGGATCCGTACACGACCGGGCATCAGCTGCGGGTTGCCGCGCTGGCCCAGGAGATCGCCAAGGAAATGTATCTGCCTGAGGAATGGATAAGGGGCATACACGTCGCCGCCCTGATCCATGACATCGGTAAGATCTACGTGCCGGCAGAGATCCTGAGCCGGCCGAGCAAACTTACGACTTCTGAATTTGCGCTGGTCAAGACCCACCCAAGCGTCGGGCATGATATCCTGAAGACCATTGAGTTCCCGTGGCCCATTGCCGACGTCGTGCTCCAGCATCACGAGCGGCTTGACGGGTCCGGTTATCCGCGCGGCCTGCGGTCCGGCGATATACTGCTCGAAGCGCAGATCCTGGCCGTGGCCGATGTGGTAGAGGCGATGTCCTCGCACCGGCCATACCGTCCGGCGCACAGCCTGGAGACCACGCTCGAAGAAATATCCAAATACAAGGGTCGCTTGTATGAACCCGATGTTGTAGATTCTTGCCTCTGGCTCATCACGGGCAAGGGTTTTAAATTCAACTAATTGCCCTGGCAAAAGTTTACAAAACCAACCTGCCGTAGATGCCGCAGGGGCTATATTTTGTAAACTTTTAACAAAAAAAGAATGAACGGCGAAATGTCCAAATCGCAGCTGTTCTTTGCGATATATTGAAATAGTTTCTACAAAAGAACAATGAAGTAAAATCCATATTCTACACTTTTCTGCTCCGTAAATTGATCAGGGCGATTCAATAGTGAATTACGGCAATGGCCATCAGGTAGATGGTAAATGACTACCAGATTGGGCTTGAAGGAATAGTATGTTAGTTGGTGTGCATGCTTAGTCCGTGTGGAATTGCCGCAAATAATATAGAGGCTATGTGCCGATCAGCTCAAGGACTTTGGTTTTTAGAACTTTGATGTCGATCGGTTTGACCATGAATGCCGCAACATTTGATGTCTTGATAATAATATCGTCCTCCATTTCGCGATAGGCCGAACAGACAATTATGGGTGTGTTGTTGTTGCGTGCCCGCAAGCGCTCAATGACTTCCAACCCGTGTACGCTGGGCATTTTTATGTCCATTATTATCAAGTCAAAGTGCTCCTTGGTTGCCAGGCGCAAAGCCTCGCGGCCGTCACACGCCTCGACGACTTCGTAGGTGTCCTGCAGCGCCTCATTAAGCAGCAGTCGGATCGACTCCTCATCATCACAGACCAAAATTCTTTTTCTCAACTGCTCACTCTCCTTCACTAGGTTTTCCATCGGTTCATAAGTGCTCATGAGGCGTCTGCCTTTGGCAAGAACACGCGGCAAGTAGTGCCCTTGTTCTCTTCACTCTCGACTTCAAGTTTACCGCTGTGGTCGTCAACTATCTTCTTGACGATCGCGAGACCAAGCCCGGTGCCCCGGCTCTTGGTCGTGAAAAACGGGGTGAAGAGGTTTTTTAGATCTTCTTTTGATATCCCTTTACCATTGTCGGTCAGCTCGGTGATTATCCATTTGGTCTGCTCTCGGAACTCAATGATCAGTTTGGGATCTTTGTCCATTGCGTCAACGCTGTTGTGAATAATATTAAGGAAAAGGCTCTTCAGAGATTCTTCCTCGCCCTTGACATTAGGGTTTTCGACACCCTTGATGAAAATTCTAATACCGCTTATGTTCTCGGTGATTTCTTTCATGAGCGTCCAGAGATTAACTGAACTTGACTTCACTTGCGTTTTTGTTCGCGAGAAAGTTAGGATATCTTCGATAATGTGATTGATCCGCTGGGTCGCTTTGTGTATTTCAGAACTGAAGGTCTGCATTTTCTCTTTGTTGCTTGTTTGAGTCAGCAGCTGTGAGAAGCCGTCGATAACAGTAAGAGGATTTCTTATTTCGTGTGCGACCCAACTCGCCATTTTACCCAGGTAAGACAATCGCTCGGCATGCTTGAGTTTTTCCTCCAGCTGTTTTACCTCGGAGAGGTCACGGAGTATTGCCACGCATCCTTTGAATTTCGTATCCGGTGAAGCCATTGGAGATACAGATAAACCGACCGGGACTATTATATCATCAGCATTTATGATCGAGATCTGCAAACGCTCAAAGGGTTTGTTGGTATTGATTGCTTTTTTCATCTTCTGCCAAAGGGTATCCAATCCCTTGATCGTCTCGATCTTTCTGTCTACGAGATTTTCTTGGGTGGTACCAAGCACGCGCGCGGCCTCGGGGTTAACGGTTGTGATCGTACCGTCGCCCCTCACGGCGATGACACCGCTCGCAACGCTGTGGATCACGGTTTCACTATAGCGTCGGAGTTCTGTTTCTTTTGCAGTTATACGTGCGACCTCCTGCTGGAGTTTTTGTGCAGATTCCTCGAGCTCTTTTGTGCTCCTGAGCTGTTTGCGCATCATGACTGACCAGTAACTGCTTATAAGGGAAACAATGAAGAGAAAAGGCACCCTGATCAGGATTGCTGAATCCAGGATCGATATGCCGGGATTTGACTGTACGAGCAGCCAGCCGTATAGAGCGCTGGCTACGACTGCGATGAGGATGCTGCCGCGGATGTTCTGTCCTACTGAGGCGATAAAGATGATCAGAAAATATATCAGGTAGAAATCGGTCTGCATGCCCTGGGTGAAATATATCGCGAGTGAGATTGCGATGATATCGCTGAGAAACACTGAGAAAGTAATGATGGGACGTGATAATTTTGTCTCCGGGATGAAATAGAGCACCAGGTTGGTCAGGAAATACAGCAGGGCAACAACATAACTGGGTGAGGCAATATCCAGGCCGCGCTTCGAGTAGGCCATGACCAGGATTGTTGCCAGGATTAAGACAAAGCGCAACAGGAGAATTGTCCTCTTGTTCATTCAGTCACCTCGTGCTCAGATAAATACAGAAAACCGTACCTTCTGGTACAGTTCTCTTTTCGTCTGTCTTGTCGATTCAGGACCGCTGCCTATGGACTGTCCTTTCTTGTTCGCCTAGAGTGGTCCGTTATAGATTCTCGGACCGCTGTGCAACAGACACAGAACACTGCAATCCCATGCCTTATTGATCTTACGGAATTGTGCGCTCTTTGTCTTTAAAAAATTCTTTCCTGCATCTTTCAAAGGAGTGCCTGCAATTTTTCTAGTTCTGCTTTCTTTGTTATTTGTCTTGCTCTTGACCTTGTCCATATTATGTTAGCTGCTTGCTGTTCTCCAGAAGATCCAGCAGACTCTGGTTGAATTTTTTGTCGTTTCCGTTCCCATTTCCATTGGCATCAAAATCACCGAGCAGTGTGCCTTTGCTGAAGCTGTTGATGAAGTTGCCGTTGCGTCCGTTGACGCCCAGATCGAGAAAGATGCTGGATACGGTCGGGTCGAGCTGGCTGCCCGCGACTTTCCTGATCTCATTGCGTGCCTCCTGATCGCCTAGGCGTTTGCGGTACGGACGGTCTTCGGTCATTGCAGAATATGTGTCGCATACTGAGAGTATCCGGGACTGGATCGGAATTCTGTCGCCCTTGATGTTTTTGGGATAGCCCCGACCATCCCAACGCTCATGGTGGTATAAAACCCAGTCCCGGATTTGGCGGAGTCCTTTAATTGGTTCTATGATCGCCACACTCTGCTTCGGGTGCAGCTGGATAACTTTCCATTCATCATTAGTCAAAAAACTTGGTTTTCTGAGAATACACTCTGGTACTGCGATCTTGCCGACATCATGTAACAACCCGGCAAATTTCACCAATTCCAAGTCTTTTCCTGCCACGCCAATAGCTTCGGCGATTGCCGATGCCAGCTTAGCCACTTGCAGCGAGTGACCGCGGGTGTAAGGATCGCGCATTTCAATCGCCTGGACGAGTGAATACACCGACTCGAAATTCATCTCATGAATACGATCAATGAACTGCTCACGGTCCAGAGCAATGCCGACCTGGCTGCTCAGTGTCTTGATGAAATCGATATCGGATTTGGAATATGTTCTTGGACTTCTCAAATATAAAGCCATAGCACCAATTGGAGCGCCGCCCTTGGATACGATTGGCGTGCCGATATAACCCGTGAACCCTTCTCTTTTTAATATAGGAAGGAAACCCGTGTCCTCATCATTCTCAAATCTATTGATGATAAGCGTCCTGCGATTTTCGATCACCGATTTGATGAACTCATTCCCGTCGCCGGTGACGCTCTTCTGGAATTCATTACTCAGGTTGTGTGCTTTGAGCACATTGAGCCTATGACCCTGCTTGTCGTATGTGTATATGCCGATGGCATCGGGCCGGACAGTCTGGTCGAGCTTGTCGATGATTGCGTTGATGACGCCGCTATAGCTAAGACTGGACAGCATGACCCGGTCGATGTCTTGTATCGACTTGAGCAGGGTGAGATTCTGGTTGTAGGCCCTGAAAATACGGGAAACGAAGATCAGTCCCACGAACATCGATGCACCTACAAATAACGTGAGGATCTCCGGTTGAATTCCTGTTTGAAATCCCGCCAGATCCAGCAATTTAACGACCCCAAGGACCAGAAGGGGGACGGCAATGAACAGCCAGCCGATCGCTGGTTTCTTGCCGATCTGCCTGAGCGCCAGGACGGCTGCGGTGACTTGAAGGATTATGGCGGCTAGTATGATTAACATCTCATTCTCCAATCATGCAAATAGCAATAACCGTGCCAGGTCCTTTACTTATGAAATTTCAGGATATTAGATGAAGGAGATGAGAAGTTTAAGTCTATTTATTGTGCCAATATGGCACAAAATAGTGGGTGCTGTGTGGCATATATTAATTGATGGGCTGGACAACATCACTTGTGCCAATATGGCACAAGTCTGACAGTGATGTGCCAAAAGTGCACAGTATAACTCACCATCACAACGAAATAGTATGTTCGATTTCTAGAGACTTATATGGCTCAGAACCTTTTTACTATTCGATGTCCGCTTCCTTTTGTTAAAACAGCCGCTCTTTTACCTTAAAGCGTACGCTCTTTGATAGCCGATGTCCCTTACCGAGGCAATACTGTCTTTGAAAAGCCGCAGCTTCTGCTCAGGTGAACGATGCCTAAGCCTAAGTACGATCTTCTCATCGTCCCGGTAAGCGATTTCACCGCGGTATTGCGATCCATCGAGCATCTTTACCTGATAAAGATGCAATACTTTCATTATATATACTCCTTAGGTCGAATAGGGTGGTGGTGGCGGTGCGTCAGGCCCATCGTATGGAGATGGTGGAGGGGCATCCGGACCAACACATAGAGTTGGATAGGGTGATGGCGGTGGCGCATCAGGTCCATCATAAGGTGATGGCGGCGGTGCATCAGGACCCACTGCAACAGCCATACCGACAATAAGGAGTAATCCGAGCATGCATATGAGGATTTTGTTCATCTTTTTCTCCTTTCATAAAGATCTTTATGTACTCGAAATTGCATATACCTCCATTTCTCTCAATGCGCAAGACGTACAACTATCTCAGAGCGTAGGCTTTTTGCCAGCCCAATTCCTTCACTGAGATAATGCCGCTTCTGAGAAACCGTAGCTTCTGTTCTGGAGATCTATGCCGTAACCGGAGCACAAGTTTATCATCATCTTTATAGGCAATTTCGCCCTGATACCTGGCTCCATCTACTGTCTTGACTTCATACACGTGCAAGACCTTCACGTAATACCTCCAATTTAATCGAAACCGATAAAAAAACAACCTCGTGCACACAAAGTTGCGTAAGCATATTAACCTAAAATTAAGTCTGTGAAATTATCACTAAATTGGTGTCATCGTCAACTGGGGTTACATACACTTAAACCGGTACCCATTGCATTCACATTTAAGTCTAGGGGCGGTTTTGTGGATTGGTTTGACGACAGTATAACTGCGGATGTCTATTGCTTGCGTCCTATAGATAATGTGCTCTCATTTACAATGTTGAATTTCTTAATATAGCGGTGCAGACTCCTACGCCCTATGCTCAGCATTTTAGCTGCCTTGGTAATATTCCAGTTGGCAAGATTCAGGGCTTCAATTACTGCTTCTTTCTTGATGTCTTTTAGGGGCATTATTTCTGCGGTTTTTGTTTTTTCAAAACCGATGTCTTTCAGGTTTATTAAATTGCCTTTAGCAAGGACAACCGCGCGTTCAATAACGTTCTGCAGCTCGCGTACATT